>Ga0105048_10000680_pt1 | contig 53164 bp, 49 predicted proteins | sample MAT05_FD_78382 | JGI IMG/M metagenome (GOLD analysis project Ga0105048, IMG submission 78382) | Freshwater microbial communities from Lake Fryxell liftoff mats and glacier meltwater in Antarctica - MAT-05 | ecosystem: Environmental > Aquatic > Freshwater > Ice > Liftoff microbial mat | place...
ACTCTACCCAGTCGTTCAAATGCTTACTCGTTGAGGGTTCTGACCCCTCTCCTTTGGAGAGGGGTTGGGGTGAGGTTCATGTAGGCTTGATAAGGGTTTCAGACATTTAGTCGGACAACAATATAATAAATTGTAATAGCGCCCAAAATATTAACCCTTTCAAAGGTTGTTCCGCTGGATGAAATTTGTACATGCTCCAAAGCCCTTCCGCCGGGAACCTGGTCAGATAAACAAAAAAACTTTTCGTTTAAGAAAAAACGGCGTAATATTGCACCAGAATATTGCTGATAAGGTCTTTCCAATCATTCATTGTATCAGACGGTCGCATTCTATCAAAACAAATTCTCATTTACCATTTTCAGATTTTTTAAGAGCCGATTTTTGAAAAACTCATCTTCATTTTTTTATGTACGACATATTACAACTGAACGACATGCTCGTTCCTGAGTTGCAGGATATTGCTGAACAGCTTGCTATACCCAACTTTAAGAAACTCGAAAAACAAGACCTCGTTTACAAAATTTTAGATAAACAGGCTGTGGCAGGAACTGAATCTAAAGCAGATGCGGATGACAAGCCAAAGCGTAAACGCACAGCAGTAAAAGCAGGAGCTGCAACTAAACCAGCAGATGCGGTTAAAGAACCTGCGGAAAGCAAACCAGAGCCGAAGCAGGAGGCCAAACATGTAAAAAAAGCGGAGCCTGCGCATGATAAAAGAAAGTCCGTAAAAAAAGTAGAACTGGAAGACGAGGAAGATCTGCAGCCCATAACAAGTGAGCAAAGTACCATTCCTGCAGCCATTGCCTCTTTATTGCAGGAAGAAGATGAGATGGAGATACAGCAGCAGCAACCGGAAGTGGCATCCTTTGAAAACAACCAGTCCGGTAGCCAGTACCCAGCCAAGCAATACCAGCAACGCAGGGATAACCAGGTGTTTAACATAGAATTTGATGGTATCATTTTAGGCGAAGGTGTGCTGGAAATGATGCCCGATGGATACGGCTTTTTAAGAAGCAGCGATTACAATTATCTGTCTTCTCCCGATGATATTTATGTTTCTCCTTCGCAAATAAAATTGTTTGGTTTAAAAACAGGCGATACCGTTTACGGGTCTGTTCGTCCCCCAAAAGAAGGCGAAAAATATTTTGCCCTGTTGAAAGTGGAAACCATCAATGGCAAAAGCCCCGATGAAGTAAGGGACAGGGTGCCGTTTGATTACCTCACACCATTGTTTCCTTTTGAGAAATTGAATCTTACTACGCAATCAAATAATTACAGCACCAGGATAATGGACCTCTTCACCCCGATTGGTAAGGGCCAGCGTGGATTGATAGTGGCTCAGCCCAAGACGGGTAAAACCATGTTGCTGAAGGAACTGGCCAATGCCATTGCAGAAAATCACCCGGAATGTTATTTAATGATCGTACTGGTAGATGAAAGGCCGGAAGAGGTAACTGATATGGAACGCAGCGTAAAAGCAGAAGTAATTGCTTCTACTTTTGATGAGCCGGCAGAGAAGCATGTAAAGGTGAGTACCATCGCATTACAAAAAGCAAAACGCCTGGTTGAGTGTGGCCACGATGTGGTGATCTTGTTGGACAGTATTACAAGGCTTGCAAGGGCACACAATACAGTGGCGCCATCAAGTGGTAAAGTATTAAGCGGTGGTGTGGAAGCAAACGCAATGCAAAAACCAAAACAGTTTTTTGGTGCTGCCCGTAAAATAGAATTTGGTGGATCACTTACCATCATTGCTACTGCACTGGTTGATACTGGCAGTAAAATGGATGAGGTGATTTTTGAAGAATTTAAAGGAACCGGTAACATGGAGTTGCAGTTAGACAGAAGGCTGAGCAACCGCCGTATTTATCCTGCTATTGATATTGTGGCATCCAGCACAAGAAGGGATGATTTGTTACTGGATAAAGAAACCTTCCAGCGCATGTGGGTATTGCGTAAGCACATGGCCGATATGAACCCGGAAGAAGCATTGAATACCTTGCTGAAAAACATGAAAGGCACAAAAGACAATGCGGAGTTTTTGACTTCGATGAATGGATAAGTTTTTAATGCGCTGATTAGCTGATGTGCAAATTTGCTAATTGGACTTTCGATAAATTATAGCCGCTGGTTTTTTAACCGGCGGTTTTTGTTTTTTGTAACCGGCAACATTTCTTTGTGCATCGGTGGGAAGTTAATCCTGAGTTTTTCGAAGGTTCACTCCCTTGTACAGCCTACCTTTGGGCAGCATTGAAAGCTGTTGCTAAACGGGGATCTACCAGGAACAAAAATAAATGGCCATACAAAAAGTTACCATAACAGAATTTATTGAATTGGCTAAAGCCAACCCGGTAGTGGATGTACGCAGCCCCGGCGAATATAATCATGCACATATACCCGGCGCATTCAGCCTGCCATTATTTACCGATGAAGAAAGAAAAGTGGTGGGCACGGCATACAAACAGCAAAGCAGGCAAACCGCCATAAAATTTGGCCTGGATTATTTTGGTGTGAAGATGAAAAAAATGGTTGAAGAAGCAGAGGAGATAACACAAGGCTATTTAAAAAATGCCAGCAACTTTAGGATTGCAGTTCCCCCTTTAGGGGGCGGAGGGGGTGTTCTTGTCCACTGTTGGCGTGGCGGTATGCGTAGCGCAGGTGTTGCCTGGTTGCTTGATCTCTATGGATTTAAAGTGTACACCCTGGCTGGTGGATATAAAGCATACAGGAAATGGGTAAGAGAGCAGTTTGAAACTGACTATAACTTAAACGTATTGGGTGGTTACACAGGCTCAGGAAAAACAGCCGTGTTACTGGAACTGGAAAAGAAGGGTTTGGCGGTCATCGATTTAGAAGCATTGGCAAACCATCAAGGCTCAGCGTTTGGCGGATTGGCTGAAAAACCGCAGCCTTCCCAGGAGATGTTTGAGAACTTACTGGCTGAAAAACTCTTTCATGCTGCACAGTTCGGACCAACCTGGATCGAGGATGAAAGCCAGCGAATAGGCAACCTCCAAATTCCTATGCCTTTCTGGAATACCATGCGCAGCAGCCCCCTGTATTTTACAGACCTGCCTTTTGCAGAGCGGCTTCACTATCTTACCGAAGAATATGGTAAGTTTGAAAAAGAAAAATTAGTGAATGCCATCATCAGGATACAAAAAAGACTGGGTGGGATGGATACCAAAATGGCAATCAATTTTTTAATTGAAAACAACCACCGGGAATGCTTCAGCATCTTGCTGAAATATTACGACAAGTGGTACAGCAAAGGGCTTTACAACCGGGATAATGTAAAAGACCAGTTGGTTAAAATAACTTTCGGTACGATTAATATTAAAGCCATTGCAGATTTGCTGTCTCAAAAAAATGTTGCTGATCTTTCAAACTAAAACCAGGGAAACCGGATGAGAAAATATTGTACCATCATTGTATTATTAATAGGTTGCTTTCTGCCTGCCGCATTAAAAGCCCAGCAACCGGATATCACTGGTGTTTGGAACGGCGAATTGGAATTAACGGATTCCCTCAATCAACTGGTACGCCTGCCGTATGAAATTGCCGTGAGCGAAGACAAAAGCAAAATGGTGGGCTACTCACGTATCATCTTTCGTGTAAAGGATAAGGACGAAGCCGGTATGCAAGGCATCAGTTTAAAATGGAAAGGCAAAGAACTGATCATTGAGGACGAAGGTTTTGTTGAGCATGATTTTTCTATTAATCCTTCAAAGCGGGTAAAGAAAATAATGGTAATGTCGCTTACGGTAACCGATACTGAAATGATTTTGGAAGGAACCTGGAGTACTAACCGTACCCGCGTTTATATTCCTGCCAAAGGCACGGCTATTCTAAAACGCAAAGTTGATTTTAAATCAACCGCCATATTCAAACGGTTAGATACATTAAAGATCGCTGAAAAACTATCTTTTACCCAACCGCAAAAAATAACCAGCGCTGCGGTGGCAGTAGTAACGCCACCGGTAGAAAAGCCGGTGATTACTCCTCCCCCCCCACCACCAGCCCCACCGGCTCCAGAACCGGAATTGATTATACCGCCTCTTGCTAAGGCTTCCACCGTTGTATTGATACCAACAGAAAAAAAGCCACTGCTTTCAACAGCTAAAATATTGCCGCTTTCCAGGCAAAGGAAATTGCAGATGGATGCCATTTCCAAAGCAGTGCTTAAACCAACCCCCAAACCTGTGCCGCCACCGGTGGTAATTGCAAAACCCGAACCTGTTGTTGTGGCAGTAGCGCCACCACCAAAACCAGAGAAAAAAGCACCTCCTGTAGTTACGCCAAAGCCGGCACCTGTTGTAGCTAAAGCGGTAGTGCCTGTTGAAGAAAAAAAGCCAGCGCCAGCAGAGGTGAAGCAAGTGCCTAAACCACCGCCACCACCAGTTGTTGTTGTGGCACCGTCAATTACCCAGGGGGCATCAGAAATTGCAAAACGTACTACCAAAACAGACCAGGCTTTCTATTTTGAATCGGATAGTTTATCACTTACTTTGTACGACAATGGCGAAGTGGATGGGGATACCGTTACGGTGCTGATGAATGGAGGTATTATTTTTTCTAAACAGGGGCTTAGTGAAAAACCGAATACAAAAACCATTTATATCAGTAGTGCGATGGATTCAGTAAAATTGGTGATGTACGCCGAAAGCCTGGGGGAGATACCACCCAATACAGGTTTGATGATAATAATGGATGGTGAAAAACGGTATGAAGTTCGTTTTAGTGCAGATTTAAAAACAAATGCAGCTATTATTTTACGCAGAAAAAGGAATGAATAAATAAAAATGGAAAACCTGAATGCAGACAAAGTACAATTAACAAAGTATTCTCACGGTGCCGGATGCGGTTGTAAGATATCTCCTAAAATTTTAGATGAGATATTATCCAGCAATTTTGCCATGCCCGACAATGATAAACTCATTGTTGGCAACCACAGCAAGGATGATGCGGCAGTATATGATATTGGTAATGGTTCGGCATTAATTTCCACCACTGATTTTTTTATGCCAATTGTAGACGACCCTTACGAGTTTGGCCGCATTGCATCTGCCAATGCTATCAGTGACGTGTATGCGATGGGCGGCAAGCCTGTATTGGCAATTGCTATTTTGGGATGGCCGGTTAATGTATTACCTCCATCTGTAGCCCAAAAAGTAATTGAGGGCAGCAGGAGTATTTGTTTAGAAGCCGGTATTTCGTTGGCTGGCGGTCACAGCATTGATTCGCCCGAACCCATTTTTGGTTTGGCAGTGAATGGTTTTGTTGCCATAGAAAATATTAAGCAAAATAATACAGCACAGGAGGGGGATATATTGTTTTTAACCAAACCACTGGGTGTAGGTATTTTAACAACAGCAGAAAAAAAAGGCATTTTAAAGGGAGAACACAAAGGGGTAGCAGCCAGGCAAATGATGCAACTGAATAAAGCGGGTGAACTGCTGGGAAAGGTACAAGGCGTAACTGCCATGACGGACGTCACCGGCTTTGCATTGCTGGGGCATTTAGTAGAAATGGCCGGGGGAAGCGGCCTGAGTGCCGTAATTGATTTTGAAAAAGTGCCTGTTATTATTGATGATTTAAAAAACTACATTGATCAAAAATCAATACCCGGCGGTACAGATAGAAATTGGGAAAGCTATGGCGAAAAGATTGGCCCCATCACGGAGTATCAAAAGGCAATACTCGCCGATCCGCAAACAAGTGGTGGATTGCTGGTAGCTGTAGCACCAGGTGCGGTGGAAGAAGTTAAAAATATTTTACTTCAAAATGGCCTGGGAGATTTTGTCACGCCAATTGGCCAATTGCAATCAAAAAAGGAAAAAGTGATCACTATAAAAGGATAGCGATACCCAGGTATGCAACTGCTTATTTTTTCCCGGCCACAATCTTATCAATTGCTTTTGCCAATGCCTTGTCTTTATCCGTGACAACATCACCGGCATCATGGGTACTTAACCATATCTCCACTTTATTGTACACATTTGTCCACAATGGATGATGGTCTGCTTTCTCCGCTGCCAGTGCCACCCTTGTCATAAAGGCAAAAGCTTCGGAAAAGTTTTTGAACTCAAATTTTTTATAGAGGCTGTTGTTTTCTTTTTTCCACATAACTTAATTATTTAGTGTTTTTTATTTCCCTTTAGGGGATAGGGGTATTAAAATATCAGGTGTTGCTTATTCTTTATTTTTTCATTCGTCATTTCAATTACCAATTGTACACCTGCCAGTGACTTAATGGATTGTATCAAATTTTTTTGTTCTTCCTGCGAAACGGGTTCTCCGCCTTCTCCTTTTATCAGCCATAAAAAATCGAGGTGTTTAAATTCCGGCAACAAATATTCTCCATCAAACTGGTTGTTGTACAAATAATGGGTAAGCGAGGTGGAAGGTACTTTGTATTCGTAAATAGAAAAAAAATAAGTGCGGTTTTTCCTGTGAAGTTGAATCTCTAAATCATTGTTCAGCCTGAAATCAAAACCCAGTACCTGGTTCAAATGCCAGCTCAACTGGTAATCTTTTAACGGTGCTACAATACCCAGCAAAATGGAATCTTCAAAAAATTCCTGTGCAAGGGTTTCGTTATCAATTTTAAGTTTCATGCCGCTGTCGTTGCCCCCATCCCCTAAAGGGGAGCAGGGTATAATAATTTTTAGCGTTTATATTTTATTAAAAGATTAGCTTCCTGTTCTTCACCCCTTTAGGGGACGGGGGCGGTATTTAAAACACAATATCAACAACCAACTCTTCAGTTCCCCTCATTAGTTTAACGCTGGTGGCATCACCCTTTTTAAATTTGCTCAGCACTTCCATATAAGTTTGTACATCCGTAAATTTATGATCACCCAACTGCACCAGTACGTCACCCGCTTTAATGCCTGCCTTTTGTGCAATCTTTCCTTCGCTTATGCCATCAGCCCTTACACCACTGCCGCTAAAAGTATAGTCTGGCATAATGCCGAGGGTAACTTTAAAACTTGTCTTGCTGCTCATGGCCACTTCCCTTGTTTTAGTAAAGGGCAGTTTTCCTTTTTTATTGATTGTTTCAACCAGGCTGTAAATTAGTTTCACTACCTGCAGTCCACCGGCATAATTTATTTTGTCTGCGTCATCACTGGGTTTATGGTAATCGCTGTGCAGCCCGGTAAAGAAGAAGAGTACTGGTATATCTTTCCGGTAAAAAGACGTATGGTCGCTGGGACCGGTACCACTGCTGTCAAACTTAAGCGTAAAATATTTATGGGTATTCGTCAGCACTTCTCCCCATACAGGAGATGTACCAAACCCACCAATGGACAATCCATGGGTGCTGTCGTTCAGCCTGCCTATCATATCGAGATTTACCATGCAGTTAACTGAAGTAAGATCTACCGTAGGGTTTGCTGTAAAATATTTGGAACCATACAGGCCCAGCTCTTCTCCTGAAAAAGCGATGAAGAGGTAATTGTTATTTTTAAATTTTGAAGCCTTCAGTTGTTTACCCAACTCAATCAAAGCTGCAGTTCCGCTGGCATTATCATCTGCGCCATTGTGTATTTCCGGACTGCTGCCAACGAATAAAGAATTGTGGTCTTCGCCATAGCCAAGATGATCGTAGTGTGCGCCCACAATTACGGTGTAGGCGGCATTGTTATCAACAAAGCCAATAACATTATGGCCGTATCTTTTTTTATCTTCCACCAGTATTTTTAATTTAATATCCAGCGTAGCGGTTTCATCTTTCAGGAATTTTTCCTTTGCCGCTTTGGTAATGTACACAACAGGCACGGCTACAGGTGCTGCTTTTGATTTGGGTTCAAACTTCAGTTCATCATTTATTGAGGAAGAATTGAAAATAAACAACGTTGTGGCTCCCATCTTGATCACTTCGGCCGCTTTTGATTTTATGGCATCTGCCAGGTCGAAATGCGGATTGTTTTTATTCTCTTCCAGCAGCTCCCTGATATCATAAAACCAGGGTTGATTCGTTTCCTGTAAGGCTATCGCAGCCGTTGCTTCCAGTGATTTGTTCGGACAAAATGATAAAGGAAAAAAATGGTTGTTCAGTTCAAGATCGTAACCATTTATAATAAGGTGCGATGAGGGATGAACGAACCGGCCGTCATTTATTTCAAAGGCCTGCAGGTAAGTTCCGTTTTCCCCTTTGCCTGTAAGTCCCGCCCTTGAAAATTGGTCAATTATATATTCGTATGCTAATTTTTCTCCAGTGCTGCCAGTCCTTCTCCCTTCTAATTTATCATCTGCCAGGTAGCTGATATGTGCCTGCAAATTGGTGACGGTAACTTTATCTGCCTTTTTAATTTTCTGGGCATGGCTGAAATGGAAAGAAAAAACCAGGAGCCAACAAAGATGTTTCATAATGATGGGTTGTTGAGGGGCAAAGGTAATGGGGATTGGGTAATAGTTCATGGTGAATAGTTCATAGTTGATGGTCCATAGTCCATAGTTAAGAAGGTAGTATTACGCAATACCCGGCTTTCGGTCATTGCCTTTTTGCCATCGACCCTGATCTCAGAAAACTCCCGAATATAAAAGCCATCTTTCTAATTTCGTAACTGCAAACCATTTGTTGGGGTTATTTTTGACAGCTTAACTTAAATCCACAGGAATCAGGCATTTTTTATTTTGGTAAAGAACATTAATATCGCATTAGTTGGAAACCCAAATAGCGGGAAAAGTTCCCTGTTTAATTTATTAACGGGGTTAAACCAGAAGGTAGGGAATTTTCCTGGGGTGACTGTTGACAAGAAAACAGGCCTGTTTAAGGTAACAGAAAACATTACCGCCACTTTGATTGACCTGCCGGGTTCCTACAGCCTGTATCCCAAACGGGCAGATGAATGGGTGGCCTATAAAGTGTTGCTGTTGCAGGATGAAGATATCAAGCCGGATATGGTATTGCTGGTAGCCGATGCCAGCAACCTGAAAAGAAATTTATTGTTCTGTTCCCAAATCATTGATCTAAAAATACCAGTGGCAGTGGTACTAACCATGACGGACCTGGCCAGCCAAAAAGGAACCCAGATTGATATCAATGGCCTCGAAAGGGAATTGGGGGTACCGGTAATCACAGCCAACCCAAGAAAAAATAAAGGTGTACCACAGGTAAAAAAATTGATTGAGCAACTGGCTACCACCCAGTTTATTAAACCAAGGCCGATCATTAATAATAGAGAACTGGCGCCGGCCCCCATTGAAGCTGCCAAAAAATTATTGCCCGGTATCAGCGATTATAAAGCCCTGCATTTTCTTATCAACCATGAACATTTTAAACTGAATCCTGCTTCTTTGCAGGATGATATTGAAGCCATAGAAGTTGAAAATAAATTCAACCCCACCAAAACACAGGCAGAAGAAATAATGCAGCGCTATACCCGGATAAGGCATATCATGCAGCAGACAGTAGTGGAGGCCGATCCCTTACAAAAAGCATTGTATACAGAAAAATTAGACAAGGTTTTATTGCATCGTCGCTGGGGTTACCTGGTATTAATCACGGTGTTGTTCCTCCTTTTTCAAAGTATATTCTGGATAGCACAATACCCGATGGATGCCATAGAATGGAGCTTCGGCAAAATGAGTGGTTTCTTAAGTGGCATTTTGCCGGCATCCTGGTGGGCAGACCTGCTGGTAAATGGTGTGCTGGCAGGTTTAGGCGGTATACTGATGTTTGTGCCGCAGATTATGATCCTGTTTGGATTAATTACCCTGCTGGAAGACACCGGCTATATGGCCCGGATAAGTTTTCTTACGGATAAGCTGATGCGGAAAGTGGGATTAAATGGCAAGAGCGTAATGCCTATGATCAGCGGCTTTGCCTGTGCGGTGCCTGCCATTATGAGCGCAAGGAATATTGAAAACCGGAAAGAGCGGCTGCTCACGATTATGGTTACCCCACTAATGAGTTGCAGTGCCAGGCTGCCCGTGTACACAATATTGATCGGGCTGGTAATCCCATCCAAATTATATCTTGGCTTTTTAAGTATACAGGGTTTGGTAATGATGGGGCTGTACCTGCTGGGCACCGTGATGGCTTTGGTGGTGTCGTGGGTAATGAAATGGTTTATCAATATCAAAGAAAAAAGCTTTTTCATTTTAGAATTGCCGGTTTACCGAAGCCCAAGATGGAAAAATGCCCTGGCCACGATGATTGAAAAAGCAAAGATCTTTGTGTTTGACGCCGGAAAAATAATTATGCTCATCAGCCTGTTATTGTGGGCATTAAGCACGTTTGGCCCACCTCAAAAAATGGCAGCGGTAGAAGCCCGGTATGAACAATTATTACAAAAGAACCCTTTACAAGCTGACAGTTTAAACAAGGCACGCAAAACAGAACTGCTGCAAAGTTCTTTTGCCGGCACCCTGGGCAAAGCAATTGAGCCCACCATCCGTCCGTTGGGGTACGACTGGAAAATTGGAATCGCACTCATTACCTCCTTTGCCGCAAGAGAAGTATTTGTTGGCACTATGGCCACCCTGTATAGTGTAGGTGAAGATGCCGACCAAAACAGCAGCACACTTCGCCAAAAAATGGCCGCCGCTACCCACCCGGATGGAACCAAAGTGTATAACCTGGCCACTGGCTTATCCCTCCTGGTTTTTTATGTACTGGCCATGCAATGTATGAGTACCCTTGCCGTAGTTAAAAGAGAAACACGGAGCTGGAAATGGCCGACCATCCAACTTGTATACATGACGGCATTGGCTTATTTGATGAGCTGGGGTGTGTATGAGATTTTTAAGTAGTATACTTTGTGAGGAATAAAATAGTGAAAAATTAAAGGATTTTTTAGGCTAAAATGTTTCGTGCGATATCTCGCCTTTCTTATTTATGATTATAATAAAAGGCTTTTCTGTTTCCCTAATTTTTTCTTTTAAGTGTTCCCATCCTAAAATAAATGATTTTACAATTTCCCAATATCTGGTACCGGTTTTATTTGGTGGCTTATATAAAACATATCCGACTTTTAATTGCTTGACTAATAGCTTATTCGATTTAATCCTTTTGAAATCATCATCTTGAGAAATTATTATTGCATCTTTTCTCCCTGCAATTTTTATTATCTCTTCGTCTGTTGCTCCCTTTTTAATTTCCGTAGAATGAGTAATTTTTACATTTATTCCAAATGAATTTTCCTGATCAAGTACCTCCAAACCTTTCGCCAATTTTTGAGGCATATTTTCATCTAAAATAAAATTCATTATGCAGCTTTATTGTGAAAGGTTACTGCATCTTCAACTTTTCTTAATGGGATATTATATAAATTGCTGATAGTCTCAATTTTCTCGCCTGCTGTGAATAGGCTATAAATTGTTTGTGTCTTTATATTAGTGCCTGTAATTGTTGGTTGCCCGAATTGATGTTTTGGGTCAATTACTACATTATCTGAATCTTCAAGAGGGAAATACTGTTCAGCAATATGATCTTTACCATATCTAAGTTTATGTAAGAACCCTTCCAGCATTGGCGCTAATCGCATTTGCTTTTTACAATCAACCCTAATTAAGTTATCGAACTTTTCGTAGTAAACTCTCTTTTTTTTGTCAGCACTAATTTTATTATGAGCGAATGGGTAAGGAGTATTTAGTTCTTTAGACATCTGGGTATGAACTTTCTTTATACTTTGAGCGCTTATATCATGAGACCGTAATTGATAAAAAATATAAAATTCGATTAAAGAATGGAAATTTATCGCCTTATTTCTTTCCTCACCAAATGTATAACTCTGCCAAAATCCCTTCATACATGAATTTACTTTCGAATATGGCAGTTTGAGTATTTTAGCAATATCAGAAGCTAAAAAAACCCCTTGCCCAATTTGCGGAGTTGCTTTGTATGGTTTGATTGTTGATTTCATAATAGTGTAACTGTTTATTTAAAGTTACTCAACAAATAGTGATCCTTATCTTAAATATTAGTCAATTTGAATAATTACATTAAGGGCGAATAGGACAAAGGTCGCCTCTGTTTTTGTAAATGTACCCACGAGAAGGATTAATCGCAAATTTATCTCATATTTTGTCTAGCTAGCGATCTAGATGCCTTTCATCCCTCCAAATTTGCCACCCGTCAAATCCCTGCATTTTTTTTTGGATATCTTTTTCCAACGAAAATCAATGCCAGTATGGGTTTTAGTGTTAAACCTATTATCATTCACCGCCAGCTACTAAAAAATAAATGGTATTATGTGTTGCATAGTACCAAATTATACCTTAGCTTTGTGTTATGAAACGGTGATCAAGTACAAATGGCTGAAGAAAGAAGATGCTTCTGCAACAGCCGGAACCCAATCACCCAACTGCCAAAAAAAGTATAGCCATACCAGCCCCCTCTCCCTCATGAAGAGGGCGGGGGTGAGGTAAAAAAATTAAAACATTGAAGCCATGAATATCGAAAACACAGCCAGCCAGATGCGTAAAGGAGTGTTGGAGTTTTGTATCCTTTCGGTGATCAAACAGGGGGAAGCTTACCCATCAGACATTATTGATAAGATGAAAGCAGCCAACCTCAACATTTTTGAAGGAACATTATACCCCCTGCTCACCCGTTTAAAAAACGCAGAGTTCCTCACCTATCGTTGGATAGAAAGCAACAGCGGCCCCCCACGAAAATATTTTTCGCTCACAGAAAAAGGGGCGGCCTTTTATAAAGAACTGGAAGCTACCTGGAACGAACTGGCCAATGCAGTGCAGGCGCTTTCCGACGCAGAACAACAACATACTCATAACAACCCTGAAACGATTCAGGAAACCAACTTCAACGACCCACAATAAAGAAAGTATAGCCATGATTTTTGTTGCAGGTACAACCAACTAACGAAACATTCTAACACATTTAGCCATGAAACAAGTAATAAATATCAACTTCCACGGACAAGTAGTACCGATAGAAGTATCTGCTTTTGACTTACTTAAAAATTATACGGATTCCCTCTCCCGTTTTTTTGCCAACGAAGAAGGCAAAGAAGAGATCATCAACGACATAGAAAGCCGCATTGGCGAACTTTTCCAGGAAGGATTGAAAAAAGGCGCCACCTGTATTACCGATGATGATGTAAATGCCATTATTAAAAGCATGGGCAGGCCCGAAGAGTTTGACGGGGAGGAGGAAAAAGTAGCTACCACCCTGGGAGGTAGGTCAGAAGAACAAGGTAGTTCTTCCACAGGAACCCAAAGTGCCGGAACAGGCACTCACAAGCGTTTGTACCGCGATGAAAACCACAAAGTACTGGGTGGTGTTTGCAGCGGGTTAGCAAATTATTTTGGTACCGACCCAATGATCATCCGCGTCATCTTTATTTTCCTTGCTTTTGCAGGTGCAGGTATCCTGGCATATATTATTATGTGGATAGCAGTACCCAGTTCGGCAACAACTGAAATCGGTGGCGTACGTAAAAAATTATACCGGGATCCGGACGATAAAATTATTGGCGGTGTGTGCAGCGGTATCGGTAATTACTTTGGGGTAAGCCCCTGGATTCCGAGGGTAATGTTCCTGTTACCTTTCCTGTCTTTTGTTTTCCGTATTGGCGATTGGGGTTTTTCTGACCCAGGCGATTTTTTCAATTTTTCCTTTAGCCCGGGCTCTTTAATTGTGTACATCATTTTGTGGCTGGTATTTCCGGAAGCTGGTACCACTGCCGAAAAGCTGGAAATGAAAGGGGAAAAAGTAGACATGAACTCCATCAAAAATTCTGTAGTGGAAGAAATGAAAGGTGTGCAGAAAAGAGCAGAAAAATTTGGCCAGGAAGCCAGGACTTTTGCCGAGGAAAAAGGCCAGCAAATGGGTTCAGAAATAAAAACTGCGGCTAAACGCAGCAGCAGGTCTCTTGGTGATGTCATTGTGCTGCTGGTAAAAATAGCAGCCTACATCGTAGTTGGTTTTGTGGGATTGGTACTCGTAGGTGTATTATTTTTTCTTGCAATCTTCTCTATTGGCATATTTCCATACAAAGCGTATCTATTAACCGATGGCTGGCAAAATGCACTGGCATGGGGCACGTTGATCTTCTTTATAGCAGTACCGGTAGTGGGTATCATCGCCTGGATCATCCGCAGGCTGGCAAAAATTAGAAGTAACAGGAGATTACTCCGGGCTACTTTTATCAGCCTGTGGATTGTTGGCTGGATATGCTTTATGTGTCTGCTGGCTTCGGTAACCAGGGATTTTAAAAGCATTAATAACATTTCAGAACAGGAAATTGCACTTGTTAACCCCGGAGTGAATAAACTGGAAATAACAAGCAACTCTCCCGACAAAAAATTGTACCGCTATAATTCCTTCAGGATAGAACCATTTGATGGAATTGATGAAGACAGCGCCTATATAAAGAACATTGAAGTAAAAATTGTAAAGTCTTCCAATGACAGCTTCAGGGTAACGATGGCCAAATTTGCCAATGGACGGACCAGGCGCTTTGCAGATACACTTGCCAACCTGATTCAGTTTAGTACCCAACAAAAAGATTCTTTGCTGGTGCTGGATAAAGGGATCGCCATCAACACTATTGATAAGTTCAGGAATCAGCGGGTAGTGATTACCGTATATGTACCGGTTGGCAAACAGATATATATAAACAAGAATATCGGGTGGAGCCATCATGTACGTTTTGGCGGACCCTGGAATGACGACGATTTTAATATTGATATCGATGACGAAGAAAGAGGCTGGGACCAGGGAGTGAATTATATTATGAAAGCGGATGGTTTATATACGCTGGATGGCTATCCTGCAAATGAAGGCAATCGCCAAAAAAGCGGCTTAAAAATTGGCCCCGGTGGAATTGAAATCAATGATAACGGAGACAGGATTAAAGTAGATGAAAATGGGGTTAGAATGGAGAGCGAAGCGGGTGACAATTACCGCTATGACCGGCAGCCGGCCAATAAGCCAGATTCAGTAAAGCAAAAAGTAGAAAATGAAAAGCAGGGCAACAGCGACTCCCTGCAGAAAGGAACACAAAAAGTTAATACACAGGCGAAAGATAATACCGCAGGGTCAGTAACAATGACCAGTTACCAACTGCCTTTATTTATTCATATTGGTAACCTGTGATGAAATCGTTTCAATAGTTGAGTTGAAGTGAGACAAAAGAGGCCCCGATCGAAAGAGAGGGGCTTCTTGATTTTAGCCGCTGGAGCGATGCACGCTAAAAATTTCACTGCTGCAACAGCGGGTTGCTTCATCTGTAGAAAGTAAAAGACCTCCGCTATTCACCATTCACAATAACCCCTTAGCTTTGCCAGCAATTATTAATTTCATTTTCAATTTTTTGTTTTCTTATGAAGAATACTCCTTTTACCCAAAAGCACATTGCACTAACTGCTAAAATGGCTGAGTTTGCAGGGTACAATATGCCCATCAGTTATACGGGCATCAATGATGAACATGCAGCCGTTAGAAACAATGCTGGCGTGTTTGATGTAAGCCACATGGGAGAATTTATCTTAAAAGGAGAAAATGCCCTCGACCTGATACAACGGGTAACAACCAATGATGCAGCTAAACTAACCAACGGCAAAGCACAGTACAGTTGCCTGCCCAATAATGACGGCGGCATTGTTGATGACCTGCTGGTGTATTGCATGGAAGAAAACAAAGCATATATGCTGGTAGTTAATGCCAGTAATATTGATAAAGACTGGAACTGGATAAGCCAGCACAATGATAAAGCCGTAGAGATGCTTAACATCTCTGATAAAACCTGCCTGCTGGCTATACAGGGACCCAATGCCACCAGAATATTACAATCGTTAACCGAACTGGACATATTGAATTTAAAATATTACACTTTTGTAAAAGGCAGTTTTGCCGGTGTTGAAAATGTTTTGATCAGTGCAACAGGTTATACTGGCGCTGGTGGTGTAGAAATATATTTTGAAGACAGCAATGATAACGCTGATAAAATTTGGGATGCCATTTTTAAAGCAGGCAGCGTTGCAGGTATCAAGCCAATTGGCCTGGGTGCAAGAGATACCCTGCGACTGGAAATGGGCTTTTGCCTGTATGGCAACGATATTGATGATGCCACATCACCCCTGGAAGCAGGCCTGGGCTGGATAACAAAATTCACCAAAGAATTTACCAACAGGGCTTTTTTTGAAAAACAAAAAGCCGAAGGGGTAAGAAAAAAATTAGTGGGTTTTGAAATGCTGGAAAAAGGAATTGCCCGCCATGGTTACGATATAAAAGATTTTGAAGGAACCATTATTGGAACCGTAACATCTGGAACGATGTCACCAACTTTGGGAAAAGCCGTTGCCATGGGATATGTCGATACCAGGTATGCTGCAATAGACAGTGAAATATTCATCAGCATCCGCAACACTTTATTGAGGGCGAAAGTGGTGAAGATTCCTTTTGCTTAATCGATGATTTTAATTGATGATTTTTTAGTTGATTATTGATAATTATGAATTATGGGAACAGGTTCTATTAGTTTATAGTGTGGTTACAATTAAAAGCATGGGTCATGATTTGAGCGGTGGATTGTATCCCCACAAACCGCTTGCGGCCCGATGATTTATTTGATATTTTTTTAATTGATAATTACAGTATCAGCTTCTCTTCATTTTTTGAATGGTTTCAATTATAAGCAAAGTTTATGAACTGCAACATTCTCAATTAACCCATAATCATTTATCAACCAAAAATGTCCTTCATCCATTTAACCAGCTTTATAAAAGCCCCGATAGAAAGGGTATTCGACCTCAGCCGTAGCATCAACCTGCATAAAATTTCCACAGCACATACCCATGAAAAAGCTGTTGGCGGTGTAATGAATGGTTTAATTAATCAAGGCGAAACGGTAACCTGGCAGGCAAAGCATTTATACAAAGAAAGAAAGTTCACTTCCAAAATAACGGCCATGCACCGGCCGGAAAGTTTTACGGATGAAATGGTAAATGGCGATTTTAAAAGTTTTCGCCACGATCATCATTTTAAATCTACCAATAACGGAACGATCATGATTGACATGATAGCATTTGAAAGCCCGTATGGTATGATAGGGCAGTTGGCAAATCAATTCTTCCTGAAAAATTATATTGAACAGTTGATGCTGAAAAGAAATGCCGTGATAAAGGAATATGCAGAAACCAAAAAATGGATTGGCATACTCTCTTCAGCCAGCCAATAATCCCCCGCCTCCAGCTAATCATTGATACCCGGTTTAAAAAGGACTTGCTCATACTTTTAATAAAACAAAAAGTATGAAACCGTTTATCTTTCTATTGCTGGCTGCTGCCTGTATTATTTCCTGTAAAAAAGAGGAAGCAGCAAAATGCTCCAACACACAACTCATTTCACAACAAACCTGGAAACTAATAGCCGGTACACAACAGCAATTACCTGCAGGTACGCTGCAGGATGTATATGCACCGATGGCTGCATGCTACCGGGATGATGAATTTGTGTATAAATCCGATCTTACTTACGAAGGCAAAGCCGGTGCTGTAAAATGCAATGCTGCCGACCCACAGATTTTTGCAACCGGTACCTGGAAGTTTATCAATAACGAAACACAGGTGGAAAGGATAACGGACACAGGAATTGGAATGGGCACGGTCGTATTTTCTGTAATGGCCCTTTCTGAAACACAATTGATATTAAAGGCAACGGAAGGGGGTTTTGAATACATACTCACTTTTTCTCACTAATCAATAAACACTAAAGTATGAAAAAATTAGCCTGCTTTTTGATAGCCGCAATTGCGTTATTGGCAGGTTATGCACAAAGCCCTGTTGGTAAATGGAAAGTAATTTCTCATAGTTCTGTTTACGAAGGGCAAAAAATGGAGACACATAAAGCATTATTAAAAATTCGGCCCTGCGCTGCTAATATCTTTTTTGAAGTAAATGAGGATGGCACCTATAGGCTGAATGCAGCATCCAGCGGATGTGATGAAAAGTATAAAAACGTCCAGGAGAAACTGTACAGTAAAACCAAATGGAAGGTTGAAGCTGGCATCATTTCCATCTCAGCCACAAATTTTGCCGTAAGCCAGTCTTATAAAATCAGCTTCTCCGGTAGCCAGATGATTTGGAATGGCACGGACGGGCAGGGAACCATTGTTTATCAAAAACTATAATTTGAAATGCGGCTATATTTTATCATTGCTTTTTACTGCACCAGTTTTTTTGCATCAGCACAAAACGTAGGCATTGGCACCATAACACCTGCCACCAGCGCCATGCTGCATATCAACAGTACCACCAAAGGTTTACTTACGCCAAGGCTTACCTCAGCACAAAGAACTGCTATCGCTTCACCTGCCAATGGTTTATTGGTATATGATACCAGCACCAATGGTTTTTGGTATTTTAATGGCAGCACCTGGGTACAGGTTAGCAATAATTCCTGGTTTGTAACTAATAATAATATAATCAATACTAATTCTGGTAACGTTGGTATTGGCACTAATTCACCAGTATATAAATTAGAGGTAAATGGCAATGGTGCTTTTTATGGCACAACAGTAAACTTTGGTTTTAACGGACAGCAATATCTTTTTACGGGTGGGGCATTAAGGCTTACCAATGCGGCATCCGCAACAGTAACCAATAGTTTACTCATCAGTGGCAACCAGGTACAGTCATATTCTACTGATGCTGGCTTGATGGATGAATTTTCTAATCCGCTGCTGTTAAATGCATCGGGCGGCAATGTTGGCATTGGTACACACAGCCCATTACCCAATTCAAAATTTACTTTACAAACAGATGCTGATTATGCCACGGCAATTACTGTACGCAACCCAAGTGGTACTGCAAGTTTTGAAACATTTATTGGTGGACCCGCTAATGGCAACACTATTTCTATGGGTACACAAGGCGCTATGCCCATTGCATTTTTTACCAATGGGGTTGACAGAATGTTCATCCATGATAATGGTAATGTAGGCATCGGCATAGCCCGGCCGGCAGTTCCAAATTCAACACTGGAAGTAGATGGCAGTTTTACCCTGCCGATTCGTACGATAAATGGAACCGGGAGCAGCACAGGCTTCATAAATGAAAATATTACTGACAAAGACTATACGCTGGTGGTTGATTGCAGCAACGGACATAGCGGCACGATGTACGTGTACCTGCCTGAAGCATCCGCAAGAAAGGGAAGGATCTACCATCTAACAACTATTGGATTGCCCTGATCATTAAACGGCATGAGTAAAATAGTTGTTTTGTATAATAACTCCTTCATAACCGAGTTGTTTGCATACCAGTCTCTTGCACTCAATACCATAGATGAATCAGAAAGAAAATCCTGCACCCTTCAAAGCAATGGCAGCAAGTGGCTGATGATTGATTCGGAATATTACCGATACTCTGATACACGATAAACATAAAATTTTTCAACAACAATCTATACATTATGCAACACTTGTCGGTTTTCGTTCTTTACTTAATGGTGCTTTCTGCAATTAATAAAACGGCTGTTGCACAAAGCGTAGGCATTGGCACCAACACTCCTGCCAGCAGTGCTATGCTCCACATTAACAGCACCACCAAAGGTTTACTGATACCAAGGCTAACTTCTGCACAGAGATCTGCGATAGCAAGTCCAGTTGCCGGGCTGCAGGTATATGATACCAACACCAATGGTTTTTGGTATTATAACGGCAGCGCATGGTTTCAAATGGGCGCAGGCGGCGGCAGTAGTTATTGGGATATAAATGGCTCAGGAAGTATTTACAATAATAACACTGGCAATGTTGGTATCGGCACACAGTTTCCTGGCGAAAAATTGACTGTGAACGGTGATGGAAGCTTTACAGGCAACACGGTGGTTCTTGATTATAATGAGCAGGCCGGTTATTTTTATACTGGTGGTGCCATATATCTCACTTCCCCCTTATCTTCCACAGAGCAACTGGGTTTACGTATTGATGGCAATAAACTTCAATCATACATTTTGGATACAAACGACCCTTCTGTTGATGACCGTACCGGGCCATTTGTTATCAACCCATTGGGCGGCAATGTTGCCATTGGTACCAACCTTTCTTTTCCCAACTCAAAATTCACCCTGCAAACTGATGATGATTATGCCACAGCAATGACTATACGCAACCCAAGCGGTTCTGCAAGTTTTGAAGCTTATGTGGGTGGACCGATTAATGGAAACATCATTTCTCTCGGCACACAGGGCAATATGCCCATTGCCATTTTCACCAATGGAGCTAACAGGGTATTCATCAATAGTGCAGGCAATGTAGGTATCGGCACAGATAATCCTACCTATAAATTATCCGTTAGGGGAAACATCCGAAGCAATGAAGTGGTGGTGGAAACGGGTTGGGCTGATTATGTATTTGCTGCTGACTATAAATTAAAAACCCTGGATGAAGTAGAGGCATTCATCCTGCAGCATAAACATTTACCCAACATCCCCTCTGCGGCAGAGATAGAAAAAAATGGCCTGTCCGTAGGCGATACGCAAAAACGGATGATGGAAAAAATAGAAGAGTTGACGCTGTACATCATACAGTTAAAGAAAGAAATGTCTGTAATAAAATCATCGATTAATTAAACAGCCATGAAAAAGATTCTCTTTTCAATCCTTTGTTTCTGCTTTCTCAGTTTAATGGCTGTTGCACAAAACAACCAGCCACTATGGACCGTAAAAGCAGTAAAGCAAATAGATAATTTTGGCCGCTACAAAGAAGTGAACATAAATAGAGCAGCAATAGAAAAGTTGTATTTCTCAGATGAAAGTTATTTACAACTGCCGCTTACAGATAAAAATGGCAATGGCCTTATTGCAGACCTTGTAGCAAAGCCCATGGAAAATGTGAAAGTAAAGCTGAACAACAGCCAATATACCAGCAATGTAAAACTCCCTAAAACATTTGCAGGGAAAATCCGTGGCGCAGGATATGTAAATAATGTAATGCTTACGATTGCACCTAACTACATCAGCCTGCAGGCTTATCTTGACACGGAGAATATTTTACTGGAACCGGATAGCCGGAACAGAGATGAATTTGTATTGATGCATACACCCGAGATTACCTATCAACAAAAACCATGGCAATGTGGCATTTCGGCAGACCTGCCTGCAACGGTTAAAAAGCGGCAAACACTTTCCACCAACAGTACGCTGGCTTCGTCAGATAAATGCACTTTTGTTTTTGTGGATTGCTCCAATGCGCTTTACAATAACAACAACAGCGATGTTCAAAATACGGTGAACTATGTTTATACCATCTGGAACAACCTGCGTACTTCTTATAATAATGAGCAGATGAATGTGCTGATCTCCGAAATTAATGTTTGGACTACAGCAGATCCTTTTGATGTATCGGGTACCTCTCAAACAGCCAACCGTTCTTTTGCAAATTTTTACCAGGATAATTATTGGGGCAATATGGCGCTGTTACTTGACTGGTCTACCGTAAACGGGGGCATTGCAGGCGGCTATGGCTGGGCAAAATCGGTCAGCCCCAATACCTGCGGAAACTATAATGCAACCCCACAACCCTCCTGGAACTTTGGAAGTTTTGCTTATTGTAATTTGAATGGAAACGGTACATTTATTAATGCGCCGATACCGGCATTAGGATGGCAAATTGAAGTCTGCATCCATGAACTCGGGCATCTTTTTAGTTCCTGGCATACCCAGTTTTGCAGGTGGCCAGGCGGCCCAATAGATAACTGTGTGGCAATTGAGGGAAGTTGCACACCAATGCCGTCTCCCGGGCCAGCACCCACCAATGGCGGCACCTTTATGAGTTACTGCCATCTTAGTTCGGTTAGTATTAATTTCAATAACGGCTTTGGCCCATTACCCGGCGATACCATCCGGAAATTTGTAGTAAACAATACCTGCATCAGCAACTGCACATCCTGTATTACCAATGATGTAATCGGCAATATTTCTGTAACGGGTTTTCAGCAAAAGGAAGTAACCAACCAGTTGATTGCCAATGGCACCCTCACCACACCCAATGGCTTTTTAAAATTAGATGCTGGTAACCGTGTGGTGCTGCAGGCAGGCTTCCGTGTGCTGCAGGGAAACAAAGTACATGTAATAATTGATGGCTGCGGCGGCATACGCTAACCTTTATTATTTATATTTATTGAATGAAGTATGGAATACTATGTTGGTTTTGCCTCAATGCGGTTTGTGTAAAAGCGCAATCATTCCGGTATAAAACATATTCCACCAAAGATGGCCTCAGCAGCAATATTGTTTTGTATGCGGTAAAAGACGACAGCGGTTTTTTATGGATCGCCACCGGCAATGGCCTCAACCGTTTTGATGGCAATGCCTTTGATCATTTTTTTAACAACCCGGCAGACAGTACTTCCATCGCCAGTAACGAGATCAATAATGTGTTCATTGACAGTAAAAAAAATCTATGGGTAACCACCATGGCAGGGCTCAGCCTTTACCATTCGCCTACTCAAACATTCAGCAACTATGCACCCGATACCCTGGTGATGCCGACCATCGGGCACTTATATCCGGCCATTGCAGAAGATCACTATGGTAAGATCTGGCTGGGAGGATGGTACGACCTGTTGCTTTTTGATACCGCCACAAAAAAATTTACCAGCAGCGGCTGGTCAACATTTGCAGACAAAGTGAAACCCGCCAATGGCAACCATTCAAGGGTGGTGGTGCTGGGCATTCAACCAAAAAGCACCCATGAGTTTTGGGTACTTACCACGTATGGGTTGTTCAGCGTTCACACAAAAAATTTACAATTCCGGTTTCACCCATTTACTGAAGTAAAAGATTATTATGGCTGCCAGTTAAATTATGTAGAGAAAGATGGCAGTGTATGGATAGGCACATATAATAACGGGATCATCAGCTACAACCCCGGCAACGATAAATGGACACGGTTCACCACTCCAGTTGAATACAGGGTGCATGCCGGCTGGGACTGGGCTTATGGCATCACCCAATTCAGTGGCGACACCCTGATGTACTGTTCACAAAAAACAGTTCTTTTTTTATTACGGGGACAATCGATTATTACCAACAAACTATTAAACGAAACCGGTAGTCTTAACGCCGGAAGCTATTTATACAATATCATCAAAAATGGCAACAATTACTGGCTGTTGTCAGGTGCCGGTATTACCAAAATGTACCCGGCTAAAGAAATATTTACACTGGTTAAAAACCCAGGGCTGAGAATGGTTGGAAAAATATTCCCTTTACAGGAGCCAGGCACCTTTATTACCGGCAATGATTCTGCCAAACGGGTATTTATGTTTGACGAACAAAAGAATAAAGTTGAGCTTGTAGTAGAGGAAAATGGCCAACCGCTGAAAGCTTACCTTAGTTCTTTTAAAATAGTAAATAATGAAACCAGCCTGCTTTGCACCGATGAAAACCTCTATCGTTACAACCGGCTAACGAATACGGCCACCCTGGTGCCATTGCCTTCCAACCGCTTTGCAAACAACCCCCGGTGGGTAAGAAATATTGTAACAGATCATAAACAAAAAGCATGGATAAGGTTACGAAGGCAGGGTATTGTTGAATACGATTTAAAAAAAAATACCGCAGAATACTTGTCCATTATCCCTCAAAAAGAACAAACCACATTTTGCAGTATGTATTTTGATACGGTAGCAAATGAATTATGGGTTGGTGTTGAGAACCAGGGGATGTACCTATATAATACCATTACAAAAAAAACCACGCATTACCTGTTCAACATCGCCCCCTCACAAAAAGGTGCTACCATTAATGCGCTGTGTGGTGGTGTAAAAGGAATCCTGTATGCAAGTGACGTAAACTATGGCCTCTTTGCCATTAATACTGTCACGAAAAAATTTGTCCGCTATACGGCATACGACGGACTGGCGAATAACAATGGTAATTTTATATGCAAAGATGCCGCCGGCAATATCTGGATCAGCCACACAGAGGGTATCAGCCGGTTTGATACGGTGTCAAAAATATTTTCAAATTACCCGGAGCTGAAAGAAGCTGCGGTATATGCTTCCTTTTTAAATACCGATGAAAAGGGAAATGTGTTGCTTCCTTCCCCGGAAGGTTTCTACAGGTGGAATGTAAACAGTTTCGCCGGTTCAAAACCCGTTGGAAAATTATATACCAGGAATGTATTTACCCCGGAGCATTCTTTACCAATCAATGATGTGTACGATTTTCCACCGGGGCAAAACAATATAGGCTTCCAGTTTGGCTACCTGCTTTTTGATGATGAAGGACCCGACGATCACCGGGTGATATTTTTACAATACCAGCTCAATAAGGGAGAATGGGTGAACCTGAAAAATGAAAATACTATTTCGTTCTCCACACTTGCGCCGGATAAATATGTGTTGAATGTAAGAGAGAAAAACAATCCTTCACAGGTATTGACCATCCGGTTTATCATCCATCCACCTTTTTATAAAACATGGTGGTTCCTGCTGGCAAGCGGGCTATTTTGTGCCGGCATGGTGTTTTTTCTTTTTAAAAGAAGGCTGGCTTCCGTAAAAAAGCGGGCAGCTTTCAAACAGAAAATTGCGGAAACAGAAATGATGGCTTTAAGGGCACAGATGAATCCACACTTTATTTTTAACTGCATCAGCAGCATTGATAATTTTATTTTAGATAATGATAAAGACAATGCCAGCAGTTATTTGAACAAATTTGCAAAACTTATTCGCAATATTTTAGACAACAGCATAAACGAGGTGATCCCTTTTTGGAAAGACTGGGAAACAATTAAGCTTTATCTTGAGCTGGAACAGTTAAGGAGTAATGGCAGGTTCAGTTATTCTTTGCATGCAGATGAGGACTTGCTCAACGGGCATTACAAAATACCGCCGCTCATCATTCAGCCCTATATCGAAAACGCCATTCATCACGGGTTGAATGCATTAACGGGCAAAGCCGGAATATTAACGATAGAAGCCAGGCTAAAAGGGCAAGCCCTGGAATATAGTATCCAGGACAATGGCATCGGCCGAAAAAAAGCAGCAGAAAAAGCCAGCCTTTCGCCATCACACCAAAGTTATGGCCTGCAGTTAACCCAGGAAAGAATTGGTTTATTCAACGAACAAAAAGAGAACAATGTGTTGATAGCAGACCAGTATGACAATAACGGGGCACCAGCCGGGACCAGGGTAGCTGTTGTATTAAAAAAAATATAGCCATGCTGAAAGCAATTTTAATAGACGACGAAAAAAACAGCAGGGATGCCCTGCAAAAAAAAATACAGGCTCATTGCAGCCATATTCACATTGTGGCGGTATGCAGCAATGGAATGGAAGGTATTGCCGCCATCCAGCAATACAAACCCCAGCTTGTATTTTTAGACATTGAAATGCCGCACATGAATGGTTTTACCATGCTGGAACAAGTGGAAGAAAAAAATTTTGAGCTCATCTTTACTACTGCCTATAACCAGTATGCCATCAATGCCATCCGCTATGGTGCTTTCGACTACCTGGTAAAACCGGTAGACACAGCAGAGTTGGTAGCCGTGGTAAAAAGGGCCACAGAAAAAACACAGCAGCAACATACCGGTGAGCGCCTGAACCTTTTATTGGAGCACCTGCAGCAGCCTGGCGGTGGAACACCCAAAAAAATTGCCGTGTCCACCCACGAAGGGTTGGAACTGGTTCCAATTGAAACCATTGTTTACCTGGAAGCGGTGGGCAACTATACCCAATTGTATTTTACCCAGCAAAAGCCACTGCTGGCATCCAAAACATTAAAAGAATTTGAAGACCTTTTGCATAATGCCGGCTTCTTTCGCATTCACAATGCCTCCCTGGTAAACCTGTTATTTGTAAAAAAATACATCCGGGGCGAAGGCGGGCAGGTACAGTTAACCAACAACGTAGTGTTGGATGTTGCCCGCCGCAGGAAAGAAGAATTGCTGGAGCAACTGATGAAAATAGCGCCGAAAATCTAACCCCCCATGGATGAATCGCAGGCCATGCAGGTTTAGCGGAGTGTTTAATTGCATTCATTTATTTTTGCGGCATGAAGAAACCGGAATTGTTCACCTCCCTCTCCCCCGCCCTGTTGCATTTGTATGATGTGAGCAGCAGTATTGTTGTTATCATCGATGTGTTAAGAGCTACTTCCACCATTGCCACCGCCTTATACAACGAAGCCAAACAGATCATTCCCGTAGACAGTGTGGCAGAATGCATCCGGCTGGGAAAACAAATTGATGGTATTACCGCAGGCGAACGGGATGGAAAAGTAGCAGAAGGGCTGGAGTATGGCAATTCTCCTTTTGAATACCCGGCTTCGTTTATAAAAGGAAAAACGCTGGTGCTTACTACAACCAATGGCACCAAACTATTACACATGGCCCTGGAGAAATCTGCCAAAAGAATCATCATAGGTTCGTTCCCAAATATATCTGCTGTGTGTGATTATTTGATTGCACAAAAGCAGCCCGTAATCCTTGGCTGTGCAGCCTGGAAAGACCGGGTGAACATTGAAGACACGCTGTTTGCAGGTGCCGTTATCAGCAGGATAAAAGATCATTTTTCCATCAACTGCGATTCATCTGCCATGGCAGAAACCATGTACAATGATGCAAAAAGCGACCTGTACGAATTCATGAAAAAAAAGAATGCATCCCATTATCACCGGCTGTCGAACTATGGATTAGAAAAAGACATCCGCTATTGTTTGACTGATGATGTGGCCAATGTGCTTTGTTTGTATGATGATGGTAAGCTGGTTGCTACTGGCAAGTAAACACGATTTGGCAAAAAGCAAGTCAAGTTTTTAAAACTTGACTTGCTGAAAAACAAGACTTACCGGTTTCGAACTCCCGTTACTCTTATTTCCCATAAACTGTGCATTTTACTTTCGCCCCTCACAAATTTTCCTTTACTTTTGCAAATTGCCTTTTTCACAACCGCCCTATTGGTAAGAAACGGGTTATTATCAATCGTGTATCTAAAAATCGTGTATCACTTTGGCTTTATCTCATTTAATAAAATACGTTTACAATACCGGTTCCGATGAGGTTATCCGCAGGGGAAAGAAAATTCATGCATCCGGGTATGTAGAGCTTGCAGAACATGATGACCTCATGAACTCAGCTATTTTTAGGGTGAGAGATGATACGTACAGCACTTATTACCGGGTGGGCATACAGCAATACAACGATCCCAAAAACCTGTCGATGCGCTGCAGTTGCCCTTACAATATTGGCGACATCTGCAGGCATGAAGCTGCGGCACTGTTTCAGTTGCAGGAGCTGATTGATAAAAATATGCTGGGCAGCAGCAACCTTCGGTACAGCCAGTTGCACACCATCGCCAAAATGAAGCATATTGATATTAAAGTGATCCGGGTGCTTTCTTCTCCGGAAATGTATGATGCGGCGGAAGAATTGGTGGCGGCAGGTAAAGTGGAAATTTTTGTGGCAGCCAATGAACGGGTGGAAGCTTCAGTGGAAGAAGGTGGGAAAAAATACCCGGTGGTGGTACAAAAAAATGACGAACGTAATTTTGATACTTCCTGTAAATGCAGTGAGGAGGCGCATCCCCTTTGTATTCACAAAGTAGCGTTGCTGCAAAAACTCTTTCATAGTTACGGGCCTTATTATTTTGACAGCATCCGCAACTGGGACAAAGAAAAAAATAAATTACTACAGATATACGGCTACAGTTTAGAAGACGACCTTGCCGGGAAGTTTGAATTTATTTATAAAGAAGGAAAACCGTTTTTAAAACTGCTGGATCCTGCTATCAAAAGGGTGGCTGCAGTTGTGCCTGTTGCCCGGCCATCTTACATGCAGGACTTGCCTGCTGCAAAAACAGAAACAGAAGTGGCAGAAGAGGATCCGGTGCCAACAAAAAGGCTGGGGCTGGTATTTAATTTTAATGCAGATGCGTATCCTTATTTTGTGGCAGATGCCATACAGGGAGATTTTGACGGCGGCAGCAAAAAGTTTTTAGGCAAAACAGAAAAGCTTGACCTTACCAAATACATTAACACCGAGCCATTCAGTGAAGATGATAAAATGCTGCTGCAGCAGATCAGGAAATTACAATCATCTGAAATAAATAAATACCTCAACCGCAATTCGCCTTTTAGCGGCATCTGGGAAAACATCATTCAAACCGATGGAGATGAACTACCGGAAGAAACCAAATCACTCATTGCTGAATACCTGCAGCCCAAGCTGAAAAAGATATTTGAAGAGCAAGCCGGAAACCCTTTTATATTTTACCTTCCCGAAAAGAAACTATTTAAAACAGATAACCTGGTGGAAGTGGCCCTGGGTGAAAATTTTATCACCCCCCAGTTTAAGATCACTGCGCAGGACAACCATTTTGAACTGCAATGCCGGTTTAAGATCAACGGAGCAGAACAGCCGGTAACAGATAATGAATGCAGCAACAGCATCCTCTTTTTATACAATCATATTTTTTACCTGTGGCAGAAACCGGAAGATGCTTTGCAGGCAGAAAAATTTATTAAGAATGGCAACGTAAAACTCAGTAAAGAAAACTGGGCGGCACAAATGCAAAAAATAATTCTACCCCTTACAAAGGAGTACCAGGTAGAATTTGATAAGTCGCTGGTAAAGGAAATTAAAAGCGGCGAACCCGAAGCAAAAGTCATGCTGCAGGAAAAAGGGGACTATCTCGTATTTCAGCCGGTATTTTCTTACAAAGGATTTGAAACCAAACCAAACGATAAAGAAACCCTTACCATACCTGATGGCGATAAAATATTAGTGGTACACCGCAATAAAGAGGCAGAACAAAAGTTCATAAAGTCGCTGGAGGCGCTGCATTCGCACTTTATTAAACCGCAGGAAGGCAACAGCCTTATACTGAAAGGGGCCGATGTGTTGCGCAACAACTGGTTCTTCTTATTCGTGGATGCCATGAAGGAAGCTAAAGTGCCGGTATATGGTTTTGAGGCATTACGCAATTTTCGTTTCAATACTGCCAGGCCATCTACTCACATACATGTAAGCAGCGGGCTGGATTGGTTTGACGCCAAAGTGGAGATCGATTTTGAAGGCCAACGGGTAGGCATAGCCGATATTAAAAAAGCCATTGCAGCCAAACAATCTTTTGTGCAGTTAGGCGACGGTACACTGGGTATTTTGCCGGACGAATGGCTGAAAAGATATTCGCTGCTTTTTAAAGTAGGCGATGGTAAAGCTGATAAACTACGCTTATCAAAATATCACATGAGTGTGATAGATGAACTGTACGAAAACAGGGATGCCACCGAATTGAGCTTTGCACTGGATGAAAAGTTTGAGCGCCTGAGAGAGTTTAAAAATATACCCGATATACCGGCACCAGAAAATTTGCAATCTATTTTACGGCCCTACCAAACTGCCGGTTACCAATGGCTGAGCTACCTGAACGATGTAGGCTGGGGTGGTATTTTAGCAGATGATATGGGTTTAGGTAAAACAGTACAGGCTTTGACCATGCTGCAGTACTATCAAAAGAAACAGGGGGCATTAAAAGCTATTGTTATTTGTCCTACCACACTGATTTATAACTGGGAAAATGAGATCAGGAAATTCACGCCGGACCTTACCTGGCGCATTCATCATGGCAGTATGCGTACCCGGGATACAAAAGAAATAGAAAAGGCAAGCATCATCATTACCACCTACGGCACCCTACGCAGCGACATCCAGGTGCTGATGAAGATCAATTACGATTATGTGATACTGGATGAGAGCCAGGCCATTAAGAACCCCGCATCAAAAGTAACCAAAGCTGCCTGCCTGCTGAATGCAAAAAACAGGGTATGCATGAGCGGTACCCCCTTGCAGAACAACACGTTCGATATTTTTGCCCAAATGAATTTCCTGAACCCCGGACTGCTGGGCAGCATGGAATTTTTCAGGAATGAGTTTGCCACCCCCATCGATAAATTTGGTGAGCAGGAACAGAAAGACCACCTGCGTAAATTATTATTTCCTTTCATCCTGAGACGTACCAAAGAGCAGGTGGCAAAAGACCTGCCCGAAAAAACAGAAACTATTTTGTTTTGTGAAATGGATCTGGAGCAAAGAAAAATTTATGATGCTTACCGCAACAGTTACCGGGATAAGATCATGGGTACGATCGACCAGCAGGGTATCGACAAATCTCAACTCACCATTTTACAGGGCTTGATGAAGCTGAGACAAATTTGCGACAGCCCCGCCATATTAAATGAGGAAGAAAAATATCCTAACCACAGCATCAAGCTGGATGAACTGACGAGAGAGATAACAGAGAATATTGGGGAACACAAGGCATTGATCTTTTCGCAGTTCCTGGGTATGCTGGCGTTAATAAAAGCCAAGCTGGAAGAAGAGGGAATTGCGTATGAATATTTTGATGGCAGCACCAACATACAGGATCGCCAGAAAGCAATTGATAATTTCCAAAATGGAGATAGAAGCAGGGTATTCCTTATTTCATTAAAGGCGGGTGGCGTGGGCCTTAATCTTACCGCCGCAGATTATGTGTACATTGTAGATCCATGGTGGAACCCTGCAGTAGAGCAACAGGCCATTGACCGTACACACCGCATCGGGCAAACAAAAAATATTTTTGCGTACCGCATGATCTGTATCGATACCATTGAAGATAAAATTTTACAACTGCAGGAACGCAAACGGAAACTGGCCAGTGAGCTGATCAGCGATGATGCTAACTTTGTGAAGGCGCTGAGTAAGGCTGATGTGGAGTATTTGTTTAGTTAATAAATTAAAATTTCTGATCAGGGCCGAATAATTTTTTGGTCAACCGTATTTCTTTATTGTACATTGTTGCCCGCCCGGATGAACACCCGTTCGGACGGGTGTCACTCACTTGTACCACATACCCATTTGCATCTTTTATTAGCGTTTTAATTGAAGGGTAATATCATTAAGCCATGATTACTATTCAACTCCTCCGGAGTTGCTGCACATTTGCTTTTTGCCCCCTGATTAAATCCGGGGTTAATAACATTAAACTGCTCCGCAGTTAGTAGCTTCCTGAGTTTAATGTCATAGCCCGAAGGGCTACAATATGAATAACTTTGGGCGAAGTCCAAGGTTAACAATAAACGGTTGCAACAACCTCTGACAGGTGTTAAATTGTATTTGTAATTTTAGCATTTCGATTTCTTCCGAAAACAATTGAAGTTTTCCGGGTTTCTTTTTAAATTTAACCAAAGGATTTTTATGGGTACATACCGCCAGATTTTTTATCAAATTGTTTTTGGTACAAAACACCGAAAGCCAACCATTTCAAGAAAGCACGATGAAGAGTTATATAAATACATTTTGGGGGATAATAAAAAATAAGAAATGTAAACTATACCGCATCAATGGTATTGAAGACCATATCCATATAATGTCCGACCTGCATCCAACTTTGTGTCTCAGTGATTATGTAAAGGATATAAAAGTTGCCAGCAGTTTATGGATGAAGGAAAGTGGTAAGTTCCCATCGTTCGAAGGTTGGCAAGATGGTTACGGGGCATTTACCTATTCTACCAGGGAAAGAGACATGATAATTAATTACATCAAAAATCAAAAGGAACATCACAAAAAGGAAAGTTTTGATAACGAGTTTAAACGTTTGCTGTTAGAAAACGAAATTGAATTTGATGAAAAATATTTGCTCTAAATCGTTGTATTCAACACCTTTCGGGGTTGAAACACTAATACTGATAGTCCCTGGGTTTAGCCCAGGGATATGCAAATTAAAACCCTTCTGGCTTTGCTACGTTAAAAATTATCTTTTATTTTATACATTGCACAAGAAATTTTAACCTGCAATTATTAACCAGCATGCATAGCAAAAAATGAAAAGCTTATTTGACAAACTTACCTACGAAGAAATAATTACCCGACTCAACAAACTTACTCCGCAAACCCAGCGCCAATGGGGCAAGATGGACACAGCGCAAATGCTGGCGCATTGCAAAGCAGCTTTTAGGGTACCGTTAAGCGAAACAAAATTGCCCCGTTCAATTATTGGTATTTTGCTTGGCTGGGCCATTAAGAAAAAGCTGTACAACGATGAACCCTGGAAACGAAACCTGCCCACGGCTCCACAATTTATAATAAAAGACAAACGGGATTTTGAAACAGAAAAACAACAACTAACCGAACTCGTTACTGCATTTTATACAAAAGGCCCGGAAAAAGTGGGCAACTTCCCCCATCCAATGTTTGGCACTTACACCAAAGAGCAATGGGGTAAAAGTATGTATAAACACCTGGACCATCACCTTAGCCAGTTTGGCGCATAAGGCCTACTGGTGTATGCAAAGTATGGGCACAGATGTGTGGTATAATAAGTCGGTGGAATGGCTGCGGCTGAATATCTTTTGTAGCAGCGTGTGTTTTTTGGGAATCACTGCAATCCAGTTCAAACCTGCTTTTGCTGCAAACTCATTGATTCCTTTTGTTACATTTTCAGATTCAATACTTTCATACACCGGGTTCACATCTTTAAACAATTCTTTTATCCCAAAACTTGTCTGTAATACTTCATCCGTAAAATTCCGGTCATTAAAATCAACGTTCAGGATATACAGTGCCGCATTAAAGTCGGTTACAATTTTCTTCATCAGTGTAACCGGGGTGCTTTGTTCAATTTGCTTATAATCGCAGGCAAAACCAATTTTAAGTACAGGAGCAAAAGTCGCCTTGGGTGGTATTACCAGTACCGGGTATTTTAGTTCATGTATTATCTTGATCGTATTGCTGCCCACTACCAGTTTGGTTAAGGCGTCGCTGCCCGATAACCCCATCACAACGAGGTCCGGCTGCAGGTAATCACAAAATTCAGCCAGGCCATCTTTTAGCACGGCCATCTCTGTTTTTATATGTACGTTGACTTTACTCCGTAGTTTGCCCAGCAATTCTTCTTTGAGTATTCCTATTTCGTGTTCTGCTGCTTTTTGCATTTCCGGAATATCAAATAAAGGATAAGTGAACTCACCGATAGCAACAGGCAATTCATAAGTATGGTACAGCCAAATTTCCGCGTTGTAAAAAACGGCCAGGTTACCGGCAAACTCAGCAGCATTGGCGGCAGTTGAGGAAAAATCTACAGGAACAATTATCTTTTGCATTACAACATATTTTAGGTGATAAAATTATTGAAAATAAGATTGCTCTCTATTAATACCTGTCAGTTAGCCAGGTGATATTATTCATTTAAAAATTCATACGCTAAATTAGGGTGATGGTTACTGTTATTGCCGCTGTTTAAATAGTATCCTGCCTCACTTCACCCGGCAAAATAGAAATTTATTTCCAAACGTAATAGAGTACCCCGTTTAAATCATCCGTAAAAAAGAAGGATTGCGGATTGTTCATTAAAATATCACAGGGCCTGCCGTGCCGGTCCTTTTCTGTTTTGCCCGTTAAAAATCCATTTATTACATCAATATATTTATTGCCGCCAATCACTTTTACAATACTGTTGCCACGCTGGCGCCATACGCTGGTGCTGCCATGCAGGCAAACCAAAAAGCTATTTTTCAAATCCCTGTCTGAAAATTCCTTCATATAGTCAAAACCAAGTGGTGCACTATGTGCTTTAAAACCACAAAAAGCTACCGGCGGTTTTTTTGCAAAGGCCGGCCTGGCAGAATCAGCAAACGCTTTATCAGCATAAATTTTATTTTGATATTGAAAATAAAATGGCCATCCATAGTAAGCGTCTCTTTCCACCGTTAGAAAAAGGTCTTCAGGTTTGTCCGGTCCAATCAGGTCGCGGCCCATATTGGTGGCCCACAATTTATTGTCAAACCATTTTATTGCAACTGCATTTCTTATTCCTTTGGCAAAATATTTTTTATCGGTTCCATCCGGGTTCATTTCCATTACCGTGGCCCTTACAGCTTCTGTTTCAATACAGGCGTTGCAACTGCTCCCAACGCTTACATACAATTTATTATTATTAAAAGTAAGGCTGCGGGTAAGATGCCAGCCGCCATATTTATAGCTCAACCCGTAATCAGGAAAAGTACTGATCAGCTCCGGTGAAGTAGTTGGTTTTGTATCACCCGGATTATAAATGTAGCGACTGAGTTTATCAGTCTCGGCCACGTAAATGTAATTATTGTAAAATGCCACCTGGTTGGGATTGTGCAGCCCATCTAGATACGTGACTACGGTATCAAATTTTTTTTCTGCCGCATTCCAGTTATCAAATAACAGTACCCTTCCTTTGTGGTTGTCGCTCCGGTCGTGCATATCGGTGGCAAATAATTTTCCATCCGGGCTCTTTGCCATAAATCGCAAGCGCCTCAAACCTTCTGCAGCAACGTTGATGTGGTATCCGGCCGGTATGTTCACATCAAAGCTGATTCCTTTTTTTAGTTGTATGGTATGTGGTGTAAGCGCAATATTATGCTCTGTACTGTTCAAAATGAAAGCGGGTTCCTTTACCGGTTCAGTTTTTTGAGTGACAATTTTTGGAGCCGGTTGCAAACTATCTTTAAAGCTGTTTCCATCTGCTGCATTGCCATTGCGGGCCAATAGCAGCGCAGCGGTAAAAATTATTTTAATCATATGTGCTATCAAAGTTTGATCAACCTGTTCACGGCTTCTTCTACTGTTTGTTCTTTTTTTACAAAGCAAAAGCGCAACACCTTGTTGTCTGTTGCTGCCTTATAAAAAGCCGAGGTGGGTATGGATGCTACCCCATATTCTTTAGTAAGCCGGATGGCAAAATCTTTTTCCGGTTCCTCACTTACCCCGGCATAACTGTATAACTGAAAGTAACCTCCATAGGAGGGCAATGCTTTAAATTTTGTTTGCGCCATCAGTTGCTGAAAGTAATCCCTTTTTTGCTGCACTTGTTTTCCAAGTTGCAGGTATTGTTCTTTTTGGTTAATAAATTCAGCGATCGCATATTGAATGGGGCTGTTGCAGCTAAAACAATTGAACTGGTGAACTTTCCGGTACTCTTTCATCAAATCGGGTGGAGATATGCAGTAACCGAGCTTCCAGCCGGTGCAGTGATAGGTTTTGCCAAAAGAAAAGCATACAAAACTTCTTTCCAGCAGGTCTGGATACTTCAATATACTTTCATGCGGTATATCATCGAATATAAGATGTTCATACACTTCATCACTTAAAATGAAAATGCCGGTGTCTTTTACCACGCTGCGTAACTGCATTATATCATTCTTGTGCAACACCATCCCTGTGGGGTTATGTGGTGTGTTGAGCATGATCATTTTTGTTTTGGCAGAAATTTTTTTCCTTACCTGGTCCCAGTCAATGGAATAACCAGGAAAGGTAAGCGGAATCAAAACAGGGATGCCGCCATTAATTTCAATATTGGGCAGGTAACTATCAAAGGCGGGTTCAAAAACAATTACTTCATCGCCCGGCTGCAACACCGTGGTTAACGCGGTATAAATTGCATAAGTGCCGCCGGGGGTGACGGTTATATCTGTATCGGGATTGATGACAGTGCTGTAAAGCTGTTCCACTTTTTGGGCTATTCTTTCCCGTAATAAGGGTAAGCCGCTCATATGACTGTACTGGTTGTTACCCTGTTGCATAGCTTCGTTTACCAGGCCAATCAGCTCCCTATTCATCATAAAATCCGGAAAGCCCTGGCCAAGGTTAACGGCATTATTCGCTTCTGCCAGGTTGCTCATCGTGGTAAAAATAGTAGTGCCAACATGCGGCAGCTTACTGTGAATAGCTGGTATCAAGACAGGTTGTTTTATTGAAAGAAATTGTAAGCAAACATATTGGCTGTAATATAATTATTAATCGTTTAGGAGTTGAGAGTTTAGGTTATGCGATCAGGGATTATTAGTCTAAACCTCTCAATCACCGGTACGTTCTAAACCGGCAATGAGATCGAATGTTGTTTTCTTTTGAACCTGCCGGTAAACGGAAGCTTTACAGAAAAGCGGGGACGGTAAAACATAATCAGTATCGGAAAGCACCAGCTTATTTTTGAAAGGATGCCGGTGACTGTTTGAAAAAACCTGGCATTTCGTGCAGGCACTTCATTGATTACACCTGTAGTGGCAGTCTGCCCATTTCCAAATTTATAATCGAGGTCGGCAAAACGGTTAGTATCGTAGTATTTTTTCAGGTTATCATTTTGATGGTTCCAGCTTGCCATCATCCGTTGTTCCTTTGTGATCTGCGGTTCCATATTGGCATCAAAAAAATACCAGTTGTCTTCAATCAGCACTTCCATTGCATAATGATGTGGGAAACCAACGCTTCGGTAGGTGATTTTTTTATTTCTCAACACCGCCATCATCACCAGCGCCTGTTGAGAGCAAGCTGCATTGGGCTGTTTCATGATTTTTTCCGGCTGCACTTTGCAGGCATAATCTTCTTTCATATACCTTCCTGATAAAGCGCCTATCCAGTTTTCGCTGACCGTAAAATGAGAAAAGCCATGGTAGAACCGTTTCTCAATCACTCCTTCCATCAGTTCAGCATATTCATAACCTGTGGTACTAATTTTTTTTGCTTTGGCAATGCTGTCCACACAGGCTTCTAATTGTTGAATGCTGTTGAGATAAGAAAGCCTGGGATCAAACTTTTCTTTTTGGTCAAATAAGAGCGAGGGGTTGATATCCTTATTAAACAAATTGGGCAAAAAAAGCAATACGGCAAGAGACAGGAGCAGTATTTTTTGCATAATAAATTTGTTTCATCTCCTTAATGCAAAGAAGGGTTATCGTAATAGTTGTACCCTATAACGAATAGTGTAAGCAATTAGTATATGTAATAACGAAAGCTGGCTGCGGAAGGCAATGAACTTATAACTTTTTAGATTCTTTCAGGATGTAGGCAGTAACTTCGGTTACGTTCACATTCAGATTGTCAAGAATAAATAATACAACAGCAGCAATCATAATAAAAGGCGACAGGATAAAATAGTAGCCCCTGCGAATTGTCTTCATACATGTTGGCTCTACAAAGATTTAGTTTGCTTTATATGGGTAGATGTATAACGATAATTTTTTATGATTAGTATTGTGAACTGAAAATGAAATATGCTGCTGTTAGAAAAATACACAATCTATTTTCAGTAATATCATTTAGTTAGTAAGTGGTATTTTTTGCAGTTACTGACTGATTATAGATATTTATCGCCTTTATTTCTCTTTACCTCGGCCACGTATTCTTTAATGTCCTGTTCCTTATCCTTTTTGCAGATCAGCAGTACATCTTTCGTATCCACCACAATAAAATCATCCAGCCCCTGCAGCAACACTAATTTTTTATTATCAGCATGTACAATATTTTTTGTTGCATCAATGATGATCACATTACTGCCGGCTACTGCATTCTCAAGATAATCTTTCTCCAGGTTTTCGTAGGCGCTGGTCCAGGTTCCCAGGTCGCTCCAGCCAAAGGAAGACGGGATGATATACACATTATCCGCCTTTTCCATTACCCCATAATCGATAGAAATATTGACACATTGCGGGTAGATCCTTTCGATCGCTTCCCCTTCGGCGGATGTGTTAAAATAGTTTTTTTCTGTATCAAATACATCATGCATTTCGGGCAGGAATTTTTCAAAAGCATGGATGATATTTTTTACCTGCCATACAAATATGCCGGCATTCCATAAAAAATCACCACTTGATAAAAAAGTTTTGGCCAGCTCCCTGTCGGGCTTTTCGGTAAAGGTTTTTACTTTATACACGTTATCACTTACGGGCTGCTGCTCGTATTGTATATATCCATAGCCGGTGTTTGGATTATTAGGTTTTATGCCCAGCGTTACCAGTCCTTTAATATGCGATGTAAAATCAAGCGCATTGAGGCAAACTTCCTTAAATGCGTCCGCCTGCAAAATAATATGATCGGCAGGAGCACAAATGAGGTTGGCATCCGGGTTTAATTGCCTGAGTTTGTAAGAGATATAAGCTATACAGGGAGCCGTATTTTTACGGGAAGGCTCACACAGAATATTGCCTGCCGGAATTGCTGGTAACTGCGCAGCTACAATTTCCCGGTATTGTTCAGAGGTTACTACAAATATGTTTTCTTTTGGTATAAATAAAGTAAACCGGTCAAATGTGGCCTGTATCAATGTACGGCCGGTATTCAGAATGTCGAGGAACTGTTTTGGGAAATCAGTACGGCTCATGGGCCAAAACCTGCTGCCAATTCCTCCTGCCATGATGGCTACATAATTATTCTTATTCATACTCCAGTTGCAATTTTTAAAAACCTGTAATAACTATGAGCCGGCAAACAGTTTAATCGTTCTTCCACTGTGTATTGTTCTTTAAATTCACTATTAAAGCAGCAGCTAAAATGAAAGCGGTATTAATTACAAGTGTATATGCGGCAAACCTACTTTAAATCATTCATAACACAAAGAGTTTACCCGATGCTGCAAAACTATGTCATGTTTGTAAAAAATTGTTTAACTTAAACAAAGTTATAAGCGTGGGAATGCAGCATTTTGCAGTCACATTGAAGTATCTTTACAAGCTGGGCAGTTTATAAATCAATTAATCACTCCTTTACCAACAACATAATTATTCAACTTATTTTTTTAATATTTAGAGAAGGAAAAAAAAGCTATGGCTACCGTAAAAGCAAAAAAAAAGACTGGTGCTGAAAAAGAAGTAAAAGCAAAACCGGTTAGGACAGCAGTAATTGCTATCAACGAAAAGAAAAACCAGGACCTGACTATACAACTGCAAAATTATTTTGGATTTGACGGGTTTAAAGAACCACAGGAAGATATCATTAAAAATTTACTGGCAGGCAATGATACGTTTGTGATAATGCCAACCGGGGGTGGTAAAAGTTTGTGTTACCAGTTGCCTGCAATGATCAGCGAAGGCTGCGCCATTATTGTATCGCCCTTAATAGCGTTGATGAAAAACCAGGTAGACCTGGTGAGAAGCTACAGCAGCCAGGATGATGTGGCGCATTTTTTAAACAGTACCCTCAACAAGGGGCAGCAAAAAGTTGTAAAAGATGACCTTACATCTGGTAAAACAAAGATGCTGTATGTGGCACCTGAAACTTTGACCAAGGAAGAAAATATTGAATTTTTTAAAGACCTGCAGGTCTCTTTTTTCGCTGTGGATGAAGCCCATTGTATTTCAGAATGGGGGCACGATTTCAGGCCGGAATACCGCCGCCTGAGAGAGATGATGGAAATGATAAAACCGGAGGCGCCGATGATTGCATTAACAGCCACGGCTACCCCAAAAGTGCAGAGCGACATTTTACGTAACCTCGGCTTGCGCAGTCCCAAAATATTTATCTCTTCTTTTAACAGGCCTAACCTGTACTACGAAATATTGCCGAAGGTGCAGAAGGAGCAAACGGTGAAAAGTATTGTACGATTTGTAAGCCAGCACAAAGGAAAGAGCGGAATCATCTATACCCTGAACCGTAAGACAACAGAGGAACTGGCAGAAATGCTGATGGCAAATGGCATCAAAGCCGTGGCGTATCACGCAGGCCTCGAAAGCAAATTAAGGGCAGAGCGCCAGGATCTTTTTTTGAATGAAGACGTACAGGTAATTGTGGCCACTATTGCATTTGGTATGGGTATCGATAAGCCAGATGTACGCTTTGTGATCCATTTCAATATCCCCAAATCAATAGAAAATTATTACCAGGAAACCGGCAGGGCTGGCAGGGATGGTATGGAAGGCAGGTGCCTGTTATATTATTCTCATAAAGATGTAGCCAAGCTGGAACACCTGATGCGTGACAAACCACTAAGCGAAAGGGAAGTGGGGGCACAATTGATAAATGAAATGGTGTCGTATGCTGAAGGCGCCGTGTGCCGGAGAAAAATTTTACTGAATTATTTTGGTGAAGATTACGATACCAATCAATGCACCAAGATGTGCGATAACTGCAACAGTCCAAAAGAATTGATTGAAGCAAAAGCAGAAGCACAACACGTACTAACGGTAATAAAGGGCCTCGACGAACAGTTTACGATGGGTTACCTGATGCATATACTAAGGGGTAAACCGAATACGCAGGTAAAAATGTTTCGCCATGATGAAAGGGATTTTTTTGGCATCGGCAAAGAACAGGATGAGCATTTCTGGAATTCACTGATGCGGCAAATGATACTGGAAGGCCTGATAAAAAAAGACATTGAAGAATACGGGGTATTAAAGTTTACAAAAAAGGGAGAAGCATTTTTGAAAAAGCCCGTTTCATTTAACATAGTGCTGAACAATCTATTTGAAGGCGCCGATGCAGATGATGAAGAAGCCGGCGCAGGCAATGCTGCTACCGGGGCTACAGATGAAAAGCTGATGGAGATGCTGAAAGAACTGCGGAAAAAAGTAGCGAAAGAAAAGAACCTGCCACCGTTTGTAATTTTTTTAGAAAGCAGCCTGGAAGATATGGCCACGCTGTATCCTACCACGGTTGAAGAACTTGAAAAATGCCAGGGTGTGAGTAAGGGCAAAGCAATACGGTACGGCAAAAAGTTTGTAGAACTGGTGGCCCGGTATGTAGAAGAAAATAATATTGAGCGGCCTGATGATTTTGTAGTGAAAGGGGTGGTTAACAGGAACAACAATAAGATTTTTATTATTCAGAATGTAGATAAGAAAATTCCGCTGGAAACTATTGCCAAAACAAAAGACCTGAAGATAGACGAATTGCTGGAAGAGATGGAAACCATAGTAGCAAGCGGCACAAAATTAAACCTGGACTATGCAATTGACGAACTGGTAGATGAGTATGAACAGGAAGAAATAATCGATTATTTTAAAGCCTGCGAAACCAGCAGCCTGCAAATAGCCCAGGAAGAACTGGCAGACAGCAGTTTTACCTGGGAGCAATTGAAAATTATGCGGATCAAGTTCTTAAGTGTGTACGGCAACTAAGTGAATGGTAAATAGTCAATTAATGTGGTTTTCTTAAGGAAATTGCACGCAATGAAACAAAGATACAAAGCAGCAACGTTGACTCTGTATTTCTTTGCTCTTTATGTTAAATTCATTTGCGTCTTTGTGGGTAACAAATAAGTCACTGGTAAACGACATTGAATTGCCATTAGTCAGTCGCCAATCTGTTCAATATTTTGTAAGCAGTAATTTTTTAAAAAAGTCATCCCTTTTATTTCATACGAATAACAAACAAACGCCTCTTGTAAAAAAAGGGGCTTTCATTTTTTGATTTTACTTTGCAATCAACAAATACATTTTTAAAGTGTATTTAATAAAACTAAAAAGATATGACAACAGTAAACGCTTATGCTGCCCAAAATGAGCGCAGCTCTTTGGCTCCCTTCCAGGTTGAAAGAAGGGCGGTTGGCCCGCATGATATACAAATAGATATTTTGTATTGTGGCGTGTGCCACTCCGATATTCACCAGGCCCGTAATGAATGGGGCGGATCTATCTTCCCGATGGTACCGGGTCATGAAATTGTTGGCCGTATCATTCATGTTGGAGACCAGGTGAAAAATTTTAAAGTAGGCGAACTGGCCGGTGTTGGCTGCTTTGTAGACAGTTGCCGTACCTGCCCAAGCTGCTTGGCCCATGAAGAACAATATTGCGACCAGGGTATGGTTGGCACTTACAATGGAAGGGACAAAGAAGGCAACCCAACCTATGGCGGCTACAGCACGCAAATAGTAGTGGATGAAAAGTACACCCTGCACATTGCTGAGAGTTTACCGATTGAGGGGGTGGGGCCTTTGCTTTGCGCCGGCATTACTACCTGGTCGCCGCTTCGCCACTGGAATATTGGCAAAGGACATAAAGTGGCCGTTGTGGGCCTGGGTGGTCTGGGTCATATGGGAGTAAAATTTGCCGCCTCTTTTGGAGCAGAAGTTACCGTGATCAGCACTTCCAAATCAAAACACAATGATGCCCTGGTGCTGGGTGCTCATCACTTTGCAGTAAGTACAGAGGAAGCAACGATGAAAAGCCTCGCCGGTACCTTTGATTTTATCTTAAGCACAATTTCCGCCGACCATGATTACAACCAATACCTGAATTTATTAACGCTTAACGGCACCATGGTAGTGGTGGGTGTTCCCCATAGTCCTTCCACAGTGCATGCTTTCAGCCTGCTCATGAAACGCCGTTCGCTGGCAGGTTCGTTAATTGGTGGAATTAAAGAAACCCAGGAAATGCTGAACTACTGTGCCGAACACAATATTGTTTCGGATGTGGAAGTGATCAAGGCCGATTACATCAATGAAGCGTATGAAAGAATGCTGAAGTCGGATGTGAAGTACCGTTTTGTGATAGACATTGCTTCGCTGAAATAAATTGATGGGTTTGTTTGCTGATTTTTAAATCAAAACTCCTATTTTTGCTGCCCCGCCGTAGAAAATCAAAACGATGAAAGAAGTTTTAGGTTTTCAAGGTCCCGCTGAAAAGCGGGAAAAGGGAAAATTCACTTGATAGATGATGGTGCGGTTGTAGAAAATCAAAATGACGAAAGGAATTTTAGATTTTCAAGATCCCGCTACGGCGGGATAGCGAAGTGCTGGACTGGTGCGGTAGCTCAGTTGGTAGAGCAAAGGACTGAAAATCCTTGTGTCGCCGGTTCAATCCCGGCCCACACCACTTAAATGGCTGAAAATCAATGCATTATGCTGATTTTCAGCCATTTTTGTTTGCAAAAAAATGCAAATAAGTGCAGCCAAATGCAGCTTCAAGGTGGCATTTGCGAGACCAAAAATATTCAATTTTTCTACTTTCATCTCCCTGCAGCAAACTACTGTTTTTTGCACTTTCAAAGCTTCCCCTGATTTTTAACCAGATAAACTTTGAAGTTATGAAAAATGGCATTATGGTTGTCTTAACTTATAAGTTAAGTTAAGCGCTAAACTATTAAACCTTGAACAACTTCAATTTTCAAATGTTGCCTATTACACCGTACAGGTGCAAGGAAGGCCCCATTCCGAATTTCATGATTTCCAGACCAGGATGCAGGCACAGAAAAAAGACAGGAATCAACTTGCAGAAATAAACAGGTTTATTGAAACGATTGGTAAAAAACATGGTGCACAGGAACGCTTTTTTAAAAGAGAAGGATTTGCAGAACGCCTGCCGCCGGCAACTTACCATTTCATTGACAGTGATGGGGAAACCGACTTTGGCCTGCGGCTTTATTGTGTGCGTATGAGTGAGGAAATTGTAATCTTATTAAATGGCGACAGAAAAACAACTCAAAGCATAAGAAATTGCCTTAATTGTAAACCTCATTTTGATTTTGGCAATAAAATTGCGGATGCTGTTTATTATGCCAGGCCAAAAGATGAAATTGAAATTGACGGATTTGATATTTTAACGGAAGATGATTTTACTTTAAGTATTTAAGAATAACGTGTATGAAAAAGAAAGTATTAAAGGCTGAACTGATGCCTGAATTTGATGAGTCCATTGCAGCCATGCCAGCAGACAGTAAAATATTTGTTGACAAGTCTTTAGAAATTGCCGACTTTATTTACTGGGCAATGGATCAAAAAGGGATGAAGCAAAAAGACCTGGCAGAAAAAATGGGTAAAAGCGAAGCAGAGATAAGCAAATTGCTGGCTGGTATGCATAACTATACACTCCGTTCCATTGCAAAAATTGAAGCGGCACTTGGCCAGTCTGTTATTTGTACCCCTGCTAAAACGAAGGTTTCTTTCCCTGTAAAATCAGGTGAAGTAATAAAGTATGAAGTGATAAGCAGGCGGGAACAGGAGCCTGTTGGAAATATTGAATACAAAACAAAAGTTGTCGGCATGTTTAAAAATCATCAACATACAGTAGCAAACGCAATATGAATTCTGAAAGAAAAATTGAACCTGAAAAAATCCATATACTCAATATACGGACAATAAAAGGCAATATAGATGGCGACACAGATAATGTTACCGATGCCATTTTTGAATACCGGTTCTCCTTTGAACTGGAGACAGGAATTAATTTACCTGACCGGGTATTTGGAATAAACCTGGTAGTTAATATTGCAGCCATGGACAGTAAAGAAAAGCCTCTTAACATTTCCGGCTCCTATACGCATGAAATAATTTTCCGGGTAGATAATCTTGATGATTTTGTAGATACAACCAACGATAATGGAACTTTATCATACACAACCGATGCATTGATGGCCAGTACGCTTATCAGTATTGCCTATTCCACAATAAGAGGAATTATTTTTACCAGAACCCAGGGGACATCCCTCGGTACCGTTATTTTACCTGTTGTTGACCCTAAAGCACTAATGAAAATTGAATAAATTTTACCGTTAGCGGGTTTTCTCCGCCCATGTTGATCTTTTCCTCACAAATTATATTCTCCAACTGCCAACTGGCGCAAGTGTTCTCTTCCCAAAACATTCAATGGTGAACGTAAAGATTACGGGATCACTTGATGCCTCTTCAATTCTGCCGGTTTGTAACCGGAGTTGTCAAAAAGAAAACCCAAAAGCAGCCAGGAAACTAATCAAAAATCAACATCTTTATAAAATATGAGAGCATCTTCGTCCGGATTCGTGGCACACGAACTAAAAACTTTAAGCTACCAATTAAAAAATCATATCAAAAAATGAATATTTTTAAATCTCTATCTCAAGGCAATGGTACCATATCAGAAACAAACATTACGTCCTTTTTAAGTTATTTATTAAACAGTACCAATGAGCTTGACAACTCATTTCTACTTTTATTCTTCGATTTAGTTGGCAGGAATCTATCAGGTAATAAAATAACCGACTTGCTACAGCTTGGCAAAGGCAGTTTAAGAGAGCGGGTATTTTATTTATCAAAAAACTATTCTATAACAGCAATACCAGAGTATGCTGTTAAAAAGGATGGCACAAAACAGATTATAGATGTCTTTCTAAAAATATCTACAAAAAACAAGAAGGAAGAGACAGATATTGCTTATGCCTTAATTGAAAATAAAATTAAACCAGGCGCTTTAAATAAAGAACAGGCAGGTAAACAGTTTGAATATTTTGTAAGCACAGAGGAATATCAAAACGGTAATTAAAGCTTGATAATTGCCTTCCTTTAAAATTTTCCATTTAGAATTTCTATTGCTTTCAGAATCGTCTCCGCTTAAAGTTATTACTTCATAGGATTGCTTCAGATACTGGAAAAGCGAATCAATATGCTCCTTTCGTTCGGTGATAATTACAACTTTCTTTCCTTTATCCAATTCGGTTTTTACATCTTCAGGTATAAGCTTGTTTCTGGTAGAATCATGAACTAATATTTTTGAAAGTGTTTCAAACTTGTCTGTTTTAGAATTGAATGGAACATCAAGCTCCGTATTACTGATTATGATTTTGGCTTTTTTTGTTGTGCTGATTTCATTTGATTTTATTTCAGCTATCACTTCGCCTAAGTTTGTAAATATTAGTTTACCGTCATTGTATTTTCGGAATGGCGCTGCGGTTAATCCATACAGCTAAAATGTATTAAGTTTTGTAATTGTATTTCTATATGTTTCGGCTGGAATGTGATGACATTCATCAACAATGATTGTTCCGAATACAGTTGAAATATTTTCGCTTTCTGGTTTATTAAGCTCTTTTGATAAACTCTGAATTGTTGCAACTGTGATTTGCTTTCCAACTTTATTCTTGCCTTGCCCGATTTTGGCAATTTCAGTTTTAGCTATCCCGAGAAATGTTTCGATCCTTTCATTCCATTGCTCACCCAACTGTTTACGATGAACAATAATTAAAGCAGGCTGCTGTTTTTCTGAAATGATTTTCAAAGCTACAATCGTTTTTCCTGAACCAAGTGGAGCAACAATTACTCCTAAATCCTTTTTAGAAATATTTTCCATTACTATTTGCTGATGTTCCCTCAATTGGGCATTGAAAGAAAATGAAATTGCTTTTTTCTTTTTTCTCTCATCAATAAAATCGTATTCAATTTTGCTATTTCTGCAAAACCTGATCAGCTTTCCTACAAATCCTGTTGGAACTATTATTTCGTTTTCTGTTTCCTCTACAAACCTGAAATATCGCTCCGTTCCAAAAGTGTTTCTACCGATTTTCTTTTTGATAATGAACTCAGAGTTAGCAAAATTCAATTCTTCTTTTAAAAAATTCATGAGTGGAGTAGTCATTCCGTCACGACTAATTTTCACAACATTGTCCAGTGCTATTACTAATTTCCCTCTAATTGTTTTGTATAAAGTTGAAGCAGAAGAATTAGAAACTTCTTGACACATCGTATCAAGTTCTGAAATTGAAATTCTTTTTATACTTCCCAGCAACTGCCATTGGTCCGGGATCGGTTGCAATGCAGATTTATCAATAAAACAACTATTGCCTTGTTCAAATGTTTTTGGGAATAACGGAAGTGCAATCAGGTTTTCCAAACCTTTTCCCGAAAGAAAATCCTGGTTGGGAAACAAACGGTCAAAACTGGAACTTTTATCAAAAAAAGAAAATGCTCCAGACTGCTCAAGAATTGAAATAAATATTTTTCTGCCCAATTTTCTATATCAAAATCCGCTAAAAGAAACCATGAAGTATTATCTGTTAATAATGGATAAACTCCAATTTGTTGTTCTCCGTTTAAATGCTTTGTAATTTCTTTGTCAGAAAGTGGTAGGTATGTCTTGTCGTTATAGTTCTGAAAAGTGCCGCCTTTCATTTTGTGTGTACGATACCTACACGTGTCGTAAAAGTATGCAGGCACATAGTCGCTTTTATTTCCCCCGCCTGACTGTCGGGCAGGCTTCTCCCAACGAATTGCAAACACATCTTCTCTGCCTTTGAAAACAGATTTGAATAGTTGTATTTGATTTGAGGAATTTTCATTCATAGCTCTTTTCATCTTTCAATTGCCAATTCCTGGCGAATTAGCGGCCATTTGATTATCCGCCATATAACCGCCACATTTCCGCCATAAATTAGCCATTTATAAGTTTATATGATGTTCCTTTCTTTAAGCCGGTTTTTATCAAAACTCCTATACCTGTTAATTCTTCAAGGTCACGTAAAGCATTCCTTTCGGAAGTATTGCATACTTGCTGATACTGGCTATTAGTAATGCTTCCATTCTCCAACACATACAACACGCAGCACAGTATGCTATTGGGTGCTGGGAATAAAGAAACAAAAAAATGCTAAATTTTAAAAATGTAAAAACACCAAATGGTTCCTTCCACCCCCATTCCATCACAATAAACACGATCTCCGATGCACAATAAAATGCGCCCGTTAACGTTCACCTGTTCAATGGTTCTCCGTAAATCTGTCAACCTAACCTAAAAACTAAAAATAACGCTATGAAAACCAATCTTACCAAACTGATGGCCGTGCTCGTCGTATCCCTGTTACTCTTATCAGCTTGTAATGGATCCCGTCAATCTACCCATCACCGTAGCGTTAACAACAGTGGTTACAGAGGTTATTGATAATTATTTGCTGCTTCTTGTGATGCTGTAAAAACCAGGCAGCACCAAAAAATACGACTTCTCCCGGGTGGAACCTTTCCCCAGGGTGGTAACTGCTGCAACAACCTGTAGCTTATTGATTGTTTTCAAAAACGGTTTCCAACTGAAAATAAAAATATGACTTTATCAGTGTGCTCATTACCGGCATCGTAATAGCGTTTATTTGCTGTTGTATGCAGCCCTCTTCATTTTTATAGACCACAACCCAATAGTTTTTTATATTTGGCACCGTGTTCAAACTTATTCAACCCCAGAAATACACATTTGCAATATGACATATTGTTTGGGAATAAAATTAAAAGACGGCCTGGTAGCAATAGCAGATACCCGTATTTCAGCAGGCACCAGTACATCCGTAAAGAAAAAAGTGCTGGTACTGCAGGATGGAAAAGCAAGCCTGTTCATCATGACGAGCGGATTGCGTTCGGTACGAGACAAGGCGGTGCATTATTTCCAGGAACTGATTAGCAATGGCATTGTGTACGATAAAATGTATAAAGCAGTAAATGCTTTTGGCGAGCAGATAAAAAGAGTTGGAAATGAAGACAGGGAGGCATTGCTGAATGCGGGGTATAAGTTTAATTTAAATGCCATCGTGGGCGGACAGTTGCAAAATGATGACGAACACAAGTTGTTCCTGCTGTACACAGAAGGCAACTGGGTAGAACTGGATGAAGGAAGCCAGTTTGCCATCATCGGCAATTCAGGTCAGGGCAAGGGAATATTAAACAGGCTCATCAATCCCGACACCACCATGCGGCAGGCGCTGAAAGCAGGTTACTTATCGTTTGATTCAGTAAGGGTAAGTTCCAATGATGTAGAGTTTCCAATCGATATTGTGACTTACGAAAAGAATGGCTTTCACATGACAGAAAACAGGTACGAACACCAGGAACTGCAGCAGGTTTCTGCAGAGTGGAACGAAAAATTAAAACATTACCTCAACGAAATGCCCGAAGAATGGATGGAAAAAATTTTTCCTAAAGTAGAATAAACTAACTCAAATCAGCAACCATGATATTCCAGGTTTTTAGTGAATTGCAATACGAGGTATATTCACCCACCACTTTTATTTTTAGCATACAGGCAGCCCGTACCAGCAGCCAGGTAATTGTGCAGGAAAGCCTTATGATAGAACCGGTCATTGAACACGAAGAAATTACCGGCGTAGAAGGCGAATCAAGGTTTGTCAGGTTACAGGCAACAGGTAATAACCAGTTCACCATACGCTACCAGGCAACGGTAGATATCGATTATGATATCATTCATCAGCGCAAATTGTCGCAGACGGTTCCGGTAAACAAGCTGGATGCCGGTGTACTCCCCTATCTTTTTCCGAGCCGCTATTGCCAGTCTGATAAATTACAGAAGTTAGCCAGTAAGGAGTTCGGTAAGTTAGAAACGGAGTATAGCAAAGTGGCCGCCATTTCAGAATGGATATTTAATAATGTGGAATACATTAACGGCACCACCAATTCCAGTACTTCTGCCCTTGATACTTTGACGGAACGGGTAGGTGTTTGCCGGGACTTTGCGCATTTGGGTATTGCCTTGTGCCGGGCATTGTCCATCCCCGCCCGTTATTTTACTGGCTACGCCTACAACTTAAATCCGCCTGATTTTCATGCCTGTTTTGAAGCCTGTATCGGCGGAGAATGGATTTTCTTTGATCCTACCAAACTGGTGCCTGTAAACGGGGTGGTAAAAATAGCCAACGGCAGGGATGCGGCGGATGCAGCAGTAGCAAGTATCTACGGAAATGTTGCCTGCACTTCCATCATCGTTCAATGCGAGTGCAACGACCCGGCATTTAAACCATATTATATCAACAATGCAGAAAATCAAAAGGGTTTATCGTACAAATAAAGACAGCGGTGCAACCCGACAGGATTTACTGAAGGCATAATTTATATCCTCTCCCGTGCACATTCAAAATCTTAATACCCGTATCGCCGCTGAGTTTTTTTCTAAGTTTAGAAATGAACATATCAAGGCTGCGGGTAACGATCACGCCTTCGTTTTCCCATACTTCTTTCTGCAGTAGCTCTCTTTCAATGATGCTGTTGGGTGCGCTGGCAAGAATGCTGAGCACTTTACACTCTTTTACCGTTAGCGCCGTTGTAGCTCCGTCCAGTTCAAGCGATTGCTGTTCGGGGTTAAAAAGGTATTTTCCAACCGGTATAATGTTGAGGCCGGCTGGGTTGTTTTCATCCAGCGGGGTATCCGGCACTGCAGGGATCCCGGTGCTTTTTAATCGCTTATTCCTCCAAACAAACAGTAAAGCCAGCAATGCAATTGCAGCAACGCCAACATAAAAATAGGTGCTGGCTAAAAAACTGGTCTCCTCCGGAGCAAAAATAAAACTCAGGTAATAGCAATCTTCGGGCAGTGTTCTGCCAAGGCAGGATACAATATTTTCCTGGACAGTACTGGAGGCGGCAAACCCAAACACCACCTCTTTGCTTTGGCATTGTATCACGCTCGCAGTAAAGTTCCGGATCAGTTTACCCTCCTGTATCGTGTTGGTTACAATTTGTACAAATGAATCCGGCGCTATCGAAAGCGGCTTTTCCGGGAAAAGATGAAACTCCCCCGCGGATATTTGTTTTACCGGCAGCACCCTCGAACTGCTGTCGCCGGAACTGAGCATCAATTCATGAATCACTTTTCTTAACACAATCGCCTCTTTTGTTTCAGTGTACTTCACGCTGCTGTCGCTGGTACTACTGTAAACAGCCAGCATAATAAACGAAACGGTAATTAATATAAGGAGTAACCGCAGTTGCATGCTGTAAAATTAGCGGATTACCATTACAGCCCGCGCTGTTAAAGGAATTTTACACTTGTTTACGTATTTTTTACCATCACTTACCTTTTTCCGGTTAGTCCCGGTGTAATATTGTAGTAACAGTTGTTACTCCATCATTTAAAAATATACTTATGGTCCATCAGAAAAAAGCTACCACTCTTTTAGCACTTGCAACGTTGGTACTATTGGCTACAGCCGCAACCACTGCCCCACGAAAAAAATTTAAGAACCTGCAGATACTTCCGCAGGATATCAGCGAAAAACAACTGGATAGCATTATGGATACGTACAGCAAAGCCTTAAAAGTGTCCTGCGAATTCTGCCACCTGCCGCCTAAGAACAACTTTCCGCTCACCATTACCACTACCAGCCCCAGCAACGATTATTCATCCGATAACGAAATGAAAGAGAATGCCCGGAGAATGATGCGGATGACGATCGACATCAATAAAAAATATTTCAATTTTGATACCACCATCAAACCTGAATTCATTAATGTCATCACCTGCAATACCTGCCACCGCGGTAATCCATTTCCTGCCCATGAATAAAGGTAATAGCCCGGACACGACGTTAAAATTTCCCAAAGCTGCGGAGCTGCTTTTGATTGCAGCAACACAACCGAAAAAGAGAATATGATCTGTTACCAGGGATAATGCTGAATGCCGGGAAGAAAATCTCCAGTTGAATTTTTGAGCGGTGGGCAGCAGCCCATGGTTGTGCTGAAGTTCCGGCTATCCACTTCAAGTCCGGCACGGGCCTGGCACCAACCCTCGCCGGGCTTTCCGTTGCTATCCGGCAGCTTGTGAACAGCGTATCATTATTCATCAGTTGCTATTCCCCAATCACCCGTCGCTTAAGCAATTTTGTATTGAATACTGCAGGCCCCCAATTTTAAATTTGCATGCAAAATCACCAGGCAAACACCCCCCCAAAAAGAACACCCAACTCAAAAAAATAATACCCAGTTAAAAACCCCTTGGTTATGCAGCGCATGGGAGTGTTTACGAAACCGGCACACCAGCTAGCGGGCACAGGTTACTTTCAAATGTAAATATCCTTCAGTCGGTGCCGAAAGCCTTTTCTTACAACAGGCAGATAAAATAAATACGCTACATTTGAAATCAACCGAAACCAACAATTTTCACCATGACCATTCCGAACTTACTGTTAAAGAACAAAGCCATCTTGCTGTATAGCGTCAGCATGGGCTTGCTGATGTTTTTACTCAGGTGGCTCGAGTTGCGGTTCATTATTTTTGATCATGCCCTGGATGTGTACATCGGGGCCATTGCTATTTTTTTTACTGCACTGGGTATTTGGCTCGCCCTTAAGCTAACCAACCCAAAAAAGGAGACCATCATTTTAGAAAAAGAAGTGTACATCAACAACAACGGCGGCTTTACACTCAATGAAAAAGCATTGCAGCAAACAGGGCTCAGCAGGCGGGAGCTGGAAGTACTGCAGTTAATGGCAGATGGATTGAGCAATGCAGAAATAGCCGACCGCTTATTTGTTTCGCTCCATACTATAAAAACACACAACTCCAAACTGTTTGAAAAAATGGATGTAAAGCGCCGTACCCAGGCTATTGAAAAAGGCAAAAGGCAGGGCCTGATACCTTAACCATCTCCTTCTTTAGTATGAAAAACAGCCATAAAAATGAAAATCACTCCAAAGTATGAGGGTAAATAACAATTACTGTTTCAATTTTACAGCATTGTAAAACCAACATGTAAAAACATGAAAAAAATAATCCTTGTTTGCGGGCTGATAGCCGGGCTAATTGTAAGCGTTATAATGGTAATTGCGATGGCTATAGGCTATAATGGTAATTTTGACAATAGCATGCTGGTAGGCTATGCCTCGATGGTGCTGGCATTTTCACTTGTGTTTGTAGGCATCAAAAGTTACCGGGATAAACACAATGGCGGCATCATCAGCTTTGGCAAAGCCTTCCGGATCGGGCTGTTGATCACCCTGATTGCTTCTTCCATGTATGTGATGGTATGGCTGATAGATTATTATTTCTTCATCCCTGATTTTGGCGACAAATATGCTGCTCACATGATGGCCAAATTAAAAGCTGGTGGCGGCAGCCAGGCAGAGATAGAAAAGTTGGCAAAAGAAATGGCCGGCTTTGCCGGGCTGTATAAGAATCCATTGTTTAATGCATTGATCACCTACTCCGAGATCATTCCTGTTGGCCTGCTGGTAACCCTCATCAGCGCCCTTATTTTAAAAAGAAAAACAACCGCTTCCGCTACGGAGGTAGCACCTGTATAAAATGAATGCCTGGCAGGCAGGGTGATATTGAGGGCAATGCCTCCTCAAAATAAATCAAATTGATAAGACCCAAAAGTTAAAAAATGGAGTCCTGTATCAGTTTTAAAATTTGCGAAGAAACGCTGCATTCACTGCGTCTCTGCGTGCCAAAATCCCACGCTGAGATGAGGAGGATGCAGAAAAGAGTAACTTCATTGTCATCTAGTTTTTCAAAGTGAGACAGTGCCAAAAATTGATTCCCCGGTAAATTATAAAAGATACATTCTGCTTTTTATCCTGCTAATTCTCAGGAATCCCCAAATGACTGCGCCAGTAATTACTTACAAATACCTGCTGAGGATCCATTGTTGCCCGCAGGGCCATCCATTTATCAAAATTGGGGTACTGGCTTCTCAAATACGAGATACCTTCCCGGCTGTCGCCCGCCGGTAAAAACTTGCCCCAGTGTGGCCGGAAGTAAAGATTGTTGTTATACAGTTCATCCCATAAAGCAGGATAGAATTTATTGAGCGGCGAACCTGGATTATCACCAAACCAAAACATATCGATCCGGAAAACGTCTCTTTTATAAGCAGCGCTCAGCCAAAACTCGCTCGCCCTGGCGGGATAGATCTCGTAAGAGAAAGTGCCCACGATGCCGGGGTTTTGCTGAAAGAAATTCCGCAGGGTACTTAATACTTTCGGCCCCTGCTCAATCGGGAACCACAGCT
>Ga0105048_10000681_pt1 | contig 53144 bp, 56 predicted proteins | sample MAT05_FD_78382 | JGI IMG/M metagenome (GOLD analysis project Ga0105048, IMG submission 78382) | Freshwater microbial communities from Lake Fryxell liftoff mats and glacier meltwater in Antarctica - MAT-05 | ecosystem: Environmental > Aquatic > Freshwater > Ice > Liftoff microbial mat | place...
GGCGACCTTGGCAAGCTTGTAGAGCGCAACGTTGTGCGTGTCCAGGTGGTCGAGTAGGGCCTGTCGGTCCTTTTCCCGCAGATCTTCGTCCGTTTTCTTTTCCGATGAACATGCCCAAAGGCTCAAGCTTAGGAATATGGCAAGTGCTCTTTTCATGGGCTAGGTCCGTGAAAGTATCTGTTGTCGGATCGGTCAGCTTCACCTCACAGGTCATCGGCACTAGGCAAACGTCGTCGTTGTAAAGGGAAAAGAATCCAGAGAGAGGCCAAACTCATGGACGCCAAAATGCCCGAAACCCGGTGCCGGAGATTCTGGGCATCGGGTTCGGGAACAATTGCGAAGTTGAGGGCCGGGCCTCAGCCTAGGTTCGCGTTCGTCGGTTCAGCCGCGGAAAGCGATCCCGCTGATCATCACGTTCACGCCCCGGGGCAGTTCCTTCACCCCCATGGTCTCACGTGCGGGAGGATCTCCCGCTTGGAAGAAGGTTTGGTACACGCGGCTCACTTCCGCGTAGTACTGCAGGTTGGTGATGTAGACAGTACATTTCACCAGATGCTCATAGCCGAGTCCGGCGCCTTTCAGCACGGCACCCATGTTCTCCATCACCTGCTGGATCTCCTCGGTGATGTTCCCCGTTTTGAGCTGTTTGGTGTTGAACACCTGGGCGATCTGCCCGCTGATGAATACGAACCCACCGGCTTCCACCGCGGGTGTATAAGGTGTACCGGAAGAGTTATCGTCTACGGCGCGGATGGTGCGTTTCATTCGGATCTGTTCTTACGTTCGCTGAAGCGACGATAGGGCGAAGTTGCACAGAACCGCGCTAACCACAATCGCGACCTTGTTATCGGTGCATGTCTTTTGACGATCGGCCATGGGCGGAAAGGGAGGGCCACGGGTCCTTGGTACCTTCGTACACGATGATCAGGACCCTGCGCTCCATGCTGTTCGGTCTATTCGCTGTTCTCGCCTTGAACGGCTGGGCACAACGGATGGATAGCGTGCATGTGTTCCGGAGGATCCCTCCTGCGGCCTACACCTCGGCCGGCGCCAATGCTTTAGCGTGGCGCCTTCACAAGGAGAACGCTCCCCATCGCACGGTCCTGGGCAGCGACATCGGGGTGGTACGCGAGGCACTGTCGGATTACACTCCTAGCCGCCATACCTATGCCCCTTTGACCGATCTCACGCATCTGGCCATCGTCTTTTCCGGTGGTCGTCCTGTGGCGTTCGGGGTGACCGGCGATCTGGATCGCGTGATCAACTTCACCGCGCGTACGGAGTACCGGATCTCCACTTGGGCCGAACACCTTCGCGTGCGGGCGGTGCTGGCCACGTTGTTGGTGGACTGATGCACCTCTGGGGTGCTCAACTCTGTGCGAATGCGATGAGCGGCTTCATGTCTCCACGATCCGCTTTGTGCAACGCCTCGAAGTAGCGTTCGCGCACGTCAGGCATCTCGGTACAGGCGCCCCATGAGAAACGTTCTCCACCAAGGGCTGTGAGCAGCACATCGGCGAATAAGCGCGAGTGCCGACCGTTGCCGTTGGAGAAGCAATGGATGCTCACCAGCCGGTGCTTCACACGGATCGCGAGTTCATCAGGCGTGTAGGTCGTGTGCTCCACCCAATAGAGTCCATCGTCCAGCAATTGCCGCAGGTCGGTGGCGATGCGCACGGGATCCACACCGATGTTCTTCTCCGTCCTGCGGAATTCACCGGCCCACCTCCACACCTCTTTGTACATCTCGGTGTGCAGGCGTTTCACAAAGGTGTCGGTGAGCAGGTCGAAAGGTTTTCGTTTGCGGGCGAAGGCCCATTGCTTGCCGAGTTCGATGTTGTGATGTTCCACCTCATCGAGTTGCATACGCGTGGTCACCCAATCGGTGCGCAGTCCGAGCTTTTCGTCTTCGTCCAGCTCCGTGCTGCAACCTGTGAACTCCCAATTCAGTCCCACAGTTGCTTGGGCATTTCGCGGCGTAACTCCGCAGCCTTCTCTTGGATGGCTGCTTTCAAGCGCTCATCCGAAACGGCTTGTCCTTCAAGCTTCATGGTCTGGTGTGTGCGCAGTACGATGTCCTTGGCCAAGAACATCGCGCGGTCCTCGATGAGTTGTTGCAGGGTGCCTTGTTTCGGAACAAGCGCATAGACCAGTCGCATCCCCAATGCCTCGGCCGCTTTTCGCAGCACCTTGAGTGTGATCGTGCCTTCCGCTTCGCGCAGCTCCAAGCGTTTCACCCCTTCGGCCGACATGTCCATGCGAGCACCCAAGCTTCGCAGTGGCATGCGCAACGCTTTGCGAATAGCACCGACCCACCCGCTGGCCGGTGTTGTCGGTGTGGCTTGCGCTAAGGGCGAGAGCTGCCTGTCAAGCTGTTCTATGCGGAGGTGAAGAATTACAGACATTAACGTATGTGTTTGGTTCAGAGTGACAAATATAAACGTAAACGTTCAATTACTTAGTCATAAAATGAACACATAAGTTCAACGAAAGTTTCCAAAGAGTGCGTGAGGGACAGAAGCGGCAGCTCACAGCGAGGAACGAGCGAGGAGTTCAAGCGTTGGCCCGACGGCGGATCTTAGAGCCGCCACGCCCCAACCCTCTCACGCTATCACCCTGCCCCCCACTTCAGCCCTTCATCGCCTTCTCCACCATCCCCTTGCTGCCGATGTACAATGGGCAGCGCTGGTGCAATTCGGTCGGCTTCAGGTCCAGGATGCGCGAAGTGCCATCCGTTGCCTTGCCACCGGCCTGTTCCACGATCATGGCAAGCGGATTCGCTTCGTACAACAAGCGCAATTTTCCGTTGGGTGACTTGGTCGTGGCAGGGTAGAGGTAAATGCCGCCCTTGAGCAGATTCCGGTGGAAATCAGCAACGAGGCTACCGATGTAACGCGCGCTCATCTTCTGCTTCTTGCAGTGGTCGATATAGCTGCGAATGTCATCACTGAAGTCGTAGAAGTTGCCTTCGTTGATCGAGAAGATCGTACCCTCGGCGGGTGTGGTCATGTCCGGGTGGCTCAGGCAGAAGGTGCCGATGCTGGGGTCCAGCGTGAAGCCGTTGACGCCGTGGCCCGTGGTGTACACGAGCATGGTGCTGCTGCCGTAGATGATATACCCGGCTGCTGCTTGCGCGGTTCCCGGCTGCATGAAGTCCTCCATCGTAGCCTTGTCACCTGCACTTACACGACGGTAGATGCTGAAGATGGTACCGATGCTCACGTTCACATCGATGTTGCTACTGCCGTCGAGCGGGTCCATCGTCACCACATACTTGCCGCCGTTGTCGAAATGGACGATGTCGTCGTTCTCCTCGCTGGCCACGGCGCATACCATGCCTTGGCTTTTCAGCAGGCGGATGAACAGGTCGTTGGCATACACGTCCAGCTTCTGCTGCTGCTCGCCCTGAATGTTCTCGCTGCCCTGCGCGCCGAGGATGTCTTCCGCAAGCCCGGCCTTGTTCACTTCGCGGTTCACCATTTTCCCGGCCAAGCGGAAGCTGGTGAGCAGTTGGCTGAGTTCACCGGTAGCGTAAGTGAATTCGTGCTGTCGTTCGGTAATGAATTCGGCGAGGGTCTTGATGGTGGCCATGTGGATCTGAAGAGCAGACGATCAGATGGTCGGAGAATGACCCCTGACGACTGTTGCGCTGCAAAGATGCGAAGGTCACTTAGCGTCGACCCATTGGGTCGACCTTTCTTTGCACGCATGAACGTCGTGATCCGAAAGGCCGAAGCGCGTGATGTGCCACAAATGCTGGCATTGGTGAAGGAACTGGCGCTGTTCGAGAAGGAGCCTGAAGCGGTAACCGTAACGGTAGCAGAGATGCTCGACGCGGGTTTCGGGAAGGACCCGGTGTGGTTCGGCTGGGTGGCGGAGGGGGATGCGGCAAGTGGCAAATTAGTCGGTATGGCGGTCTGCTACACCCGCTATTCGACCTGGCGGGGCCGCACGATCTACCTCGAGGACATCATCGTAACGGAGGCGGCGCGAGGAGGGAAGGTCGGTGACCGGTTGTTCCGCGAATGTGTGAAGCACGCTGCGGCGAACGACTACAACTGGATGCGTTGGCAGGTACTGGATTGGAACGTGGATGCCATCCGGTTCTACGAAAGGTTCGGGGCAAGTATTTCGCCGGGTTGGCTGAACGGCGAGTTGACGAAGGAACAAATGAAGAACTTGGCAGCGCAATGAAGGTCTTCAAATTCGGCGGTGCTAGCGTTAGGGATGCGGCCGGGGTGCGCAACGTGGCAGAAGTGCTCAAGCATTTCTCGCTGGATGATCTCGTGATCGTGGTCAGCGCCATGGGGAAGACCACCAATGCCTTGGAGTCGGTCGTCTGGGGCTATTGCGATGGTGTTCCGGTCGCTGATAAGATATCGGCCTTGCGAGGATCACATCTGGCGATCCTCGCCGAAGTGGCTCCTGATGATGTCGCCGCCGCGGCCGAGCTGATCCTGCACTTCGATAAGCTGGCCAAACGATTGAGTCAGAAGGCATCGGACAGTGTGGACCGGGAATACGACGCCATCGTTTCACAAGGCGAGGTCTGGAGCACCTTGATCATGAGTGCTCACTTGGAGCATGCAGGCATCGCGAACACCTGGTTGGATGCTCGCACCGTGGTGCGCACGGACGATACGTACAGGCGCGCACGCATCGATTGGGCGCTTTCGGAACGTCGTTCCGGTGATGTGATAAGCTCGGTAGACGCGAACCCGAAGCGCATCGTGACACAGGGCTTCATCGGCTTTAATTCCGAAGGAGAGACCACCACGTTGGGGCGTGAAGGGTCGGACTTCAGCGCGGCCATCTTCGCCTACCTGCTGGATGCCGAGAGCGTGACCATCTGGAAGGACGTGCCGGGCATGTTCAACGCCGATCCAAAGCTCTTCCCGGATACCAAGCTCCTTTCGCACATCAGCTACCGAGAGGCGATCGAGCTCAGCTACTTCGGTGCCAGCGTGATCCACCCGCGAACGCTACAGCCACTGCAGAAGAAGCACATTCCGCTCTATGTCCGCTCGTTCATAAACCTCGCTGCTCCGGGTACCACCATCGATGACCACAGCGAGAACGACTCGCTGATCCCTTCGTTCATCGTGAAGCCGGACCAGTTGCTGATCAGCATCACGCCGCGTGATCTATCCTTCATCGTGGAGGAGAACCTCAGCGCGATCTTCAGGCTGTTCGCGAACAAGAGCGTGCGCATCGACTTGATGCAGAACAGCGCGGTGGCCTTCAGTGTTGCTGTGGATGATGGTCCGCGAACCCGTGAACTGATCGAGGAGCTGCGCAAGGATTATGAGGTCCGCTACAACGATCGGTGCGAATTGGTCACGGTGCGCCACTTCGACGAAGCAACACTTGAGAAGCTCACCGACGGGAAGGAAGTGCTGATCGAACAGCGTAGCCGGAACACGGCGCGTTTCGTAGTGAAGTAACTCTTCGTTGGTAGGTAGCTTCGCGCCATGCTCCTCGCGTTCCGGTCCTTTAGCTGGGCAATGGCCCTGGTTCTCCTGAATGGTGCTCCTGCGCTGGCGCAGTCGAAGTCGCAGGTTGCGGACAGTTTGAAGAAGGTGATCGCGGATCATCGCTTGCGCTTGCATGTGGCGGATTCCATTGGGGACAGTCATGTAGCGGTCGATCTTCGGCTTCGTCTGGCCCGGATGGTCAAACCCAAGGAAGCACTTTCGCTTTTGCAGGATGCTTCAACGATCGCGGATACCATGGGTCTTTTGGAGGATGAGATGGTCGCACGCAGAATTTTGACGGAACTGCATGAGCGATCGGGCAACCTTCATGCTGCCTATGCCGAAGCAATGCGGATCGTGGAGTTGGACAACGAACGCCTTGCAGCTCAGGAGGAAGTGGCCGGAGCCAATGCGGATATCGGTCTGGCGAATGCTGCTGCAGAGCTGGACAGCGTGCAAAACAAGTGGCGAATGGAGTTGACCGCCTCTAACGCTGAGGTTCGTGCTGCAGAAGAACGCGGCAACCGTTGGATGTTGATCGCTGTCGCCATCGGTGTGCTTTTCCTGGTCACGCTCTTGGTGGTAGTGTACCGCTCAGGTCGTTCCAACCAACGCATACGCACGGAGCTAGCGTCCTTGCGTGCAGAGATCACCACGCTCAAGGAACAACGGCCCAAGAACGAGGCGCGCCTTACGCCACCATCGGCAGTTCCACGAACAGAGCCGGTCGTCGTCCCACTGCCCTCGCCCGTTCCGGAACCGACGCCGATAGCAGCGTTCGACCCATTGGTATTGGCGATGTTCCAAAAGATGGCTCCCGAACGGCTTGCGACACTACGCGATGCGCGGGCCCGCGGCGATCATGCCAAGGTGACGCGCGTGGTGCATTCGCTGAAGCCACAGTTGGTCAATTTCGACGAGGCTCACTTCGCCGAACTCTGTGCGCGCATCACCGCTCCGGACGCACCTGCGAACGAAGTGCGTTGGTCTGCCGATCTCGATGCTTTGGAGAAAAGTGTTTCAGCAGTGCTTGCGCGGATCGGTCACTGACCTTCGAGGATCGTGATCACCCGGTCCGGGTAGTCGCTGATGATCCCATCGACGCCGAGGTCGAACATACGTTGGATATCGGCAGGTTCGTTGACCGTCCACACCACAAGGTCGATCTCCTTTTGGCGGAGCGCGCTCAGCAAGGTGCTATCGGCCATGGAAAAATGCGGGCTGTAGATCGTGGGCTTGAAGGTCAACTGCGCAAGTGCGGTGTTCAGGTCCGTCGCAGTCTCCACGAGCAACGCGAGTGGTAGATCATCACGCTCCGCATGCACCGCTTCCAGAATGGCGGGGTCGAAGGACTGGATGATGCACCGTTCGGCCAATCCCAACGAATCGATGGTCTCGATCACTGCGTGCGCGAAAGGCACTGGTTGCGGTTGGAAGGTACCGTACAAAGCTGGATCGCTCTTGATCTCAATGTTGAACGAGGGTGGTGCCACACCGCTGAGCAAGGCGTGTTCATCCACTTGTTCCAGCAACTCACGCAGCGTGGGTTTATTGGTCTTGCGTTGGTCCTGGTCCGGGAAATCGGGATGTTCGATGGATCCGCAATCGTAGCGCTGGATCTCAGCAACGGTCATGGTGTACAAGTTGTGCCTCTGCTCATCCGCCTCCAGGATCGGGTCGCCATCCGGTGTCAGGCAGAGGAGGTTGCTCATCCACGGTTCGTGCGAAATGATCACTTGGCCATCCTTGCTGATGATGACGTCCAATTCCAGAAAGTCGCAGCCCAATTCGGTGGCCTTCAAAAAAGCCGGGATCGTATTCTCCGGGAGCAGCCCGCGGCAACCACGGTGACCATGGATATCGGGGTGGAGGTTCTTCTGGGGCATGCAGGAGGAGAGTGCGACCACGAGACAGGCCGCGGTGAAGAGGTCAGGTCGTGCCATGCGGATAGAGGTGGAGGATCTTGCCGGCGAGAACATCCGCCATCTTGAATTTGCCTTCGTGGGTGACGCCGGCGATGTGCGGGGTGAGCAACACGCGATCGTGCTTCAGCAGCCGTTCCTGTGTGCCCGGATCGATCGTTGGGTCCAAGCCGTCGAGTTCAGGTCGTTCGAATTCCTGCACGTCGAGCGCTGCGGCGATCAGGTTGCCGGTATCGAGGGCATCCAAAAGCGCAGCCGTGTGTACCACACCACCGCGCGAAGTGTTCAGCAACCAGGTCGGGTTGTTCAGGCGTGCAAAGAAGGCGGCATTCGCATAGTATCGGGTCTCGGTGTTCAACGGTAAATGCAGGCTGATCACATCGCTTTCACGCAGCACCTGTTCCAAGCTGCACTCTTCGATACCCGCGCGGGCGAACCCACTGCGGTATTTGTCGTGGCCCAAGATGCGCACGCCGAAGCCGCGCAGCTTCTCGGCGAAGGAGCTTCCCATCTGCCCGAAGCCGATAATGGCAACGGTCTTGCCTTTCAGATCCGTTCCGCGCAAGGCTTCACGTGGCCATAGTCCGGCGCGTACCGACATGTTCGCATGCACGAGCGACTTCATCAGCGCGAGCAACAGCATCACACAACTTTCGCCCACGCCGTCGCGATTGCCTTCCGGTGAGTTCAACACATGGATGCCCCGCTTGCGGCAGATCGCAGTGTCGATGTTCTCCATTCCCGCTCCTACACGCGCAACGAATTTGACGTTCGGACAACGGTCCAGGAGCGCGCCGTCGATGGACCGGCTGCGGACAACGATCCCATCGAGCGTTGAGAAGATCTGTTCATGCTCCCGACCCGGCATCGCGTGTACATTGATGCAAAGGTGTCCTGTGCGTTCCAAGCGCTGTGCTAGAATGGGATGGGTACTGTCGAGGATCCCGATGCGCATCACGGAAGAAGATCGTAAAGGATATGACCCACGGTGAAGTAGGTAAGCAGGCCGAAGATGTCGTTCAGCGTCGTGACGAAAGGGCCAGTGGCCAGCGCGGGATCCACTTTCATCCGATCCAGCAATAGCGGGATAACGGTACCGAACATGGCGGCTGTCAAGATCACGGTGAACAGAGCGATGCTGACGGTGTAGGTCAAGGCTTGGCTTTGCTCCAACGCGAGGTTGATGGCGAAGATCAACGAACCGCAGACCAGTGCGGTGATCAGGGCCACGCGCAGTTCCTTCCACATGCGGGATAGGAGATTCACGCCTTTCATACTTCCGGAGGCGAGTCCTTGCACCACGATGGCGCTGGACTGCACCCCGACGTTCCCGGCGGTCGCAGCGATGAGCGGCATGAAGAAGGCCATGGTCGGATCGATCCGCAATTGTCCTTCGTACTGTGCGATGATGCGAGAGGAAATAACGCCACCAGCAAGACCGATCAACAGCCATGGCAACCGCGCGCGCACTTGCACGAGCGGGCTGTCAGTAGCATCCACGTCCTCGCTGATACCGCTGGCCAACTGGTAATCTTCCTCGGCTTCTTCGGTCATCACGTCCATCACGTCGTCGAACGTGATCCGGCCTACGAGTATGCCATTCGGATCAACGACCGGAAGTACCACGACGTCGTACTTCTTCATCCGGTTCACCACCTCCTCCACATCCGTGTCCACGGCCACGGAAACAACATCGGTCTCGCAGATGTGCTTGATCAACGTGCGCGTGCTCTCCGCATTGAAGAGCAGGTCCTTCAGCGGGAGAATACCGGAGAGCCTATCGTCTTTGTCCACTACATAAATGGTGTAGACGTGCTCTATTTCCTGCGCCTGTCTGCGCATGTCCACGATGGCACGGGCCACGGTCCAATCCGTGCGTACACTGATCAGTTCCTTCGCCATCAATGCACCGGCTGTTCCTTCGGCGTAGGTCAGCAGTTCTTGGATGTCCTCGCGCTGCTCCTGATCGTCGAGCAATGCGATCACCTCGCGCTGCTTGTCCTCGGAGAGATCGGCCATCACGTCGGCGGCATCATCGGAGTCGATGTGTTCCAACACGTCCTCCGCGATCTCGCGGCTCGTGAGCGAGTTCAATAGGTCCTCGCGCAGGCCCTCGTCCAGTTCGATCAGTACCTCCGCAGCGATCTCTCCTTCCAGCAGACGGTACACGTAAACGGCCTCGTCCAACCCGAGGCGGTCGATCATCGCCGCGATATCCGCCGGATGCAATTCACCAAGGACGGACTGTATGGCCGAATCACGCCCTTCGGCCACATCGGCACGCAGGGTGTCCAGCAAGGTCTTGGTGAGTTCGAAGGACATGAGCAGGGGTCCATTTTGGACAAGCCGCGCGAAGCTACGAAGGTGGTGCTGTTCGTGCTATGGACCATTCCAAGCGGCCAAGATCCGTGGTCTATCTTTGAGATCGCATGGGAGCAGGCAACGGCGGGGAGAAGCGCGTGGTAGGGGTGAGTACGTTGGGTTATAATGAGGTGCGGAATATCGCAGGACTGCCCTTCAATCGCTATCGGGTCCGGAAGGTGCAGAATCTGAACAAACTTCCCTCGTGGCTGCATTCCAAGTTCCACGGAAGTGTTCCCAACAAGTATTGGAATACGTTCCGTGATCTGGACCTGTCCCCTTGTGCGCTCTACCATTTCTTCAACGCGGTGAGCGTTGGGCGGAAACCGTGGCTCACCACCTTCGAGACGGTGCTTCCGCGGTGGAATCCTGTGCCGGACGCGAAGGTGCGTGAAGGACTGGCATTGCTTGCGCGCCCCTCGTGCAAGGGCCTGATCGCACTTTCGGAGTGCAACGCACGACTGCAGCGGGAGCACCTTGCTGCCTTGGCCCCGGAGCTGACCGAAATTATCTTAACGAAGCTCTCGGTATTGCCCCCTTCCCAACGGCCGGGTATCGAAGACCTTTCCGAAAAACCCGGTATCAACGGCATTGTGGTGTTCTCGTTCGTCGGTGCGGATCTCTTCCGCAAGGGTGGAAGGGAAATCTTGCGGGCGTTCGACGAAATATACCAAGCGGGTTACCGGAATTGGCAACTGAACATCGTCTCCACCATGCAAGTGGATTACGCCACGAAGGCGACAAGCACGGATGTGCAGAACGCAAAAGAACTGATAGCGAAGTATCCGGAACATATCGTTCATCATACGGGGTTGGCGAACAAGGATGTGCTTTCATTGTTCAAAAGATCACATGTTGGTCTGTTGCCATCGTGGGCCGAGACCTACGGTTATTCCATATTGGAAGCCCAAGCCTGCGGCGTTCCGGTGATCTCCACCAACGTGCGTGCTATGCCGGAGATCAACAATGACAGAGCCGGTTGGGTGATCGATGTTCCGCTGAACGATAAAGGGAACGCAGTACTTCTCAATGACCGGGACCGCGCGATCTTCGCCGCACATCTGCAGGCGCGATTGGTCGATCAGCTTCGTTCCATCTTGAGCGACCCGAGTGTTATTCGGCTCAAGGCACAAGCAGCGCTGGACCGGATCCGCAGCGACCATGACCCTAGGACAAGGGCCGCTGTGCTGGAAGGGTACTACGACCAAGCATTGGCTGAGTAGGTCATCATGCGGTCCATGGTCGGATCACGGTAGATCGCTTTCGGTGCAGTATGCTGCTGGTTCGGTGGTCCTGCCCGCAGATCCGGTATCAGTCCCAATCCAAATAGCGCATCGCGCGGAGGAGCCGTCCACCGCCTCTCTGGTTACGCAACCATGTCTTCCATGGGCGTATCCGGGACTCCAAGCGTTCTTCAACGTACCGCAGCACGCCGCCGATGTCGTTGGACTCTACGAGCACCAGGCGTTCCCAGATCTCGGGGTTGCGCCAATGGACGTTGCGCTGGTCCTTGAAGTTGGTCTCGTCGATCGCTCTGTACTTATGCATGTAAGCCTCTTTGTCGAAGTCTGCACTATGGGACCAGTTGTTAAGCTTGAACTCCAGGTCGGCGGCACCTCGGGCGAGGGTTTCGTGGATGACGAAGTTGTCCGCGAAAAGCTCGCGATTGCCCTTGCTGATACGGCCTATGGTGTATTTGGGATGGTTCGTCGCCGGCCAGAAGACCTCGTATTCATGTCGGCAGAGGGCTACGAGATAACCTTTAGCCGGAATTTGCTTGAATAAGCTGATCCAATTGCCATGCACGGTGACCTTCTCACCCGGTCCCAACTTTTTCTCGAAGCGCCGTAGTTGCGCAACGAACGCATTGAAGGAGATGAAGTACTCGTCCGCATCGATCTGCACATGCCAACCGCCGGGTCCCATGAAAGCTGCGGTCATGTTCCGTTGCCGCACTTCGCCCACCATGGGCCTCACGTTCGGCACATAGAAATCGTCCTCGTAGATGCGGATCTTTCCTTTCACATCGATGCTGCGCACCCACTCGAAGAAACTCTCCGGGATCTCGAAATAGTTGCCCGTATAGGTCCGCCTGTTGATGTCGGTGGACAGCACGATCGTATCGGAGGCATCATAGACCAACGGAAGACTGCGCTTGAGCATCTCGTAGTCGTAGGATAGCAGGAACGCGGTCTTGATCTCCATCATGGTCTTCGGATCGGTGCGAAAGTTAGGATTGGTCCGACAAGCAGCGATCCACCATATGGAGTTCCGTCGGAGTGCCTTCCACGGGTCGTGGTGCCTGGGTCCCCCGCATAGTGGGCGTTCGGGTATATCCATAACTTGCCCCAGCGGAGCAAGTATCCGGGCAGCTTGTCCGAGGGTGTGTAACGCAGAGAGCCGCATTCCAAAGAGGGCCATCCATGCTTGGTAAATTCAGACTACTGTTCAAGTATTGCAGGACTTTCGGGGTGCTCAAGGGCCTTCGCACGTTCGTTACCCTGAACACGGGCAACGGTGGCATTGTCAAGCCACTGGGCGAGGAATTCCCCATGCTCATGCGAAGGGATACTTCCGATATCAAGGTCTTCCACCAAGTATTCCTGTTCAATGAGTATGATATCGCTTTCCCGAAGTCTCCGAAGGTCATTATTGATGGTGGTGCCAACATAGGCCTCTTCGCCGTGCGGATGAAGAACGAGTTCAAGGAGGCCAAGGTGATCTGCATAGAGCCGGACGGGTCGAATTTCGAGGTGCTGCGGATGAACGTGGCATCGCTCGGGAACGTGGAATGCGAGAACGTGGGGTTATGGGACAAGGACGCGAAGCTCAGGGTGTTTGATAAGTTCGGTAAGGGCAAATGGGGCATGTGTGTAGAGGAGGACCAAGTGAATGGAACGGTGAGCGCTATGTCGATCGGCTCGCTTATCAGGAAGTACGGGATCGACCGCATCAATGTGCTCAAGTTGGATATTGAAGGTTCCGAGAAGCAGTTGTTCACGCAGGGTTATGAGGAGTGGCTACCGCTGGTGGACATGATCGTTGTTGAGCTGCACGACGGCATGGAGCCTGGATCTTCACGAGCGTTCTTTTCCGCGATCACCAAGTGCTTCCATAAGTACCGTTACTCGGTCTCCGGCGAGAACACCATCATCTGGAATCTCGACAACCGCTGAGGTCCCTCGACCAAAGTTTTAGACCCCGCGCTGGGCCAGGTCGATGAAATCAGCAACGGAAAGCTGTTCCGCCCTTTTTCCGGCGAATTCCGGCGGGACTCCGGAGGGTAGGCCCGGAAAGCCCTTCAGTGCATTGTGCAAGGTCTTGCGCCGTTGGTTGAATGCGGCCTTGACCAATCGGGCGAACAGGACCTCATCGCATGGTATCGATGTCACGGCATTCCGCTTCATGCGGATCACGGCACTGCGCACTTTCGGTGGAGGAATAAAAGCTTCGGGTTCCACGATGAAGAGCACTTCCATGTCGTACCAGGTCTGGGCCAGCACACTGGTGATCCCGTAAGTGCGGCTCCCGGGTTTGCTGCAGAAGCGATCGGCGACCTCCTTCTGGAACATGCCTACGAGTTCGGGAAAGCGGTCCCGATGTTCCAGCACGGTGAAGACGATCTCCGTGCTGATGTTGTACGGGAAGTTGCCGATCACAGCGATCGGTCCATCGGTGATGGAGTCCGGATCCATGCGCAGGAAGTCGCTTTCACGGATGTCCAGTTCCGGGAACTGACGGTGCAGGTGTTCCACCGATTCGGTGTCCACTTCGTAGCAGACCAAGTGCGTGTTCGCACGTCCGATCAGATGCTTTGTGAGCGCTCCTGTTCCGGGTCCCACTTCCACAAGATGCTTGTAACCGCCATGTCCGGTAAGGCTTTCGGCGATCCGTTGCGAAACGGAATCCTCCTTCAGGAAGTGCTGGCCGAGGTGCTTCTTCGCGCGAACGTGCATGGCAAAGTGTGTGGTGTAAAGTGTGGGGTGGAACGTACGCTACTTCCAATTTCGCGGAACACACCTCGATCCTCTCGCTCAACTTGTATGTAGCACTTCCAAGAGTGTGCGGAACGCTGCGAATTTTCCGCCGTAGTGTTTCTGTGTTTCCGCTTGAAGGCGCGGTGCATGTTCGTTGCGGTAGCGCTCATACGTCGCCATGTCCGTGAAGGTGTATTGCGCGGCATAGGTCATTCCTCCTTCTTCTTCGGCGAGCACACGACAAAGACGGTTGTCAAGGACCAGCCCTGTGGCCATCACATCGGGAATGTGGGTCCCTGTCATCCATGTAAGCCATGTCTCATGGATGTCCGCATCCACGCTTATCGTCACGTTGTAGATGATCATGGCTGGATCGTAGGCGCGGCCGGTTCAGGTTGCGCTTCGAGCACGTCACCCCGTAACTTCCGGAAACGGTCACGGGCTTCAGGAACGAAGATGCTTCCGGTCTGCTCGAACAACAGCCGCTCGTAGTATCCCTTGGCCTTTACAGGATCGTCCAAGCGGTCCTCGTACAACTTGCCAAGGTCGAGCATCGCATTATCCACGAGGATATCGAGCGGGTACAGTTCCAGGACCTTGTCCAGGAATACTGCGGCGTCGGCATATCGGTGGCGTGCATACGCGATCCGGTAGCGTTCGTAAAGGATGTCATCACCCAAGCTGTGTGCGGGATACGCGCTATCCAACGAATCCAACACGGCCAAAGACTCGTCATAGCGATGTTGGAAGCGCAGTAACTCGGCACGGGCATAGTAACTCAGCGGAACACTGTTGCTATCGAGGCCCAAGTTGTCCGTGATCCGCAGTGAGAGCTCCATGGCATCGTTGGCTATCAGCTTGCTCGTGCTTGCTTTCAGGACTTGCAACTGTGCTTGCGACCAAAGAAAATCACCGGCATAGAAAGAGACTTTCGCGTTGCGCAAACGGGCTTCGTGGCCCATTACATCATACTTGAACTCAAGATCCACCTGCGAATACAGCAGCGAGGCTTCCCAGATGTCGCCGCCCAACAGGTGTATGTCGCCGAGGTCCAGTTTCAATTGCGCTTTGGTCTTGGGGTCAATGGTCGGCGCAGCGATGCCATCTTCCAACAAGTCCACTGCCCCCTCTTGGTCATTGAGGTAGTATGCTTTCAGATGCGCGCGATCACGGAGCAGGTGCATGGTGGCTTGTCCAAGCCCAAGTTCCGTCAACGTATTGGCCGCGCGTTGGTCAAGGTCCTGCAGGTCGGCAAGCATGGGTTCCGGTTGCTCGGTCAATTGCTCGTACCGCGTGCGAACAGCACCGATCCGTGCTTGTACGTAGTTAGCATCATTGCGGGCCAAGCTAAGTACGTATTCATAGCTTTTGTAGGCGGTCGCGTGGTCCTTGTTCGCAAGGGCGATATTTGCAAGGTCCATCAAGCGCGCACCATTTTCATCGAAACGTCTGTCCAACGCTTTACTTTGGACGAACGCTGCATTGAGGTCCTTTTGCTGGATGTACATCCAGATCAGCAATTCCGGGAATATCGCGCGTTGTGGATCCCTCTGTATGCGGCGAAGCAATTCGGTGCGGAGCACTTCCGATCGTGCATCGGCAACGGCGAGATCCAGTGAACGTGACAAAGCGTTCTGTACCGCTTGGATGTACCCTTCGTTCACCGTCAGCAGGTCCATGTAAGCGCCCACCATTTTCGGAGTATCCCCCTTGGTGCCGTAGAGCCCGGCGATCTCGTAGTCGAAGCCCTGTCCATCGGGCAACATCCTGCCACCCCGCTGATACGCTTCCAGGGCACGATCGGTCTCGTTCGCATTGATGAACGCATTGGCCACTTGCCGCACGCTGGCTTGGTCGGCGCGCATCTGGCGGATCGCCTTGTCGAACTCCTTCGCTGCCTTGTCCTCTTCACCGGAGGCCTTGTATAGGCTACCCAAGTCGATGATGAAACGGGGATCGCCGTTGGCACGACGCAGTTGTTCCTTGACCAATTTCTCCGCGCTTTCTAAATCCTTCAGCGCGGTATAGCTTTTCAGGAGTTGCCCGTAGTAGAATTCAGTGGGTTGCTTGCGGTGGAGTTTCTCATAGTACATCACCGCCTTCGCGTGATCGCCTTGCTGGAAATACTGCGCCGCCAACTGTTCGTCCGCTGCGGGCTGCGCGAAGGCGATGAAAGAGGAGGTGAGCAAAGCCATCAAAAGCAGGAGGGATCTGACGTGCTTCATTTGATGCGGTGTTCGGGAAGTGTAACGGCAAGCAGGCTGTCCACATGGGCCTGTTGTTCCAATACCCGCTGATTGGCTTGGTAATTTGCGATCAATTGTAGTACACCGTTCTCGATCCCTTCGACAATGTGCCTTTCGTCCAGCAGTGCCTGGCTCACCTCTTCCTCTGGCAGCGCAGCGTGGATCAGGTCCTGTTCCAATTCCTTCAGGCGGGTGGAAGTATGGTTTACGGCACCGAGCATCATACGGTGGTCGGCCGCACGATGAGCGGTCTCCCGAAGTTGCACGAACTGGTCGCCGAGGGCAGTGGCTGTTGGCTTGTCCAGTGTATCCTTGAACCGTTGCAGGAAAAGTGGGTAGTTCGATCGAAAGATCGAATCCGCCGTGGCATAGCGCTGTGTATCGAGCTCGTTCAACGTGAGGCGTACGGCTTCCAAGGCGTTGGTCAGGCTATCCACAACAGCGAGTTGGTACGGGTCGGCTGCGCGTCGGCACGAGGTGACCGATGTGCTGATGGCCAACGCGGCGAGTGCTGCGAACAGTATGCCACGGTTCATTTTACGATCATGGCGAAGCCGGTATACGGCTGCAACGCTTTCGGGATGCGGATGCCTTCGGGCGTCTGGTTGTTCTCCAAGAGCGCTGCTACGATGCGCGCCAATGCCAAAGCACTGCCGTTCAGCGTGTGCGCCAACTTGGGCTTCTTGTCTTCACCACGCAAGCGCAGCTTTAACCGGTTGCTTTGGAAGGTCTCGAAATTGCTGATCGAACTTACTTCCAGCCAGCGTTCCTGTGCAGCGGAGTACACTTCCATATCGTAGGTCATGGCGCTGCTGAAGCCCATGTCGCCACCGCAGAGGAGCAATTGACGGTAGGGGAGCTCCAGCGCGCGAAGCAAGCCTTTCACATGCTCCACCATCTCTTCCAGCACAGCGTAGCTGTTCTCCGGTTTCTCAATGCGGACGATCTCCACCTTGTCGAACTGGTGAACGCGGTTCAGACCACGCACATGCGCGCCGTAGCTGCCCGCCTCGCGGCGGAAGCAAGGCGTGTAGCCCACCATTTTGATCGGCAGTTGCGCGGCCTCTACGATCTCGTCACGGTACAGATTCGTGATCGGCACTTCCGCGGTCGGGATCAGGTACAAGCCATCCACCGTGGCGTGATACATCTGCCCCTCCTTATCGGGAAGCTGGCCGGTGGCGAAGGCGCTTGCCTCGTTCACCATATGCGGCGGAATGATCTCACGATACCCCGCAGCAATGGCTTGGTCTAGAAAGAAGCTGATCAACGCGCGTTGCAACTTGGCGCCTTGACCGCTGTACACGGGAAAGCCCGCGCCCGTCACTTTCACACCCAGGTCCATGTGGAGGAAGCCGTATTCCTCACCAAGCTCCCAATGTGGTTTGGCACCGGCATGCAGTGTCGGGATCGCGCCCTCTTGCATCACGGTCACATTCTCCTCTGGTGTGCGCCCTGGAGGCACGTTCAGGCTGGGCGCGTTGGGGATCGTACAGAGGTGATCGTGCAACGACTTCTCGATCGTTTCCAGCTGCTCCTTCAGCGTTGCGGCCGTGGTCTTCAGTTCGATGGTCTTCGCACGGGCTGCTTCGGCCTCTTCCTTCTTACCCGTCTTCATCAGGTCGCCGATGGTACGGCTCAGGCCATTGAGGTCGGCGAGGCGCGCATCCAGTTCCTGTTGCGCAGCACGGCGCTTCTCATCCAGCGTACTGGCTTGGTCCAGCAACGACTTTGCATCGATGTTGCGTTTCAACAACCGTTGTTCGACCTCATCACGGTGCTCTCTCAAGAACGTCAACTCCAGCATGGACGGCGGGTTTCTTTTGGGTACGTAAAGGTAACTGGGTGGATGGGAGCGGATCTTCCGCCCGTCCATGAAAGTCAACAGGATGGAATGAGAAAGGCCCTCCCGTTAGGACGGGAAGGCCTTTCGAGAAGCTCGTTTCGCTTAGTCCTTGGCAACAGCTGGGAGAACGCTCACCACGCTGCGGTCACCACGCTTTTTCTGGAAGGTGACAACGCCGTCGGCAGTAGCGTACAAAGTGTGGTCCAAGCCGATACCCACGTTACGCCCTGGGTGGTGCTTGGTACCGCGCTGGCGCACGATGATGTTGCCAGAAATGGCCGCTTGGCCGCCGAACAATTTGATACCAAGTCGCTTCGAGTGCGATTCGCGGCCGTTCTGGGTACTGCCTTCACCTTTCTTGTGTGCCATGGCTCTGGGGATGTCTGCCGGGCCTGACCCGACATCTCGTGATGTTAACGCTTACTTCTTATCGTCTTTCTTCGGAGCGGCCTTCTTGGCTGCTGCCTTCTTGGGTGCTGCGGTCTTCGCAGGCGCTGCTTTTTTGGCGGCTACCTTCTTCGGGGCTGCTACTTCTGTAGCGGCGGTCTTCTTGATCTTCGGTTCGGCATTTCGAACGGCACGTGGGGCAGGGGCGCTACTCTTGCTAGCGTCGAACTTCTCGCCTTTGCCCAAGATCGCTTCGATCCAAAGCTCGGTGAGCTGCTGGCGGTGGCCATTCAGCTTCTGGTAGCCCTTGCGGCGTTTCTTCTTGAATACCAGCACCTTGTCGCCCTGGGTATGGCCCATCACCTTGGCGGCGATGCGGAAGCCTTCCACTTTCGGGGTCCCTACCGTGATGGTCTTGCCATCGCTCACAAGCAGGACATTGTCCAATTCCAATTGCTTGCCTTCCTCGGCTTCGAGGCGGTGCACTTTCAGCTTCTGGGCCTTGGTCACTTTGAACTGCTGGCCGGCGATATCAACAATGGCGTACATGGTCTTTCCTCGGAAATGGGCTGCAAATGTAGTGGATCGTATTGAACTGACAAGCCCCGGTTGAAAAGGCGTAAATGCCTGTGCAGCCGGAGCTTGCGGATGCCAGTGCGGTCTTGGGGCTCCGGATTCAGAGCTTGAACGCCTTCTTCACTACGCCCAATGCATTCAGGTCCTCCCACGGGAAAAGCTTCACTTTCACCTTCTTCGTCTTACCTGCGCTTGTGAATGTCTTCTCCACCACTTTGCTTTCGCGGCCCATGTGTCCGTAGCTGGCGGTCTCGCTATAGATCGGTGTGCGCAACTTGAAGCGTTTCTCGATGAAGTAAGGCTTCATGTTGAATTCCGGCAGTGCGGCGATCGTGTTCGCAATGGCACCGTCGTGCATCTTCACTTTGCTGGTGCCATACGTATTCACGTAGAAACCGACAGGTTCGGCCACACCGATGGCGTAGGCCACCTGCACCAGAACTTCATCGCAGACACCGGCTGCTACCAAGTGTTTTGCCACGTGACGGGCCGCATAGGCTGCGCTGCGGTCCACCTTACTGGGGTCCTTTCCGCTGAAGGCACCACCACCATGTGCGCCTTTACCACCATACGTATCCACGATGATCTTGCGACCGGTGAGGCCCGTATCGCCGTGCGGGCCACCGATCACGAACTTGCCTGTCGGATTGATATGGTAGGCGATGTCCTTGCCGAAGAGGGCTTGCACGCGTTTGGGCAACTGTTTCATCACGCGCGGCACGAGTATCTCGATGATGTCCTTCTTGATCTTCGCGAGCATGATAGGCTCCTTGTCGAAGTCGTCATGCTGCGTGCTCACCACAATGGCATCGATGCGTAGCGGCTTACCGTTGTCGGCGTATTCGATCGTCACCTGGCTCTTGGCATCAGGGCGCAGGTAAGGCATCTTGCTGTTCTTTTCGCGACGGATGGCAGCGAGTTCGCGCAGCAACATGTGGCTAAGCTCCAACGGCAGCGGCATGTAATTGTCCGTATCGCGACAGGCATAGCCGAACATCATACCTTGATCACCGGCCCCTTGCTCCTCGGGGTTCTTGCGTTCAACACCCTGGTTGATGTCAGGGCTCTGCTCGTGGATCGCGCTGAAGATCCCGCAGCTGTTCGCCTCGAACATGTACTCGCTCTTGGTGTAGCCGATCTTGCGGATCACCTCGCGAGCGATCTCCTGCACATCGAGATAGGCTTTGCTTTTCACTTCGCCGGCCAGCACCACTTGCCCGGTGGTCACCAACGTTTCGCATGCTACTTTGCTAGTAGGGTCGAAGGCGAGGAAGTTATCGATCAACGCATCGCTGATCTGATCGGCGACCTTATCGGGGTGGCCTTCGCTAACGGATTCTGAAGTGAAGAGATAGGGCATGTGGTTGTTGTCGGGGCTGCAAAGGAAACAGTTCCCACCGGACCGACAACGGTTTCACAACACTGTGGAAAACCAGCGCGTGATATTACTACGGGGAACAGCAGCGATTGCTTCCTTTGGCCTATGAAACGAATAGCACGCATCCCCTTCCTCCCCAGCCTTCTTGTTCCCGCATTCATGCTCTGCTCGGCCAGTGCAATCCATGCGCAGTCCTTCAACATCGGCGATAACATCCTTGGGCTGAGCGTCGGCATTGGCGGCAACTATAGTGCTGGTAGTGCATACTCGTCACAAACCCCGGCCTTGGGTCTCAGCTACGAGAAGGGCATCATGGACCTTGGGCCAGGTGTTCTGGGCATTGGTGGTTACATCGGTTACAAGAGCCTTTCGTCCGAGACCGGTATCTCCTTCGGTAACGTGGCCTACAAGTACGATTGGACGTGGAACTACCTCATTATCGGTGCGCGTGGGATCTGGCATTACAACGAGTGGCACAACAACGACAAGCTAGACACCTATGGTGGTGTTATGCTGAGTTACAACAGTGTTTCGTTCAAGGATAATACGGACTACCCGACGGGTTCCTTGCAGTACAAATACGCTTCATCGAGCGGTGTGGGCTTCACCGGTTTCGTTGGTGCCCGCTATTATTTCAGCGACAACGTCGGAGCGCACGCTGAGCTAGGTTACGGCATCGCGGTGCTCAACCTCGGTGTTTCCTACAAGTTCTGAGGGCCAACACGTATTCGGCGTGATATGGAGAAGCGGTGTGGTCACCGACAGCACCGCTTTTCCTTTAGCTCCGGGACCGCGTCAGTTCCTTGAACACTTCTTCCAAGCCGCGTTCGATCTTCTGCAGACCAAGCACTTGTAGGCCGTTCTCCACGGCGAACTGGAACACCGCAGGGCGCACATCACGCGCGGCATCGTGCGCCAGGATCCAGATATGGCCTTGCTTGCGTTGGGCCTGCAGAACGCCGGGGATGTTCAGCAGCAGGTTCGCATGTACATCGCGATCGAATTCCACTTCCAGCCCTTCGCGTTGCTGGGCACCACTGCGCAACGTGCTGGCCTTATCATCCGCCACCACCTTGCCGTGATCGAGAATGATCACCCGGTCGCAGATGGCTTCCACCTCTTGCATGATGTGCGTGCTCAAGAGAACAGTACGCTCCTTGCCGATCTCCTTGATCAGCGCCCGCACTTCCACCAGCTGGTTCGGGTCCAGACCGCTGGTCGGTTCGTCCAGGACCAATACCTGTGGGTCGTGGATCATCGCTTGCGCAAGGCCTACACGCTGGCGATAGCCCTTGCTCAAAGCGCCGATGCGTTTATGCTGTTCCGGCCCGAGGCCCACCTTCTCGATCATGGTGCGGACAGGTGCAGCGCGGTCCTTCAATCCATGCAGGCCGGCCACGAAGTCGAGGTATTCCTTCACATACATATCCAGGTAGAGCGGATTGTGCTCGGGCAGATAGCCCACATTGCGGCGCACCTTCAAGCTGTCGGTCGTGGTGTCGAAACCGCAGACGGTCGCGGTGCCGGCATTGGGTGGAAGGAAGCAGGTGATGATCTTCATCATCGTGCTCTTACCCGCGCCGTTCGGTCCGAGAAATCCAACGACCTCGCCGGAGCCCACGCTGAATGAAACATCGTCCAACGCCTTCTGCGCACCGTATGTCTTGGTGATGTTTGAGACAGAGATCGACATCGGAACAAAGGTATCCGAGGAGAATTGTGAAATGATCGGGCCTATGCGCTTGGGAGTGATCGTGAGGGTCGAGGCAGCCGATAGGCGGCGCATTTCCACATTCCCGCCATTTCCACAATTCATCCCCGCACCTTTGCACCCATGCTCACAGGCCTCGTCATGCGTTCCACCGGAAGCCGTTACCTCGTTCGGGGCGACGATGGTGTCTTGCATGCCTGTGTAGCAAAAGGCAACCTGCGCATCAAAGGGTGGAAGAGTACCAATCCTTTGGCCGTAGGTGATCGGGTCGATTTCCTTCCGCAGCCCAATGCTGAGGAGGTGGGATCGATCATGGAGTTGCATGACCGGAAGAACTACATCGTTCGTCGTAGTGTGAACCTCTCGCACCACAAGCAAGTGATCGCCGCTAACTTGGACCAAGCCGTGATCATGGTCACCTTGGCAAGGCCGCGCACCTCGTTCGGCTTCATCGATCGGTTCCTGGTCACAGCCGAGGCCTATCAAGTGCCAGCCGTGGTGGTGGTGAACAAGATCGATGACCTGGATGAAGAGGAGCAGGACCGGATGATCGACATGGTCGATACCTACCAACAAGCTGGCTACCGCGTAATGATGACCTCGGCTTTGACCAGCAAGGGTATCAAGGAGGTGAAGGACATGCTCACCGGCAGGGTAACCTTGGTGGCTGGTCACAGCGGTGTGGGAAAGAGTACACTGATAAACGCCATAGACCCGGAACTGGACCTTTGGACCTATGAGATCAGCGCCTCCAGTGACAAGGGACAGCATACCACGACGAACGCGGAGATGTACGAGTTGAATGCCGCTATGGGCCAGCGGCCATTGGATTCTGGCGCCTCCGCGATGAAGCCAAAGGCCGGTGGCAAAGAGCTGGATGCTCCGACGTTCATCATCGACACACCCGGCATCAAAGGCTTCGGCTTGGTGGACATGCGTGCTGAAGAGATCGGCGACCAGTTCCCCGAGATGTTCAAGCGCAAAGGCGGCTGCCGCTTCAACGACTGTTTGCACAAGGACGAACCGGGCTGCGCCATCAGAATAGCGGTGAAGGAGGGTGATATCGCGGAGAGCCGCTACACGAGTTATCTTGACATGCTCAACGGTGTGGACGAGGATGGTCCGTACCGCTTGGATTGAACCACTGAACGCATGAATCGACTGATTATCGCCGTGATCGGCGTTTCCATTGTGGCTTGCAGCCGCCAACAGCAATTGGTGGAGGCAACTCCGCTTCCACCTGGACCACCGCCATCGATCGATCATGCGGCATCATTGTCGCAGTATGGATATGATGCAGTGCTATGGCAACATGCTTCCGCAGAAGCCTACCGTCTCCAACAGCAGGGCTACGAACTCGCACGGCTGCGCTTGGTCGAGAATTTGAGGATCGCCCACAAGCGTCCACCGGCCGTGATCGTGGACATCGACGAGACGGTATTGGACAATAGCCCCTACCAAGTGAACACATCAGCGGACGGCCACGTCTTCGATCAAGCCACATGGAAGGAATGGACCGACCGGTCGAAAGCCGCCGCCATCCCTGGTGCCGTTGAGTTCCTTACTTATGCGCATGGCCTCGGCTGTCACATTTATTACATCACCAATCGCGACATCCGCGAGAAGGCCACCACACTGAAGAACTTGGACAGCCTGCACTTCCCCAATGCCGACGAACAGCACTTGCTGTTGATGGACGGCACCAGCGATAAGACCGAACGACGCACCCGTGTGGCGAACGACAATCAAGTGGTTCTCTTGGTCGGTGACCAGTTGCGCGATTTCGATGAGCGGTTCAAGGACCGCACGGTACGCGATGGCAAGAACACCGTTGACGCCATGGCCGATACGCTCGCTCGCTACTTCATCCTGCTCCCCAACCCGATGTATGGCACCTACCGCGATGCTGTTCAAGGAAAGGGGACCGATGAAGACAAGCGGCACAACATGATCGACTGGTTCAAACGGAACAGGAACTGAGATGCGAGCCGTTGTTCAGCGGGTCGATCAAGCGTCCGTGGAGATCGCTGGTGAGCGTCGCGCGCACATCGGCACAGGGATGCTCGTCCTGCTCGGCATCGAAGTAGGAGATACCGAAGAAGATCTCGAGTGGCTCTGCGGCAAGATCGCCCGGCTCCGCGTTTTTCCGGATGATGAGGGTGTGATGAACGTGGACATCGGACAGGTACATGGCGAGTTGCTCTTGGTGAGCCAATTCACGCTGCACGCCAGCACGGTGAAGGGTAACCGCCCGAGTTACCTGCGCGCTGCGCGGCCGGAAGAAGCCGTGCCACTTTACCTGCGAGCGAAGCAACGCCTCACAGAACTCTTGGGCCGTCCCGTGCGCACTGGCGAATTCGGTGCCGACATGCAAGTGGCTTTGGTCAACAATGGGCCGGTAACACTGGTCATCGACAGCAAACTGCGCGAATGATGGACGATATGAAGCCGATCAGGCTGTTGCAAAAGGAGGTGGATCAGTGGATCACCACCACCGGCGTCCGTTACTTCGACCCCATGACCAACATGGCCTTGCTCAGCGAGGAAGTGGGGGAGGTGGCCCGGATCATGGCGCGGCGTTATGGGGAGCAGAGCGAGAAGGAGAGCGACAAGGCGAAGGACCTCGGCGAGGAACTATCGGATGTGCTTTTCGTGTTGCTGTGCCTTGCCAACCAGACCGGCACGGACCTGCAAACGGCGTGGGATGCTGCGGTGGCCAAACGATCGGCACGGGACGCCGAGCGTCACCGCAACAATCCGAAGCTCGGCTGATCATCGCCCTTGCGGTGTGGTATGCCCTGTTGCTTGGCGACGGGTCCATTTGTGAAAGGACCAGTACTTTGCACACCAACCTCGACCGTCCAATGTTCCATTTCCGTTCCGCCACTATTCTTGTCGCATTCGTTCTTTCCTGCGCCACGCTTTTCGCCCAAGGCGATAAGACACGCCTCCGTGTGCGCATGGGCATGGAAGGTGAAGGTGATGCCCGCTTGGCACCCGTCACGTTGTTGAAGACTTCCGCCAACGGCCTTTTGGTCCAGCGTCAGGAAGTGGAAGCCGATGGCGTTGTCAAGGGACGGCTCGACCTTTATGATCGTGCAAAGCTGGGTTTCCTTCGCACCCAGCCACCGGTAGAGAAGCTACCCAGTGGGCTGAAGTTAGTACCCGACCGTGCGATCGTCTTCGCCGGTCGCACGGTCATGGTGGCACGGAACCAAGCGGCCGGTGCAACAGGTCTTTATTACCAAGTGCTGGACCCGAACATCACCCGCCTTCCGGCGCCGTACGAGCCATTGTGCTCATGGCCCGTCGCCCTTCCGGCCGCCACAGCCGCTGAATCCGCATCATTCGACTACCACTACTCCCCCGACAGCGCGTTGCTGTTGCTGCGCAGCCCCATGGTGCCGGTGCAAGGTGGCTACAAGGCCATGCTGGGCCTGGTGGGCAAGGACATGCAAGTGCGTTGGCAACAGGCGGTCTCCGGAGCCGAGAAGTCGATCCGTTCAGCGGTGCTTGATGCTGCGGTGGATACCTCGGGAACGGCCTATGTGCTGGTCAGTGATCGTTCTGCACGGGCCGAAGTGGTGGATGGTAGACCAACGGTCAGCATCACCTTGCACCGCATCGGCAAGAACAGCACATCGGTGGTGGTCCCCTTATCGCACGACCAGTTCTTGACGCATGCCATCCTTCGCCAACTGCCCGGCGGTCGTATCGCAGTGTGCGGTGTTTACGGCACCATTGATACGGACCGTGTAAAGACCGAAGGGGACATGATCGCAGTGATCGGTCCCGATGGCAGTATCGGCGAACCCATGTTGATAGCCCATGCGGAAGAGAACGGCCTCATTGCGGAAGGCGAACCCAAGCCAGCGCAAGGCCAGAAGTTCACTGAGAAGGATACCGAGCGTTTGATGACCGGGATCCGGTTGGTCGATGTGTTACCCCGTAAGGATGGCGGATTCTTCCTGGTGAAGGAGCTCTACTTCATGGAGAGCTATTTCGATCTGAAGGACAAGCGCACCATGAACCGTTACATCCATGGCCCGGTGCTGGCGACTGCAGTGGACAAGAGCGGTGGTGTCCAGTGGAACAGCCTGTTCCGGCGCTGGTACCAAAGCGCATCACCCGCGTTAGGCGATGTCCTGTGCGGCGCGTTCAGCGACGAGTTGTTCCTGTTCCTGATGGATTCGGAGCAAATGGCGGGCCTGCGAAAAGCGGGCGGTAAGATGACCGTGGGTATGATGGAGGATCCCTACAGCGCGCACATAGCCTTTGATGGGAAGGGGGTGAGCAAGGTGAAACCCGTTTTGAAAGGTGCCAATGAGACCGGCTACATCTGCGGTCAGCAGCTCTATCGCGTAGGTCCTGCGGAATACTACACGTTCGGGTCGGAGAAGCCGGATGGTGGGCGCTACTTACCCGTCCGGATCGACCTGACCTCGGAGACGAAGTGATCGGCTGCTAGAGAACGGCCAACACCGCGCGTACCACGCGTTTCGTTGCACCGGTGTGTTCTGTTACGTAGCGCGATGCGGCTTTGGAGGCATTCTGCAAGGCAACAGGATCGTTCAAGAAGCGCTTCAACAGGGAACTCAGTTCCTCAGCATCCTTCACGCTGAAACCCGCTCCCGCATCGATCAACCCTTGCGCCTCGGCGAAACGCTGGTGGTTTGGTCCGAAGATCACCGGCTTTCCCCACGCAGCTGCCTCCAACGTATTGTGGATACCGCTCCCGAAACCGCCGCCCACGTAGGTGATGTCGGCGTACTTGTAGAGCTTCGAGAGCAGGCCCATGCGATCCACGAGCAGTGCTGGAGCGGCGCTCACGGAACGATCATTCTTTCCCTCGAGCAGCGGCGTGTCTGCATCTTCAAGCTCGCTCCAGGTCGCGATCTTGTCGAAACGCCCAGCGAGCTCTTCCAGATGGGCGGTGGTCAATTCATGCGGAACGAACACCAGGCGAAGGTTCCCTGAGGATCCATTGAACGCTGTTCGGAGGATGGCTTCATCAGCAGGCCATGTGCTCCCCGCGATCAACACCGGTGTAGTACCTGCTTCACGGAATGAATGCGCTAGCGGTATGGTTTCATCCTTCTCAATGATCGCCATGACCCGATCGAATCGTGTATCACCACTTACAATAACGTGCTGCACACCGATCCCATTCAACAGGTCGCGAGAGGCAGTATCCTGCACGAACAAGTGTGTGAAGCACTTCAGCATCGTCCGATGCGCCGCACCATACCAACGGAAGAACGGTTGTGAAGGACGGAAGATCGCGCTCACAAGAAAGGTGGGCACTCCGCCGCGTTCCAATGCAGCAAGGTGCTGGTACCAGAACTCATACTTGATGAAGATCGCGGCTTTCGGTCGCACCAAGTTCAGTAAGCGCTCGGCGTTCGCGGCTGAGTCGGGCGGCAGGTATTCCACATGCGTCGCCAACGGGAAATTCTTTCGCGCCTCGTAGCCGCTCGGGCTGAAGAACGTCAGCAGCACCGGTAGGTCGGGCCGTTCTCTCTTGATCGCCTCAAGAACAGGTCGGCCTTGCTCGAATTCACCAACACTGGCACAGTGCATCCACAGGCATCCGTGCAACGCTGCGGACTTCGCGTCCAATCGCGCCCACGAACCTTGGCGGCCATCGACCCAAAGCTGTGCCTTTGGAACGAACGGTGCCGCCAACCGGATGCCGAGGTGGTACAGTGCGGTGCCGAGGCCGATGAGGAAAGCCATCAGTAATAATGGAATCCGGTATCCACCTTCTTGTAGACCGGCAAGGTCCATCCCGCGCGGATGCCGGTGAGCAGATCGAACCGGTCCGCTTTGTTGTACTGCTCCGTATCGAAATTGAACGGATGCAAGGCTTGTGTGAAGCCGGCCATGAACTCCAGCCCGATGTGGAAGTTCACGCGACCCCTGTTCGCGAAATGCTGGTAACCGACATAGCCCAATGCGGCGGGTCCTGCAGCAAGGCGATCGTACCCGTCCAAATACTCATCTTCCAGTTGGGGGATCACGTTCTTCTGCGTTTGCACACGCACCTTGTGGCGCATGTAACCGACACCGAATTTGAGTAGCAGGCCGGAGTTCGGATTTGGACCGATGATCGGGAAGATCCGGCCTGCGGTGGCGAATACCGTCCAACCGCGTTCATACAGGAAGACATCCGCTTGCGCCCCTTCAATATCCACGATCTGCCCGGCACTGTTGATCACGTTGCGGAGTATGCCGGGTTCCGACACCTTGTTCCCGAAGAGGAAGCTGCCCTCAGCGCCCAGAATGAAGTTGTTCCTGAACTTTCGGAACGCGCCCAGTCCTACATTGCTATTGGTCCCGAAGCGGTCGGCCATGTCGCCCCCTGGTATTTGCTGCGCATAACTGGCCTGCACTGCAACCAGCGCAAGGGTGCTGTCCCTGATGTTCTGTGCAAGGACGAACACGCCCGATGTGAGGAGCGGGATGAGCAGGAGGTTCCGCAGGGTGGTCATTGCGCGCGGCGAAGGTAATTGCCGGTCAACGGTAGAAGCACACCGGAGTTGCTCAAGGGGCCACACGGGCAGGCGTTTCCCGGCAATTGAGGGATGTTATCTTCGCCCACCCTTTCTGAAAAGGCCCCGCACCCTCTGATGAAACCCATCCAGATGGTCGACCTCGTCGGCCAGTACCTGAAGATCAAGCCCGAAGTGGATGCCGCGCTGCAACGCGTGATCGATAGTACCGCCTTCATCAACGGCCCGGAGGTGAAGGAGTTCGAGAAGGAGATGAGCGCCTACTTGGGCGTAAAGCATACGATCGGTTGCGCGAACGGCACCGACGCTTTGCAGATCGCCATGATGGCCCTTGGCTTGGAACCCGGTGATGAAGTGATCACCGCCTCGTTCACCTTCGTAGCCACCGTGGAAGTAGTGGCCTTGCTCGGGATCGTCCCGGTTTTTGCCGATGTGCTGCCGGGTACTTTCAATCTGGATCCTGCGGATATCGCTCGAAAGATCACCCCCAAGACCAAGGCTATCGTGCCGGTCCATCTCTTTGGACAAGCGGCGGATATGGATGGGATCATGGCGATCGCCCAAGAGCACGACCTGTTCGTGATCGAGGACAACTGCCAAGCCGTCGGAAGCGACTATACTAGCGGGGACGGGTCCAAGCGGAAGTCCGGTACCATCGGGCACATCGGTACCACGAGCTTTTTCCCGAGCAAGAACCTGGGGTGTTACGGCGATGGTGGTGCTATTTTTACCAATGACGACGCCCTCGCCAAGAAGCTCCGTCGCGTATGCAACCACGGCAGCGATGTGCGCTATTTTCACGAGGTGGTCGGCGTAAATAGTCGGTTGGATTCCATGCAGGCCGCGATCCTGCGGATCAAGTTGAAGCGTTTGGACGATTATTCCGCAGCACGCAACGCCGCAGCAGCCCACTACGATCAGGCGTTCGCCGCTCTGGAGCACATCATCGTGCCGCAACGCAGTGCCAGCAGCAGCCACGTATTCCACCAGTACACCTTGAGAGCGACCGGCGGACATCGGGATGGTCTCAAGCAACACCTTGAGGCCCATGGTATACCGGCCATGATATACTATCCTGTATCCTGTCACCAGCAGAACGCGTACAAGAGCATCCGTTTTCCGGAAGGCTCTCTCCCGGTTACGGAACAACTCATCTGCGAAGTCCTCTCTCTACCCATGAGCACCGAGCTGGACAAGGAACAACTAACGCACATCACCAACACGGTGAAGAGCTACTTCACACAGTAAAAAGTAAGGGCGCGAGATCTCGAGCCCCACCACCATGAACATCGCAGTAGTAGGAACAGGATATGTAGGTCTCGTAACGGGAACGTGCTTCGCAGAGACCGGCAACCATGTGATCTGTGTCGACATCAACGCCGAGAAGGTGCAGATGATGAAGGATGGCAAAGTGCCCATCTACGAACCACACTTGGACGTCCTCTTTGAACGGAACATCCGCCAAGGTCGTTTGAGCTTCACCACAGACCTGAAGAGCGCGATCGACCAGGCGCAGATCATCTTCCTTGCACTTCCCACACCCCCGGGCGAGGATGGTAGCGCCGATCTGCGGTACGTGTTGGGTGTAGCCGATGACCTGGGCAAGATCATCACGGACTACAAAGTGATCGTGGATAAGAGCACTGTTCCGGTGGGGACTGCCGAAAAGGTCCATGCCGCTGTCGCAAAGCATGCGAAGGTCCCCTTCGATGTGGTGAGCAATCCGGAGTTCCTGCGTGAAGGTTTTGCGGTGGATGATTTCCTCAAGCCCGATCGCGTTGTGGTCGGTACGGACAGTCCCCGCGCCCGCAAGGTGATGGAGGACCTCTACAAGCCGTTCGTCCGTCAAGGCAACCCCATCATCTTCATGGATGAGCGCAGCGCCGAGTTGACCAAATATGCGGCCAACGCCTTCCTCGCGGCCAAGATCACCTTCATGAACGAGATCGCGAATTTTTGCGAGAAGGTGGGTGCTGATGTGGACAAGGTGCGGATCGGCATGGGTAGCGATACCCGCATCGGCAAGCGCTTCCTGTTCCCGGGTATCGGCTACGGTGGCTCTTGCTTCCCCAAGGATGTTCAAGCCTTGGCCAAGAGTGGCAGCGACGCGGGCTATGATTTCCGGATCATCCAGAGCGTGATGGACGTGAACGAGCGGCAGAAGACGACGCTCACCGACAAGATGAAAGCCCATTATGGCAGCTCCATTAAAGGCAAGCATTTTGCCATGTGGGGTTTGGCGTTCAAACCGGATACCGACGACATCCGCGAGGCACCCGCATTGTATATGATCGATGCTCTCGTGGAAGCCGGCGCCACCGTTACGGCGTTCGACCCGGAAGGCATGCCGAACGTGAAGAAGTTGAAGGGCGATATGATGTCTTTTGCCAAGGATGAATACGAAGCGCTCGAGGGTGCCGATGCGCTCATCATCGCGACGGAATGGGCGCTGTTCCGCACGCCGGATTTCAAACGCGTTGCCGAAGCGTTGAAGGAGAAAGTCGTGTTCGATGGCCGTAACCTATACGACTTGGATGAAATGAAGGACTTGGGTTTCCACTACGTCAGCGTAGGTCGCCAGCCGGTCAATGCACCAGTAAAAGCCAAGGCCTGATCATGGCGAAGAAGACGACCAAGGCCGCAGCATCGACCCTCAGGGTCGGCACCAAGGCACGCACAACGTCCCCCAAGGCCGCAGTAGCATCGACCCGCATGGTCGAGAAAAAGGCAGGCAAGACTGCCACTAAAACCGCTGCAGCGTCGGCCCTCAGGGTCGACAAAAAGACGGCGCGAAAGGAACGCGTCTTGATCACAGGGGCAGCCGGTTTCCTAGGTTCCCATTTGTGCGATAGGTTCCTGAAAGAGGGCTACCATGTGATCGGGATGGACAACCTGATCACCGGGAGCCTCAAGAACATAGAGCATCTGTTCCATCGGGAGGATTTCGAGTTCTACCACCACGACGTGAGCAAGTTCGTTTACGTACCGGGCGAGTTGAAGTACATCCTGCATTTCGCATCACCGGCATCACCGATCGATTACGAGAAGATCCCGATCCAGACCTTGAAGGTGGGTTCGTTGGGCACGCACAATTTGCTGGGTCTTGCCTTCGCCAAGAAGGCGCGGATCCTAGTGGCCAGCACCAGCGAGGTGTACGGTGATCCCAAAGTGCATCCGCAGGACGAGACGTATTGGGGCCACGTGAACCCCGTGGGTAAACGCAGCATGTACGACGAGGCCAAACGCTTCCAAGAAGCCATGACCATGGCCTACCACAACTACCACGGTTTGGAGACGCGCATGGTGCGCATCTTCAACACGTATGGTCCACGCATGCGGTTGAACGACGGTCGCGTGGTGCCCGCCTTCATGGGCCAAGCCTTGCGTGGCGAGGATCTCACCATCTTCGGCAAGGGAGACCAGACGCGCAGTTTCTGCTACGTTGACGATCTTATCGAAGGTATCTATCGCTTGCTCCTGAGCGACTACGCCGGACCGGTAAACGTTGGCAACCCGAAGGAGATCACGATCAAGCAGTTCGCAGAAGAGATACTGAAGCTTACGGGTACCAAGCAGAAGCTGATCTACAAGCCATTGCCGAGCGATGATCCGATGCAACGTCAACCTGACATTACTCTTGCGCGGAAGCTCCTGAAGTGGGAGCCGAAGGTGGATCGTGCCGAAGGTATGCGGCGCACCTTCGAATATTTCAAAGGACTCACGAAGAAGGAGCTCAACGAGAAGGAGCATTTCAGCTTCGAGAAGTACGCACGGAAGTGAGGGAAGAAGAACCTAGCGAACGGGAACTGACACGCATCCGCGTTGCCGGTGTACCGGAACATTTCAACTTACCCTGGCAGCTTGGACTTGAGCGCCGTGCGTTCGTGCGTGCAGGCATCGATGTGGATTGGCACACTGTACCCGAGGGCACTGGGGCCATGTGTACGATGTTGCGCGATGACGAGATCGATATCGCCCTGCTCGTTACCGAAGGTGCCGTGCGCGACATTCTCAACGGCAATCCCAGCCGCATCATTTCGCCTTACGTGGATAGCCCGCTTACCTGGGGCATTCATGTCGGTGCGAATTCCGGGATCGTTCGGGTGGACCAGATGAAGAACGTGCCCTTCGCGATCAGCAGGCCCAACAGTGGCAGCCACCTTGCCGCTCTCACCTATGCACATTCCCAAGGGCGCACGGTAGAAGAGAAGGATGTCGAGGTAGTGAACGACCTCAAGGGTGCATTGGAACGCCTCGCCCAGCCCGGGCCCATCGCCTTCCTTTGGGAGAAGTACACCACCAAGCAATACGTGGATGCCGGTGCGCTCCGTCGCCTGGATGAGTGCCGCGCAACGTGGCCATCGTTCATGCTGGTTGCGCGAGAGTCGTTCTTGGAGGCGCACCCCAAGGAGATCGAGCGCCTGTTGAAAGTGATCCGCGACCAAGCCTCAGGGTTGATGAGTAAGAAGTCCGCTCCCGCTGTGATAGCACAACGCTATGGGATGACGTTGGCCGATGCGCAGGAGTGGTTCAACGCAGTGCGCTGGAACACCGGTGCAGGCGCAGAGGTTTCCATGTTGCAGGCGGTGGTCGAAGCCCTTTCCGCAGCAGGTTTCCCACCTCCCGCAGACGCGCTGGTTAATTTGGCCGCAAAGCTTCTTTGGCAGTCCGCAGCGCGCTGAACGGAAGCCTTTCCCATCCCATCCCCCTTCGGTACCTTCGCTGCCCGCGCGATTCCCACATGTCCACATGTGCGGATGAGCGCCTGCTCGCATGCCCTTCACCGCCCACCCCACCGCCGTTATTGATGAAGGCTGTATCATCGGCGAAGGCACGCGCATTTGGCATTTCTGCCACATCATGCCGGGCTGTACGATCGGTGAGAACTGTAACATCGGCCAAAACGTGGTGATCAGCCCCGAGGTGAAGCTGGGGCGTAATGTGAAAGTGCAGAACAACGTGAGCATCTACACTGGGGTGGAATGCGAGGATGATGTCTTCCTCGGCCCGTCGATGGTCTTTACCAATGTCATTAACCCGCGCAGCGCCGTCAACCGGCGTGGGGAGTACCTTTGCACGCTTGTGAAAAAGGGTGCTTCCATAGGGGCTAACGCCACTATCGTTTGTGGGCACGACATCGGTCGTTATGCCTTCATCGGCGCGGGTGCAGTTGTCACTCGCGAGGTACCCGACCATGCCCTGGTCATGGGGAACCCCGCGCGACAGACGGGCTGGATGAGCGAGTACGGCCACAAGCTGAAATTCGACTTGGACGGGCTGGCAGTTTGTCCCGAAAGCGGCCAACGCTACAAGCTGGAGAACGGTAAAGTGGCACGCACCGGTAACGGATCGAACGCAGCATGAGCGGGCCGGACAAGATCCGTTTCGCCGTAGTGGGCTGTGGCCACATCGGCAAGCGACATGCGGAAATGATCGCCCGGCACGATGAAGCGGAGTTGGTCGCCATCTGTGATGTCCGCAGTCGGGTCGAGACCGGTGCATCGGCTTTCGATGTTCCGTATTTCCAGGACATGCGCACCATGCTGGCCGAGCTTCCTGCGATCGACGTAGTGAACGTATGTACACCGAACGGTCTACACGCCGAGCAATGCGTATTGGCCCTGGAGAACCGGAAGCATGTGGTATGTGAGAAGCCATTGGCGTTGAGCAAGGCCGCCTGTGAATCCGTTATCTACAAGGCCCTACAAATGCACCGCACCGTTTTCGGTGTGATGCAGAACCGGTACAGTCCGCCCAGCCAGTGGATCAAGAGCATCGTGGATGGCGGCCTGTTGGGCGACATCCACATGGTGCAGTTGAATTGCTACTGGAACCGTGATGAGCGCTACTACACCCAGGGTGGATGGAAAGGCACGGCAGCTTTGGATGGCGGCACGCTCTTTACCCAGTTCAGCCACTTCATCGACATCATGTACTGGTTGTTCGGGGACATCACGGACATCCAAGGTAAGTTCGCGGACTTCGCGCACAAGGACCTTACCGCATTCGAGGACAGCGGCTTTGTCACTTTCCGTTTCCTCAATGGAGGCATGGGGGCGATCAACTACAGCACCGCTGTTTGGGACAAGAATCTGGAGAGCAGCATGACTATCATCGGATCTACGGGCAGTGTGAAGATCGGTGGGCAGTACATGGACAAGGTGGAGTATTGCCATGTGAAGGATTACACGATGCCGGAGCTGTCGCCTACCAATCCGGCGAACGACTACGGTGCCTACAAGGGCAGCGCCAACAACCACGGCTTCATCATAGACAACGTGGTGGACACCTTAAAGGGCCGCAATACCATGACAACGAACGCGCTCGAAGGCCTGAAAGTGGTCGAGATCATCGAGCGCATTTACCAGAAAAGGGATGAGCAACTTGTATGACCGCCTGCTGAACAAAGAGGCGAAGCTTGCCGTTATCGGCCTTGGATACGTAGGTCTGCCGATCGCCTTGGCCTTCGCACGGAAGATCAAGGTCGTGGGTTTCGACATCAACCAGAAGCGCGTCGACATGATGCGCCGGGGCGAAGATCCCAGCAACGAACTGGAAGCAAAGGATTTCGAAGGCTGCGACATTCATTTCAGCGCGGACCTGAGCGACTTGAAGGATGTTGAGTTCTTCATCGTTGCCGTACCCACACCGATCGACAGCCAGAACATCCCCGATCTCACGCCCTTGCTCGGTGCCACCCGCACAGTGGGGCAGGTCTTGAAGAAGAACGATTTCGTGGTGTATGAAAGCACGGTCTATCCCGGTTGTACCGAGGAGGATTGTGTGCCGCTACTGGAGCGCTTGAGCAACCTGAAGTACGTGGAGGATTTCAAGGTGGGCTATTCGCCCGAGCGCATCAATCCGGGCGATAAGGAACATACGCTGGAGAGCATCATCAAGGTGAGCAGCGGCTGTGATCCAGAGAGTGCGGAGATCATCGCCAAGGTGTATGAACTGGTGGTCAAAGCAGGTGTGCATCGTGCGGCCAGCATCAAAGTCGCTGAAGCCGCCAAGATCATCGAGAACACCCAGCGCGACGTCAACATCGCTCTCATCAACGAGCTGTCGATCATCTTCAACCGCATGGGCATCAACACCTACGACGTGTTGGAAGCCGCAGGCACCAAATGGAACTTCCTCAAGTTCCAGCCGGGCCTCGTGGGTGGTCACTGCATCGGTGTGGATCCGTACTACCTCGTGTACAAAGCGAAGGAGTTGGGTTATCACGCACAGATCATCGACGCAGGCCGTTTCGTGAACGACAGCATGGGTGGATACGTGGCCAAGCAGACCGTGAAGAAGGTGATCGCCGCAGGTACCAATCCCACAGACGCACGTATCCTCGTCATGGGTGCCACCTTCAAGGAGAACGTCACCGATATCCGCAACAGCAAAGTGGCAGATGTAGTGAAGGAGCTGCAGAGCTTCAGCTGCACAGTGGATGTGACCGATCCACATGCCGATGCCGCCGAGGTGGAGCATGAATATGGCTACGAACTGGCACCGGAAATGAAAGGACCGTACGACGCCATCATCGTCGCGGTGAACCACAACGAGTACGCCAACAAGGACGAAGCTTGGTTCAAAGGCATGCTGAAGCCGAAAGGTGTGTTGGTGGATCTGAAAGGTGTGTTCCGCAAGAAGATCAAAGGCTTGAACTATTGGAGCCTGTGACCACTCAGCGGAATTTGCTCATTACCGGCGGCGCCGGATTCATCGGCAGCCATGTCGTGCGACGCTTTGTCACGAAGTATCCGCAGTACAACATAATCAACCTCGATGTCCTCACTTACGCGGGCAACTTGGAGAACCTTCGCGATGTGGAGAAGGCTGCGAACTACACCTTCGTCAAAGCCGACATACGTGATGCGGATGCCCTGAATAAGGTCTTCAACGAACATGCGATCGATGGTGTCATCCACCTTGCTGCCGAAAGCCACGTGGACCGCAGTATCAGCGACCCCATGGCTTTTGTGAACACGAATGTGATCGGCACGGTCACCTTGCTGAACGCCGCGCGCGAAGCATGGAAGGGTTCCTTCGACGGCAAGCGCTTCTACCATGTGAGCACGGACGAGGTATACGGTTCCTTGCACGACGATAGCTTCTTCACCGAAGAGACACCCTACGATCCGCAGAGCCCGTACAGCGCAAGCAAAGCAGCCAGCGACCATTTCGTGCGTGCGTACGGCAACACCTACAAGCTTCCCTTCGTGCTGAGCAACTGCAGCAACAACTACGGCAGCCATCACTTTCCCGAGAAGTTGATCCCGCTCATGATCAACAACATCCGAAACAACAAGCCGTTGCCCGTCTATGGCCAAGGCGAGAACGTGCGCGATTGGTTGTGGGTGGAAGATCACGCCAGCGCGATCGACGCCGTGTTCCATAAAGGCGTGGATGGAGAGACCTACAACATCGGCGGGCACAACGAGTGGAAGAACATCGACCTGGTATACCTGCTCTGCAGCATCATGGACCAGAAGCTCGGCCGTGCGAAAGGTGAGAGCGCGAAGCTGATTGCCTACGTCACCGACCGTGCTGGGCATGACCTACGCTACGCGATCGATGCTGGCAAGATCGAACGCGAGTTGGGGTGGAAGCCGAGCATCACCTTCGAAGTGGGCTTGGAACGCACCGTGGAATGGTATCTCGCCAACACTGAATGGCTGGACCATGTGACCAGCGGCGCCTACCTCAGTTATTACGACGCCCAGTATGCCCGCTGATGCCAACGATCTGCATTTCTCCACGCTCTCGATGGCCGCCTGCGGCCCGCTCTGCGGCATTTTCTCCGCGCTCTTCTCGTCTCTGCGTTCCACTTGCATTCTCTTCGCATTAGCATGAGCCTCTTTTCCAACCTCTTCGGTAAAAAGGAAGCGGAAGCAGGCCCTGTCGACCTCTCGGTGCTTGGTGCCGACGTGCATTCGCACTTCATCCCCGGCATCGACGATGGTTCGCAGAGCATGGACCAGAGCATGGAACTGCTCACGGCCATGGCCGAACTCGGTTACCGCAAAGTGGTGACCACGCCGCACAACATGGCGGATGGATACAAGAACACACCCGAGATCATCTTGGGCGGTCTGGAGCGCGTGCGCGAAGAAGTGAAACGTCGCGGCATCGTTATGGAGATCGATGCTGCTGCCGAGTACTATCTCGATCACGAATTGGAGGAGAAGGTAACGGGTCGCAAGGTGCTCACCTTCGGCAAGGACATGGTTCTCTTCGAACTACCCTTCATCAGCGAGCCCAACATGCTGTTGCAGGTGGTCTTTCAAATGCAGACCATGGGCTACAGGCCGGTGCTGGCCCATCCGGAGCGCTACGCTTTCTGGTACAACGATTTTACGAAGTATGAGCGGTTGAAGGAACGCGGTGTGCTCTTCCAGCTGAACATGACTGCACTATCCGGAACCTACGGTCCGCAAGCGAAACAGATCGCCGAGAAGCTGATCGATGCCGGCCACTACGACCTCATCGGCAGCGATTGCCACAGCATGAACCACGTGCAAGCGATCAAGAACACGTTGAGCCGACCTTACCTGCATAAGGTGATCGCAAGCGGGAAGCTGCTGAACGCGACGTTGTGATCAGGATTGAGTGCTTTTCGCTCTGGGGATTCGTTCTGGCGGCTAAAATTTTAAGTTGCCTTGGACTTTGGCCAGCATGGCATAAATTCACATTAATTTCAGAATCATGCTCTCTTCAACCTCCCCACGACTCCTGATCGCTAGCTTGGTCATACTCTTCTTATTCGGCTGCAAGAAGGACGGGGTCGACCAACTTGAAGCACGGGAATGCCTGCAAGGGCGAAATCCAGCGGGGAATGCTCCAAACCGGTGAAATTAGAATGTGCTATTCCGGTATATCTGGACTCAACACATTTTTATAGCATGTACGACTGCCTTTCAAATGCGTATGAAAATCACCAAGATGCTTTCTTAGCGACTTATGGTAACCTATCTGAGGATGACTATGCGAATATGGCTGATCAGCTAGGATTCATAGACGAGCAACCGCTGATTGACTACGAATCGGCCTATGGATATTCCAGTTATAGAAGTGCTTTATCCACGGCCGAGGACATCTGGCTAGCGGCTGGTGCAAATCCTTCCGGCAATCCATATTTGAACGACGTTTTTGTTGCCGAAGTGATGGCCACTATGTTCAACGCTGATGGGGCTGCTATCATTGACGGCGTGATCATCTACTATGCTCCGAGTGGTGATGTCTATGAAATACCACATACTGATTGTGATTTGTACGATTGCATTCGGGCAGGACAGCCGATTGTGATCTTGGAGAAGTTGTCATCCTCAAAGCTGCCGCCGTTTCGACCTGCGGACCGTTCTATGCCGCTGAGGATTCGCTTGAGTACTATGACAATAACGACCGATATGTATTTTGGAAAATGAAGTTCAACCACACTGGTGGGTACGGTGGACAGCACGTCTACAGAAGCGAGATTCGTGCGTATAAGCTCAAAAGTGGAAATTGGAGAAGGCGCCGGACGGAACTAGCGGCCAGTCTGCATGGAACGACCTATAATTCCGAGGAAACTTGTAAAACTGGACCTGCTGAAAAGCTCCAATCACCTTTGCGTCGAAAGGTGAGGCGTAACTCGGTTAAGTTCTGGCCCAAGTATGTACAATTCTCGGTTCAGGATGAAAGCGTCAGGAGCGTTTTCGGCTTTACTGGATGGGTAAGCACGGATAAGCTTGATATATGAGCAAGGCAAGTGTGCCTTGCCGTCCTTTTGGTGTATGGATCTTGGTGTTTCGATACAGTATTCGGCTCAGCCTATGGCTTTTGGTATCCGGAGTTGTTTCGGCACGATCCATTCCATCTCCGCAAAAATGGCGGCTATCCGCAATGCAGGCCAACTACTCGCAGTTCCTTGCCCAGCCGGTAACCATACATCAGCGTTCCGGGAGATCAAGTTCATTTCAAGAAGATTTGAAGCACGGCAGCAGAGTTGGATTGGGTCTCCGGGTTTGGAACTATCAGGGAACCTCCCTCCTTTCTCTGGTCCAATACGATCGCCTGCCGATGGGATTTTCCTTGGATGTCGAACGTAGTGAACACCCGAATGCGGATCTTCCGTTCGATGTCCACGATGCCAACTTTACCCTACGCTTCACCAGATTGGGTTTCGGTCTAGGTGTGGAACATGAATTCCGTCTCGGCAACAAATGGAGCTTGGATATCTCAGGGTCCGCAGTCCATAATATATTCACTAGCTCCACATCCTATCATCTGGGCGTAGGAGCACGCGGTGATACGGCAAGTGTATGGGTGCTTGGTCTTGATGTTCAGGTCTTCCGCGGGCAGAGCGTTTGGCACGTAGCTGTCGGCACTGAGATCAATTATCACTATTCAGATCGACATTCATTTTCGTTCGGGGTGTACTATGACAGGCCATTCGGTTCCGTATTTACGCAAGGACAAGCGGTCGTTCTTGGACTCACGGAATACCGGACTGTAGTGGATTTCTCCCAGAGTGGTCGGATCTACGGGCTTTCCCTTTCTTATCGATATACATGGCATGGAAAAGAGAATGGACGCTGAAAAACTGAACAATGCCGGCCACTACGACCTCATCGGCAGCGATTGCCACAGCATGAACCACGTGCAGGCGATCAAGAACACCTTGACACGGCCGTATCTGCACAAGCTGATCGCAAGCGGGAAGCTGCTTAACGCGACGTTGTGATCAGCGCAGGATCACGAACCGCTTCGTGAAGGTCTTCCCGTTCGAGGTGGCTACGCGGGCCAAGTAACTACCCTCCGGTAGTTCACCGATACCAACGCTGGTAAGGCACCCGGCCAAGGGTGCTGTGCGAACGTTGCGTCCCGCTGCATCCAAAATGGAAAGTACGCTGGTCCCGTGGCTCCTAGGCAGGTCCACGTTCAGGATCCCGCTTTGCAGCCAGAGGTGCATCACATCGCTGTTCAATTCCGCCACGCTGGCCGTTGAGCCGGTTATGCTCACATCATCCAACAACAGGATGAACTGGAACTCTTCGCTGAAGTAATGGAAGGCGAAGTACGTCACCTCGTCGTTAACTGGTGTGTAGTCGAAAGTCCCTTGCTCGTAGGTCTGGTTCGTTATCGATGTATTTATCCACAAGGGTTCACCCATTGCCAGTGCCGTTGGGTTGCTACCCTTCTTCACCGCCAAACGTTCCGTGCTGGGAAATAGCGGGGCCACCGAATACCAGAAGGAAAAGGTGTACGTGACCCCGCCTTGCAACTGCATGCCCGGCGTATACAACCAGTCGTTGTTCTGCTCACTGCTGTGGCTGAACATGTGTGCCGCAGTGCTATCGGTATGCGCGTTTTGTTGGGAACCGGTGTTCTTGATGATCTGCCATCCTTGATCGCCGAAAGGCACGGTATTAAGGTCCTCCCACGTCCAACCTTCGGGGAACAAGGGTGCAAGGTTTCCCACTTGCCCTTCGAATCCAGTTGTGTAAGGAATATCGACCTGCGCTTTGGATGCGATCGCAGCGCAGAAGATGATCAGGAGCAGGGGCGTTCTCATGGTTCTAAGATACTGGGCTGGTCAAGAATAGACGGCCTGTGCAACCGTGCGAGGGAGAGGCAGGTCCGCGCCCTGTCGCTTTCTGACCCTTTCACTTTTTAATTTTATGCTGCGTCGAGTGCGGATCTTAACCACCAGCTCAGTCGTAGGTCGTTCTTGATCGAAGGATGGTGATCCGGACCGTTGAAGGGCATCGTGATGAGCGACTTTTGCCCATTACCATGCCATCGGAGTGGCAAGCTAGAGTGGGCTATGCTCTGATCCGCTCCATAGACCGATCAGATGGTTTGGTCTTCCTTCGGTAGGAATACGCACAATAGCCCTAACAAAGGCAGATAGGAGCAGACGCTGAACACCGTGTCTATGCTAGTTGCGTCAGCCAATGCACCCAGCACCGCTGAACCGATTCCCGCCATGCCGAACGCGAAGCCGAAGAAGAGCCCCGACACCAGTCCAACGCGTCCGGGGATCAGCAACTGCGCGTAGACCAGGATCGCCGAGAACGCGGACGCCAGGATGATCCCGGCGGTCATCGAGAGCACGGTCGTCCACATGGGTCCGGCGTAAGGAAGCATCAGCGTGAACGGCGCAGCACCTAGTATCGATGCCCAGATGATGGTGCGGTAGCCGACGCGATCGCCGAGCAAACCACCGATCAGGGTACCCAATGCGGCAGCGAAGAGGAACAGGAACAATTGGATCTGTGCTGCTTGGACGGTCACCCCGAATTTGCCGATCAGATAGAACGTGAAATAGCTCGTCATGCTAGCGAGGTAGAATTGCTTCGAGAAGATCAGCAGTAACAGGATCGTCACCACACCGATCACTTTCCTTCTCGGTATTGGAACGCGTTCCACTTTCGGTTGGCGCGCCTGCCGATGTGTGCGCAACGTCATCATGCGCAGGTACCACCGCCCCACGCGCCACAGCACCACCATGGCGATCAACGGAAGCAACGAGAACCACGAGATCTTTGTCTGCCCCAGTGGAACGATGACCGCCGCTGCCAGCAAAGGACCCAATGCCGAACCTGCATTGCCGCCGAGTTGGAAAACGGATTGCGCCAGCGCACGTTTGCCACCGGAAGCCACGTACGCCATGCGCGATGCTTCGGGATGGAAGATGGACGATCCAACGCCCACAAGCGCCACGGCCATCAGCAGCGAATTGAACGACCCCGCCCACGCCAGCAACAACAGGCCTGCCAACGTGAACAGCATACCACCCGCCAGCGCGAAAGGCTGCGCCTTACGATCCGTCCAATGGCCCACCAACGGTTGCAGGATGGACGCGGTGAGTTGGAAGGCCAGCGTGATCAAGCCCACTTCCGAGAACGTGAGTTGGTACGACTCCTTCACTAGCGGATAGATCGCCGGGATCAGCGACTGGATGGTGTCGTTCAGCAGGTGCGAGAACGCGATCGCGACCAAGACCGGGAAAGCTGTGCGTTCAGCGACGTGCTTGACGGTGTTCTGTGGAACTAGTATCGGAGATGGTTCCGCTGCCATGAGGCGGCGCTAAGGTATCGCGGGTGTTGTGCAACAGTTGATAGATCGGCGCGAACCTCGATCATCTTTGGGATCAAGTAGAAGCCATGACCATCCCGCAGCGCAAAGCTCAACTGAAGAAGTTGATCGATGCAGTGAAGGATCCTGCCGTGTTGGGAAAGGTGGCCCAAGTGCTGGAGAAGCCGACCGCTTCGCCAGCACGCCAAAGTGCGTTGGTCCGGCGTGCATTGAAGGCCGAAGAGGACATCAACGCGGGACGCGTCTATCCGTGGGAACAAATGGATGAAGAGGTGGGCGCGTTGATCGAACAGCTCTAGAGCAAACCGAAGAAACCCGCGAAACGAGACACGCGCGTAAGGGCCAACGGATGAAGGTCTTCGTAAGTGCTGATGCCGGCGAAATTTGGCCAGAACAATACGCCTGCTAGCGCGGACGCACTCGAAAAATTATCTGCTCAGGTTACGGTCTGAAGTGAATGCCAGCGTGAACTGGCTTGCAGACCATCCGCTAGCGGGAGCGATCGAAGCCGAGCTGGAGCACCTGGGCAAGGGCCATCGAAGAATAGTTGTCGGCCCTTTCAAGATCATCTATCGCATCACCCCGAAGCAGGTAGTGGTCACCGACATTTTCGACTCGCGGCGTGACCCGAAGCGGATGAAGGGGTGAAGTGGCACAGCGCAGGGTCCTCTGCGAGAGACCCTGCTCAGGCTTGGGCGATCATTCGGAACCGATACAGCGCGTGTACCATTGCGTTCGGCCGTCACTGAGCAAGACAACGTATGCTCCATTCCCCAAGGCAGGAAGGTCCACGTTGTGCATCGACTTGATCACATGCCGGTCGATCACTGTTCGGCCCAGTGCATCCGTAACGTTGAGCATCCCCTTGTCGAATGAAGCTGGGTATTGGATGTGCAGGCCGCTTTGGTCCATGGATGCACGCAGCTCCATCTTGTGCATCATATTTTCTGACATACCGATGGTCCGGTCACAGCTTCCCTCAGGGTTGTACCGGTATAAGGCCACGCCTGAACTATCCGCACAAAGCAGACCGACTCCCGTCTCGCAGAAGTCGCACAGGCAGATGAGCGAATAGAACGGATGCATGATCGATCCCACACCTTCGATCCATTGGTCCGTCGTGAACAAGGGCTCTTCCCATTCACTTGGGCAACGATCGATAAGGATGGAGAACCGCCTGCGTGGAACGCCCAAGTAATCGATCGTATCGATGGCCTCTACGATCGTGAGCGAGGTGTCTACACCCCCTTCCATTTCCCAGCCCACGTAGGCCGTGTCGCCGACATTCAAGCTAAAGTCATAGAGAAGGTATTCCCGTTCATCGCAATTGGTGGACTTGCGTATAAGGGTCCTCTGTTCATCATTCCGGAAGTATGCAGTTGCACCCGGGTTTATCCCGGTAACCACATCATATGACCTGCCGCATACATCAATGGCTCCCGAGCATTGGAATGCGTCGATCCCGTAATACTGCCCCATGACATACCATGCTACACCCCAGCGGGGTTCATCCGCAGCAGTTGGAAAGGGTTGTTGTGCGGAAAGCCCGAATGGAGTTATCCAGCTAGCAACAATGAAGAGCAAGGACAGCAAGGAATGGCGCATACTTCTCATCTCTACAAGGTAGGACGTTAAGAATAGCTGGATCGCTGCCTAAGCCGATCACGCCGCCGCCGTCTCCAATTCCCTACTCACCTTCTTGAACAGACCTTGCAGCACATTACCCGGCCCCACTTCGATCACTTTGGTGGCACCGGCGGCCAGCATGTTCTGCATGGTCTGGGTCCAGCGCACAGGGGCGGTCAGTTGCGCGATGAGGTTGGCCTTGATGCGTGCGGGATCCGTGTGCGGACGCGCATCCACGTTCTGGTAGATCGGGCAGCGTGGATCCACGATCGGGGTGTAGGCGATGGCCGTTTGCAATTCAACGCGTGCAGGTTCCATCAGCGGGCTGTGGAAAGCACCACCGACGTTCAACAAGAGGGCACGTTTAGCACCGGCAGCTTTCAACGCTTCGCATGCGGCATTCACCGCTTCGATGCTACCGCTGATCACCAGTTGGCCGGGGCAGTTGTAGTTCGCGGGAACAACGATGCCCGGAATGGTCTTGCAGATCTCTTCCACCTTGGCATCTTCCATACCGAGGATCGCGGCCATGGTACTCGGTTGCATTTCGCAGGCTTTCTGCATAGCATTGGCACGCGCCGCCACCAGTTTCAGGCCATCGCTGAACTCCATGGCGCCCGCCGCCACCAAGGCGCTGAACTCACCAAGCGAATGCCCGGCCACCATCGCTGGTTTGAAGGCATCGCCCAGCACCTTCGCTTTCACGACGCTGTGCAGGAAGATCGCAGGCTGCGTCACCTTGGTCTGCTTCAGATCCTCTTCGGTGCCTTTGAACATCACGTCCGTGAGGTTGAACCCGAGGATGTCGTTGGCGTGCTCGAACCAGATGCGCGCGTTGCTGTCGGCATCGTACAGGTCTTTGCCCATGCCGGGGAACTGGCTGCCTTGTCCGGGGAATACGTAGGCGGTCATGCGTGTTGGTCTTTGGCTAAAATAGCTGTGCCGGGTGAAATACGATGTCGGTCAGGCGTGAAAGAGTGAGAGGGTGAAAGAGTGCAGAGCGGGCCCTCTCACTATTTCACCCTCTCACAGCATTCCCCGATCAATCCCTACGCCCGCCGAAGAGGCGCAACAACATCAGGAACAGGTTGATGAAATCGAGGTACAGTGTAAGTGCGCCCATCAAGGCCATCTTCTGCGCGGTCTCTGTGCCGGTGGCCACTTGTTCGCCCATGCGCTTCAGCTTCTGCACATCATAAGCGGTAAGGCCTGTGAAGACCACCACCCCGATGATGCTCACGATGTAGCCCATGGTATCGCTCTTCAGGAAGATGTTAACCAGGGAAGCGATCACGATGCCGACAAGGCCGATCATCAATATGCTGCCGAGTTTGGTGAGGTCCGTCTTGGTCGTGTAACCGGCCACGGCCATCACCCCGAAGACCGCTGCGGAGATGAAGAACACATTGGCGATGGAGGTCATCGAATAGATCAGGAAGATGTAGCTGAGGCTGATGCCCATCACACAAGCGAACACCAGGAAGGTGGCCAACAGGAGTGTTGAGCTCATCTTGTTCACCAAGCCGCTCATCACCAGTACGAGGCCGAGCGGGGCGAACATCACCACCCATCCGAGGATGGTGTTGCTTCCGGTCGCCACATTGATCAAGTACTGCATCTTGGTCATATCGTTGCCGAACCACCACGCCATCACGCCGCTGATCACGAGCGCCATGGTCATGTAGCTGAACACGTTGGCCAGGAAGGTGCGAACACTTGAGGCCGTGTCGGGACCATAGATGAACTGGCCGGTCTGCTGGTTGGGAAGGTTGGTCTGTAGCATGGTTGGGTTTCGAGCCGTAAAGGTCGTGATTTCGGAAGGAAAGTCGGAATCGGGCTGGAACGCTGATGACGCGGACCGGTATGGTCAGCGCGGATGATGCCTTGAGCGACCGAGATATACGACGACCAAGGCTACCTATTCACTGGTCCTCACACGCATGCTCCGCGCTCATCCGCGCCATCAGCGTTCCAGCCCCTAGTGCAGCCGTGCGCTGATCAGCTTGATGAACTCCTCGCGCGACCGCTGGTCGCTGAGGAAGATACCCGTGAAAGCACTCGTGGTCGTCACGCTGTTCTGCTTTTGTACACCGCGCATGCGCATGCACAAGTGGTCGCATTCCAAGACCACGGCCACGCCGAGCGGCTTCAAGGCATCGTGGAGGCAATCGCGGATCTCGTTCGTCAGCCGTTCTTGTACCTGAAGGCGGCGGGCAAAGGCATCCACCACGCGGGGGATCTTGCTCAACCCGGTGATGCGGCCATTCGGGATGTACGCCACGTGCGCCTTCCCGAAGAACGGCAACATGTGGTGCTCGCACATGCTGTACACTTCGATGTCCTTCACCAGCACCATTTGGCTGTAATCCTCTTTGAAGAGTGCGCTCTTCAAGATCGCTGCCGGATCGGTGTCGTACCCGTGCGTGAGGTACTGCAACGCCTTCGCCACACGCTCAGGTGTTTTCTGTAGCCCTTCGCGCTGCGGGTCTTCACCTATGGCCTTCAGTATATCCGTGTAGTGATCACCGATGCGCTTCACCAGCTTCTGGTCGTACTGGTCGATACGCTCGTAGCCTTCGCCATAATGGTCACGCTCGATGCCTTTCGCACCACCGACGCTCCGGGCTTGACCCGAAGTCTCACTCGGCTTCTTGCTTACTCTCTTAACTCCCATAATACTCCACGTGGTTGTTCTCGGTCTCTTGCAACTTCACGCAGAACAACCGGCCACCCAATTCGTTCACAGGTGCTTCCAGTTGTTCCCAAATGGCGATGGCCAGATTCTCGGTACTGCTGAAGCGCCCTTGCATGAACGGGACATCAAGGTCGATGTTCTTGTGGTCCAGCAGATCCACCACGCGCTCCTTCATGATCTTGCCGAGGTGGGAGAGGTCGATAACGAAACCGGTCTCGGCGCTGGGCTCACCCTTCACGGTGACCCATAGATCGTAATTGTGGCCATGCCAATTGGGGTTGGAACATTTGCCGAACGTGGCGTAATTCTTCTCCAAGCTCCAATCCGGGCGACTGAGCTTGTGTGCGGCGCTGAAGCGTTCGCGACGGGTGATGTGTACGGCGGGCATGGGGCGACAAAGGTAGGGGCGCGTGTCACCCCGGCCATCGAGCCGGGGTCGTGCCCCTACCTTCGCAACCATGATCATCGTCACCGGCGCCGCAGGCTTCATCGGAAGCGCATTGGTAGGGGAGTTGCTGCGCGAGGGCTGGCAGGACATCGTTGCGGTGGACGACTTCTCACGGCTGGACAAGGGGCCTAATTTGGAAGGCAAGAAGCTCACCGCCCGTGTGGAACGGAGTGCTTTCTTCACTTGGTTGGATGCCAATGAGAAGCTGGTGCAGTTCGTCTTCCACCTCGGTGCGCGCACCGATACCACGGAATTCGACAAGAGCATCTTCGACGAGCTCAACGTGCGGTACAGCCAGCGGATGTGGGACGCTTGTGTGAGGTATGGGATCCCGTTGGTCTATGCCTCCTCTGCCGCTACCTACGGCGATGGCGAGCTGGGCTACGATGATGCCGATCCTACGTTGCCGTCCAGCTTGAAGCCGTTGAACCCGTACGGCGATAGCAAGAACGAATTCGACAAGTGGGCGCTCGCGCAGGAGAAGGAACCGTTCTTCTGGGCAGGCCTCAAGTTCTTCAACGTATACGGCCCGAACGAATACCACAAGGGCCGCATGGCCAGCGTGGTCTTCCACGCCTTCGACCAGATCCAGAAGAAGGGCGGAATGAAGCTCTTCCGCAGCCACCGTCCCGACTACAAGGACGGCGAACAGCTGCGCGATTTCGTATACGTGAAGGATGTCTGCGCCGTGTGCATGTTCCTGATGCAGCATCGGAAGAACAGCGGACTATACAATCTCGGAAGTGGCACGGCGCGTACCTTCCTCGACCTAGCGCGGGCAACATTCACTGCTTTAGGCAAGCCGGAGAACATCGCTTTCATCGACACACCTGCCGACATCCGCGACAAGTACCAGTACTTCACCGAGGCTCGCATGGAGAAGCTGAGGTCCATCGGGTACGACACCCCGTTCACCACGTTGGAGGAAGGCGTGAAGGACTACGTGACGAACTACCTCGCAGGGAAGAGATACTGCTGATCGGTGCCAGTCTCAAGCCAGAGATCAGGCTTGGTCCGAAGTGGTTTGCCCAAGAGCGACCAACTTGGTCCGCAGTTCCAACAAACGGTCGCGGAGCTGCTCCACATCGATGGTCGCTGCGGTCTCCACATCATCGGCCTTCCGCAGTTGTTCGCGTGCCCCTTGCAATGTGAAGCCCTTCTCCTTTACCAAGTGCTGGATCCGTTGTAGGTGTTCGATCTCCTTCCGCGTGTATAGCCGATCGCCTTTACCGGTGCGTTTCGGGCGTATGCTGCCGAACTCCTTTTCCCAATAGCGGATAAGGGAGGTGTTGACCCCCAATTGTTCGGCCACTTCACCAATTGACCAGTACAACTTCTCTATCGTCTTCTCCTTCCAGGGCATGGGGCTGCGAATCTATCATTCAATCCAACGACTGTCCAGCATTGCGTGATAGTTCCAGCATGCGCGCGTATTCCTCGGGCGTGAGGTCATTGAAATAGTAGTTCGCTGGATCCACCGGCTCACCGTTCTTGTGTACCTCATAGTGCAGATGTGGGCCTGCGCTAAGGCCGGTGTTGCCCACCAGTCCGATCACATCGCCGCGTTTCACGCGTTGGCCGTTGCGCACTTTCAGCTCGCTCAAGTGGCCGTAAAGGGTCTCATAGTCGAAGCCGTGGTCCACGATCACATGCATGCCGTAGCCGTTGGTTGCATAATCCGCGAAGATCACGCGGCCATCGCCCGTAGCATGGATCGGTGTGCCCTGCTTGGATGTGAAATCCATGCCGGCATGGAACTTCGGGATCTTGTGGATCGGATGGATCCGCATGCCGAAGCCACCGGCGGTCGCGGTAAGATCCACATTCGGGATCGGTTGCACGGCGGGGATGCTCGCCAGCATCTCTTGTTTGCGAAGCACCAGCGAGGCCACTTCATCCAACGACTTCGATTGCACCACCAACTGTTTCGTCAACTTGTCCAAGCGCTTCTTGGTATCGATCACAAGATCGCTACTGGCGAAGCCGCTCAGATCCCTGTAGCGGTCCACGCCACCGGAACCGGCTTGGCGCATGGTCTCCGGCAAAGGGTCGGCTTCGAAGATCACCCGGTAGATATTGTCGTCACGCCGCCGCACATCATACAGCACGTTCTCCACTTCGCCCAACTGCTTGTTCAGTAGTTCGTATTGTAACAAGAGTTGTTGGTTCTCGCGCCGGAACGAAGCCTCTTTGGGCGAATCGATGAACTGGTAGGCCAAGAAGATCCCCGCGACACCCACCACCAGGCCGGGGGTCAACGCAAGAAGGGTGCGCTTCGTCTTCTGCCAAGCGCTCAGCCGTATGCGCTCGAAATTGAGCGTCCTCGGGTTGAATCGGTATTTCTGCTCGGGCATGGTCCTGAAGCGGAATCGACGAAGTTACAGCAACGAAGGTTTTCCGGACTCACCGAGAGGGGATCCAGGGAGGCAAGGATCATGGTCCGTCAGGTCTTTTGGACGGTGACCCGGTATCGTCTCCCATTGATGTCGCAGACCAGGATCGAATAGAGCCCTGCGGCGAAACGGGTCATGTCCAGTTGATAGGGTCCGTGGATCATGATCTGTTCCAGCACTTTCCCTGTTGCATCGTGGACCGTGAAGGTTTGCACTTGGTTGTTCGTTGGTCGTATGGTCACCATTCCGCTGGTTGGATTGGGGAACAGAATTGGTGCAAAGGCGGAATCAGGGTCCATGGAGCTAACGGACACATCAGCCACGATGGGTTGCGACCATAGGGTTCCACAAGCGGTCAGTATCCTACAGAGGTAGACGCCAGCATCGGAAGGATCGGCACTCGGCACGTGCAGTATTGGTTCCGTAGCGCCTGGCACCACCGATCCATCGTGCAACCAGGTTACGGTTCCGATCTCATCTGAGCCGCTCAGCTCAACATAAAGGTCCAAGGGTTCATTGATCGTGATCTGGGTGGAACCGGATTGGTCGATGATGGACTGTGGTGAAGCAACCTGCAGTTCATGGGTGATCGTGTCGGATATTCCGTCCAATGTGGCGATGAGGGATATCGAGTAGGTGCCTTCGTCAGGGGGGGCGTTCCAACTGGGTTGTATGCCCGTACCTGCGGGTGCATCGTTGATCGACCACATATAGCTGTCGTGGCCGAAGGAACCATTGTTCATGGTAGGTAATTCACCGTCACAGATGGCGCAATCAATGGAGAAACTCAGTTCTGGAGCATGTGCAGAGAGGTCGCTTCGGTGAACGGTGTTCCCATAGCGCTCCATGAACAGCACGCCGTTATCAAGTATCCGGAACTCCTCCGCGGACATGCCAGGAACGGTGCCGACCGCCTGCCAGCATCGACCGCCATGCGAGTTGCGGTAGAGCACGTCCCCGTAATGGAAGAACGCCGTGGTATCTCCCATCATGGTCAATGAATGCAATTGGGCGAACCCGGGTAACTGCGGAATGCTGTACTGCTGCCAGGTTATACCACCGTCAGAGGTCTTGAAGTGGTTGTCTCGGCCGTTCTTGTGAATGTGCCCGGACCGACCGTTGCCAAATGCCATGTTGCTGTATAGATAGTTGCCGGGTCCATTGAACAAGATGGTATCGGACCATGACGATCCACCATCGGTCGTTCGGCTGAAATGAAGTTCTGAACCATTGCGCACAAAGGCGAAGTAGATCGTATCTGCTGAAATGTGGGCGAAGTCGCGCTGTTGGTTCGGGATCGTATCCATGATCACGTTCCAGTTGAGCCCTCCGTCAATGGTCCGTATGAGTTCATGCCGCTGGTCGAGGAAATGTGACCGTATGCAGAACCCGACCATAGGGTTCAGGAATGTGCACCCATGCGAGGCCTCTCCGTACCACTCCAACGTGTCCATCGTGACCGTGCGCCACGCATCGCTGGTATGCACATTGATACCCGCTCCGATATAGGCCACCCCATTGCATGGATCGAACATCGAGAAGTTGTACCGGCTTATGAATGTTTCTTCATGGAGCGTAGCGCCGGCATCGGCGCTCCACAGATAGCTTGATGTTCCTGTGGGTTCGTGAAGAACGTGGATGGAGTTGACGTTGAGGACTTCCAGATCGTTGATCGGAAGCGGTGCTGTCAGGACCTCGGTGAATGCCATGTTCTGCACCGTTGATAACGGTGTCAAGGTGACCGAGTCCGTCGAGGCACAGGGGCCGTTCGTTGCGGTCACGGTGAACACCTGTTCGGTTGGCCAAGTCACACTCGTGGTGCTGGCGTTCGGCGAAGAGAGGCCCGCTGAGGGTGCCCATGCATAGGCAGCCGTCGCTGGTGCACCAGTGGCAGATATGGTGCCGTTCGAACCCGGGCAGATAGACTGTGCAACGCCGGCGTCGATCTCGAATTCAGGGAATACGAACAAGCTCACAGTGGAGGTGGAATTCGTGGTATGGATGCCGTTGGAAGCTTGTAGCTCCACTTCTCCTGTTGAGGCGCTTTGGGTCACCATGATCGAAGCATCCATCGTATTGGCGACCACCTCGTCGTTCAGTGTCCAGCTGTAGGAGAGGGATGGGTCGCCCTCGGCATCCAAATGGATCTCCGTGTATCCGCAGAAAGGGCTGCGCGTGACCTGGATGTCCACCACCGGTCCTCCACGATAGGGAGGGGTGGTTCTGAATACGGTCCCGTTCGCGGCCGATACGAGGAGATCGCCGTTCGCGTTCACGGTCATGTCCCAAGTGTTCGCATTGACCGGAGGTGGAGGTGTTTCCCACCACAAGCCCCCGTTGTGCGTGATGAACAAGCCACCAGCCGTGGCTACCAGGATCAGGTCATCGGTGATCGCTCGCAGTTCACGCACCCCGCCGATGGGGGCGACGGTCGTGGTCCACGTGGCACCTTCGTCCGTGCTTTGCAGGAGCATCTGATCGCCAGCCACGAAGTAGGTCCCGTCCGCACTAACGCTGACCCCACGTAGTTCTTCACCGGTAGCCACCTCGCTCCAGTTCGCACCGCCATTCACGGTCCGAAGGATGCTTTCGCCAAGGACCAACAGACCGGTGCTCAAGCTGGAAAAGTGGATGTTGCGGATCACCTCAGTCGTTCCGGAGGTCATGAGTGTCCAGGTCGCACCACCATCCACGCTTCGAACGAGCAGCCCATTGGTTCCTCCGGCGAACCCGTTGGCGGGAGAGAGGAACTGAATATCGTAGAACGTCCTCGGGTATGCACCATCATCAGCAGTGAAGGTCGCCGGCCAGATCTGTCCACCATCCGTCGAGCGTCCGATGTAGTACGCGTTGTTGAAATCCAAGGACCCCGCTATGAAGCCCGTGATTTCGTTTTGGAAGATCATCTCTTGGGTGATCGCTACTAGTGGTATCCCGGCCACCAATTGAGGCGTCCAGCCATTCCAAGTATCGCCTCCATCAATACTCCCGAACAATTGACCACCACATGCGGCAAGGGTTTTCGTCGGGCCTGCCATGGTGATGTTCGAAACCACTTGGTCCGGGCCTAGGTCAATGCTGGTCCATTGCGCATCTGAACCAAGGTAAAGGATGAAGAACGAGACGGAAAAGCAAAGCGACCTGGTCATCATGGATTGCGGCTTGATGCGCTGAAATTACGGTGATCCAAGACCAGGGATCACCGCCGCATGTAGGTCCGGGCGGATCCATCTGAAGCCAACCGGCTACTTTTGCCGCCCATCACACCTCGATGCTCACCAGCCAGCAGATCCGCCAAGCCTTCCTCGATCATTTCGCCAAGCACGGCCACACCATCGTGCCCAGTGCGCCCATGGTCGTGAAGGATGATCCCACGTTGATGTTCACCAACGCGGGCATGAACCAGTTCAAGGACCTGTTCCTGGGGAACCGTCCGGCACAACACAAGCGCATCGCCGATACGCAGAAATGCTTGCGCGTGAGTGGCAAGCACAACGACTTGGAAGAGGTCGGCATCGA
>Ga0105048_10000688_pt1 | contig 52956 bp, 42 predicted proteins | sample MAT05_FD_78382 | JGI IMG/M metagenome (GOLD analysis project Ga0105048, IMG submission 78382) | Freshwater microbial communities from Lake Fryxell liftoff mats and glacier meltwater in Antarctica - MAT-05 | ecosystem: Environmental > Aquatic > Freshwater > Ice > Liftoff microbial mat | place...
GTGATCGGCACCGGCATCCGCGACGCGCTCTTCGGATCGCCGGAGCAGCTCGGTCGCGAGGTCGTGCCGCTGGGCGAACACATTTTGATCAATGGGCAGACCTTCACCATCATCGGCATGTTCCAGCACTACGAGAGCGAGCAGGACCGCCACAAACGGGAGCTCGCCCGCGACCATCCCGAGGAAATGAAGAAGCATCTCGTCGAGCGCGGACGCCCCGGCTACCGGAGCGCGAGCGGCGGGAGCGGCTGGGCCTTCGAGCGCAAGAACATGACCGCCTACATGCCGATGAACACGATGTGGCTGCGCTTCCGCTCTGCCAGCGGAGCGAACAGCATCCCCGATCCCACGCTCAGCGACATCGACCTGAAGGTGGCCGATCTCTCCCAGATGGAAGCCGCGCTGGGGCAGGCGCGGAATGTCCTGCTCGCCACACACGGCGGCATCGAGGATTTCACCTTCGCCACGCAGGAGAACAACCTCGAGAGCATCAACATCGCGATCCGGAACGCGCGCATGAGCGGCGGCATCATCGCCGCCATCAGCCTCGTCGCGGGCGGCATCGGCATCATGAACATCATGCTCGCCAGCATCACCGAGCGCGTCCGCGAGATCGGCATCCGCAAGGCCATCGGCGCGACATTTGGAAATGTGTTCACGCAAATCCTGGTCGAGAGCACCGTCGTCGCAATTCTCGGCGGCTTCGTCGGGCTGCTCACCTCGGCGCTTCTCATCAAGATCATCGTCACCGTCTCCCCGGGCGACAATGCGCCCGTCATCGTGCCGGAAAGCATGGTGCTCGCATTCGCCTTCAGCGTCGTCGTTGGCATCCTCGCGGGACTTTTTCCCGCAGCGAAAGCCGCCAGGCTGAATCCCATCCAGGCGCTGCGCCACGGGTAGCAGCCCGGAGGAAAGCGCGCCGTCATTGCCGCGGTGCGGCACCGGGACTCGTGGGCCAGCTCGCGCCTGCGGAGGATGGCGCATTTCCGATTTCTGGCACCGCGGTGGCGGGCGTCGGTGCGGCAACTTTCGCGGCCGCCGCGAGCTTGCGTCGGGCGACCGTCGATGATCTGGCAGGTGCCACACTGCCCGGCACGGTGGTCGCGCCGAGGATTTGCCCGAGCAAGGACTCGCGCTCCGGGGTCCAATCCGCGCACTCGCGGGCGTCTGCCTGAATGCGTGCGGCGGTGGTCGCGACGCCCTCACCGGACAGCGCTGAGTCCGAGAGGAGTTCCCGCATTTTCCGGAGGCTGACCGTGGCGGGGATTGTGGCGAAAGCGACCGGTGTTTCTGTCGCGGGAAGTTCCGGCGGTGTGCGAGTAATGCCGGAGCGCGCGAGGAAGCACCAGACGTTCCTGGAAAAGAAGCCGAGTTCCGCGAAGTAAACCGCGTCTGCCGCGCAGACGTGGGCAAAACAGTTGCCGTCGCCGGCGTCGATCTCGTTGGTGCTCTCGAGCCGGCCCTCGCCGCGGAAGATGCGCAGGAAGAATCGCGCGCGGCCTTCGGCGTCGATCGCATCCGGATGCTCCGCGGGGTGGAATTTCCAATACCCGAAAACACAGTGGGGGTCGCGCGCCACGATCCAGAGGCGGGCCTCGCCGTAGGAGAGTTCCGCAGGAATCGGATCGTCGGCAAACTCTGCGCGGAGAGATTCGTGCGGCGGGGCGAGCACCTCCTTTTTTGGAGAGGGAGGTGGGGGGATTTCGCTCATACTGTTGAATACGCGCGAACGGCAGGCTAGAGACACTCCCTTTTCACGCAATTACGAAAATGTTTACCAAGCGCGTCATCCCATGCCTCGATGTCCACGACGGAAAGGTCACGCGCGGCGTGCAGTTCGGCCGCGCCGAGGACGGCGGGCTGCGGAATGTCGGCGACCCGGTGGCGCTGGCCCAGCGCTACAACGAGCAGGGCGCGGATGAGATGGTTTTCTTCGACATCACCGCCAGCGCACATGGCCGCGCGACGATGGTGGATGTGATCGAGCGCACCGCATCGTGCTGCTTCATGCCGCTCACTGTCGGCGGCGGCATCCGCGCCGTGGATGACATGAGCGCGATGCTGAAGGCCGGGGCGGACAAGGTGAGCATCAATTCCAGCGCCATCGCCACGCCAGAACTCATCACTGCTGGCGCGGAGAAATTCGGCAGCCAGTGCATCGTCGTCTCCATCGACTGCAAACGCACCGCGCCCGACGTGTGGAAGGTCTTCGTGAAAGGCGGACGCGAGGAGACGAAATGGGACGCCGTCGCATGGGCCGAGGAGGCGGTCCGGCGCGGAGCGGGCGAGATCGTGCTGAACTCCATCGACGCCGACGGGACGAAGAAAGGCTACGACCTCGTGATTACGCGGCGCGTGAGCGAGGCCGTGGGCGTGCCCGTGGTCGCGAGCGGCGGCGCGGGCTCGCTGGAACACATGGCGGAAGTCCTGGGTGAAGGCCGCGCGGATGCCGTGCTGGCGGCGAGCATCTTCCACTTCGGCGAATATACCGTGGGCGACGTGAAGCGCTTCCTCGCGAAGCACGATGTGCCCGTGCGGATTTGATGGTGCGTGACGATTTCACCCCGATAATCTCCAGCGAAATGTCCACTGAACCGCTCGTCATCGCCGGTCGCACCTTCCGCTCGCGGCTGCTGCTCGGCACGGGGAAATTTTCCTCGAACCGCGCCATGGCGGACGCGCTGGCCGAGAGCGGCACGGAGATCGTCACCGTCGCGCTGCGCCGCGCGGACCTGACCGGAAAGGGCGACCCATTTGCCAACATCCTCGAGTTCATCGATCCGAAAAAATATCTGCTGCTCCCGAACACCAGCGGAGCGATGAACGCGGAGGAGGCCGTCCGGCTCGCCCGAATCGCCCATGCGGCAGGCATCAGCGACTGGGTGAAACTCGAGATCCATCCTGACCCGCGCTACCTCCTGCCCGACCCCATCGAGACGCTGAAGGCCGCCGAGATTCTCGTGAAGGAAGGCTTCACCGTGCTGCCCTACATCAACGCCGATCCCGTGCTCGCGAAACGCCTAGAGGATGTCGGCTGCGCGACGGTGATGCCGCTCGGCTCGCCCATCGGCAGCAATCGCGGCATCGAGACGCGCGCGCAGATCGAGATCATTCTCGCGCAATGCACCGTGCCGGTCGTCGTGGATGCCGGCATCGGCGCACCGAGCCAGGCGGCGGAGGCGCTCGAAATGGGCGCGGCTGCCGTGCTGGTGAACACGGCAATCGCCATCGCTCCCGATCCGGTCCGCATGGCGCGCGCGTTCCGCCTCGCGGTCGAAGCCGGGCGCGAGGCGCACGAGACGGGACTTGCCGCCCGCGGGGTCACCGCCAGCGCGACGAGCCCGCTCACCGCATTTCTCCACCCCGCTGCGTGATGCGCGCGGACATCGAGGACTTCATCCTCTACCTGGCGACCGAGCGCGGGCTCTCGGATAACTACCAGCTCTCCACGCGCCGCTCGCTGGAGACCTTCGCCGCGTGGGCGCAGCGGAAACAGCTCACCGGGAGTACCGCCGTAGGGCTCGCGCACTTGCAGGATTTTCTCGCGGAGCGAAAACGTGCGGGCCTCGCGTCATCGAGCATCAAGCTGGAGATCGTCGCGCTGAAGATCTTCTTCCGCTGGCTGGCGGTGCGCACGCGCATCCCGCACGACATCGCCGACGTCCTGCCGCTGCCGAGACTCGAACGCTATCTGCCCGAAACGCTGAACGAGATGCTCGTGGAAAAGCTCCTTGCCGCCGTGGACACCACGCAACCACTCGGCCTGCGCAACCGCGCGATGTTGGAACTGCTTTACGCCAGCGGCCTCCGCGCGAGCGAACTGGTCGGTTCACGGCTGGAGACGCTCGACCTCGACAACCGCATGATCCGCGTGACCGGCAAGGGCAACAAGACGCGCATCGTCCCCGTCGGCACGAAGGCGTGCGACGCGATCCGCGCGTATCTCGCGACCGAGCGCCCGCGACTCGTCTCGAAGCGCACGGGCAGCCACGTCTTCCTCTCACAGCACGGCAAGTCGCTCACGACGGTGCGGCTCTGGCAGATCGTGAAAGGCACGGCAAAGCGCGCAGGCATCGAGACGAACGTGTATCCGCATCTGCTGCGGCACAGCTTTGCCACGCACCTGCTCGGCGGCGGCGCGGACCTGCGCGTCATCCAGGAAATGCTCGGCCACGCGGACATCTCCACGACGCAGATCTACACGCACGTCGAGCACAGCCGGCTGAAGGCCGTGCATCGCAAATTCCATCCCCGCGGCTGAGCGCGCAGCGGCCTACCACGCTTATCCGGTTGCGTGACAAAGCATCAGGGAAGGGGCATGGAAAGTGGAAGCGTCCTTCCAGGCGCTTGCCCAAGCGGCTGGAAGCACGCTTCCACGTTGCCCCCACCACCACTTTGGCACGCAACCGGATAAGCATGGCGGCCTACAGCTTCGTCACCTCGTAGGCGTGCGGCTTCGGCTGGTTCTCGGTGTAGATGCGGTCCTCGATCTTGCGCGCTTCGTCGAGCAGCGCGGCGACCCCGGTCTTCATCTCCGCGTGCCATTTCGCAAAGTCCTGCGTCTTCTGATCGAGTTCCGGTGACTTCGCAGCCTCGAGTTTTGCGATCTCGTTGCGCTTGCCCTTGAGCTGGCTGTAGAGGCCGCGGATCTTCTGATAGAATTTGTCATTCCGTTCCTTGTTGAGCAGCGCGACCTTCAGAGCCTGCTGGTATTGCGGCGTCCTGTCGTTGCCTTCGAGTTCCACTCCGGTGCCGAGCTGCACCTCGGTGAACTGGCCGATGGGGGCACCGTCGATCTTCAATTCATACTTCCCGGCCGGGAGCTGCCGGACGGCGAGCTTTTCATTGCTGTAGCGATGACCGAGGTGAGTCAGCGTCTGCCCCTCCGCCGTGTCCGGCGGAAGAACCCAGGGCAGTGCGTTGGCGTCGAGTGTGAATGCCACCTTTCCGTCCGCCACTTTCAGAACGCTCACCTTCGCATTCGCCGCTGTCGCGACCGGCTTCGTCACATCGGCGACGATGGCGACCTGCGAGACGATGCTTCGCGGCACCATGTCGCTGATGATCGAGATGGCCATCACCGTCTGGCCGACCGCACCGGGATGCACGGCGTCGGCGATCATCGTCCAGTTCGCGGTCTTTTTCCGCTGCCCGAAAGTGATGTCGTTCAGCGGACCCCACATGTCCACGAAGCCGAGGCCGCGGTTCAGCGCCTGCTCGCGCAGCCACGAGCCGTAGAGCGAGAGGACGCCATTGTAGTACGTGGCACGCGGCTCGGCATTGTCGCCCTTCATCTTCTTCGCACGCGAGTCAAACATCGTCGGCGTCATCGGGATTGCCGTCGCGCCGATGGCCGCGATCCTGTCGAGCACCGCAGTCATGTCGGCCTGGTAAGTGTCGAAGGTCTGCTGGTCGAATCCGCGGTAGGCGCCGTCATTCATGCCGAGGAGGATGGTCACATACTTCGGTTTGAACGCCGCGACATCGGCGTCGAAGCGATCAATCGCATTCTTCGCGCGGTCGCCGCTCACGCCCGCATTGTGGAAGTGGATCCGCACCTTCGGCATCCTCGTGTAGAAGTAGTCCTCGACGTATTGCGTATAGAGGCACTGGTGCGTGATCGAGTCGCCGAGGAAGACGAACGTGTCGCCGTCCTTCAGATCCACCTTGTCCACGATCGTCTTGAACTCCGGCAGTGCGGCGGGCGCGGGCTTGTTCTCGGCAAAAATGGCGGGTGCCTGCGCGAGCAGGGCGGCGATGGCGGTGGCGAGGATGAAGCGGCGGGATTGCATGAGGTGTGTGGTGTGGAGGTTGGAAAGGACACTACCCGGCGCAGAAACGCGCCTTAGCGACTGGCGGAAAGCGGCTCGCAAAAAGCGCGGCGGTGCGACAAAGCAGGCGAGATTTTCAAACTCACGCGGGAGGATTGGCGAAGGTGGCGGGGTGGTGCGGAGCGCGCATGGAGCGCCGCCCGTCCCGGCGGCCACTGCGACACCACGCGCAGCGTCACGCTCCTCAGATGTGCTCGGGATCACGCGAACGCCGAAGAAAGATCAGGCCTGAGGCGCCAGCTATGGCCGGCGGGGCGCACGGCGCTCCCCACCGCCTCGCTGTGCCCGCCTGCGCGAGGTTGAAAACGCCGCCTGCTTTGCGCTGCGTGTCAGTTGCTCGCTTGCGAGTGTTTTTGAATTGTCCGCACCGCTCGCCCGCCTAGCATCCCGCCATGTCCGTCGCCTCCCCCAGCACACTCCGCCGATTCATCGATGATGTCGGCACCGTGGATGCCGTCGGCGTGGAGGAGCGTGTGGCGAAGTACACCACGCGGAGCATCAAGAAAAAATCGAAGCTCTTCGGCCTGAAGCTCGCGGCCTCGATGATCGATCTCACGACACTCGAGGGAAAGGACACGCCGGGGAAAGTCGCGTCGCTCTGCCGCAAGGCGATCACGCCGCACGAAGGCATGGATGTGCCGAGCACGGCGGCGGTGTGCGTGTATCCCGCGATGGTGCGGCACGCGGTGCGCGGCGTCGCGGGGACGAAAGTGAAAGTCGCATCCGTGGCGACCGCATTTCCCTCCGGCCAGGCACCGCTGAAGACCCGGCTCGCGGAAGTGCGCGCAGCAGTCGCGGATGGCGCGCACGAGATCGACATGGTGATCAATCGCGGCGCATTCCTCGCGGGCGAACTTGCGCTGGTGCAGGACGAAATCGCGCAGGTCGTCGAGGCGTGTGGCGCGGCGACGCTGAAGGTGATCTTCGAGACGAGCGAACTGGAGACCTACGACAACATCCGCGCCGCGTCGTTCCTCGCGATGCGCGTGCTGCGGCCCGGCGATTTCATCAAGACGAGCACCGGCAAGACCTCCGCGAACGCGACGCTCGGCAACAACCAGGTGATGATCGAGGCCATCCGCGATTTCTATCTCGAAACGGGCATCGCCATTTCCATGAAGCCCGCCGGCGGCATCCGCACGGCGAAGCAGGCGTTGCACTTCCTCATTGCGATCAAGGAGACGCTCGGCGACGCGTGGCTGAACAACTCCCGCTACCGCTTCGGCGCGTCGTCGCTGCTGAACGATTTGCTGCGGCAGATCGAAAAGGAGCGCACCGGCGCGTATCAGGCGCCGTATGTTTTCAGCGACGCGACGGAGGGGTACTGACCCCTCGACATCGCGAGGCGCACACTTATCTTTTCACGCCATGATTGCCGCCGAACGAGAATTCACGCTGCCGGGGTTCAGCCCGTATTTTGAGAATGGCGACATGCTCGCTCTCCCCGAATTTCTGCGCCGCTACGAACTCTCGGACTTTAAGCGCGTCGAGTTGATCGAAGGAATCGTCCACATGCCCTCACCCGTAAGATTCTCAAAACATGCGAGCCCGGATGCTCTCATTAACGCTTGGCTCTTCAACTATGCCGCAGAGCATGGGCTCGAAACCTGCACGAACGCCACCTTGCTGCTCGACCGCGAGAACTCCTTCCAGCCAGATGCCATCCTGTGCTCGACACCGCGCAAAGGCGGACGCGTGTGGATCAACAAGGACGATTTCCTCTGCGGCGCACCGGAACTGGTCGTGGAAATTTCCGCCAGTTCCGCGTCCATTGACCTGCGCGACAAGCTGCGCGTCTATCGCCGCAGCGGCGTGAACGAATACATCGTGTGGCGCACCTTGGATCGCGAGATTGACTGGTTCGTGCTCGAAGACGGGCAGTATGTGAAACTTGCCGCCGACCGGCATGGCCGCATCCAGAGCCGCACATTCAAGGGCCTCGTGCTCGACACCGCCGCCGCCCTGAAGATGGACAAGGCAAAGGTGCTCGCCGCGCTCAGGCGCTGACTGTTTTTTCCGAGCCCAGCGCAGCCATGCCAGCCGCCCCGAAAAAAACTCCGCGCTCCGCCGCGCACGGCGATGCGCCACCTTTCCCCATCGCGGTGAAGGAGACGCTCGGCGACGCGTGGCTGAACAATTCGCGCTACCGCTTCGGCGCGTCGTCGCTGCTGAACGATCTGCTGCGGCAGATCGAGAAGGAGCGCACCGGCGCGTATCAGGCACCGTATGTTTTCAGCGATGCGACGGAGGGGTAATGAAGATGCCGGGCCTCGCTTCCGTTTCGCGAGAACGGAAACCAAAGAAACCAAACATAAATTAACCCCGACAGACATTCCAAAGCCAATGAAGCTCATCTTACTTTGCGTCGCTGCCTGGCTTGCGGGCATCTTGTCTTACCTCGGTGCCCTTGCAGTGTTCTATCATCAGTTCATTTCCACCGGCGACCTCATAGCCGTCGTTTTTTGGTCACTCATCGCTTTCGGCATCTGCTCAGCCGCCCTCTACTCACCCGCGCTCAAGGGACTTCGTTGGTTATTGCGGGGCGCCCGGCCAGTTTGGGCCTTTCCCGTTTTGGCCGTCTTCCTCGGCGCTGGTCCCACGGCTTTGATTTTGTTTATCTGGGGCGGTGGCTTGCGTTCTCTATTTACTCCAGAGGCATCGCTGTTCTACGCGATGTTTCTAGCAGTCGGCTTGGTTCTCGGATTCGGCTTTCCACGTCTCTATTCCGACGACCGCAACGCCTAACAAACCCATGCCCAAAGCCGCACTAACACCCAAGCGCCACGTTGCCAGCCGGTCCTCGCGCGAGATCATCTTCGGCGATTTGTGGGAATTCGATCCCGCGCCCGAGACGGCGGACCCGAAGCTGAAGAAACGCTACGACCTTTTCATCGGCGGCGAATTTGTCGCGCCGAAGGGCGGGAAGTATTTTGCGACCATCAGCCCCGGCAACGAGGCGAAGCTCGCGGACATTGCGCTCGCAAGCGCGGCGGATGTGGATGCGGCGTACCAGGCTGCGCAGCGCGCATTCGACGGCGCGTGGGGGAAAATGCCGGGTGCGGAGCGGGGCAAATACATCTACCGCATTGCGCGGCTGCTGCAGGATCGGGCGCGCGAGTTTGCCGTGGCGGAGACGATGGACGGCGGCAAGCCGATCAAGGAATCGCGCGACTTCGATGTGCCGATGGCGGCAGCGCATTTTTTCTATCACGCAGGCTGGGCGGACAAGCTCGACTGTCTCGCGCCGGGCCGCCGTGTCGCGCCGCTCGGCGTGGTCGGGCAGGTCATCCCGTGGAATTTCCCGCTGCTCATGCTCGCGTGGAAAATCGCGCCCGCGCTGGCGATGGGCAACACCGTCGTGATCAAGCCCGCGGAGACCACAAGCATCACGGCGCTGAAGCTCGCGGAGATTTTCCAGGAAGCCGGCCTCCCGCCGGGCGTGGTGAACATCGTCGCGGGCGCGGGTGAGACCGGGGCCGCAGTGGTGACGCATCCGATCGCCGCGAAGGTCGCCTTCACCGGCTCGACGGACGTGGGAAAAATCATCATGCGCTCGCTCGCGGGCACGGACAAAAAGATGACGATGGAACTCGGCGGGAAGGCCGCGAACATCATCTTTGACGATGCGCCGCTTGACCAGGCCGTCGAGGGCATCGTGAACGGCATCTTTTTCAACCAGGGTCACGTGTGCTGCGCGGGGTCGCGTCTGCTCGTGCAGGAAAGTGTCGCGGACACGGTGCTCGCGAAGCTTAGGCGCCGCATCGCCGTGCTGCGAGTGGGCGATCCGCTCGACAAGAACACGGACGTCGGCGCGATCAATTCGCGCGAGCAGCTCGATCGCATCACTGAACTCGTGCAGAGCGGCGTGAAGGAAGGCGCGGAGATTTTCCAGCACGCATGCAAGCTGCCCGCGAAGGGATTCTATTTCCGCCCGACCGTTTTCTCGGGCGTCACGCAAAGCCACCGCATCGCCCGCGAGGAGATTTTTGGCCCCGTGCTCAGCGTGCTCACCTTCCGCACCGTCGAGGAGGCGGTCGAGAAGGCGAACAACACGGCGTTCGGGCTTTCCGCGGGCGTGTGGACGGACAAGGGCTCGCGCATTTTGAAAATGAGCACCGAGCTGAAGGCCGGCGTCGTGTGGGCGAATACGTTCAACAAATTCGATCCGACATCGCCCTTCGGCGGATACAAGGAAAGCGGCTTCGGGCGCGAGGGTGGCCGGCAGGGGCTGCTGGACTACGGCAAGCTCGTGTGACCGGGGAGTAATGACGGATGACGGATGACGGATGACGGATGACGGATGACGGATGACGAATGACGGATGACGAATTTTACCCTGCGACCGCCAATGAATTCTGATAGCCACCACTGCATATTTGGACACCAGCCCCGCACTTGATTTCTTCATTCGTCATCCGTCATCCGTCATTCCCCATGCCTCGCCTCCCCATCACCAAGACGCCGAAAGTGTATGTCGGCGGCGCATTCATCCGCAGCGAGAGCGGGCGTGTGACCGCGCTCAAGGACGCTGCTGGGAATTTTTTCGCCAACATCCCGCAATGCACGCGCAAGGATCTGCGCAACGCCGTGGAGGCCGCCGCGAAGGCAGGCCCCGGCTGGGCGAAACGCTCGGGCTACAACCGTGGGCAAATCCTTTACCGCCTCGCCGAGATGATCGAGGCGCGCGGCGCGGAAATGGCGCAGGCGATCGCAATCGGTGGTGCGAGCGATGCGGATGCCGCTAAGGAAGTGAGCGCGAGCATTGACCGGCTCATCCACTACGCGGGCTGGGCGGACAAATACGAGCAGGTGCTCGGCAACGTGAACCCGGTGGCCTCGCCGCACTTCAATTTCACCGTCACCGAACCGATGGGAATCATCGGCGTGATTGCGCCAGACGAAGCGCCGCTGCTCGGGCTCCTCTCGCTCATCGCGCCTGCCATCACGAGTGGCAATGTGGTCGTGGCGCTCGCCTCACGCACGCAGCCATATCCCGCGATCGTGCTCGGGGAGATGCTTGCCACCAGCGACCTGCCAGGCGGCGTGGTGAACTTGCTCACCGGCCTGCTTGGCGAACTGATTCCCACATTCGCCACGCACGAGCATCTCCGCGCGATCAGCGGCGTCGCGAGTGCCGCGGACCGCAAACAGCTCCGGCTCGGCGCGGCGGAAAGTGTGAAGCGCGTGCGGCTGCAAAAGGCAGAGGAGGCGCCTGACTGGTTCGCTGACAACGCGCAGGGCGTGCATGAGATCCGCGAGTTGATCGAATTCAAGACGACGTGGCATCCCATCGGGGCGTAACTGACAGCCGGTCGAGGGGAGGTCAGACATTGCGGGGGAGTTCTTTTGCGCCGGGGAAAATGTCGCGGCTACTTTTCGCTGACCGTCGGCGGCGTTTCGGGGGGCTCGATGTGAGGGGTGCCTTCGAGTTCCCACAGCAGCCAGTCGTCGTTCGTCACGTACTGCTTCGTCCGGCAGTCCCAGCGGCGTGGGATTTCGCTGGCGAGTTTTTCGAGGAAAGGCAGCAGCGGATTTTTCGGCGGGCGCCGCAGTTCCAGTTCATCCGCGGGAGTTGATTCCCATTGGAAACGCGCTGTGTAGTCGGCAAATCCGCAGCCATCGAAGAAACCACCCCCACCGATCAGCGGCATACGCCAGACGGTCGGGATGCCACGCGGGTTCTGCTTGATGCGCACCTCGGCGGCGAGCTTTTCGAGCAGCGCGAGGCCGACAGGGTCTTCGCGGAGATGCGCGCGCATCTTCTCCAGTGCGGGAAATGTCACCGATCGTGCGCACAGCCAAAGCGGGGTCGAGCTCTAAGCAATACCCACAACTTTTGATCCCTCAAAACGGTGCCTGCGCGGGGTCGCTTGAAAATGTAAAGGAGACGCTGGTACGAACGGGGTTCCCTGTATTCCATCCCCGGATGCCAACGCATCCCGCTCCTGTCCGCGTTGTTGCCGATCGGCCCCAGCCCGCGCGTGCGCCGATGGGTGCTGAAATTCAAAGCTGCGGCGGCGTGGAATCTGGCGATTTTTTCTGCAGAGGTGGAGGCAGAACACCCTGTTTCACTTCTTCCCAGGGTGTGAGAGATGCAGGTTAGTTCCCGTCCGGCTGCCGTAAGGGGACTGCGTGCGTGCGCGATGTGGAGGCCTTTGCCTGCTCGATGAGCACGGTTTCCTCGGGCAGCAGGAAGCCTTCTTCGCCGAGCTTCAGGAATTCCGCGGCTTCGCCTCCCCGGCCGGCCTTTGCGAGGAAGATGCCGTAGTAGCGGGCGACACCGGGCCGGCGCAGTTGCTCCGGGGCGATTGTTTCCATCAGCGCGATGGCCTCATCTGTCCGGTTGGACTGGCAAAGGGAGAGACCGTAGGTGGCGGCGACGTCCGCATTATCCGGCGCTTCTTTGTGGAGGGCCTCGGCCCGCTGATCCAGCGTGCCGTCTGTGCTCCGGGTGAGCAGCCCGAGGAATACGGCATCGTTGCGCGGGCCGATGCCCAGGGGATCGGCGGCTGCCATCAGTTTCGCCACCCGGTGGAGCTGCACGGTATCCTTGCGTTTCAGCACGATGGCCCAGAGCTTGTCGCGCGCCCAGCGCGGGCACCGGTTGGTGGCCGAAAGTTTCCAGAGCGCGTCCTCGGCCCGCCGCTCCCAGCCCCAAGCCAGCGCCATTTTCACCAGACGATCGAGCGCATCCACGCGGGTTCCGGCAGCCAGCAGGGACGCCCCCCACGCTTTCTCAGCACGATTCGGATCGCGAAGTTTCTCCATCGCCCGTGCCAGATACGCTTCGCGCAGGTGGTCGAATTCGCCCCACGAACCCGCGTCCGTCATTTCCTCCAGCCGCTCCCAATCGAGACCCCGCTCACGGGCTTCGGCGATACTGATGCACACAGGAGGCTTCGCGATGAATTCAGGCGGCAGCTCCTTCGCCCACTCCGCGACCATCAGCGCGAGGTCATGCCCGTTCATCCACGTCAGCAAGGCGTAAAGGTTCCCCGGCTTGGACATCGCACCGTCCCTGAGTTCCAGGAGCAGGCCCGTCGCCTCCGGGGCCTGCAACGCCCGCAGCGCCGTGAGCCGAGTCAGTTTGTCGGCAAAGGTCGCCTGGGGATCGGAGGCGAGCGCATCGGCCAATTCCTTCACCTTGGCGCCGTCGCGGTGGCTTATCGCGGCGCCGAGCAACGCCCGCAGCGCCACCATCCGTTTGTCGGACGTTGTGCTCAATTCGGTGAGCACCTCCAGCGCGCCTTCGCGGGCAGCGAGGGATCCCGACTGCGCCTGCAGCGTCGCGAGATTCAGGCGATACCTCTGCTCCTGCGGGTCGAGTTCCACGGCCTCGGCCCAGTGGGTCTCCGCGCCTGCCGTGTCCCGCTTGCCGATGGCGATGCGCGCCATCAGGTCGTGATATGGCGCTCCCGTCCGCGTGACGGGTTCGAGTTTCCCGAGCACTGCCTCCGCCGTGTCTGCGTCCCCGGCAGCCAGCGCATCCGTCGCCCAGGCGAGCGTGTTCTCCACATCGCCGCCGCCGAGCGAATCCACCCGTTGCCGCCATTGCACCGCCGAGGGCGCGTGCATCGCCTCGACCGAACGTGCCATCACCCGCATGGCTTCCACATCCAGCGGGTTCAATTGCAGCGCGCTCCGTGCATCGAGTGCGGCGTGTTCAAGGTCATGCTTCGCGAAAAATTCCGCCGCGCGCCGGACGTGGCGGGTGGCGGACCAGCGGTCGTAGCGCCGCATTCCGCGCGGGCCCAGCACGGCGATTCCGACGACGAGAAGCAACACCACCACCGCGCCAATCTGGAAGGCGCGGGAGTGGAAGATGGATTTTCTCCGTGTTTTGGACCAAGCCATGGCGGAGTCGGGTCTAGCGGCGCGGGAACAAAAAGCGAGCTTGGAATGGCTCACACCCGGCGGCTCGCTCCTCTCCGCAACCTGCATTTTCGATGGCCGGCCAATGCACTCCCTCTCGACCGTCCTCACGGCGAGCGGAGTCGAAGCATCCTGCCGCTTCGTAAGGAGCGCCTTCAGACATGCCGCGGGATTCCTTCGGGAGAGTCAGGTCAGGCTCGACGGCGCGCCACGCCGCCTTCGCACTCACGGCGCGTGCTCAGAATGGCAGCGCGTCCGGATGGAGGAGGCGGAGCATAATCACCAAAGCGGCGAGGGAAATGAGCACGCAGACGATCTGCGCCGCGAGTTCGCGCCGGCCTTTGGGGCCCCGGAGGTTGCATTCGGGGCAACGCGCCGTTTCGTCGTCGAAGACGTGGCCGCATCGTGTGCAACTGATGTAGTTCACCGGAGTGGATGATGGGTTTGGAACGTGACGGTCAGGCGCAAGTTCAGCGCCACGCGGCCAACGAAGTGAGGCGACCGGCAAATCGTCGGTTTCTTGTGCTCCGCCGACAAGCACTGGCGTGCCCGCGCCTCCTGCACGTCGTCATCGACCGGGGTGCCCATGATGCTGCGTCTGCGCAGTGAACGCACAGGCAACGCGCTTGAATGTCGGCCCCCGTTTTTGCCACTGCGACCCTGCACTGCGGAGGCGGGGAAACCGGTGGAGGGCCTCCTGCCTTGCCCCACCCCATCACGGCGACAGTCGGCAGCGGGACTGCGCGCTCTGAGTGCTCGCCTCTTCGCGGCGCGGTGCGATATGCGTGTCCGGATGCCGTTTCCCCTCCGTCTTCTGCTCGTGGTCGTCTCGTTCGGCGGGACTGCGGGCTTGGCGCAGGATCTTTCCCAGGTGCCGAAGGCGGAGCGAAGCGCGGCTGCGCGCATTTTCAAAACGTATCGCCATGCGAGCAATCCGGCGGCCCGTGAACAGGCGGCCGAGACGCTCACGAGGATGCATCCCCCGGTGCTGCTGGCATTCGTGCCGATGCTGGAAAAGGACTTCGCGCTCGCGCTCGCGGATTACCGGGCGGCGGTCCAGCGGGCGGCGTCGGATGTGGCTCGGAAGCGCGCCCGGAGCCGGTCGTTTTCCCGCGAAGTGACGGCGTTGCGCGGGACGTTTGCGAAGCTGCGCGCGGCGGGCGTTGCGCTGACGAAGGAACGGCTGCAGCTCGAAGGCGAACCCGCGCTGCGGCGGTTGCGGGAATTGCACGTGATCACGATGGCGGATGTGGTGGCGGAAAAGTCCTCGCTTGGTCGCGACGCGGAGAGGGTCCGGTCCCTCGCGCACATCCGCGGCATGGTGAAAAAGCTGACGCGGCTCCAGGATGAGCGGGAATTCACCGAGCGGGATCTCTGGCGCGAGGAGTCGGCGATTCTCGCAGGCGCCGTCCGGCATGATTCGCGGATGGAGAAGGTCCTGCATGCAAATGCAGCGATGCGGGCGAGTGGCGCGGTGCCGGAGGATGAGGCCGAGGGAGTGCGCGAACTGAACGGACTGAGGATGCTGCTCGGCCTCGCGCCGCTGCGCGTCGATCCGGCGCTTCACAATGCCGCCCGCGGGCATTCGCAGGACATGGCGGTGCTGGGATTCTTCGGTCACGAATCGCCGGCGCCCGGCAGGACGACCCCGTGGGACCGCGCGCGGCTCGCCGGGACGACGGCGAGCGCGGAGAATATCTCGGTGGGAACCCGCGATCCGCGCGCGGTGGTGACCGGACTGTTTTTCAGCCCAGCGCATCACGGGAACATCGTCGGCGGATATCGCCGCGTGGGGATGGGGCGATTTGACCGGCACTGGACGCAGATGTTTGGGCGATGAGTCGATGTCGGAATGCGGAACGCGTGGAAGCGCGCTGCTTTGGCGGATGGCGGATGGCGGATGGCGGATGGCGGATGACGGATGACGAATGACGAATGACGGATGACGAATGACGGATGACGAATGACGAATGACGACTCACAAGTCCCAGACGCCGCGATGCGACGGGCGACGCGAGTCGTGGGCTGCGGCTCAGTTTCCGCGCTCCGCTTTCCGCGCTCCGAGTTCGACCGGCTCGCTTGACATGGCCGCGCCGGTTCCAAAGGTTGCGCAGGTGGATCCCTCCCGCACATTTCCGCCGCAGCGCCTGCACCGGCGCGGATTCATCCAGGCCGTCGCGGCGTCGCTCGGGGCGGGTGCGCTGCCGTCCGTGGCGGCAGATTTTTCGAAGGCCATCGAGGCGATGCGGCCGCCGGACCGGCCGCTGGGGATACCGTCGTTGTGGGTCGGCTCCGTCACGGACCGGAGCGCGGTGGTGAGGGTGAAACTTCCGCCGCAGGTGCGGTCGCGTTTGCTCGTTCTCCCGCCGGGCGGATCGCCGCTGGTTTTCCAATCCGAGCCGCTGGCCGATCCGGCGGGAAAGGTGCGGACTTTCCGTCTGCAAGGGCTCACTGCGTCGTCGCGCTACATGTGTACGCTGGAGGTGAATGGGAAGCCGTCCATTTTTCCGCCCGCGGTGGTCCGCACGTTTCCGGCGGAGGGGAAGGCGGGCAATTTCTCCTTCGCATTCGGCTCCTGCGCGCGGACGGGATCGGAACACGAGGTGTTCTCGACGATTCGCAGAAAGGATCCGGCCTTTTTCCTGCACCTCGGTGACATGCACTACGCGAATATTTCGCGGAATGATCCGCGTCTTTTCCGCGCGGCGTGGGAGACGGTGCTGTCTTCGCTGGCGCAAGGGGCGCTGTATCGCACGGTGCCGCTGGCCTACGTGTGGGACGATCACGATTTCGGCCCGAACAACGGCGATGCCCGGTCGCCTTCGCGCATCGCCGCCCGGCTCATCTATCGGGAATATGCGCCGCATTATCCGCTGCCGGCGGGCGATGGCGATGCGGCGATTTACCAGGCGTTCAGTTGTGGCCGCGCGCGTTTCATCCTCACGGATCTGCGCAGTGAGCGGTCTCCGGTCGCGATGCGGCCCGGACCGGCGAAGACGATGATGGGCGTGGCGCAAAAGGAATGGTTCAAACGCGAACTGGCGGAGGCCGCGCGTTCGCATGCGCTGGTTTTCTGGGGCAGCAGCGTGCCGTGGATCGGCGGGGAGGAACCGGCGGATGGTTGGGCGGGGTACGCCGATGAGCGCAGGGAGATCGCGGATTTCATCGCGCAGAATCAGATCCGGAATCTGGCGATCCTCTGCGGCGATGCCCACATGCTGGCGGCGGACGACGGCACGAACAGCAGTTTCTCCGCTGCCGGCGCATCGCGCATCCCGGTGTTGCACGGCTCGGCGCTGGATCAGCAGGGCAGCTACAAAGGCGGGCCGTACAGCCAGGGATTCCATTTGCCAATGGCGGGCGAGGGCTGTTTCGGCTGGGTGCGGGTCCTGGACGACGGCAAGCGGGTGAAGGTGGAATTCACCGGCCGCAATGATCACGACGAGGAGAAGGTGCGCCTGGATTTCACGGTGTGATTGGGGCGTGATTCATTTCCTGTCCAAGAAAGCGTGGCGGGGAGAACAAGGAGGTGCGCTTTGATAGCGCCCTCTCGATGCGGACGCTCCGCGCCGCATCGAGCCGACGATAGTAGCCGACGACGTGAGGAGGCGGGCTGATCTTCCAATCCGCAATTCAGAATGCCCGCCTCCTCACGTCGTCGGCTACAGGCAATCGCTGGCAGCGGCGCGGAGCGTCCGTTGCCAGAGGGCGCTACCAAACCGCTCCTCCTTGCGCCTGCCGCGATCCGCGCAACGTCGCTTTGGACGGGGGATCACATTACAACCGTGTGATCGGCGGCGGCAGTTGCGGGCTTGCGAAAAGGTTCCCGCTCGCGTTTGCTGCCGCCCATTGATGCTTCGCCCAATTTTGCTTTCACTTTTGGCACTCAGCTTGACGGCTTGTGCTGCGGAACAACCAGGCAAACCCGACGCAGCCGGCGGTTACGGCCAGCCAGTGACGCCAGTCCCTGAACCGGCGAAGGGGCAGACGCGGGTGACGTTTGCCGAGTGCAATGTGGACGGGCCGTACGTCGCGATCACGTTTGACGACGGGCCGAATCCCGCGACGACGCCGCGGCTTTTGAAAATGCTGAAGGAGCGCGGGATCAAGGCGACGTTCTTCTGTCTCGGGCAGTGCGTCGCGCAGAATCCCGATGTGGCGAAGCAGATTGTCGAGGAAGGGCACGAGATCGCGAATCATTCGTGGAGCCATCCGCAGCTCACGAAAATGAACGAGGCGGGCGTGAGGTCGGAAATCGATCGCGCACACAACGTCATCAAGCAGACGACCGGTGTGACGCCCGCGCTGATGCGCCCGCCGTATGGCGCCTTCACTGTGAACCAGCGCGCGTGGGCGCATGCGGTGTGGAATTACAAGGTCATCCTGTGGGACGTGGACAGCCTCGACTGGAAGCATCGCAGCCCGGCGAAGACGGAGAGCATCATCATGGCGGAGACAAAAAAAGGCTCCATCATCCTCTGCCACGACATCCACAAGACGACGGTGGATGCGATGCCGGCGACGCTGGATGCGCTGAAGGCGAAGGGGTTCAAATTTGTGACGGTGACGGAACTCCTGGCGATGCATCGCGAAGCTGCCCCGCAGAAAAAGGGTGAGGCCGCGAAAACCGCGACGGCAAAGGAAGCGGCGAATCCGGCCACGACGATCGAGGATTTGCAGAAGCAACCGCAGCCGGCACCGGAATCGCCGGCAGTCCCGCCGGGTGGTCCGGCGCGGAAGTAGCCGATGCTGGGCGACACGTTCTTTCAGACGCGCGCGGATCTGGGGACCGCGCTTTTCAGTCTCAGCACTCTCGCGCACGATTTGCATGCGCCGCAGGAGACCATCCGGACGCTGAACGAACTCGGGACGAGCCTGCGCGAGCCGTTTCTTTTCGTCGTGGTGGGCGAGGTGAAGGCGGGGAAGTCGTCGCTCCTGAACGCGCTCTTTGGCCGCGAGTTTTGCAAAGTCGATGTGCTGCCGACGACGGACAAAATCTACGTTTTCAAACACGCCGAGGAGGAGCGCGACGTGCCGGTGTCGCAGCAGCTCACCGAGTGTTATCGCAACTCGCCGTTCCTGCACGAATTCAACATCGTGGATACGCCGGGGACGAACACGATCGTTCCCGAGCACGAGGAAATCACGCGGCAGTTTCTCCCGCTGGCGGATCTGTGCCTGTGCGTTTTTTCCGTGACCAATCCGTGGGGCGCGACCGCGTGGCAGTTCCTGCAGCATCTGCACCGGAAGTGGCTGAAGAAGGTGATCTTTGTCATCCAACAGCGCGATCTGCGTTCGCCGTCCGAGGTGCAATCCATCGTCACGCACATGGAGCAGACGATGCTGCAGAAGATCGGCGAGCGCTGCCCGATTTTCCCCGTGTCCGCGAAGCTCGCGTGGGAATCGAAGCAGTTGCAGGACATCCCGGCCCGCGCGCACCTTTGGCAGGAGAGCGGATTTGACGCGCTCGAGGGATACATCTCCGACAGCGTGACGGGCGGGGGGACGCGCGCGGACAAACTGCGCAGCGTGTGCCGCAGCGCGCAGGTGATCCTCGGGGAGTTCAGCCGGCAGATGACCGCGGCATGGGAGACGGTGGTGAATGATCAGAAGAAGCTGCGCGAACTGCGCGGCGTGCTGGACGAGCGGGCGGACCAGAGCTTCCGGCAGGTGGGTGGCGTCCTGTGGACGATCGCGCAGGCTTCGGAGAGGGCGCAGAGAAAAGGCGAGGAACTGCTGCGTGAGAAGCTGACTTTTGTCGGAACGGTGAAGCTGATTTTTGGCAAGGGTGGATGGGAGAATTTCTTCCAGGCCGAGTTGGAGACGCGGCAGCGGGATACCCTGACGAAGCTGGTCCGTGAGTCCTTGGAATTGGTGGAGGGCGATCTGAAGAGCGTGTGGAAGCAGGTGCAGGAGCTGATGCAGCGCAGTTTTTCCGACCACGAGTTCCCGATGTTTCCCGATTTCGCGCGGCAGCGGAAGGAGTTGCTCGAAAGGATCGAACTCGCGCTGATCGAGCGGACCGAGGGTGAGGAGTTTCAGCGCCAGATGCAGCGGGTCTTTGCCGACACGGCGAGCTGGCTGCGGGTGCCGGCCGGCGTGCTTGCTGCCGGCGGCATTGGTGCGGTCGTGGCAGCGGCGCTGACGAAGCTGACGCTGCTCGACATCACCGGGACGATCGCGGGGCTGGGCGCGCTCACGGGCACAGTGGTCGCGGTGGCGAAGCGGCGGAAGATTATCGAGGAATATCGCCGGCAGATGACGGACAAACGCGAGACGATGATGCGCGCGATCGAGGATCATCTGCGGCATGCGGTGAAAACATTTTTCGTGGAACTCGGGCAGGTCTTTCAGCCGCTCGAGGCGTTCTGCGAGACGCAGAAGAAAACGGTGGAGCCGTTGCTGGCATCCGTGCGCGAGCTGGAGGGGAAGCTGAGCAAGTGCGCGGCGGGGCTGGGCGCAGCGGTGAAATAGCCGGGCTGACGGCTTTGGCGAGCGCGCCGTCACTCGACTTCGCTGCGGTCCCGAATGCAATTTCAAACTTCAGTATGCACCGACGCTGGGAGCGCTGCTTCAGCAGGTCTGGTCAACCTGATCTCCAATGTTCTGGAATACGCCCGCAAGCGCGCCGCATTATTGATAGTCATTGACTGCCAATTCGAAAGGATGCATTTTGCCGCCCGAGTTTGGACAACAGCAAAGGGGCGACATGCAATATTCAAACAAACTCTTTGGTGCCTGCCAACGCTTGCATCGCGCAGAGGACTATTGGGGTACAGGGATAGTCCTCGCCATCGTGCAGAGAGAGATCCGTCGGCATGGAGCGCACCCGGGCCGATCCAGGACACAGCGGGACGTGATGGAAGACCACCGGCAAGGGCGTGAACAGCCACATCGTCAAGCCGGTGAAATTCGCGCAATTCGCCGCTGCGGCGCATGAGTGGGGATGTACTGGCTGCTCCACAATCAACCCCAAAACTGCGATGGATAATGTAAAGCGGCCGCTGCGTGTGCTCTTCGTCGAGGACAATCCTCAGGACAGCGAACTCATGGTGCGCGAACTGGAGCAAGCGGGATTTGCCACGGAATGTCTGCGGGTGGATACGGAGGCGGACTATCTGAAGAGCCTGACCCAAGAAATCGACATCGTGCTTTCCGACTACAAGATGTCGCAGTTCGACGGGCTGCGTGCGCTGGCTTTGCTCCGGGAGCGTGGGATGGATCTCCCTTTCGTCATGGTCGCCGGCACCATCGGCGAGGAAACTGCCGTGACCGCGATCAAAAGCGGTGCAAGCGACTACCTGCACAAGGACCGGCTGACACGGCTCGGCTCGACGGTCAGTGCGGTCTTGGAGGAAAGCCGTCTGCGCAAGGAGCGCAAAGCGGCGGACGCGGCGCTCGCCGCCGCAGAGGCGAAGTTCCGCAGCATCTTTGAAAACGCCGTCCCCGGCATTTACCAGAGCACGCCGGAATACCACTTCCTCATCGCCAACCCTGCACTGGCGGGGATCTGCGGTTACGACTCTCCCGCGGAGCTGACGGCCGCCGCGCCGCTGGTGGAGCAGCTTTTCGTCGATCCGGAGCGCCGCGCGGAGTTCGTGGCCGTGCTTGTGGAGAGGGGCAAGGTGACCAATTTTGAAACCGAACTGCATCGGCGCGGTGGCGGGCGGGTGTGGGTTTCGCTCAATGCCCGCGTGGTGCGCAATCCAGAGGGGCGATTGCTTTACGACGAGGTCTTCGTGGAGGACATCTCGCGGCGCAGGGAAATCGAGGCGCAAATGCTGCGCGCGCAACGCATGGAGTGCATCGGCACCCTGGCCGGCGGTCTGGCGCACGATTTGAACAACATCCTCTCGCCGATCCTGATGACGGCGCACTTGCTGCGCCGCGAACTCCCTCCGGAAAGACGCGAGTCGATCATCTCCACCATTGAACTCAGCGCCATGAGGGGCGCGGATATCGTCAGGCAAGTCCTCACCTTTGCGCACGGGGTGGAGGGCGCACGGCGTCCGCTCCAAGTCGGTGACCTGATCGGCGAACTCGTGAAAATCATGGGCGAAACCTTTCCCAAGAACATCACCATAGTGCCATCGGTCGATGCGGGCTTGTGGCCAGTTTCCGGCGATGCGACACAGATCCATCAGGTGCTGCTCAACCTCTGTCTCAACGCCCGCGACTCCATGCCCGACGGCGGCCAGTTGCAGTTGCTCGCGAGCAACATCGATCTGGACGTGAGCCATTCCACCATGCTCCCGGCGGCGAAGCCCGGGCTCTACGTCCTTATCGAGGTCGCCGACGACGGCTGCGGCATCCCGCCTGAAATTCAACATCGAATCTTCGACCCATTTTTCACGACTAAGGGCGTGGAGAGCGGCACGGGCCTCGGCCTGTCAACCTCGCGGGGCATTATCAACAGCCACGGCGGATTCATCGATGTGGCAAGCGCCTCTGGAAAAGGAACCACTTTCAAAGTGTATCTGCCCGTCGTCGCCGACGAGCAGGGCAAGCCCGGCCCGGCGTCCGCCGACAGCGAGCCCAGCGGCGGCGGCGAATGGGTGCTCGTGGTGGATGACGAGAAATCCATTCGTGACGCCGTAAAGACCGTGCTCGAACTCCACAATTATCAGGTGCTGCTCGCGGCCGATGGCACGGAGGCGCTCGCGGTCTTCGCGCAAAATGCCGACCGCATCCGCGCGGTGCTGACCGATGTGACCATGCCCTTCATGGGTGGCGTCGCGCTCATCCGCGCTTTGCAAAAGATGTCACCCAGCGTGCCCGTCATCGCTTCCACGGGACAGGGCGAAAAGGCGCGCATCTCGGAGCTGAAGGCGATGGACCTCCATGGCATCCTCACCAAGCCATACGGCACTGCCCCGCTCCTTCAGTTGCTCCACGATGCCCTTCATCCGAAAGCCGCGCCGGCCACTCCGCCATGAGCAAAGTCCGCATCCTAATCGCGGACGATCACGACATCGTCCGCCGCGGAATGCGCCCGCTCCTCGAATCCGAGTGGGGCTGGGAAATCTGCGGCGAAGCGCGCCAGGGACGCGAAGCCGTGGACCTCGCGGAGAAATTGAAGCCCGATATCGTGATCCTTGATGTGGCCATGCCGGAACTCAACGGCGTGGAAGTGACGCGCCAGATCAAACATCTGCTGCCCGAAACTGAGATCCTCGTTTTCACCGGCACGGAAAGCGAGGAGCTCGTGCATGAGATATTTGCCGCCGGCGCGCGCGCCTGCGTGCTGAAAAGCGAGGCTGGCGAGCAACTCATTCCCGCGATCAAGGCGCTTTGCGAACACAAGCCATACTTTGGCTCGCGCATTTCGAAGATCGTCTTCGAGAGCTACCTCAGCGGCGGTGTCACGCCGGAGCAGGGCACGCCCGGTGGCCTCTCTCCGCGGGAACGCGAGATCGTCCAGCTCCTCGCCGAAGGGAAGAGCAACAAGGAAGTCGGTGCCACACTCGGCATCAGCGTGAAGACCGTCGAGACCCATCGCGCCGCGATCATGCGCAAATTGGGCTTCACCTCGTTCAGCGAGCTGGTCCGCTACGCGGTGCGGAATCACCTCGTCGCGCCGTAGCCGGACGGGAAGCAGACTTTGGCGGAGGCTTCTGGTGCGGTGAGGCGGCGAGGTGCCGGATAGGGTAAATCCGGTGCCGAATCAGTATTGTCCCCCGCCTGCTCCGGCACGTTCGCGGCTGAATGCCACTAACGAGATGAAACCTCACAGCCCATCGAGAACTTCCACCGTCAGCATGCTGCGCCGGCGCTATTACGCCCTCCCGCGGGAAACCTTCACGCCGGGGTCTCCCCTGCGCTCCGCACGGCCATGATTTCCTGCGAAGCGCCGCGGATTCTCATCATCGACGACAACTTTTCCATCCACGAGGACTTCCGCAAAATTCTCTGCCGTGCATCGACCAGGGCCATCGATCTCGCCAGAGCCTCACTCTTCGGTGATGAAGTTCCCGGGACCGTGCCCAGCTTTCAGGTGGACTCCGCTTTGCAGGGCGAGGAAGGCTGCGCGCTGGTCGGGCGCGCGCTCGCCGAGGGCCGGCCGTACGCGGTCGCCTTCGTGGATGTGCGCATGCCTCCCGGAATGGATGGAATCGAAACCGCCGAACGGCTCTGGCAGCTCTGCCCTGAGCTGCAAGTGGTCATCTGCACCGCTCACTCCGACTACTCGTGGGAGGATATGGTCGCGCGTCTCAAGCACCGCGCGCAGCTCCTGATCCTGACGAAACCTTTTTCCTCGATCGAAGTGCTCCAGCTTGCCTGCTCCTTGAACGAGAAGTGGGTGCTGGCGCGTCAGGCACTCGATCGCCTCGCGGAAACGGAGCGCATCGTCGAGGAGCGAACGGGTGAGCTGCGGGAAACCAATCATCGGCTGAGCACGGAAATCACCCAGCGCAAGGAAGCCGAGCAGCACCTGCTGCGCGCACAGCGGCTGGAAAGCATCGGTACGCTCGCGAGCGGCATCGCGCATGACCTGAACAACATGCTCAGCCCAATCCTGCTTTCGGCGGGAATGCTCCACCTGAAAGCGTACGCCGGGGATCGCAAGGCGCTGGTCGGCACGATCGAAAGCAGCGCGCTCCGCGCAGCGGGCATCGTCCGGCAGGTGCTGACCTTCGCCCGCGGCATTGATGGCGAGCGCATTCCGCTGCAGCCCCGGAAACTCATCCAGGAGATCAGGACAATCATCGCTGAAACGTTCCTGCGAAAGATTGCGATCGAATGCGAACTGGGCAGCGATCTCTGGCTCATCAAGGGCGACCCGACGCAGATGCAGCAGGTGCTGATGAACCTTTGCGTCAACGCCCGCGATGCGATGCCGGGCGGCGGGACACTGCGCATCTCGGCGGAAAACTTCGAGGCCGATGCCAGCTACGCCAGCATGATTCCAGCGGCGCGCGCGGGGTCGTACGTAAGACTGCGCGTTTCTGACACCGGCACCGGCATTCCGCGCGAGGTGATCGACAAGATTTTCGATCCCTTCTTCACCACCAAAGCCGTCGGCCAGGGCACGGGACTCGGGCTCTCCACAGTCGCCGGCATCGTCCGAAGTCACGGCGGGTTCACCGAGGTCCGCAGCGAATCGGGCAAGGGGACCACGTTTGATGTCTTCCTGCCTGTGGCCTGTGGGAATGCGCCTGTGCAATCCTGCAGGGAAGAGCCTGACGTTCCGCCGGGGAGTGGCGAACTGATCCTCGTGGTGGACGACGAAATCGAAATCCGAAATACCACCCGCGCCATTTTGACCGGACGCGGCTACCGCGTGCTCACAGCCGCCGATGGCGCGGAAGCGATCGCGATCTACGCGAAGCAAAAGGACAAGATCCGTGCGGTCATCACCGATCTGAACATGCCTGTCGTTGACGGCGTCGCACTCTGCCGCGCGCTGCGCAAGATCGACCCGGAGGTCCGCATCGTCGCCGCCAGCGGCTGCCCGGAGGGAGTGCGCTCGCAGGCGCTGCTTGCGCTCAACTTGTGCAGCGTGCTGAGCAAGCCGTTTCAGTCCGGAACGCTGCTGGCCGCCCTCCACGCCGCGCTGTCCTCGCGTTACCGGCGTCTGCCTTTGGATCCGGTCGCGCCCTTCTATCAATCCACGACCGAAAAACCCCTGCTCTGTGCCTGAGATGAAACGCTTCCTGATTCTATCGTTGCTCGCCGCATGGACATTCCCCGCGTGGTCGGACAAGCCCGGTGCGACGACTGCACAAGGCCGTGAGCCGATCACGCCGATCCCGCTGGAGACGAATCTCGACGCGCGAAAAGTGGCGCTTGGGAAAGCGCTCTTCCACGAACCCCGGCTCTCGCACGACAACACAATCTCGTGCGCCAGTTGCCACGATCTCGCGAAAGGAGGCACCGACCAGCGCGCTCGCTCGCTGGGAATCAATGGTGCCATCGGCACGATCAACGCCCCGACAGTTTTCAACAGCGCGCTGAACTTCAAACAGTTCTGGGATGGCCGCGCCGGTACGCTGGAGGATCAGATCGACGGCCCGGTGCAAAACGCGCAGGAGATGGGTTCGACGTGGGACGAAGTGGTCGGGAAATTGCGTGCCACGCCACGCTATGTTTCCTCGTTCACGGAGGTCTATTCCGACGGGATTTCGCCGTCCAATATCAAGCACGCCATCGGGCAGTTCGAGCGCTCGCTGCTCACTCCGGACTCACGCTTCGACAGATTCCTGCGCGGCGACGCTGCGGCGCTAAGCTTCGGGGAAAAGGAAGGCTACCGAAAGTTCAAGGCATACGGCTGCGTGAGCTGTCATCAGGGCGTCAACGTTGGTGGAAATATGTTCGAGACGTTCGGCGCGATGGCCGATTACTTCGGCGAGCGGGGCAATGTCACCAAGGCCGACCACGGACGCTTCAACATCACGGGTCGCGAGGAGGATCGCTTTGTCTTCAAGGTGCCGAGCTTGCGCAATATCACGTTGACCGCACCGTACTTTCACGATGGCTCCGCCGCCCGCCTCGAAGACGCGGTGGCTGTAATGGGCAGGTATCAACTGGGCCATGCGCTCTCGGCCGAGGACATCGCGCAGATCGTGCAGTTTTTGAAAACTCTGACCGGCGAATACGGAGGCAGGCCGCTGTGAATCTGCTTGTTCGCCGGCTAATCCTCGGTGTCTTCGCGTTCGGGGTGCTGATGCTCCTCTATGCGGAGACCACTCGCTTTGACTTCACGGAGCACAAGCGTTTCGACGATCAACTCGACGATCTTCAGAAGCTCGACACGACGCTGAATCAGGACGTGCTCAAGGTGCGTTTCCGCCTGCTCGGCGACTACGACACCCTGGGTGAAAAGCTCCACGGCATGCAGCGGGCGGTCGGCGCGCTCGCCAACGTGCCTGCGTTCATGCCGGACACGGGTCGTCAGGCACTCCGCGCGAAGCTGGTGGAATTTTCGGCACTTTTCGCGCGCAAGGAGCAACTGGTGGAGAGCTTCAAATCGGTCAACGCGGTGCTGAACAATTCGCTGCGCTATCTCCCGGTCGCGGGCACGGAGCTGCTCGCGCACCTCACGAACGATGATGAGGGCCGCACGCCCGTGGCGCTGGTCAACGAATTGCTGCAGCATGTGCTGGTCTATTGCCTGAACCCCGGCGAGGACGAGGTGCCGGCACTCAGCCGGTCGCTCGATCAGATCGCAGGCTGGCGGCTGCAAAATCCCGCACATCCGCAGACTGCGGCGCTGGCGGCAGTCGCGGCGCACGTCCGCTCCATCCTCACGCGCAAACCGAAAATCGAGGAGCTTACACAGGCGATCCTCTCGATCCCCACCGCCTCCTGTGCGGAGCAATTGCGGCATCTTTACGAGGGCGAGCTCGCCGGTGTGCTGCGCGAGGTGGATCGTTCCCGCCTCCTGTTGAAAGTAGGGTGTGCACTGCTGTTGCTCGGCATCGGCTGTGCGTTTTACGCACTGGATTCAGCGAAACGAAATGTGGAGCAGCGTGTCCGGGAACGGACGCGCGATTTGCAAATCGAAGTCAATGAGCGCAAACGGACCGAGGCCGAACTGTTGGAATCCAAACGTTTTCTCCAGTCGGCCATGGACGCGCTTTCCGCTCATATCGGCATCCTCGATGAAGAAGGACGGATCATTGCGGCGAATGGGGCGTGGAGCACTTTTGCACTGGCCAACAGCTTGTCCGGAGATGGCTACGGTGTCGGCGCGAACTATCTGGAAGTTTGCGATCGTGCGTCCGGCGTTTGTTCGGCGGAAGCTGCCGCGGCTGCCAGCGGCATCCGCGAGGTGATCACCCGGCGCACGCCGGAATTTCAACTGGAATACCCGTGTCACAGCCCGGAGGAGCAGCGTTGGTTTGTCGTGCGGGTCACTCGTTTCCAGGGCAATGGATCTGGAGGGGTCGTGGTCGCGCACGAGAACATCACGGAGCGCAAACAGGCCGAACAGGCGCTGCGCGAAGGTGAGGAACGCTACCGCTCGCTCGTGGAAGCCACGACGGCGATTGTGTGGGACACCCCCGCCTCGGGTGAGTTTGAGACGGAGCAGCCGAGCTGGGCCGCATTCACCGGACAGAGCTTCGACGAATATCGGGGCTGGGGCTGGCTGAACACCATTCATCCCGACGATCAAGCCCACACGGCGCGAACCTGGTCGGCTGCGGTCGCGAACCGGGACATCTACGAAGTGGAACACCGGCTGCGGGCGCGCGATCGAACCTACCGGCACATGATGGTGCGCGGCGTGCCCATGTTGGCGCAAGATGGGACGATTCGGCAATGGGTTGGCATTCACACTGACATCACCGAGCGGAAACGTGCGGAGGCTGAGTTGGCCGCGATGAATAATCAGCTTTTGGATGTTTCCCGCCAGGCGGGCATGGCCGAGGTGGCGACGAACGTTTTGCACAATGTCGGCAATGTCCTCAACAGCGTGAACGTCTCGGCCACGCTGGTCGCCGACGGCGTGAAGAAATCGAAGGTCGGCGATCTGGCTCGGGTGGTCGCAGTGCTGGATCAACACGCGGCGGACCTCGGTGCTTTCATGAGCAGCGACCCGAAGGGCAAGAAACTGCCGGAATTTCTGCGCCACCTCAGCGAGCACCTCGGCGGCGAGCGGCAGAGCGCCATCGCGGAACTCGAATCGCTCCGCACGAACATCGAGCACATCAAGGACATCGTGACCATGCAGCAGAGCTACGCAAAGGTCTCGGGGGTCACGGAGATCCTGAAGGTCACCGATCTCATCGAGGACAGCTTGCGCATGAATGCCGGCGCCCTGGTGCGCCATGAGGTGCAGGTCGTGCGCGAGTATCAGGAGGTGCCGCCCATCAGCGTCGAGAAGCACAAGGTGCTGCAAATCCTCGTGAACCTGATTCGCAATGCGAAGTACGCCTGCGATGAGGCGGGAGTGCCGGACAAACGGATGACGCTGCGCGTGGTCAATGGCGGAGGCACGGTGAAGATTTCGGTGAGCGACAACGGCGTCGGCGTGCCGCCGGAAAATCTCACGCGCATTTTCAATCACGGCTTTACCACGCGCAAGGAAGGCCACGGTTTCGGCCTGCACAGCGGCGCGCTCGCCGCGCAGGAGCTGGGCGGCTCGCTGCGCGCCCACAGCGATGGCCACGGCCACGGCGCCACCTTCACCCTCGAACTCCCTCTGAACACTCCGGCTTTTTCTTTGTGAATCCCACCACCCTCACGATGCCCGAAACCGCCTCACCACTGGCTCAGACGCCGGCACCCGCCGCCAGCCGCTGCCCATTTCACAAAGTCATGGGGTCGCTTCGCGCTGTCTTCGCTCCGCGCCCGGCGACTGAGGCTGCGGCGGCGTCCGTCGCCCTCAGCAAATTTGTCATCGCCAATGACAAGGTCGCCGAGGTGAAGGAAGCCTTCCGCCAGCGTCCGCACCTCGTCGATGACCAGCCCGGCTTCGTGCGCATGGAAGTCTTCAGCCCGCTCGATGCTCCGGCGGAAATTTGGCTCGTCACCTATCGGACCGATGCCGAGAGCTTCAAGGTTTGGCATCACAGCCATCTCTATCACCAGTCGCACAGGGGCATCCCGAAAGGGCTGAAGCTCGTGCCGGGGCAGCAGGAGATCCGCCACTTCGAGCACGTCGCTTCCTAAGCCCCATGAAAGCCCTTAATCAGCAGATCAGCGAAGCGCTCAAGAACCAGAGCGCCGAGCTCGCGGCGGAGATGGTCGATCGGGAATTTCTCCGCCACCCGGAGCTCGAACAGCGCTACGGAAAGATCGGCCGCGCGAAGTGCCTCCGGGATTCCGGCTACCATCTCGCCTATCTTGCTGAGGCCATCGCCGCCGGGAGCCCCGCGCTCTTCGGCGACTACATCGGCTGGGCCAAGGTGATGCTGGCCAGACGCCGCGTGCCTGCCGCGGACCTCGCGTGCCTGCTCGTGACCATGCAGGAGACGCTGCGCGAAAAACTCGCGCCGGAACTGCGCGAGCTGCCCTGCGCGTATCTCGACACCGGGCTCCAGCAACTCCCGGAAATGCCAGGCGAGATTCCGACATTCATCACCGAAGGATCACCCGACGCGCCGCTCGCCGCCGAATATCTCCAGGCCTTGCTGCGCGGCGATCGGCGCGGTGCGAACCAGCTCATCCTCGACGCCGTGCAGCGCGGCACGCCGGTGCGCGACCTTTACCTGAATGTCTTCCAGCGCACGCAATACGAGATCGGCCGGCTCTGGCAGGTGAATGAAATCAGCGTCGCGCAGGAGCACTCCTGCACCGCCGCGACGCAGATGATCATGTCGCAGCTTTATCCCTACATCTTCGGCGCGGAGCGCAAAGGCGGCACGCTCGTGGCCGCCTGCGTGGCCGACGACCTCCACGAGATCGGCCCGCGGATACTCGCCGATTTCTTCGAGATGGAGGGTTGGGAGACGCATTTCCTCGGCGCGAATGTGCCGACGCCGAGCGTGGTGCAGACGCTCATCGAACGCCGCGCCACGGTGCTCGGCATCTCCGCCACCATCACCTATCACGTCCGCGCCGTGGAAGCGCTGATCGCCGCGGTGCGCCGCACGCCGGAGTGCGGCGGGGTGAAGATCATCGTCGGCGGCTATCCTTTCAAAATCGCGCCTGAGCTGTGGCGCAGCGTCGGGGCCGATGGCTTCGCGGTCGATGCGCAGGAAGCCATCGCGCTGGCCGAGCGCCTGACCAGCCAACCTCTCGCGGCATGAATCCCGAACCCGCCCAACAACCCATCGCGGCCAGCGGACCCGGCGTGCGCGACGATCATTTCTACGATGAACTGACCCGCACCAACAACGATCTCGCCAATCTCCAGCGCGAGTTGACCCGCAAAAACGCGGACCTGACGCGCGAAATTGCCGCGCGCGTGAAGGCCGAGGCCGCGCTGGAAGTGGCGCATCGCGAGCGGGTGGAACTGTCGCGCTGGGCGGGCATGGCCGAGATCGCCACGAGCGTTCTGCACAACGTGGGCAACGTGCTCAACAGCGTCAACGTCTCTGCCAGGCTCATCGCCGACCGGCTCAAGAAATCCAAAACCGCCAACCTCGGCAGGGTCGTGGCGGTGCTGCGCGAACACGAAAGCGATCTCGGCGCGTTTCTCACCAACAACGCCCAAGGCAAACTGCTGCCCGCGTTTCTCGGCACGCTGGCCGAGACCATCTCCACCGAGCAGGCCGAACAGATCAGGGAACTGGCCGGCCTCCAGAAGAACATCGCGCACATCACGGAGATCGTGGCCATGCAGCAGAGCCACGGAAAGGTCTCCGGCGTCACTGAGACGCTACAGGTCACTGGTCTCGTCGAGGACACGCTGCGGATGAATGCGGAATCCTTTGCCCATCACACTGTCCGCGTGGAGCGCGACTTTGCCGCCGTGCCGCCGGTGACGGTGGAAAAACACAAGGTGCTGCAAATCCTCGTCAACCTCGTCCGCAACGCGAGGCACGCCTGCGAGGCGACAGAGCGGGCGGACAAGACGATGACCCTGCGCGTCTTCAACGGCGAAGGCAGTGTGAAGGTCGCGGTGTCGGACAACGGCAGCGGCATTTCACCGGATAATCTCGCCCGCATTTTCAATCACGGTTTCACGACGAAGAAGGACGGGCACGGCTTCGGCCTGCACAGCGGCGCACTCGCCGCAATGGAACTCGGCGGCTCGCTGCGAGCGGAAAGCCCCGGCCCCGGCCAGGGCGCGACCTTCACCCTCGAACTGCCCGTGACGCCGTCCGGACCACGGCCCGCCTGACTCTCACGACTATGAACGAACCATCCCAAGACAAAACGCGGCGCATCCTCGTCATCGACGACAATTCCGCCATTCACGAAGACTTCCGGAAAATCTTCGGCGGTGATGCGGGCGGCGAGGTTTTCGACGACGCGGCGGCGGCCTTCTTCGGCGATGCGCCGAAAGCTGCGGGGCCGGTTGCGATCACGATCGACTCGGCCTTTCAAGGACAGGAGGGACTCGCGCTCGTCGAAGCGGCGCTGGCGGAAGGACGGCGCTATGCGATGGCGTTTGTGGATGTGCGGATGCCGCCAGGTTTGGATGGAATCGAGACGGTGGCGCGCATCTGGAAGATCGATCCCGATTTGCAGATCGTGCTCTGCACCGCCTACTCGGACTACTCGTGGGATGAGATGGTCGCAAAGGTCGGCAAGTCCGACCGGCTGGTGATCCTGAAAAAACCATTCGACAACATCGAGGTGCTGCAACTCGCCAACGCACTGACGGAGAAGTGGCAGTTGTTGCAGGAAGTGAAGCGCAAGATCGAAGGCCTGGAGGAGTTGGTGAGCGCGCGAGCGGCGGAACTTTTCAAGAGCGAGCAGCGCTTCCGGCTCATCGCGGAGAACGCCGCGGATCTGATCGCGATCTGGGACACAAACGGCGGCCGTCTTTACAGCAGCCCTTCACACGAAAAAGTCCTCGGGCTTTTGCCGGACGAACTCAGCAAGACTCCGCCGTGTGCGCAGATTCATCCGGACGATCACATCAGCGTCCTCATGGCGACGCAGGCCGCGATCCACAGCGGTGCCGGGCAGGTGCTCGAATATCGCATGCGGCACTGCGACGGCTCGTGGCGCGTGGTCGAGGCGCAGGCGAATCCCGTCCGCAACGCGGCGGGCGAAGTCGAACATCTGGTGATGGTGGCCCGCGACATTTCGCAGCGGAAAAAACAGGAGGACGAGCGCCGGCAAATGGAGGTGCAACTCCGCCACGCGCAGAAGATGGAATCCATCGGTCAACTCGCCGCGGGCATCGCCCACGAGATCAATACGCCGACGCAGTACATCGGTGATAACACCCATTTCGTGCAGGACGGCTTCCGCGACTTGAGCGTGCTGCTCGACGCGCACTCGCGGCTCCTGGCGGCCGCGAAGCAAGGTGCCATCAGCCCGGAACTGGTGGCCGAGGTGGAGGCTGCGGCCGTCGCGGCGGACGTGGAATATCTCGCCGTGGAAATTCCCAAGGCCATCGAGCAATCGCTGCAAGGCGTGTCCCGCGTGGTGAAGATCGTCGGTGCGATGAAGGAATTCTCGCACCCCGGCAGTAACGAAAAGACGGCCATCGATCTCAACCGCGCGATCGAAAGCACGCTCACCGTGGCCACGAATGCATGGAAATACGTGGCGGAGATTGTGACCGACTTCGATGCCGCGCTGCCGCCGGTGCCATGCCTGCCGGGCGAGTTCAACCAGGTGGTGCTGAACATGGTCGTCAACGCCAGTCACGCGATCACCGATGTCATCGGCGACGGCAGCCGCGGCAAAGGTACGATCACCGTCTCGACACGGCACGACGGCGATTGGGTGGAGGTGCGAATCGGCGACACCGGCACGGGAATTCCGGAAGAAATCCGGCGCAAGATTTTCGATCCATTTTTCACCACCAAAGGCGTGGGCAAAGGCACTGGCCAGGGGCTTGCGATCGCGCATTCCGTGGTGGCGGATAAACACGGCGGCACAATCCAGTTGGAAAGTGAGGTGGGCAAAGGCAGCACCTTCGTCATCCGCCTGCCGCTGAGCATCGCAGTCACGGACAGGAAAGCCGCATGAAAAAGCGCATCCTCTTTGTCGATGACGAGCCGATGGTCCTGCAGGGCATCCAGCGCATGCTGCGCCCGATGCGGAACGAGTGGGAAATGGAGTTTGCCGAAGGCGGCGAGAAGGCGAAGGCGGCGCTGATCGCGACTGCCTGCGACGTGGTGATCACGGACATGATGATGCCCGGCGTGGACGGCGCCGCGGTGCTCGCTTTCACCCGCGAGCATTCTCCGAAAACCATCCGGCTGGTGCTCTCCGGCCATGCTGAGCAAGACCTTGCGATGAAGTGCGTGGGCCTCGCGCACCAGTACCTTTCCAAGCCTTGCGATGCCGAAACGCTGCGAAAAACCGTCGCTCGTGTGACCGATCTGGGCTTTGCGGTTCGCAATGAGCGCGTGATGACGCTCGTGGCGAACTTGAAGCATCTGCCGAGCATTCCCACGGTCTATTCGCAGATCGTTCGTCTGCTCAACGATCCTGATTCTTCAATGGACGACGTCGGGGCATTGATTGCCAGCGACATGGCGATGACCGCGAAAGTTCTCCAGCTCGTGAACTCGTCGTTCTTCGGCCTCGCGCGCAGTGTTTCCAAGCCATCCGAGGCCGCTTCATTTCTTGGGATGGAGACGCTCAAGGCGCTGGCGCTCGCCACCAATGTGTTTGCGCAATTTGAGATGAAAATGCCGCGCGGCTTTTCCGCGGCTGCGGCATCGGATCACAGCCAGCGGGTGGGCACCGCGGCGCGCGCCATCGCGCGGTGCGAGCAGTGCTCGAAAAGTGTGGTGGATCAATCGCTCGTCGCCGGTCTCCTGCACGACGTCGGCAAGCTGGTGCTCGCGAGCAGCCTTCCCGACGAGTTCCAGCGCACCCTCGATCACGAACAGCTTGATGCCGTCGAAGCGGAACGCGAAATCTTCGGAGCTACGCACGCCGAGGTCGGCGGCTATCTGCTCGGGCTTTGGGGCCTGCCCCCGGCTGTGGTGGAAGCCATCAGCCTTCACCATGCGCCGTCTGAGTCCGGGGGCACTGAGTTTTCCGCACTCACCGCCGTCCACGTCGCGAATGCCCTGATCGCCGAGCAGGTGTCAGTCGCAAATGGAAGCCAGCCATCCGGCATCGACACCGACTATCTGACAAAACTCGGGCTCGTCGAACGCCTCCCGGTCTGGCGCGACGCCGTGGATGAAATCTCCGCCTCTCCCGCTCACTGCAACTAACCGCACACAACAACCATGAACCAAAAAATCCTATTCGTCGATGACGACGCCAACCTGCTCGAAGCCATCCAGCGCGGCCTGCGCAAACGATTCACCATCGAAACCGCCGTGGGCGGCAGCGAAGGCTTGCACAGGCTCGCCAGCGAAGGCCCTTACGCTGTGATCGTCGCGGACATGCAGATGCCCGGGATGTCCGGCTTGGAATTCCTGCGCCAGGCGCAGAACGCTGCGCCAGACTCCGTGCGGATGATGCTGACCGGCAACTCCGATCTGAAGACCGCCGTCGATGCCGTGAATGACGGCCACGTCTTCCGCTTTCTCACCAAGCCCTGCCCGCCGCCAACACTGGCGCCGGCCCTCGACGCCGGGCTGGAACAATTCCGGCTCAAGCGCGCCGAACGCGACCTGCTCGAAAACACACTCGGCGGCGCAGTCAAAGTCTTGACCGAGATACTTTCGGTCACCGATCCGATCACCTTTGATCGAAGCCAAAAGCTGAAGGAACACGTCCGCGATTTCACACCCGCGGCAAGTGTGAGCGTGTCGTGGGAGCTGAAACTGGCCGCGATGCTTTCCCAAATCGGTCGCGTCACCGTTCCCCCCGCCGTGCTGGAAAAGGTCCGTGACGGAATTTCGCTTCTCGGTCCTGAAAAGGACATCCTCAATCAAGTCCCGGAATTTGGCGCACGGCTGATCGAAAAAATTCCCCGCTTGGAAAACGTCGCGACCATTGTGCGCTATCAGCACAAACATTTCGATGGTTCCGGAGTGCCTGTCGATTCGGTTGCGGGCGAAGACATCCCCATCGGTGCGCGAATCCTTAAGGTGTTGGGCGACCTCGTCGATCTGGAGTGCCGGGCGGTTTCAAGAGCCGCCGCCCTCCAGCGCATGCAGGAGCGTGTCGGCTGGTACGATCTAACGGTGCTGGCCGCGGTTTCCCGATGGTGCGATGTGGCGCTCGGCGAACTTTCTGGAAAACGGTTGAACGCCCCGCAAGCTCTCCGCATCGATGAACTGCGCATCGGTCAGGTGCTCGCCGAGGATCTCCGGACGCCTGACGGGCTTCTGATCGTAGCGGCAAATACCAAGCTCACCTCGATGCTGCTCGTGAAGCTCCTAAATTTCTACAAACTGAAACCGATCGACCGCACGCTTCTCGTTCACTTGGAGTAGATCGCGTTGGAGGTATTCATTTTGCGGTGCGGGGATTGGCGGATCCTCTGCTCGAACAACGCACAGCGGTAACGATGTGCTTACCGGGCCTTGCGCGGACGGTTGCCAGCGAACTCCGTGGTAAAGTGGCTTGCAGATGGAAGCAATCCCACCACGCTTCCGCGTGCAGCCGGAATGCTGCCTAAGACGCGTTCATGCAAAACCAGCCCCCACGAATGGACACGAAGGAACACGAATCGAAGAACATGGTGAACGAAAAGACCAAGAGTGGCAGCTCATCAAACAGTGAGCGTCCCGCAGGCGTCTGCGGTTGCTTGAGCCTTCAGGAATTCGTGCCGCTTCGTCTATTCGTGGTTCCCCTTTTGAATGGAGACGGCAACGATTCCACGCCGTATTGCCGATCAAGGAATGCCCAACAATGATGTTGGTGTTCCGCCGCCGTCGCAGAGTTCCCGCCGTTATACGAGTGCATCGAGCTTCGCGAGGATCTCAGACTTCGGCTGGCGACCGACCAATTGACCGGCCGGCTCGCCACCCTTGAAGAACAGCAGGGCCGGGATGGAGTTGATCCGGTATTTCCCCGCCAGCTCAGGGTTCTCATCCACATTGATTTTGCCGACCTTGGCCTTGCCGATACGCTCGGCGGCGATTTCGTCGATGACGGGAGAGAGCTGGATGCACGGTCCGCACCATGGTGCCCAGAAGTCCACCAGCACCGGGATTGAGGATTGCGAGACTTCGGCGTCGAAGTTGGAAGCGGATAGATTGATGACGTTCGGGCTGGCCATGGTGTTTTGTGTGATGCGCGGCTACTGGACCCAGGATGGCAGTTTGGCCGCTTCGTATGCGAAATAAGCGAGGGCGAGGGCGGCGACTGCGCCGCCGAGGGCGACGCCGCTGAGGATGGTCGCCAAGTTATCCGGCTTTGCGGGCGAACTGGAGGTGGAGGCGATGCTGGCAGCGCTCGTGGTGACTGCCGTGATTCCCGATTGCGGCGGGCGCACGCCGGACGGCTGCGGCTTGGTGAGCGGCTGCGTCGCCTGCATTTTCACGGTCGCCTTGGGCAGCGCGGTTGCCCCGCTCTTTGCCGATTCGCTTGGCAGGCTGATGCGCGCGGTTTCTTTCTTGGGTGAGGTGGGCTTGGCGATGGCACCAGGTGCGGGCGGTTGCGTGACTCCCGACGGCGGTGCGGGTGGTGCCGGGCGCAGCGGGACGGTCGGCTTGCCGGAGAATGGCGGCGGCTTCGGTGGCGGGGTCGCGCCGCTGAGCGGCCGGGAAAGTGGCGGCGGTGCTGGCGGTGCCGATGGCCGGGCCAGCGGCGGCGGCGGCATTGCTCCCGAGCTGGCTATCGTTACCTTGGAAGTCTCTTTTTTTGGACTCTGGATCGGGGGCTCCGTTGACGAGTCAGGAACATTGACGCGGACGGTCTCGCGCTTGGCGATGGGCTCGTCGGATTTTGGCGGCAAGGTGATCCGGATGGTTTCCTTCTTGTCGTCGTCCGAGGGCGTGTTTGCGGAGGGATCTTCGTCGGCCATGGCGTTGGTTTTAGAGTGAACGTCTATCTCAACGCCCTTCCGCGCTGTCAACAGGATTGTCCGGCGAATCGTCGCGGACGGCGCAATGACGGGGGACCGGGAAAGTTGCCTTGCGCTTTTTCACCGATGGCCGGTAGCGTCGGCGGATGAAAATTCTGGTAACGGGCGGAGCCGGCTTTATCGGTTCGCATTTTGTCGAAAGAGTGCTCGGCCTCGGCCATGCGGTGGAGGTGATCGATGACTTCAACGATTTCTACGACCCGGCGATCAAGCGGGCGAACCTCGCGGGCGTCGCAAACCAGGTTCTGATTCACGAAATGGACATCCGGGACGGCGACGGGGTGATGCGGGTGGTGAAGGGCGGCGGTTTCGACAGCATCGTTCACTTCGCGGCGCGTGCGGGCGTGCGTCCGTCGATCCGTGATCCGAAGCTGTATCTGGAGACAAACGTCATCGGCACGTTTCACCTGCTGGAGGCGGCGCGGCAGGGCAATGTGCCGCGGTTCATCTGCGCGAGCAGTTCGAGTGTGTACGGCGTGCTGAAGACGCTGCCTTTCCGCGAGGATCTGGCGCTGAACCAGACGATCTCCCCCTACGCGACCACGAAGCTCGCCTGCGAGCAGTTGTGCTCGAACTATTCGTTCACCCACGGGCTGCGCACGGTCAACCTCCGGTTTTTCACCGCGTATGGTCCGCGGCAGCGACCAGACTTGGCGATCCATTCCTTCACGCGGGCGATTTTCGAGGGCAGGCCCATCGCGCAGTTTGGCGATGGGTCCACGCGGCGCGACTACACCTATGTGGACGACATCGTGCAGGGCGTCGTGGCGAGCTTGGATTACTCCGGCCAGCTCTGCGATGTGTTCAATCTGGGCGAGAGCCAGACGACCACGCTCGCGGAGTTGATCGCGCTCATCGAGAAATCGCTGGGGAAAAAGGCGACCATCGAGCGCAAGCCCGAGCAGCCCGGGGATGTCCCGGTGACATTCGCCGACATCACCAAGGCCCGCGCGATTCTCGGCTACAATCCGCGGACGAAGATCGAAGAGGGCATCCCGAAATTCGTGGATTGGTTCCTGAAAATGAACCGGGGGCCCGGGCAGGCGGATTGATCGCAAAACGTCAATGGAGGTCCACGGAAGGAATGAAACGGATGACGGAGACTTCAACAGGCACCGCGGTTTATCCGATGAGTGAGCGGCGAAATTTTCCAAACTCCCTTCTTCCGTGTCATTCCATGACTTCCGTGGACATCTCGTCGCCGGATTTAGACTGATCACGGTTTCCTTTTCAGCGCAGCACGCTATTCACATCGATTCCATGGCGACACCGCAGAATGCCGTTGAACTTCTCCAGGCGCTCATCCGTATCCCGAGCGTCAATCCCGAGGGCGAGCCTGGGATCGCGAACCCGGGTGAGCAGGTGATCGCCGGGTGGATCGCGGCGTGGCTGCGGGCCGAATTTCCCGACGCCCGCGTGGAATTGCGCGAAGTCCTCCCCGGCCGGCCAAATGTCGTCGCGTGCTTCGGCGGCGGTGACGGGAAAAAGCCGCGGCTCCTCTTCGCCCCGCACACCGACACGGTGAGTGTCGGCGGGATGACGATTCCGCCTTTTGGCGGCGAACTGCGCGACGGTCGCGTGTGGGGCCGCGGGGCGAGCGACACAAAAGGCACCATGGCCGCGATGCTGTGGGCGCTGCGCGAATCGCGCGCCAGCCTCACGAATCTCGGCCACGAGGTGTGGTTCGCCGGCCTCTGCAGCGAGGAGGCCGGGCAATACGGCGCGCGCGCATTGGCGGAGCAGGAGCGCTTTGATTTCGTGATGGCGGGAGAACCGACCGGGCTCGACGCCGTCGTCGCGCTCAAGGGTTCGCTGTGGCTCACGCTCACCACGCGCGGTCGCGCCGTGCATGCCGCCCAGCCGGAGCGCGGCGAGAACGCGATCAACAAGATGGCCGACGTGCTGCGCTGCATCCGCGACGAACTGCCCGCGGTTCTCGGGGAAGGGGAACATCCGCTCCTCGGTCGCGCCACCGTGAGCGTCGGCACCATCGCGGGCGGGAGTAAAATCAACATCGTCCCCGACTCCTGCACCGCCGCGGTCGATATCCGCTATCTGCCGGGCGATGCGACCGTCCTCGAACGCGTGAGCCGCCGCCTGCGGGTGGTCTGCCCCGACCTCGAGATCGCGGAGACCCCGTCTCTCCCGATGCTCACCGACGCATCGCATCCGGTGATCCGCCTGCTCGAAAAATGCGGCTCGCGCTGCATCGGCGCGCCATGGTTCAGCGACGCCGGGATCTTCGCAGTGGCAGGCACGCCTTCGATTGCGATCGGCCCCGGCTCCATCGCGCAGGCGCACACCCGCGACGAATGGATCGCCGTCGCGGATTTGGAAAAGGGCGTGCAGTTCTTCCGCGAATTCCTCTCCCGGCTGTAGCGCGGCTCGGCGTATGCCGTCCGTCATCACAATTTGTGAAACGCTGCGGCATCACTTTGCTCAGAAGATAATGACGGGCAGGAACGTCCCGATGCCTTTCGGATATTCGGATTCTGAACAGTAGCGCCGACACCCCGTCGGCATGGCGTAGCCCGCATTTCTCACACTCCGCCGGCCAGCCGCGATTGTAGCATTAGCTCTCGCGAGCTGCGCCGTGTCGGCACGCACTGCGGCGCAGCTCGGGAGAGCTACGCTGCGTGAACGCTGCCCACTTGGCAGGCGTGCAGTGCAGGCGGCGCAACACACTGCCGCCTCCCACGCCATGAGTGTGAGAAATACACGGTAGCGCCGACGACCCGTCGGCCAAATGGAACGCCGCCGACCCGTCGGCCTGGCAGGATGGGCACCGGCGGCGCGATGGCCCGGCGATGGTCACACGAGGTTCCCTCCTCGCCGTGCCCTCCCGCCGCGCATGCCGACGACTCGTCGGCGCTACATTCCCGGCTCGCCGCGCAAGTGCGCCATATCCGCAAGGCATTGGGGCGAGCACGCCGAAATCCGCGATGCGCGCTGAAGGTGGCCGCCCCGGAACAGCGACCTACTTGGAATTCTGCGCCAGCGGATCCGCGACGGTGAGGCGGCCGAAGATGCCGTCCTGTTCGCCGTTGGGCCCGGCGGTGTAGTAGAGCGACAGGGCATCGCCGAGGCTCACGCCATTGCCAAAGGTGAGACCCCAGATGCCGTCGATCGCGATGGGTTTCCCGGCCGCGTCGCGGAGGTAGCCCTTGAATTTCCCCGTGCTCACTTCGAGCGCGGCGATGGTGCCGTCGCCGAAATTCGCGACCAGCAGGCAGCCTCCGAATTCGCCGAAGCCCTTGGGTGCGATGGCGAGGCCCCAAGGGGAACTCAGCACATTCAGATCCTTGAACTCCTGGAGGATGTGGCCGTCGCGATCATACGCGATGATGTGGCCGGCTCCCACGTCTGGCACGTCGGTGCCGGGCTCCTCGGCGTTTGGGTCCAATGCGGCGTAGGCCACGTAGAGGCGGCCGTCGATCCACTGGATGTTGAACGGGCTGTAGTCCTCCGGCATGTCCTGCGGACGATCGAAAGCGATGGCCGATGTGATGTCCTTCCACTGGTTGTCGAAGACGCGGATCATCCTGTTTTGAAAATCGGTGACGTAGAGCCGGTTGTCGGCCACGGGTTTCCCCTCGGCATCCTTGGTGCAGGGGTCGGTGGTCATCGCCACGCCCGTGAATGCCGGGATGTGCGGCAGTTTGAGATCGCGTTCGGGGCCGCCTGCCGAGAAGTCCTTTACGATCACGGCCTTGTCCATGCTCACCGCGGTGCTGGCCCGCCAGGCGTTGATGCCGCCATCGGTGTTCACAAAGACGAACTTCGCTGCGCCGGAGGTCACGCCGATCGGCTCGGGCTTGGCGCCGGAGAGATTGCTCGCGGGTCCGCTCACCGGGAACTCGACCGGCTGCCCCGGCGCATCGCTCGCGGCGTTGTACACCTGTCCGGTCACGACCGCGAAACCCTCGACTGAAAGCTCCGGGGCATCGATGGGAACGAGCTTCAGGCCATCCTGGTAAAGCGCGACGCCGTTTGCATCGCCGATGTAGGTCGTGGTGCTGAGGTCGCCCCCATTGCTGACCCAGATGTGCCCGCCCGCTCCGGGCGGGCGCAGAGCGATGCCCCACGGGTTGATCAGGTGCGGATCGACGAATGCGACGGGCTTGAACTCCGCGCGGTTCGCCACGAGGACGGTGTCCTTGAAGGCATCGGCGGCATGCGCCTGCGGGAAAACGCTGGTGAGGATGGCGGCGGTGAGAAGCATTCTCGCAGGGCTCAAGAAAGGAAGGGGACGGGAAGTGAAGGTGTCGGTCATGGTGTGGTTTTGGTTGGTGATTTTTTTGGCAAGCGGAAATGACGCTGCCCGCTCCAGCCGTGGCCGGAGCGGGCGCGTGGTGAAACGGGGCTCGTGGCTCAGGCCCGGCTGTTCGCGCGGCGGCGGCGCGCCAACGCGACGATGCCGAGGGCTGCGCCGACGAGTGCCGTGCCGGGCTCCGGGATGGGCGCGATGGTGTAGTCCATCTGGTAGGCGACCACCGAGGCCAGTTCCTGGAACCAGACCGTATAGGTGCCGGGTCCGAGCGGGTCGGTGATGCCGAGACCGCCGCTGTAGGAACCGAGTGCCATGTCATCCAGAATGTTGCCATTCCCGGTGATGAGAAAGTTCGCGAGATGGTCGGATGGCGATTCGATGTCGATCGAGGTGCCGGCCGCGATCGCGTAGAACGATTGTCCCGGCGGCGTGTATTGGAGGACGTTGATCGACGTTAGGAGCTGGCCGGGATGGATGGTGAAGTAGAAGAAATCCCGATCGAGCGGGATCCCGTCACCGGGGTCTCCGCCCATCGTGCCGGAGATGATATTGGAGCCGAGCGAGAGCGTCAGCATGGTCGGGGCGAGGCGGTTGTCCGAGAGATCTCCGGAGACGCCCTCGTTGTAGTTCAGGGCGTGAATGGTTCCCGGTGCCGTGGCAGCCGCGGCAGCGAGAAGCCCGAGGAAGAGACGTGAGGTGTTCATGCGTTCTTTTAGAAAAAGGGGTTCCCCGCATCGCTGCGGGGAACCCCAATGGTTTCAATTGCTGGATGTTTTTTCCACGACTCAGGCCGTGCGGAGGCGCTTGCGGCGCAGGGTGCTCACGCCCAAAAGGCCGAGTGACATGATGATGCCGGCCGAGGCTGGCTCCGGAACGGCGACGACTCCCGCAAAGTCCCCGGTGCCTGCGGAGAACTCCGGGGCGGCCGAGGCGCTGTCGATGTTCAGGCTCACCAGCGAATTGCCGAAGCCATCCGTGGAGATGTTGTTCAGCAGGCTGTCGAGGATCGCGACGGAGAAGAAATCGAACGCCGGGAAGTCCACGTTGTTCGTTGTCGAGACGCTGAAGGTGAGCATCGAGCCGGGCGTGAACGCCTGATAGAGTTCCTGGAACGACGAGCTGTTGTCGAACACGACGCTGGAGGCGATGTTGCCAGTCGCTCCACCGAAGAGCGTCGGACCGCCCACGACACTTCCACCGAAGAAGTTGAAGCCGCTGACGGTGGCCGTGTTGTTGTTGAGCAATCCGCCGTCGTTGAACTGGAAGTCCAGCGAGAACGGGCCAAACGCGCTAGCAGGCAGGCTGAGCAGCGGCGCGGTGTTGATGCTGACGTTGAAGAGCCCTGCGTTGCTGCTCGCTGCGCTGAGGAATGCGCAGGCTGCGGCGAGCACGCCGAGCGTCCGTTTGAGGTAGCTGTTGGATTTCATGGTGTGGTCGTTTTTTGGTCTTGGTGTTTGGTTGGTTTGAGGAAGATCCGGTCGCGGGCTGCCGCCGGGCTGGCGGCAGCCACGCGAGCGGAAAGGTCAGTGGTTACGGAGTTGCGATGCCGTTCAGGACGCGGCCGTGGTAGTTGACCGGGCCGTTGGACGGATTGGTGAACTGCAACTGGACGGACGCCGACGCGCTCGGGGCGAGCGGGCCGGTCGTGATGGTGAGATACGGGCTGCCGGAAGGCAGGACGTTGAGCGTGGTTCCCGCGCTGTTCGCGAGGGATACGCCGGTGGTCAGGTTATCCAGGGCCACGTAGAACGGCCCGGTGAGCGAGGCCGCCGTGGTGTTGGTCACCGTGAAGTTCTGCAGATACAGGCCGGTGCGCCGGTCGCGGATGATGCCGCTGCGGGCCGACTGGGCATTGTTGATCGGGCTCGTGACCGCTGGCGCGCGCATGAGGAGGATCTGGCCGCCTTCCACTTGCGCGGTGGTGAGATTGGCACCGGGAGAACTGACGTTGTTGTAGTGGGCCTGGTCGCAGAAGAGATAGAAACGGTCACTCGACCCGCCGGTGTTCAGGGCGCTGCCCGCCATTATGGCGGTGATGTCGTGGTCGCCGGAGAACTCTTCGTCCTGGCTGTAAGGGAACGTGGACGCTACCCCGATGTTGCCGAAGCGGGCCTGGTCATGCTGGGCTAGAATCTGAAGCACGCCGGTCGCCGCATTGTAGCGGGAGAACTTGCCGTTGTGCTGCTGGTTGCCCACGTCTTCGACGATGGTGACGTTGCCGTCCACGTCCGTGCCGATGTTGTCCATCATGTTCTGGCCGCCATTGGCGAGGATCTCGCCGCCTTCGACGAGGAGGCGAATCACGCCACCAGCCACCGGATTGGCGATATTGGTGAACTCCAGCGCCCACAGGCGGCTGCGTCCGTCCTGCGCGCCGACGCCGTCCTTGATCTGGTTGTAACGATCGGTGGTCGCAAAGTAGAACCGGTTGGGGTTCTTCGTATCCCACGAGCCGTCTTCCGGGCGGAGGAACTCGGTGACTCCGTTGGCCACGCTGTCCGCCTGGAGCTGCGCGCCGGTCTGGTTGGCCACGTTGCCGTTCCCATTCTTGATTTGCATCGTGAAGGGCCGCGTGCCGCCGACGGCGAGGCTGCCGAGGTTGGTCGAACGGCTCTCGGCCGGGAAGCCGGTGACTTTGACGCCGTAGAGGGCGCCGTTGGTCAGACCGGCCTTGTCCACTTCGGTGCCGGTGTTCGTCTTGGTGCCGACATACACATAGACTTGGCCGGGCGTCGTGTCATCCATGCCGATGACGACGGTCTTGTTCTGCGGGAAAGGACACGCGTTCGAGTTTTCCCAGGAGAACTTGCCGAGGCGCGGGAGCTCGTAGCTGACTCCAGCTTCCGGACCCGTGACGATGTGGGCGAAAGCACGCCCATCGTTGCCGATTTCCTCGCCATTCATGAAGATGCGCTCGGTGGTGCCGAGGAGCCCATTGGCAAAGGCGCTGATCTCCGGCAGGTCCGCGGAGCAGAAGCGGCCAAAAGCGCCACGGTAGGGCGCACCGAGGTTCGGCATCGGCGAGGCTGAGTTATAGGAGGTGTAGCCCGCGCCGTTCCAGAGCTTGACCGTCTGCGTGAGGTCCGCGCCGCCCACCACTGCGAGCGTGTCCTTGTTCACGATCCACTTCGAGACAAAGGCACCTACGCTGCCATGGGCGCGCGCAACGCCGTTCGTGTTGCCGATTTCGTGGTTCATGAGGACGGTGAAGGTCGCGTCGAAGTTGTCGAAGGAACCCATGCCGTCGGGAATTCCCGCCATGCCATAGGAGTTGGGAACGCCGGTGATCAGGTTGGTGAACGTGTCGTCCGGGTTTGCGCCGGTGTTATCGACCGTGGCGATGGACCAGGTCGTGACCCCCGCGGCGACAGGTGTCGCGTGGGGAGTCGAACCGGTGCTGGGTCCTTGGATTTGGGCTGAGGCACCTGCGGCGAGCACGAGGCTCACAGCGAGGGCGATTGAGGATGTCTTGTTGGTCATTTTGGTTGGTTTGGAGTTGTTGGGCGCGTGCGCAATCATCGTCGGAAGACGACGTCGCGATCGCACTGCCGTTCTGCTCTCCCGCCCGAACGCTTGCCAAGATTCGGATTGCAACGTTCACGCCCCGATTGCGGCGAACCGGTGACGATTGCGGCGAACCGAAAACGATTGTCGCGTGTTGGCGAATTCGCGGAGGAGATCCACGCTCAAATTGCCACATTTCGCTTTGGCATGGCCGCGGGTTTGCCGGGCGAGCGGGTGCTTGCGGAAAGTGCGATTGAGCGGCAGAAGGGGTCGGTTGTCTCATTTCCCCTGCCACATTTCATGAAGCTACGCCTGTCTCTCTCCCTGCTTGCGCTCGTCGCCCCGCTCCTGCCGCTTCGTGCCCAGGAGCGCTCCGAATCCGATCCGGCGCAGGAGCCAGCGGTGAAGACCGTCGCGAAGGCCATGCCGGCGGTGGTGAACATCAACACGGAATCCATCGTCCGCCGGCAGGTGCAGGATCCGGCGGATGCCCTGTTCAATAGCTTCTTCGGGGGTACGATGCGGCCTCCTCGCACCATCAATCAGAAGGTGCAGAGCCTCGGCTCGGGATTCTTCATCGACAGCGCGGGGACCATCATCACCAACGCCCACGTCGTCGAACGCGCGGCCGAGATGAAGATCTTCGTGACCACCCCCGCGGGAAAAACCTACTCGGCACGCTACATCACGGGCGACCCGGACCGCGACCTCGCGATGATCAAGGTGGACGCCAAGGAGACCTTCCCCTTCCTCGCGCTGAACGACCTCTCGCCCAATCTCCTCGGCCAGACCTGCCTCGTGCTCGGCAATCCGCTCGGCTACGGCTCCTCCGTCGCCCGCGGCATCCTCAGCGCCAATGGCCGCAGCGTCACCGTCGGCGATAACGAATACCAGAACCTCGTGCAGACCGATGCCGCCATCAATCCCGGCAACAGCGGCGGGCCGGTGGTGGACATCGCGGGGCGGCTCATCGGGATCTCCTCCGTGAAGATGTCGTTCACCCCGCAGGGTGTGCCCACGCAGGGAATCGGCTTTGCCATTCCCGGCACCGTCGTCCGCGACAAGGTCGAGGAGTTCAAAAAAATCGCCCGCGGCGAGAAACTCCCCGAGAAGCCCAGCCTCGCGCGGAAGTTCTTCGGCTTTTCGTTGCAGGACGTGGACGCGAAACTCTCCGCCAGCACCAGCTTTCGCGAAGGCTCCGGCGCATTGATCGCCGACGTGGACCCGAAGTCACCCGCCGCCGCGGCGGGACTCCAGCCCGGGATGCTCCTCGCGACCGTCGGCCGCTTCGACGTGAACGGCGTGAAGGCAATCGAGAAACTGCTCAGGCAGGTGGACACCGGCAGCCGGGTCGATTTCGGCCTCGCGTGGATCCAGCAGAGCCCGCGCGGAAACCGGCTCGTGCGGGACACCTTCCAGCTCGTCGCGCGGTAGCGCGGCAATGCACGCGCGGAGCGCGCGTGGAGCGCCGTCCGTCCCGGCGGCCACGGCAACACCACGTGCAGCGTCACTTGTTCCTCGCAGGCGTTCCGCTCCGCACAGACTCCGAAGAAAAGATCAGGCCCCCGGCGCAGGTCGTGGCCGGCGGGACGCGCGGCGCTCCCCCAGCCTCGCGCCGCTCGCCCGTGCGAGGTTGCAAACCCCGCCTACTTTCCCACACGAATAGTCAGTCCCTGCTTCCAGTCACCCGCCCCGTGCCTATGGTCGCCGCACCTTGCGGCCACCAACAAGGACGTTGGCGGCAAGTTGATTCATACAATGCCGGATGACCCCCGGAAAGTGGTTGGTGCCAGAACCATTCCCTGGTGCAAAACGAGCAGGGAACTTGCTGATGATGAAGTCCACGATCTTGGCGGCAATATCACCGCTGCCCGATCCCGTGCGACGAAGCTCAGCGGCAGTAATTCTTGCCTCGAAGCGCTTCTTTAGAACCCGCAGTTGTGCGCGGCAACTGGTGAGCTGCCCACTCGCGTCGAACTCCATGTCCAACTGGCACTCATCGTCGAATTGAAAACGGCGGATATGGTTGAGCTTGGTCGAAGCAAGCAAGCCCTTGCTTGGGGTGGGCGAGGCCGTCGGCTTGTAAATGCGATACTTGTGGTCCGACGAATTGAATTCAGCCGCCGTGTTGCCCTTGTGCTTCCAGCCACCAAACACCCTTCCCAAGCCGTCAACGTCCAACGAAACCTGGCTCATCGCCGTAGTGGAAAGCGCGATCATTGCGATCGCAGTCATCAAGCTGCCGGGCGCGCTACGCATCACTCAGCCCTCCAGAATTACTGATTGAAAATTTGATTTCCATGGCGCGAGGCTATGGGAACGCGCCATCCTTAGGCAAACCCATATTTTGCCGCATTCTCGCACCCTGAAGATATAAGAACAGAGTGACAGAAGAAAGGCGATGTACAGAGTGAAACGGAAGCCAACTTGGGAGATGCGCCTGTTACTCTTACTACTTGTGTGTCTCACTATATATTCGTGTGTCCTTCCGTTCTGTGGTCGTGCAACTCGACCAGGCCAGAACCGTGCTCGCCGCTGGCCGCTTCCGGCGCGCCGCGCGCGAAATCAAATTCATTGCAGCCAAGCAGAGCGTATTAGCATGCGTGGGCGATTCCTGACCGTGAAAAAAATCCTGGTCGTCGTTCTGGCGCTCTTCCTGAAGGGGTTGGAGGTGGCGTGAGAAGTAACCAAATTCGTCTTGAGCCACTGATTGAACGGGCTACATCCAGCGCCGCCGAAGCCTTCCAGAAATACTGGCTCACGGCTTTTACCCATCCATTCATGAACCTCCACATCCCGCAACTCCTCGCTGCCGTCCTCGGTCTTTCCACGCTCCCCGTCTCCGCCGCCAATTGGTGGGAGGAGATGGACTACGGGCGCTTTCTCTCGGCGAGCTTCATCGACAATGTGCCGTTCAAGGGGACGGACCCGAACGGGAAGGAGAAGCAGTTCGACGGGCGCAGCACGCTCGACCATGCGACGCGCATCGCGACGAAGAATCGCGTCACCGTCGTGCAGGGATTGTCCGGCAAGATCGCGGGCGGCGGACATTCGAACGACTTCGGCGCGCTCGGTTGCTACAAGTGCGGTGGCGGCGTGGGCAACAGCGGTTCACCGGCGGCGGAGACGATTGATGTCGCGCTCGGCAAAAAGCTCGGCGGCACATTCAAACAGATCGGCCTCGGCATTTCCGACCGCCCAGAACACACGATCATCTACAACAGCTCCGCGTGGGCGAAGGGCCAGCCGATGCCCACGCAGTGCCGCCCCGACCTCGCCTACGCCGGGATCTTCGGCAGTGTGGCCGGCGGCGCCGCGCGGCAGGAATTCATCGCGCAGAACAACATGCTCGATTTCCTCCGCGACGACATCAGGCGTGTCGAGAACCGCCTGAGCGGCGCCGAGCGCGAAAAGCTCGGCTCTCACCTCGCCGCCTACGAATCGTTGCGCGAGCGGCAGAGCCGGTTGAACGAACTCGAAAACACGCTGCGCAAACACGCGCCGGTCGTGACGGACAAATTCACCAGCGCCGTGGAAACCGACCGCCTCGACCTGCATTTCGACATCGCCGCGGCGTCGTTGATCGGCGGATTGACGAACGTGGTGACGCTCGCCTCGGGCGTGGGCAATCCGTTCTTCAGCGTCCGCTTCACGGGTCTGGGCATTGACTTCGGCAAGCACGGCATCGGCCACGGCGGGACTTACAACGGCATGACGTGGGACGTGATGTCCACGACGATCCGCCGCTTCCATTTCGAGCTGATCGCGCGGCTGATGAAAAAGCTCGAGGCCGTTCCCGAGGGCGACGGCACGATGCTCGATCACACGACGATCGTGTATCTGAGCGACGCGGCGGAAGGCCATCACATCCGCTGCTGGGAATGGCCGTTCGTGCTGATCCCCGGCAAGCGCACCGGCCTCCAGGGCGGGCGCTACGTCGAGTATCCGTACTGGGGCAAGAAGGGTCACAAGACCATCGGCAACCTCTACGCGTCCCTCCTGCACAGCATCGGTGACCGCCGCGAATTCTTCGGCGTGAAAGAGCCGATGCTCGCGAAGGAAATAGACATCAACGGACCGCTGGCTGAGTTGGCTTCCTGATCCGGCACATCGGATTCGGGTTCATCCGTCGTCCGGCCCGCGTTTCCCCACCATGCATCGAATGAGACACAACACGCTGGCAATCGTCGTCGCGCTCCTGAGCGGCGCTCCCGGTTTCTCGGCGGAACGGTCGGCGAAGGAATCCCCGACGTTGGCGGGCGGGCACAACAAGGTTGGAAGCGCCAATGGTCGCAGGTCGCATCTTCGAGCGAACGCTGAGCGGCAGCATCGTCTGCTACGACCTCCGCGCGGGGAGTGGAAAATAGCGAAACGAAAAGGAGAGCCATGAACTGCAAACTCTTCCCCACCCTCGCAGCGGTTTTCGCGATTGCAGTGGCGTGCGGTTTCGCCGCCGACTCGCCGGAGCCCATGGTTTTGCGCGCGCACGAGCGATGGGTCAGTGCGGTGCAGTTCAGTCCGGACGGGAAACACATCGTGTCCGGCGGTGATGACGAGACGGTGAAAGTATGGGATGTGGCGAGCGGCAAGCTGCTGTGGACCGTGCGCGAGGAGGGCGCGGCGGTGACGGCAGTCACGTTCAGCGCGGATGGAAAGCGTGTCGTCGCTGGGCGCTGGGATGGGTTGCTGCAAGTGCGGGATTCGCGCGATGGGAAACTGATGATGACTTTGCGCGGCCACACTGAGAACATCACTTCGGTCGCGTTCAGTCCGGATGGGAAACGCATCGCATCGGGCAGCGGGGATGACACGTTGAAAGTCTGGGATGCGGAGCGCGGTGAAGAGTTGATCGAGATCGAATCGGGCAACGAATACGACGTTACCGCCGTGGCGTTCAGCCCGGACGGCGCGCGCATCGTGTCGGGCGACGGGGAGGACAACGTGAGGATTTGGGATGCGCGCAGCGGCGAGGAATTGCTGAAGCTGGAGGGTCACACGGCGGCGATTTCCGCGGTGGCGTGGAGCGGCGATGGGCGGCGCATGGTGTCGGGCAGTTGGGATCGCTCGCTGCGGGTCTGGGATGCGCGCAGCGGGAAATGCGTGGCGACGATGACGGCGCACACCGATGAGGTGACGGGCGTGGCGGTCAGCGCGGATGGCACGCGCATCGTTTCCGGAAGCGCGGATGACACGGTGCGGGTCTGGGATTCCCGAAGCAAAGAGATGCTGCTGACGCTGCGAGCGGGGTTGGAAAAGGTGACGTCGGTCGCATTCAGCCGCGATGGCAAGCGCGTCGCGGCGGGGGGCAAAGGCGGGTTGAAGATTTGGGAACTGCGGGGCAAAAATTGAAGCCACTGCCATGACGCTCAGCCAATGAAACTCATCGAATTCGACGGGCGCGAAAAAGTGACACAGAGCGTCCCGCCTGTGCCGACGGTTACCCGGCAAGGGCGCTCCCATTCATTCCCGACGAGCCTGATCCGGGAGGCCGTTGTGTTTCTCACCCCGGCACAGGCGGGACGCGCTGTGTCACTTTCCTGCCCGTGCCTCCCGTTCATCCTCGCAAAAAAGATCATGGCTGGCGTGTTGGTTTTTTTCAGGAGGACTTCGCGGTTGAAGGTTTTTCAACAGGCTGTCAGACACATTCCAATCGCCCTGCTGCTGCTCGCGTCGCTGGCCGCGCGGACGGCGGCAGCGGATGACTTCGCCACGGTCGTCCAGCCGTTTCTGAAAAAGCACTGCTTCGACTGCCACGGTCCGACCAAGCAAAAATCCGGCATTCGCTACGATCAGATCGACGGGTTCCGGATCACCGAGCGGCATCTGTGGACGCTGGTGCATGAGCAACTCTCCGCGCGCGACATGCCGCCGGAGGATCGCACGCAGCCCACCGACGCCGAGCGCGCGCGGATGCTCGCGTGGATTCAGAGCGAGCAACACGCCCATCGCGCCGGGGCCACGCGCCGTCTCAATCGCCGCGAACTTTCCGCCGCGATCCGCGATGTGACGGGGCTGGCGGTGGATTACGCGTACAGCGTGCCGGAGGATGGGAAGATCGCGGGGTTCGACACGGGCGTGGAGGGCTTGCAGGACACGGCGGATTCCGTGGCGCAGTTGATGGAAGTCGCGCGGTGCGCGGCGGACGGCATCCGTTTCCTCGAACCCGCGCCTGGCGCGGTGCTGGGCGCCGATCTGCGCGGGGCGAAGGATGCCCGCAAGACACTCGAGGATTTGAAAAATGCCGGCGTGCAAATGAAAGCGCGCGGCGTGAATCAGCCCGGCGCGGGACTGCTGCTCGAACCGGAATGGCTCGGCGACCGGAACGGACTTTCGTTCCACATTCCGCCGCCGCCGAACCGGCATGGCGTGCTGCGGCTGAAGCTCATCGTCTCGGTGATGAAGGGAAATTTTTCCGGCATCCCGAACCCTCGCCTGTGGGTGAAAGCCGGCGGCAGCGTCGTCGCGATGCAGGAGATGACGGGCACGCTGGACCAGCCGGATGAGCTGACCTTCGAGGTGCAGGTGGATGACCTCGCGGTCGGCACGAAGGGAATCGAAATCGCGCTGCACAACATGGTCGAGGTGCCGTACGCGGTGGAGGGCTTCGAGAACGAGGACCGGAGCAAGCCCGAGGAGAATATTCCCGGCGGCACGGGATTGTTCCGTCCGCAGTTTGACCGGAAGGCGAAGGGGACGCCGGCGCAGCAGCCGGTGCCGTTCATCGTCCTGCAACGCATCGAGGTGGATGCGAATCACGTCGCCGCGTGGCCGCCGGCGGAGTGGAAATCCAACGCCGTTGAAATCGCCGACAATCCCGCGAGCGCGCGACGCCTGCTCGCGCTGTGGACCGAGCGCGGGTGGCGGCGCCCGGCGAAGGACGCGGAGCTGAAACCGTTTCTCGATCTTTACGCGAAGTTCCGCGGAGAGGGCGCGTCCTTCGACAACGCGCTGCGCGGCGCATTCCGCTCGGTGCTGCTCAGCGCGCCCTTCCGGTATCTCGCCGCGCCGAACGATCCCGATCCCGCGACCGCGCGGCACGCCGTGGCTTCGCGGCTCAGCTTAATGCTCACAGGTGCGCCGCCGGATGCGGAACTGCGCCGCCTCGCCGCCGCGGGAAAACTCGCGGAGCCAGCCGTGCTGGACGCGCAGACCGATCGCCTGCTCGCGAGTCCGCGCAGCGATGCGTTCGTGCGTCCCTTCGTGATGCAGTGGCTGGTGATGGGCCAGCCGATCACGCTCACGATGGATCACATCCAGAAACAGGACTTCCGCTTTGGCCGCCACCTGAAGGCTTCGATGCAGGAGGAGACGCTCGCGTATTTCGCGCAACTGCTCGGTGGCAATCAGCCTGCGCGCGAACTGATCCGCAGCGACTGGACGATGATGAACGACATCCTTGCCATTCACTACGGCTACCCCGCGAGCGAAGGCGGGCAGTTGCGGAAAATCACGCTGCGTCCCGACGATCCGCGCGGCGGCGGCATCCTCGGGCACGCTGGCATCCAGTCCATGCTCTGCTGGATGGGGGACAACTGGGTGATCTATCGCGGCGCGTGGACGCTGCGCCACATCCTGAACGCGCCGCCGCCGCCGCCGCCGCTGGAGGTGCCGGAACTGAATCCCGCCGACGCGAAAAATCACGGCAAGACTTTCAAGGAACTGCTGAAGCAACATCAGGCCGACGAGCGCTGCGCCATCTGCCACAAGACGATGGATCCGCTGGGATTCGCGTTTCAAAATTTCGATCTCAGCGGACGCTGGCGTGCGGCGGAATACGACCGCTACGAGCGCGCTGAACTCGACGGCAAGATCGCCTGGCGTGGCACTGGCAAGGCGCGGCCCGTGGACGCGATCGGTCAGTTGCCGCGCGGCGAGGCGTTTCAAAGTTTCGCGGAGTGCAGGGACATCATCGCCTCGAAATACGAGGGCGATCTGGTCCTCGGGCTGATGAAGAATCTGCTCGTGTA
>Ga0105048_10000689_pt1 | contig 52910 bp, 41 predicted proteins | sample MAT05_FD_78382 | JGI IMG/M metagenome (GOLD analysis project Ga0105048, IMG submission 78382) | Freshwater microbial communities from Lake Fryxell liftoff mats and glacier meltwater in Antarctica - MAT-05 | ecosystem: Environmental > Aquatic > Freshwater > Ice > Liftoff microbial mat | place...
CACCGCGCAGGATTTCGCGCCGGCAACCGCCCAGGTGACAATTCCGGCGACCGCACCGACCGCACCGACCGCACCGACCGCACCGACCGCTCCGACCGCACCGACCGCACCGACGACGATGGTGCTCGATACTGCTGTCGGCCCGCTGACGACGGCACGCGCCGTGGGACTGCAGCGCTACGTTGCCGATTCGGCGACGGTACCGATGCTGCACATGAAAAAAAGCCGCAACAGCAGCGTGACGCTGATGGTGTTCGGCCTCGCCACCCTGCTGGTGGGCACCGTGGTCGACGGTGATACCGGCACCGTGATCGTATTGACCGGCGCCGGCATCGGGCTCGTGGGCCTGTACCGCTACCTCAACCAGTAGCGGGTACGGGGGCAGTGTGTGCGTGGCGGGCCGCCGTGCGGCCTGCCAGGCGAGCCTCCCGACGTGATTCCAGCCAGCCGTAGAGCACAGGCAGCACGAACAACGTGAGTACGGTGCTCGTGATCAGTCCACCGATCACGACGCTGGCCAATGGTCGTTGCACCTCGCTGCCCGGACTCGTACTGAGTGCCATGGGCACGAAGCCGAGGCTCGCCACCAGCGCCGTCATCAGCACGGGGCGCAAGCGGTCGGCCGCTCCCAGCAGAATGCGATCGAGTACGCTCAACTTGTGATCGCCATGCGCGTGGCGCAGCTGATTGAGATGCTCCACCATGACGACGCCGTTCAGCACGGCGATGCCGAAGAGCGCAATGAAGCCGATACTGGCCGAGAGATTGAGATTCAGCCCACGCACCCACAGCGCGGCAATACCACCGACCAGCGCGAACGGGACGTTCGCGAGTACCACGAGTGCTTGCGGAACGGATCGGAACGAAAGGTAGAGCAGTCCGAAGATCAGGAACAGCGCGCCCGGCACCACCAGCGTGAGCCGCGACATCGCGCGCTGCTGATTCTCGTACTGACCGCCCCACTCGAGAAATACGCCGGAGGGCAACGTGACGTCGCGAGCGACGCGAGCGCGCACTTCCTGCACGAAGCTGCCGAGGTCGCGTCCCCGCACGTTGCTGAGCACCAGCGAACGGCGCTGCGCGTCTTCATGACCGATCATCTCGGGACCGGTGGTGGTCTGCAGGTCGGCCACGGCCGACAGAGGCACCAATTCTCCACCCGGTGCGCGAATGGTGAGCCGCGACAATGACGCGGCGTCGGCACGGGAAGCCTCGGGAAGACGCACCACGATGCCCACACGCCGGAAGCCATCGATCAACTCGGCCGCGACCTGTGAACCCATGGCCAACTCGATGGCGTCACGCACATCGGCCACCGAAAGGCCGTACTGTGCCAGCGCCTCCCGCTTGATCTCCATGCGCACCTGACCGCTGCCATCAGCAATCTCCACCGCCACATCGGCGCTTCCCGGCACAGCCGTCACGATCCCGCGAATGCGTTCCGCGATCGACTCGTTCTGGGTGAGATCAGGGCCAACCACCTTGATGCCAAGGTCGGTTTTGATGCCGCTTTCCGCCTCGTCGAGGCGCATGGCGAGTGGCTGGGTAAAGGACACCCACAATCCGGGCACCGCGCGCAGCGCCGAATCGAGCGCGGCCACGAGTCCCTCCGAATCCTCCGCGGTGGTCCACTCGCTCCGCGGCTTGAGAATCACGTACATGTCGCCTTCGAACAGCCCCATCGCTTCGGTGGCGAGGTCGGGGCGACCTTCCTTCGTCACGACGGTGACGACCTCCGGGAACTGCTTCACGATGCGCTCGGCCGCCATCGACAACTTGGTGGCATCCTGCAGCCCCACACTTGGCAGTCGGCGCGTAGTAATCAGGATAGAGCCTTCATCGAGCTTGGGCATGAACTCGGTGCCGATCTTCGACAACGAGCCAACGGCGATTACGACCAGCACGACGGCCGCGATCAGCAGTGGCTGCGGGCGCGCCATCACGCCCGCCAACACGCGGCGATATCGCTCGGTGAGTTTCGTCAGCCACGGCGCTTGGGTGGCCTCGCCTTTGCGGAGCGCCCACGAGGCGACTGCCGGGACGTAGGTGAGCGCGAGAAACAGCGACCCGAGTACCGCACACACCACGGTGAAGGCCATCGGCTTGAACATACGGCCCTCCATCCCGTCGAGCGTAAAAATCGGGAGGTACACGGCCACGATGATGGCGATGCCGAACAGAATGGGTCGACCCACCTCGACGGCGGCGCGTTCGAACAGACCCAACCGGTTCGCGTCGCTCTGCGATTCCATGCGCCGGATGAAACTCTCGATCATCACGATCGAGGCGTCCACGATGAGTCCGAAGTCGAGGGCGCCAAGGCTCATCAGATTCGCGGAGTACCCGAAGATGCCCATACCGATGAACGCGATCAGCATCGAAATCGGGATCACCGACGCCACGATGAGCGCGGCGCGCACGTTGCGCAGGAACAGGAAGAGCACCGCGATCACGAGCAGCCCACCTTCCACCAAATTCTTGACGATGGTGGTCGTGGTACGCGCGACGAGATCCGTCTGATCGTAGTAGGGTGTGACCTTCACGCTCGCGGGCAGCGCCTTCTGAATCTCGGCCATCCGCTCGCGCACCAGTTTGATCACTTCGCGCGAATCGGCGCCCTTGAGCTTCAGCACCATGCCGCTCACCACTTCTTCCTTACCGTCGTGTGTCACGGCACCATTGCGCGGCAGCGCACCCAGTACCACGGTGCCGATGTCGCTCACGCGCACTGGCGCACCGAGGTACGCACCGACCTGCACGCGCAGCACGTCGTCGGTGTTCTCCACGCGGCCAAGTCCGCGCAAGGTGTAGCGCTCGCCACCTTGTTCGAGGTAGCTACCACCGAAGGCGAGGGTGTTCCGGGCGAGCGCATCGTGCACGTCGGTGATCGTGAGCCGACGCGCGGCCAGCTTCACGGGATCGACGATCACTTCCACGCGCTCGGTAAGACCGCCCCAGGAGTTGACCTCCGATACGCCGGGCACCGTGCGCAAGCGCGGACGTATGGTGTAGTCGTGCAACGTCTTGAGTTCGGTCAGCGACAACGAGTCGCTGGTGAGCACGTACTGATACAGCTCGCCCATCGGCGTCGACACCGGCCCGAGCGCCGACTCCACACCGGCCGGCAAGGCACCCTTCGCGTCGTTCAGCCGCTGCTGCACCAACTGCCGCGCAAAGTACACGTCGACATGGTCGGGGAACGGTACTGTGACGAGTGAGAGACCGAACTTCGATACCGAACGCACCCCTTCGGCATCCGGCACGCCCATCAGCGACGACTCGATCGGATACGTGACGAGCCGCTCCACTTCTTCCGGCGCCATGCCGGGAGCGACGGTGATGACTTCGACGCGAGTGCCGGTGAGATCGGGAAACGCATCGAACGCGATATGTTGCAGTGCGTACAGACCGGCCGCCATCAGTCCCAGCGTGACGCCGATGACGACGCCGCGACGGTGCAGTGCAAAGTGAATCAGAGCTTTCACGGTGTCATTCTCCGTCGGGAGAACGACGCTTGATCAACTCCGCCTTGGCGATCGCGGCACTGCCGGAGATCACGCGACGCCCCGGTGAAACGCCCGACAGAATTTCCGTACGGTCGCCGGCGCGTCGCCCCGTCCGCACACGAACGGCCTCGATGTGCAGCCCTTCGCCGCGCTGGTCGGCCACGATGACGACGGTATCGCCCTCGAGTGCCTGGACTGCCGACGACGGCACGACGAGCACCGACGCGCCACCACGTCCGGAGATCTCGGCCTGCACGAACGACTCGGCGCGCCCACTGCGCACACCGCTGCTGGGGACCGCGATCACCTCGATCGTGCGGGTCAGCGTGTCGACGGTCGGCGCGACGCGCGTGACTGTGGCCGACATCTCCGCGGTCGGCGACTCGGTCAGTGCGAATCGCACCGTGGCTCCCGCCTCAACCCCCGCCGCCGCTTCCGCACTCAGGTGCATCTGCAATTGCAGCCGATCGGGATTGCCCACCGACACCAGCGGTGTGCCCGGCAACACCACGGTGCCCGGCTGGGCCGCGCGCGCGGTGACGACACCGGCTATCGGGGTCCGAATGAGGACGTCATGCTCATCCGCCAGCGTCGGCACGTTCCCGGAGCCGACAAGGTGATCGATGAACGCGACGGCGCGATCGCGTTCCGCCAGCGCTTGTGTGTACATCGATGCCGCGACCCGTCGCTCCACATCGACGCGCTCGACCTCGGCGCGCGACATGGCCTTGGCATCGAGCAGTCGCGCCGCGCGATCGGCGGCGCTGATGGCCAGATCGCGTTCCGCTTCGGCCGCCGAGAGCCTCGCGGTGGCGCTGGCGAGGGCACTCCGCGCGTCCATGATCTCGTGGCTGTGAATGAGCACCAGCACCTGCCCCGCCTGCACCCGGTCGCCCACGCGCACGAGCACGTGGGTAATGCGGCCCTCGGTGATCGAACCGATGGTCTCGAGCGCGCCGGGATCGAGCATCAACCGTCCGGGCACGGTCACGGCGGACTGCCAAGGAACCATGCGGGCGGTGTCGTAGGTAAAGCCGCCGATCGCGACCGATTGGGCTGAGAGCGTCGCGGTATCGGCGGTCGGCGCCGACGACGCAGCTGCCGGCGCTCCGGCGGTCTCCGGCGAGCTGCCACAGGCGACGAACAGCGCGCTGCTGACAAGAAGGCAGCCGGGCCCGAGTCGACGGGACATCGGGGATGGCAATGTCGATGGCATGATCAGGATCCGGTCGTCAACAGGGTGGACAGCAACGGCAAGTCGAGCGGACTGGAGTCGTCCAGTCGCGCACCGAGGGCGCGTTCGAACTCGAGACGGGCCAGCCAGGCATCGGTGGCCCAGCGGAGGTGGGTGTTCATGGCGTCGGTGGCGGCACGCTCGGCATCGAGCAGTTCGGTGAGGGTGGCGTGCCCTTCGCGATAGGCGACCCGCGCGATGCGCGCGATCTCGCGTCCACGTGCGTCGAAGGTCGAGGCGGCCTGCGCGGCCCCGCGTGACGCGACGTAGGCCCGCCAAGCAGCACTCACGCTTCCCTGGATCTGATTGAGCATGTCGTCGCGCAGCGCCTGTGCTTCGGCGTACTCACCGCGGGCCCGCTGCCGCGCGGCGTCGTTGCGATTGAACAGCGGGAACGGCATCGCGAATCCGATCTGGCCCGTCATGAAGCCGCCGGTCTGCTTGGATCCCCCTTGCAGCTGCATATCGCCGATCAGACCGCGACTTTCGGCCGTGTAGCGCCGCTGCGCTTCACGCAGCGCCGATTCGCGGGCTCGCACTTCCGGACGCGCCCCGAGCGCGATGGCCTTCACGGTGCCGCTGTCCGGTGCGGTCGGCATCGCGGGCGCGGCTAGGACCGCCAGCGTCGGCAGGGCTTCTGCCGCGAGTCCGAGCACCCGGGCCAGCTGCGCGCGCGCACGGGCGGCGTCACCGGTGGCCGTGACCAGCGCAACGCGGGCGCGGTCCGCCTCGAGCTGAGTACGCAAGCCAACCGCCTCCGATACCAATCCCTCGCGCAAGCGCGTGGCATCGACGTCGGCAATCTCGGTGAGCGCCTGCACCTGCCGAGCGGAAACCGCGAGCGCGCCGTCGGCCGCCGCCGCATGCAACCACGCCCGGGCCACTTCGATTTCCGCTTCGCGCCGCTCGGCGACCGCGTCGGCCTGCACCCGCTGGCGGCCTGCTCCGGAGGCCTGCCGTAGGGCGAGACGTCGACCGGTGAGGTCGAGCGGGATATACGCGGTGGCGAAGATGTCGGGCTGCAGCGAGCTCCCGAGATTCTCACGACGCCACTCGATGGTGGGGTTCGGCCACTGGCCGGTTTCCCCGGCACGGCCGGTGCCGGCCACCTCGCGGGCGTCGGCAAGCTTCCGAAGCGGTCCGCTCTGACGCGCCTGCTGCAGCGCGCCAGCCAGGTCGAGCGGCGCCGCTTGGGCCCACGCGCTCGATGCGGGCATCGCGGCCATCGCGAGGCACGCCGCGAGGGCGATCAGCGCCGATCCCGGCACCGTCCGGGAAGGTTCGAATTCGTTCATGCGCCAACCTACCTGCGTTGGATGAACGTTCCGTGAACGGCCCGAGCGTCACATCCGGTATGTGCGATACCTGTATGGTAACGCTCGTCCCACTTCGGTGGTGAATTTCCTCAAGTCGAATCGAGACGGAGCCGATGTAACACTTGCGGCGCATACGTGTCGCGCGCTTCGAATGACCTCAGCTCTCCGTCCAGTGCCCGTAACTACGCCTGCTTACTCACACGCGGTGATCGACGTCGATCACCAGGCGCCTGATCCCCTCACCTGTCTGGTTCGGGCGTACGACCGCGCCATCCGCGCGTGCGAGGCGTTCGACCACCACGGATCGCGGGAAGCGATCAACGTGCTGCGGTGCGCACTCGAACTCGACTCCCCCGCATCCAAGAGCTTCGACGCGTTGTACGCGTGGTGCGAGGAGTCGGTAGACTGCCGTGACTTCGTCGGCGCCGCCCAGTGCCTGCGCTCACTCCGTAACGCCTGGCGTCGCGCCGCACAGCCCAAGCCCATCCCGTTCGCGCGCGTCCGAGCTGGCCAGCAGGTCTGCTGAGGGCCATTCGACGGCTCGTCCGTTCGCTGTTCCGTCAGGTCCTGGCGAGCGGCACGCGCACCTGCACCAGTGTGCCGCCGCGTACGCCGCCGCTCACCGCAATCGTACCATGGTGCTGACGCACGATCCACGCGGCGATCGCCAGTCCGAGCCCACTACCGTCGGGACGTTTCAGGCGGGCGGCATCACCGCGATAAAACCGATCGAACACGCGTGTACGCTCGTGCGGCGGAATACCGATGCCGTCGTCTTCGACCTCGAGCAGCGCGGCCTCGCTGTCAGGCCGGACTCGCACGTGCACCGCGCCGCCATCCGTGCCGTAGCGAATGGCGTTGTCCACGAGAATGCTGACCAATCGCGGCAACAAGGCGCTGTCGCCGAGCACGGGCGACTCTTCGAGCACGCTATAGTCGAGGGTCATGCCACGGCGCTGCGCCTCGGGTTGCCACCGCGGCAATTCGTCGGCGACGAGATCGTCGAGAAAGAGTGACTCCACGCGCGTCGTCGCCTCCTCACCGGCAGCGTCGGCACGCGCGAGTTGCAGCAATTCATCGACGTGCTGCGACACATCGCGGAGCTCCTGATCGATCGCGCGCAGCACGGCGGTATCGTTCGGCGCCATAGGCTCCAGCATCGCCACCTCCACGCGTGCGCGCAACCGGGCGATCGGCGTGCGCAACTCATGCGCCGCATCGGCCAGAAACTCGCGCTGCTGCGCGAGCGCGCCGTCGAGCCGATCGAGCAAGGCGTTGAATCGCACGCCAAGTCGTCCGAGTTCATCGGTGGGGTCATCGATCGGCAACCGCGCGCCACTGGCGGGCGCGATACGCGCCGCTGCGTCGGCCATACGGACCACGGGGCGCAAGGTCCGACCGGTCAACCACCATCCGGCGACGGCGGCGCAGAGCACCAACAGGGGAATCCCGACCCCGAACCAGCGGTCGATGCGCGCCTGTAGTGCCATCACGTTCGCCTCGCTGGCGTCGACTTCGATATCCCATCGGGGGGCGATCTCAGGATCGAGCGCGAAGCGCACGGTACGTACCGGTCCCGACAAGGGGCGGCGGGCGCGACGCACCGGGGCACCCACAACCTGAAACAGCGTCCCATCCGGCTTGCGGAGACGAATCGCACGTTCCTCGAATACCAACTCGCCCGCAATGTGCGCGAGCGTGGCCTCCACCGTGACGTACTCCTCGACCTCGGCGCGAAAGAATTGTTGTACGAGACCCGCCGAGGCGAGCACCGACTTGTCGAACTCACGCTGCAGCGTGGCGTGGAGGGCGTACCGCAAGACGCCAGCGGCGCCCAACAGCACGAACAGCAGGGTCGCCGCGTACAGCGCCGTGAAGCGCAGGCGGATGCGTGGACGCGGTTGCTCACCCGAGTGCGGCATCACAGCGTCGGCATCACGGTTTCGGTACCGCCAACCGATAGCCTGTCCCGCGCATCGTGGAGAGCAATGGCAGTTCGTCGGGGCCGTCCACTTTCTTGCGAAGGCGTGCGATGTACACATCGATCACGTTGCTCATCGGATCGAAGTTGTCATCCCAGGCGTGCTCGCCGATGTACTCGCGCGTGAGCACCCGGCCGCTGGCGCGCATGAGGACCTCGAGTACCGCAAACTCCTTGGTGGTGAGCAAGATCAGGCGCGCTCCGCGCCGCCCCTCGCGGGTGGCCGGGTCGAGCACCAGGTCGCCCACTTGCAACAGCGTGGGCGCAGCGTTGTCCGGACGTCGCAGCAGCGCGCGGACCCGGGCCACGAGTTCACCCATCGCGTAGGGCTTGACGAGGTAGTCGTCGGCACCGAGATCGAGACCGGCGATGCGATCCTGCACGCCATCGCGGGCCGTGGCCATGAGTACTCGCGGCGCGGGAACCTTGGCACGGAACACGCTACACAACGCGAAGCCGTCGTCGTCGGGCAGCCGGATATCGAGGATTACGGCGTCGTAGGGGCTGACGGCCGCGAGTTCCCGGGCCATCTTCCCTGTAGCTGCCGCGTCCACGGCAAACCCCGACGCCCGCAAGAAAGCCGTTGCGCTTTCACGCAGCGTATCGTCGTCCTCTACCAGCAACACTCGCATACCGGAGAATGTATCGCGTGGATGACGGCAGCATGAACGGGTACCCGAACGGCGGCGGAACGAATTACGAGAGCGATCGCAGCGGCCCGCGCATTCGTCCCCGTATCGGCGTGGTCTTCGGCGGGGGCGCTCTCAAGGGGATGGCGCACGTCGGGGCTCTGAAAGCGCTCCGTGAGGCCGGCATCACCCCGCGCCTGTATGCTGGCTCCAGCATCGGGGCCATGATCGCCGCCGCCGCCGCCAGTGGGCGGAGTATTGATGAGCTCACCGAGCGGGCGCTGCGGTTCCGCCGTCGCGATCTGTTCCGCATCAACCACGTGGGCATGCTGATGGAGCGCATGCTCTCGAGGTCGATCTACCTGGAGTCGCCGCTGCGCGCCCTCTGCGACGAGCTGGTGGCCGAGGGGACGTTCGAGGAACTCGAGACGCCGCTGCTGGTGACGGCGGTCGACATCGAACGCGGAATTCCGTTGGTGTTCGGCCGCCCTGGCTTTCGCGATGTCCGGGTGCGCGATGCCGTGTACGCCTCGTGTGCGCTCCCCGGGTTCTTCCCGCCGGGCGTCGTGGGCAATCGCGTGTGCATCGATGGCGGCACCACCGACAACCTGCCGGTGTCGATCGCCTCGATGGGCATGGACGCCCTGATCGCGGTCGACGTCGGCATCGCCGATGTGCCGCTGGCCACCGGCATCGCCGAGCAAGGCTTCGCGTCGATATTCATGCGGGCGGCGACCATGATGATGCACGAACAGCAGCAGGCCACGCTGGAGCGCTGGACCACCCCGCCGTTGCTGCTGGTGCGTCCCAAGGTGTCGCACATCGGCTGGTTCAGCTTCTCGCATGTCGAAGAGCTTCTGCAGATGGGTTATGACGCCATGAACGCCGCGCTGGCGCATCTCGACACCATGCTGGCGGCCCCTGGTGGCATCTTCCCGCGCACGTCGGTGGAGATCGTGGTCGATCGCGCCAAGTGCACGGGCTGCGCGCTCTGCGTGGCGCGCTCGCCGGGGCTGATGGCGCTCGACGCGCAGCGGAAAGCGTACGCCCTGGTGCGAGAGCATGAGTTCTCACCGGCCGACGGGTCGGTGGCGAACTGTTGTCCCACCGAGGCGATCTCGGTGGTGTCGGTGTCGGCGGAACCGGCGGCGATGAGAGAAGTGCTGGAGATCAGCGCCTGAAGGGTCCGATGGCGCATGCGGCCCAGCTCGCTGTGATCACGTCGCCACGCAGCCGTCACGAATCCGTGACAGGAGTCACGTAGATTTCAGATTCACTCTGTCCCGTGACGACTCCATGCCTGCGCTCCACCTTCGTCGTACGCTCGCACGTCTCGCATTGTTGCTTCCGGTCGGGGCCTGCGCCGACCGTAGCGATACGTCATTGCTCGGCGGAGAACTGATCACACTGGCGGGCTCGACGTCCATCCAACCCTTCGCGGAGCGCTGGGCGGAGGAGTATCACGGTGGACGTATCGTGGTGCAATCCGGAGGATCGACCGCGGGCATACGCGCCGCCCACGACGGCACGGCGGACATCGGCATGTCGTCGCGAGCGCTGCATCCCGTCGAGACAGCTGGATTGGTGCAGACCATCGTGGCGCGCGACGGGATCGCCGTGATCGTGCACGCCTCGAATCCCGTGCACGCTACGTCACTCGCGCAGTTGCGCGACATCTACTCCGGTCGCATTCGCAACTGGAGCCAGCTTGGCGGACGCGACGCCGCGATCAGGGTCATCACGCGCGAAGATGGCTCGGGGACGCGTGACGCCTTCGAGGCGTTCGTGATGGACGCGCAGCATGAGATCGCACCGGCGGCGCTGGTGACTGCCTACTCAGGCGGATTGCGCAAGATGGTCTCGCAGGACCCCCACGCGATCGGCTACGTCACCTTCAGTCAACTGACGGCGGAGGTCCACGCGATTACGATCGACGGCATCGCGCCAACGGAGCGGTCCATCGCCAGTGGGACCTATCGCCTGCAGCGCCCGTTCGTCTTTCTGACGCATGGACCACCGCGCGGCGACGCGTTGGCCTTTATCGAGTTCGTACTGTCCGCCTCAGGGCAGCGACTCGCGCGCGCGGAGGGATTGGCGCCGGTGACCGTCCAGTGATGATGGCGATTGCGCAGGCCCGGCGTCGCCTGTCGGCGGCGCACCTCAGTGACCAGGTGATCGAGCGGATGCTGCTCTTCGCGGCACTCTCGGCGGTCGGCACCCTCGCGCTGATCACGCTGTTCATTCTTCGCGAAGGCTTACCGGTGGTATTCGACCGAGGTCCGCTCGAGTTCCTTGCCGGCCAGAAATGGGCGCCGACGCGCGGACACTTCGGGCTCCTCCCTATGATCGCCGGAACCGCCGTCGTCACGATCGGAGCGCTGGTGATCGGCTTGCCGCTCGGGTTGGCTGGTGCGATTACGTTGGCCGAGCTGGCGCCGCCGAGAATCCGGCAGGTGCTCAAGCCGACCGTCGAGTTACTCGCTGGCATTCCGTCGGTCGTCTACGGCTTCATCGGTATGGAAATTCTGGTGCCCCTCATCAGGGATAGTGGAGCCCTCGGCGGGCCGGGCTACTCGGCGCTCGCCGCTTCCATCATCCTGGGGATCATGGTGTTGCCCACGATCATCGGCATCAGCATCGATGCGCTCGAAGCGGTCCCGAAAAGCTATCGTGACGGTTCGCGAGCACTCGGTGCAACGCAGTGGCAAACCATCACGGGTGTGGTACTCCCGGCCGCGCGCAACGGCATCGTGGCGGCGGTCATCCTCGGCATGGGTCGGGCCGTCGGTGAAACGATGGCCGTGATCATGGTCGCTGGAAATGCCGTGCAGTTCCCCAACTCCGTGCTCGACCCCGTTCGCACGCTCACGGCGAACATTGCGCTCGAGATGAGCTACGCGAGCGGCGCCCACGCCCAAGCCCTGTTCGCCACCGGCATCGTGTTGTTCATCGTGAGTCTTGGCTTGAACACCATGGCCGGTCGGGTGCGGTCGGTGAAGCGACGCGCTCCGCGTGTCCTTGCGCCGAAGACGCGCTGAATGCGACCACTCCTCGCGCCGCGCACCACGCAACGCGTGGCGATGATGCTGATGTGGTCGGCCACGGCCGCAACGATCGGATTGCTACTGTTCATCGTCGGCTTCGTCCTGCGTCGAGGAGCCGGCACGCTTTCCTGGGAGTTCCTCACATCGAATCCGCGCCACTCAGGTGCACTCGGCGGCATCCTGCCGACCGTCGTCTCGACCATCTACGTGTCAGCTGCGGCCGTCGTCGTCGCCGCGCCGCTCGGCGTGGCCGCCGCAGTCTATCTCGCGGAGTACACGAACGAGAGCCGACTCACGCGCTTCATCCGCAGTGGCACGGAAGCACTCGCCGGCATACCAAGTATCATTTTCGGCTTGTTCGGATTTGCGTTCTTCGTCACCGCGCTTGGCATGGGGTGGTCGATTCTCTCGGGCGGATTGACGCTCGGGCTGATGATTTTGCCGACTGTCATCCGCACGAGCGAGGAAGCACTGCGCGCCGTGCCCGGGTACTATCGCGATGTCGCCCAGTCGCTCGGCGCCTCGAAGTGGCAGTCGATACGAACCGTCGTCCTACCGGCGGCGGCACCAGGCGTCATGACCGGCGTCGTTCTCGGCATCGGACGGGCCGTGAGTGAAACGGCTGCGGTGATCTTCACCGCAGGCGTTGCGCTCAAGATGCCGTGGTCGCCTTTCGATTCGGCTCGCACGATGAGCGTCCACTTCTACACGCTCACGATGGAAGGGATCAGCGACGAGATGGCGTATGGCACGGCATCGGTGCTCGTGATGACGATCCTGGCGATCAACCTCGGCGCCTACTGGTTGATGAACCAGCTCACGAAGCGATACCGATGACGGCTGCTGCCTCCGGCGACACGGCGGTCATGATCGATATTCACCAGGTATCCATCCGATACGGCGCGCTCGAAATCCTCAGGCCCACCACACTGCGCATCGACCGCGGGACGATCCACGGTATCATCGGTCCCGCCGGCAGCGGGAAGTCCTCGCTGCTCCGGTCCATCAACAAGCTGAGCGTGGAGCGCGACGGCGCGATCGTTTCGGGAACGATCCGAGTTGATGGCGTCGATGTGCTGTCGTTGGTGGGTGATGCATTGGCGTCACTCCGCCGCCGCGTCGGCATCGTGTTCGCCACCCCGCAGCCCCTTCCGCGCACGATCTTCGAGAACGTGGCGTACGCCCTGCGAATCGCCGGCATCACCGATGGCGGAGTGCTCGCCGGCAAGGTGGAGGCGGCGCTCAGAGCGGCGCAGCTGTGGGAAGAAGTGGCTGATCGATTGGATCTCATGGCACCGCAACTGTCTGGCGGCCAACAGCAACGCCTCTGCATCGCACGGGCGCTCGCGTTGAACCCCAGTGTGGTCCTGCTGGACGAACCGTGCTCAGCGCTCGATCCGATCACATCGCGTCGCATCGAGGACACGTTGGTGAGCCTCACGCCGGCGGTGACCGTTGTGCTGGTCACGAACAATATCAAACAGGCCGAGCGCGTCGCTCATACCACGAGCTTCTTCCTGATGGGCGACCTCGTAGAGACCGCGCCTACCGAGAAATTGTTCAGCGCCGCCGACGATCAGCGCACACAAGACTACCTCGCCGGGCGATTCGGGTGACCGATACGATCTGCGTGGCGGGACTCGACCTCTGGTACGGTGCGTTTCAGGGGCTCAAGCGGGTCTCTGTCTCTTTTCCGGCGCGCCGGATCACGGCACTGATCGGACCGTCGGGATGCGGGAAATCGACCTTGCTCCGCTGTCTGAATCGCATGAACGACCTGCTCCCGGGTGTGCGGATCGAGGGAGTGGTTCGCCTCGACGGCGCGGACATTTACGCGCGGGGCGTCGATGTCGAGCAACTCCGACGGAGGGTCGGTATGGTGTTCCAGCGTCCCAATCCCTTTCCGCTTTCGGTATTCGACAACGTGGCGTACGGTCCGCGACTCCACGGCGAGCGCAACTCCCGAACGCTCCACCGCCTCGTGGACGAATGCCTGCATTCCGTCGGGTTGCTCGGCGCCGCCGGCGTGCATCACGATGGACATGCGCTCGAGCTTTCCGGTGAGCAACAACAGCGCCTGTGTATCGCGCGAGCGCTGGCGACCTCTCCGGAAGTGCTTCTGATGGATGAACCGTGCAGCGCACTCGATCCGGCCGCCACGGCTGGCATCGAAACGCTGATGCAGTCGTTGGCCGAGCGCTATACCATTGTGATCGTGACGCACAACATGGCGCAGGCGCAGCGTGCCTCGCATCGTACGGGGTTCATGCTGCTCGGAGAGCTGGTCGAGATCGGCGAGACGCGCCAGATGTTCGAGAGCCCACAGGACGAGCGAACGGGCGGATACATCGAGGGTCGGTACGGCTGACGTCTGGAGATCAGTGCCTGTTTCCCCTCGCCTTCCCGCCCCCCTCGCCCGATATTTCCCGGTAGCCTCGTCGGAACCGGGTGCCGCAAGCAGGGCGGCATCACGGCGCGATGAGTGGCTCCGTCCAGCAACGCGTGTGGTCGACCCCTGGGGAAAGGCCCGCGCAGGACCAACCCTTCCATGTCGCATCCCAATTCGTTCGGCAGCCGTTCCACCTTGTCGGTGGGCGACCGTCAGTATGCGTTTTTCCACCTCGGCGCCCTCGATGCGCTGCCGGGGAGTACCGCGCCCACCCTACCGTTCTCGCTGCGCGTCCTGCTCGAGAATCTGCTCCGCGGTGAAGACGGCGCCTTCGTGAAGCGGGTCGATGTCGAGGCCCTCGCCCGCTGGAACGTCAAGGCTGCCGTCGACAAGGAAATCGCCTTCCGCACCGCTCGCGTGCTACTGCAGGACTTCACCGGCGTGCCGTGCGTGGTTGATCTCGCCGCGATGCGCGATGCCATGGTGGCCCTCGGCGGCGACCCCACCAAGATCAACCCGCTGCAGCCGGTGGATCTCGTGATCGACCACTCGGTGCAGGTGGATGAGTACGGCACCGACGCCGCGCTGCTCATCAACACCGAGCTGGAGTTCGAGCGGAATCTCGAGCGGTACCAGTTCCTGAAATGGGGCCAGACCGCGCTTCACAATTTCCGCGTGGTGCCACCGGGCACCGGCATTTGCCATCAGGTCAACCTCGAGTACCTGGGCCAGGTCGTCTTTACGGCGGCCGACGGCCATGAGACGCTGGCTTACTGCGATTCGCTGGTCGGCACCGACTCGCACACCACCATGATCAACGGCCTGGGCGTCATGGGCTGGGGCGTGGGTGGTATCGAAGCCGAAGCGGCGATGCTTGGCCAGCCGGTCAGCATGCTGATCCCGGAAGTGGTGGGCTTCAAGCTGCACGGCAAACTGCCGGCGGGCGCTACGGCGACGGACCTGGTGCTCACCTGCACCGAAATGCTCCGCAAAAAGAAGGTCGTGGGCAAGTTCGTGGAGTTCTACGGCACGGGCCTCTCCAGTCTCGCGTTGGCCGACCGCGCCACGATCGCCAACATGGCCCCGGAGTACGGTGCCACGATGGGCTTCTTCCCGGTGGACGACGAGACCCTCAAGTACCTGCGCCTGTCGGGACGCAGCGACGAGCAGGTGGCATTAGTGGAAGCGTACACGAGGGCGCAGGGCCTTTTCCGCACCGACGCCACGCCCGACCCCGAGTTCACCGACACGCTGGAGCTCGATCTCAGCACGGTGGTGCCGAGCCTTGCCGGACCGAAGCGTCCGCAGGACCGTGTGCCACTGTCGCAGAGCAAGGCGATGTACCGTGAAGCGCTCGCCGCGCAGCGCGCCGCGAACGGGATGGCCAACGGCAATGCCGCGGCGACGATGGTGGCGGAGGGCGGCCCGGCCGATGTCTCGGGCGTGGCCGTGGAGTATCGCGGACAGACTTTCACGTTGTCCGATGGCCATGTGGTGATCGCGGCCATTACCAGCTGCACCAACACGTCCAACCCGAGCGTAATGCTCGCGGCCGGCTTGCTGGCGAAACGGGCGGTGGAGCTGGGCCTGACCACGAAGCCGTGGGTGAAGACGTCGTTGGCGCCGGGCTCGAAGGTGGCCACCGACTACTTCATCAAAGCCGGCGTCATGGACTCACTCAACGCGCTGGGCTTCAACGTGGTCGGCTACGGCTGTACCACGTGCATCGGCAACTCGGGTCCGCTGCCCACCGTGATCAGCGAAGCGATCGACGCCGGCAAGCTGAATGTGGCGGCGGTGCTCTCGGGCAACCGCAACTTCGAAGGCCGCGTGAATCCGCAGACGCGCTTCAATTACCTGGCGTCGCCGCCGCTGGTGGTGGCGTACGCCCTGGCCGGCCGCATGGATATCGACATGGCCACCGAACCGCTTGGCATCGGTGCCGACGGTCCGGTGTTCCTGCGCGACATATGGCCGTCGGCACAGGAAGTGGAAGACACGATTCTGTCGAGCGTGAAGCGCGAGCAGTTCACGACGCAGTACGCCAACGCGTTCCTCGGTGACAAGTACTGGCAGGAGATCGAAGCCAGTACCGGTGCGCGCTACGGTTGGCAGGCCGATTCGACGTACGTGCAGAACCCGCCGTATTTCGAAGGCATGACGATGACACCGCCGGGCATTCGCGCGATCACGAGCGCGAAGGTCCTCGGCATGTTCGGCGACTCGATCACCACCGACCACATCTCGCCGGCCGGTTCGATCGCCGGTGCGAGTCCGGCCGGCAAGTATCTGCTCTCGCTCGGCGTCGAGAAGAAGGACTTCAACTCGTACGGCGCGCGCCGCGGCAATCACCAGGTGATGATGCGCGGCACGTTCGCGAACATCCGTCTCAAGAATGAATTGACGGGTGGCAAGGAAGGTTGGTGGACGGCCACCGCGCCGGGCGCCGAACCGGAAGCGCTGTACGATGTCGCGATGGCACGTCAGAGCGATGGTGTGGCGCAGATCGTGATCGCCGGTAAGGAATACGGCACCGGCTCGTCCCGTGACTGGGCCGCGAAAGGCACGATGCTGTTGGGTGTCCGCTCGGTGATCGCCGAAAGCTTCGAGCGCATTCACCGCAGTAACCTGGTCGGTATGGGTGTGCTGCCGCTGGAATTCGTGAACGGCGAAACTCGTCAGTCGCTGGGGCTCACAGGCTTCGAGACGTACGACATCATCGGACTCGATGCCACGCTCACGCCGCGCGCGACGCTCACCGTGAAGGCCACGGCGCCGGACGGCTCGGCGAAGTCGTTCCACGCGCGGTGCCGCATCGATACGCCGGAAGAGATGCAGTACTACACGCATGGTGGAATTCTGCCGTACGTGCTGCGGAGCCTTATAACGAAGTAAGAAGTAGGGGGTTGGGAGTAGGGGGGTGAGTTTTGCGTCGCACATCGACGCGGGGCACACCCTCTCCGTACTTCGTACTCCCGACTCCTTAACCCTTTCCGTGTCCCTTCCCGTGGCCGCCGCTATCGTTCTCCTGGTCAACCCCGCCGCCGGCCGTGGGCGCGCGGTTCGCGTGGCCGTCGCCGCCGAGCGCTCGCTGCGCGCGGCCGGGCTGCGCGTGGAGCTTCACGAAACAGGCGAACGTGGCGACGAGGCGCGAATCGCCGCAGCCGCGAGTGCGGCCGGCGCGCGGGCGCTGGCGGTGGTCGGCGGCGACGGCGCGGTCAGTCACGCCGCCCGAGGACTGCTCGAGGGTGCGGCACGCGGCGACGCGCTGGTGCCACTGGCCATCTTCGCCGCGGGCACGGGCAATGATTTCGCGAAGTCGCTCGAGCTTCCCGTACACGATGTGCACGCGATGGCGAAGTACATCGCCGCCGGCGTCACGCGCGACGTCGACGTGGGCTACGTCGACAACGTGCCGTTCGTGAACGCCGCGGGGTTCGGCTTCGACGTCGAGGTTCTGGTGCGGATGCGCACACCCGGGCTGCTGCGCGGCACGGCCGCGTACGTGAGCACCGCCCTTGGCGCGCTACTGAGCTACCGCGGATTTCGCGCCCGCCTCGATGACGCGCCGCCGGAGACCAACGAGCATCATCTCATGATCGTCCTTGCCAACGGACGCTATTTCGGCGGTGCGTTTCACATCGCGCCCGACGCCCGACTCGATGATGGTGCGATCGACTGTATCAGCATTCGCCACATCGCGCCCTTCGCCCGCCTCTCACTCTTCGCGCACGCCATCCGCGGACGGCATCTCGCATCGCCGACGGTGCATTTCCGACGCGCCCAATCGTTTCAGCTGCACTTCGAGTCACCACCCCAGTTCGAAACAGACGGCGAGCTACAGGTGGCGCGCACGCACGACGTGGAGGTCCGCGTCGCCCCCCGCGCCCTCCGCCTGATCGCCAAGGACGCCCGCGCCGTAAACGCCCCTAATTCCTAGCGCAACTAATTCCTGGCGCCGTTAATTCCTAGCGCCGTTCATTCCTAGCGCCCCTGACTCCTGGCGCCCTTCACCGCCTACCCCGCCACTCCTACCAGCGCCGCGCTCAGCGCCCATAGCCGGTCATTCCGCGCGTCATCGGTGGCCCGCGCCGACAACAGCTGCGCGAACGCCTTCCGCCCTTCCTGCTGCCGATTACCCCAGCTCCAATGCACGCCACTCTGGGCCGCGAATTCAGGGTCGGCCACCACCTGCGCCACGCGCTCGCCCGAGAGTTCCTGCGTGACATATCCCTTCGTGATGTGCTTCTGGAACCACGGGAAGATCACTTGAAACGCGCGCGGCGCATGACGGAACAGCGGCGTGTCCGCGACGCAACCCGGATACAACGTGTTGAACACGATGCCCGAATCGGCGTGCCAGCGGCGGTGCATTTCGCGTGACATGATCATGTTGCACAACTTGCTGTCCTTGTAGGCCTTGCCGGGCTTGAACGCTTTACCGTCGATCATCGCGTGCGGCGCTTTGAACCCCGCCTCCAGTCCCTCGAGGTTTCCCAGATTGGCCGGAGCAGGAATCGGAATCTTGCCACCGAATTCTTCGAGGTTGGCGGTCACGGTACCCAACGTGATCAGCCGCGGCGAGGTCGCGCCGGCAGCGCGAGCCTGCTCGAGATCGGGCAGCAGCAGATGCGCGAGCAGGAAGTGGCCAAGATGGTTCGTCGCCACCGAAATCTCGTACCCCTCGGGCGAATACATCGGCGCCTTCAACCGCGGCAAATAGACGGCGGCGTTCAGGACGAGCGCGTCCAGCCGACGTCCCGTGGCGTGAAAATCGGCAACGAACTTCCGCACGCTGGCTTGATTCCCCAGGTCGATATGGAGCAGCATGCGCTGCTCCGCAGGAATCCCGAGCGAACGCGCCGCGGCCTCGCCTTTGGCGAGATCGCGTACCGCCATCACGACGAACCATCCGCGCGTGGCAAGTGCCTTTGCGGCGTGGAGGCCGACACCGCTGCTGGCACCGGTAATGATGGCGGTCTGGGTCATCGTGCTCTGAGGCGTGGTCGTTGGCATACCGGCAATCCTAATGCACGCAGCACGTGGCGACGAGGCTAAGGACTGCGCGGATACGGGGCGACCCTCGAACGCCCGAATGCAGAACACCCCGCCACCGGAATCCCGGTGACGGAGTGTGCGCGCCCCTCCACGAAGCACGTCCTGCAACTCCCCTTCGCTACGAACTACGGTTTCTTGATCTGCTGCCCAATAAGGCCGCCCAACACGGCGCCGCCCAAGGCGCCGATCGCACCACCCTTCGCCTTATCCCGCGACGTCGCGATACCGATCGCCGCACCCGTCGCCGCCCCAATGATCGCCCCCTTCTGGGTGTTGGCCGGGCGGGTGCCCGAGCCGCTCCCTGCCCCTCCGGTCGAACCGCCACCGCTCCCGGCGCTGCTCGTCCGTCGTACGGTCGACTGCTGCGGTACGTACACCACCCGCGTTTGCGGTTGCGGTGCCGGATACCCCTGCGAATACGTGGCCGGAGGGTATCCCTGCTGATACCCCAACTCGACCGGACTCGCGAACTGCGCGCGATTGCCCGGAGCCTGCGCTGCGGCGGCCAGATCGGCCTGTAACTGCGCGTCGAGCCGCTGGTCGGCACCGCCACAGGCCGTCAACGCCCCGAAGGCCAAAGGCGCCAGGAGCGACGAGGCGTGGCGCATACGCGTACGAATCTGACTCATGGATCCTCCTGATGATGATCGTGCTTACACCACCACTTCTAGGCAGGGGGCGTGCCACGCTGAATCGCCCGATTTCCGGTCGAAATGGCTCGGAAACCGGCGTTCGGAGTAGTACGTTGTCCTCACACGGGGTCAGTCGCCCGTCTCTCACTTGCGACACCCACGGCATCACCGTCCATTCCCTTCCGGAGTTTTCGATGTCCATTCGCTCGCGTGCCGCTCGCTTCGCCGCGGTGCTCGCTGTCGCGGTTTTTGCTCCGTCCATGGTCGGTGCACAGGCCGCCGCGCCGATGCCACTCAAAGTCGGCGACAAAGCACCTGATTTCAGCGTAACGGTCGTCACGTCGGCGGGTGTCGTGGCCAAGCCGTTCAAGCTGTCCGAGCACAAGGGCGAGACGGTCGTGCTGGCGTTCTTTCCGAAGGCGCGCACCAGCGGGTGCACGGTGCAGATGGAGTCCTATCGCGACAAGTACGCACAGACCTTCCAGGGCGGAAAGAAGGTCACGCTGGTAGGCGTCAGCATCGATAGTGATACCGCACTCATCTCATGGGCCAAGGACGCAAAGTTCCAGTTCCATTTCGCCGCTGACACGGACCGCAAGGTCGGCGTGGCGTACGGCGCCAACGCGGGCACCGGCTATCACAAGCGCACGCTGTACGTGATCGATCCGACGGGCAAGATTTCGTACGTGGCCGCGCCGTTCAATCAGATGTCGGCCGATGCCTACACGGAACTCGGCTCCGCTATTTCGCAGGCTGGCGGCTCGCACTGAGCTGACCGAGCCGTTACACGGTCGCCGGCACGTACGTGAACACCTCGCAGCACCCCCGCGCCCTGCTCTCGGCACTCTATCGTGCCGCGGTGCAGGGCGCGGCGCCGTTTCCCCGCACGCACGATGCTCTGCGCGCATGGTTCGAGGCGCGCCCGTCACTGCCGGAACACGCGCCGGTGTACGTGATCGCGCTGGGGAAGGCCGCCCCGGCCATGATGGCCGGCGCACTCAGCGCGCTCGACCAGCTCGCGCGCACGGTGCAGGGCGGACTGGTCGTGGCCGCACACGAGCCGAAGCGCGGAGAAGTGGGCAGCGACTTGCCCGCACGCATTCGCCTCATGGTCGGCGATCATCCGGTGCCCGGGCCGGCGTCACTCGACGCCGCCGACGCGCTCGACGATCTGGCGCATAGCCTCGACGACGGAAGCATTGTGGTCGTGCTGCTCTCTGGCGGGACAACGTCGCTCTGTGCGGCCCCGATCGCCAGCTTGTCGCAGGCCGTCGGCGACGCCGATCGCGCACAGGCGCATCTCGCCACGCTGGCCGAGACGCTATTGGAGTCGGGGCTGGCGATTCACGAGATGAATGCGATCCGTCGTCGCGTGTTGCGCTGGGGCGCCGGACGTCTCGCAGTCAGCCTCGTCCAGCATGGCGCCGAACATGTGCCGGTGTTCGCCATCTCCGATGTGATCGGCGACGATCCGGCGGTGATCGGCTCCGGCCCTTGCACGGCCGACCCACTCGACGACGCCACGTTCCTCGCGCTGCTCGATGCGCACGACATGCGCTCGCGCGTCGAGCGCGTGATGGGCACGGTGCTCGGGCTCGAAGGGGCCGGCGATCCGCCGCGCGTGCCCGCGATGAATCACCCGGCCTTCGCGCACGTGGGCTACACGCTGGTGGCGGGCAATGCCGATGCGGTGCAGGCGCTGGCCAGCGAGGCGCGGGCGTTGGGCGTGGCGCAGGTGATGGTGCAACAGACGCCGCTCGAAGGCGACGCCACGCAACTCGGCGATCAATTGGCGCGTCTCGCCCTGCAGGCCGCGCCCACTGTGCACGGAGACACACTGCTGGTATGTGGCGGCGAGCCCGTCGTGAATCTGCGCGAAACGGCCGATCGGGCATTGTCGCGCGCTGAAAACGAGGCGAGGGGCGTGCCGTGGTCAGAGGAGCCGCTGCGCGGTGGTCGCATGCAGGTCCTCGCGCTGTCGGCCGCGCTGACGCTCGAGGAAGCGGCGGCCCACGGCGACGCACTCGCTTGGAAGATCAGTGTGATGGCGGCCGGTACCGACGGCCGTGACGGCCCCACTGACGCGGCCGGCGCGATCGTGGACGCTGCCGTACCGGCCTTGGCCCGCCGTGCCGGTCGCATTCCAGAAGATGACCTTTCCACGGGAAGGTCGTGGTTTCCGCTCGATGCAGCCGACGCGCTCCTGCGCCCCGGCCCCACCGGCACCAACGTGATGGACGTCGTCGCCCTGCTGATCCGCGCGTAACGCGCCGAAGCCGGCACTGATCAGACTGTTCGTGCGCGATGACCTAACACTGTTAGATCTTGACGGTCGCGTCGCATTGTCAAGGCATCATAAGCGCGGTATCGTTGGCAATGCCCGCCAAACGCGCGTCCCGTCCCACGGCTCGCCCCTCAACCGACGAGCCGACGCCCGCGACCGCTGTGCCGGGGTCGACCGACGCCTACCGTCGGCGGCCACGGCAATCCCGTGGGCAGGCACGGGTCGAACTGCTCCTCGACGCCGCGGCGGCCGTCATCGCCGAACAGGGCCTGCACGCCGCGACGGCCGAGGCGATCGCCCTCCGGGCCCGAACCGCGAAGGGTTCGCTGTATCAGTTCTTTCCGAACCGCGACGCCGTGCTGGCCGCGCTCGCGCTGCGCTACGCCGACGAAATGCGCGCGATTCACGAGCGCGCCTTTCCGATCGACCCCCACGGCCTGCCCCTCGATCGCCTGATCGATCGCATCGTAAAGCCGCTGGCCGAGTTCCACGACACTCACCCCGCCTTCCGCCGCGTCTTCGCCACCGTCGAGGGGCCGGGTGACGACACGCGATCGGCGCCGACGCGACTACGAGCGCAACTATTCGACTCGTTCGTGGACCGGCTCGACGTACTCTTTTCGGCGCGCAACCCCAAGCTCGCAACCCGCGACCGGCGGCGTATCGCACTCGTCGCGGCCTCGCTCGGGCAGTCCCTGCTGGCGCGCCGCGGACGCGCGGTCGCCACTGAAAAGAAGCCGTTGCTCGATGATCTGCGGCGCATTCTGTTGGCCTATCTGCAGCCGGTGCTCGAGCCCGCCGCACCCGTCGCGACGGTCGAGGCAAAGGCGGCGCCGAAAAAACGGTGACCCATCCACGTTGCCCTCGGCCTTCGGATCGATGACTTTTCGTCATGGCCAACATCGTGAACATCGGTGTCATTCAGGACACCGCGTCGGATGATCTCGCCAGCAACGTGAGGCGCGCGGTAACGCGTGTGCGCGAAGCCGCCGCTCGAGGCGCGCAGATCGTCTGCTTGCAGGAGCTCTTCAACGCCCCGTACTTCTGCAAAAGCGTGAAGCCCGAGCGTTTTGACCTCGCCGAGCCGGCGGATGGCCCGACGGTGTATACGTTCCAGGCACTCGCCAAGGAGCTCGACGTCGTCATCGTCGTGCCCTTCTACGAGCGTGAAGCGGCCGGATTGTACCGCAACTCGGCCACGGTGATCGACGCCGACGGCAGCGTGCTCGGCACGTATCGCAAAATGCACATCCCGCACGATCCGCTCTTCGAGGAGAAGTACTACTTCGCTCCCGGTGATGTTACGGAAGATTTGCGGCACGATAAGCATCCGGGCATCAGTGGCTTTCGTGTGTGGCGCACGAAGTACGCGGATATCGGCGTACTGATCTGCTGGGATCAGTGGTACCCGGAGGCGGCCCGCATCACGTCGTTGCTCGGGGCGCAGGTGCTGTTCTACCCGACCGCCATCGCCTGGCACCCGGGCGAGAAGGCGACGTTCGGCGACGCGCAGGTCGATGCGTGGCGCACAGCGCAGCGCGCGCACGCGATTGCCAACGGCGTGTTCGTGGCGTCGCCGAATCGCGTGGGGTTCGAGGCGGAGCCGGGCACCGACGGCCTGGAATTCTTCGGACAATCGTTCATCGCCGATCCGTTCGGGCGCTATCTCGCGCAGGCCGGCACCGAGCCGGACATTCTCATCGCCGCCTGTGATCTTGGCCTGATCGAGGAAACGCGCCGCAACTGGCCGTTCCTGCGCGATCGTCGTATCGACGCGTACGGACCGATCACGCAGCGCTGGCTGGCGGGTCGTTGAGTCACATCATCGAGTCGTCCGCGCTCGGTCCGGTGCGGATGCCCGCCGAGTGGGAGCGTCACGACGCGACCTGGATCGGCTGGCCCACACACGAACCCGATTGGCCCGGCAAGTTCGCACCGATCCCGTGGGTGTACGCCGAGATCGTGCGTGTGCTCGCGCCGTACGAGCGCGTGGAGATCCTCTGTCAGGACGACGCCGTGTGCGAAGACGCGCGCGCGGCGTTGACGATGCACGGTGTGGATGCGGCGCGGTATCGTCTGCACGTGCAACCCACCGATCGGGTGTGGTTGCGGGATTCGGGGCCAACCGGTGTTCAGCGCGCCGACGGCAGCGTGGCGCTCGTGCACTGGGGCTTCGATGCGTGGAGCAAGTACGACAACTACGCGCTCGACGTGCATGTGACGGAGGCGGTCTCGCGGGTGACGACGCTGCCACGGGTGGAAGCGACACGTCACGACAACGGACAGCGCCTGATTCTCGAGGGCGGTGGTATCGAAACCGATGGACTCGGCACGATGCTCGTGACGGAAGAGTGGCTGCTGTCCGATGTGCAGGTGCGCAATCCCGGTTTCACGCGCGCCGACTACGAGCGCGCGTTTCACACGTACCTCGGTATCACGCAGACCATCTGGCTGGGCGAGGGTTGCGTGGGTGACGATACGCACGGGCACGTGGACGACATCGCGCGTTTCGTTTCGCCGGGGGTGGTGGTGTTGGCGCACGAAGAAGATCCCGCCGACGAGAACCACGCACGGTCGCTCGACAATCTGCACCGGTTGCAGCGTGCGAAGGACGCGCGTGGCGAAACGCTTCGGGTGGTGACGTTGCCGTACCCACGCGCGGTGATGATGGACGGCACGCGATTGCCCGCGAGTTACGCGAACTTCTACATCGCGAACGGAGTATGCATCGTGCCCACCTTCAACGATCCGAACGATCGCCTCGCTTTGAATAGTCTAGCGACACTGTTACCCGATCATCGCATCGTGGGCATCCACGCCGTGGATCTGGTGTGGGGACTCGGTACGCTGCATTGCCTGAGCCAGCAGCAGCCGGCCGCCTCGGCGGTGTCGGTGACCTCATGACGATACCGCCGATGCCCCCCGGTTCCGAGACGCCGCCCGAGGTGCCCAAGAACGAATTACCGCGCTGGGCGCAGAAGCAGAATCAGCAGCGGTCGCTCGAACAGCCGAGCGAGGCCGAGATGGAGGCGTTCATCGGGCCCAAGTGGGAGACGGTGTACCGTCGGAAGCTGGCGCCGTTCTTCGAGGACGCGTCGTTCGTGCCCACGTGGAACTGGACGGCGGCGATTGCCTTTCCGCCGGCCTGGTTCTTGTACCGGAAGCTGTATCTGCCCTTTGCGTTCTTCTTCCTGTTGCCGGGTATCGCATTTCGACTGCTCACCGGCACCGAAAAGCCACTCACCATGGCAGCCATGCAACTACCGGAGAACGAGTGGCTGCTCGTGATGAACGCGGCCATCTTCGTGTCGACGATGCTGGCGTCGGGCGGCACGGCCAATTGGTTCCTGTACCGCCGCGCGCGGGCGGCGAAGCAGTTGGTGGCGCAGCAGCAGTTGCCGCCGACTGAGGCGCAGCTGTTGCTCCGCCGCGTGGGGGGGGTCAACAAGCTGGCGACCTCACTGTTTGTGGTGCTGTCGCTCATGCTTGCCGTAGCAACGATCGGGGGATGATCGATGCCTTGGGGTCGCGTTCGCACGAAACCGGGGCTTCTGGTGACGCGCACCGCGGCTGGACTGTTGTTCGTCGATGACTGACGCGGAGCTGGTGCTTCGGACCCGCGCCGGAGACCCTGACGCCTTTGGCACTCTGGTGTCGAGGTACTACGACGCGTGCTGGCGTTTTGCGTACCATATGCTGGGAGAGCGAGCAGATGCGGAGGACGTGCTTCAGGACTCCTTTTTGCGCGCGTATCTCGCGATCGACCGGTACGACGAGCGCGATCAGTTCCGCGGGTGGCTCTTTCGCATCCTGACCAACCAGTGCCGCAACGCTCTTACCTCCCGCGGTCGTCGCACGCGTCGGTTCGTGCAAGACGAGATCGCTCTTGAGTCCGCTCCGGCCCCTCCGCTCGGGCTCGCGACCGGCGTCGAAGACGCCGCACTCGTGCACGCGCTTGGCCTGCTCGACCCGCTCCAGCGGGAAGCGCTGCTGCTCAAATACGCCGAGGGATTGGAGTACGGCGAGATGTCTGCAATGACCGGCGCCGGTGAGTCGGCGCTCAAAATGCGTGTAAAGCGTGGCAGCGAACGGCTGCGCGCGCTGATCGGGAGGTCGCTTGACTAGCCATGGCTCGTCCGGGCCCAACGAGCCCCATGATATCGACCCGTTCACGGTGACCGACGACGTGGCCCTGGTCGCGCGCATGCGCGCGTCGTACGACTCCTTGCCCTCACCCGACGCGGCGCAGATTGCCCGCTGTACGACGGCGGTGCTGTCGGAAGCGATGCATGCGCCGGCGCGCCGTTTGGGCGGGTCACGGCGCCCGCGCTGGTGGTGGGGCGCGGCGGCTGCGGCGGCCTTGGTCGTATCGGTGAGCACGGTGGCCATACGGCGCGGTCGCACCACGGCCGAGATGCCCGGCGGAGTTCAGCCGGTCGGTGCCACCACGGAACGTGGCGACACCACGCGATTCGACCTCACACTGCCGAGCACAGCGCGTGAGGTCGCCTTGGTCGGTGACTTCAATGGGTGGGATGAGCGTGCCACGCCGATGGTGCGTCGTCCGAACGACGGCGCGTGGTCAGCGGCGGTGCCCCTGCCTCCTGGGCGTCACATGTACGCGTTCGTGGTCGACGGGAAGAAGTGGCTGGTCGACCCGCTCGCCCCGCAGGTGCTGGACAAAGGCTACGGGCCGGCCAACGCCGTCGTGGTGGACGGCCCATAATGAGGCCACACGCGACGACCTCGCTGTGGCTGGCCTTGCAGCTACTATCCGCCACGATGGCGTCGCCGCTGGCGGCCGCGACGCTGGTGGTCACGACCCGCGGGGACACGACTCACGCGACCGTATCGATCGATACGATTCTCTTCCGTGATCCGCAGGGACAGTTCGACGCGGCCCGGTTCGACACGCTTACCGCTAACGCGCTGCGTCTGCTATTCGATGATGCGGCATCCAAAGGGCTGCCCACGGCGCCGCTGATCAACCGCGCGTTGGAAGGTGCCGCGCGACGGGTGAGTGGCGCGCGCATTTTGAGTGTAGTTCGGGCGCACGCAGTGGCGCTGGCCGGTGCGAAGTCGGCGCTGGGTGACGGCAGCACCGTGGCCGAGCTCGATGCCGGCGCCGACGCGCTGCGAGCGGGGATCGACGCGAAGACGTTGTTCGTCGTGCGGAGTACGCGCCCCGCAGGTGCGGCCGTCACGGCACTCGTGGTGCTGACCGACGTCGTCAACCGTGGCGTGCCGATCTCGACCGCACGCGACGCGGTCATCACGATTGCACGTATTCCGCGATCTGACGACGCGCTGCTGGGCCTGCAATCCACGGTGGCGAAGAACGCGCAGCGCGGACCAGGTATGGCTCTCGAGGCATTGAATCGCTATGTTCGAGGCACGGTCTCTGGCGCCGTGTCGCCGTCCACTCCTGCGACGAGCGACCGCAAGCCGGTCCGCCCTCCTGATTCGTGACGCCCGTTCGCCGTCTCCTCATTGCGACGCGCCGCCGCTCTTCGCCGGGCTGGCGATGCGCTTTGCCTCATGCGCTCATGCCATGTGTGTTGGCGAGTCTCGTGATCGCACCATCGCTCTCGGCGCAGGTCCGCGGCGACGCCCCCATCGCGCCGGCGGCCACCATCGGTCCCGTGACCGACGCCTCGACGTTGTCGGTGTTGGGCATGGCGGCACTCCCTGACGGCACGGGCAACTCGCTCACGCAGCGGAACGACCTCTGGCTCGGCGCCACGCAGCCCATTGGTCGCATCGGGCGTGTGCGATTTGCCGCGCTGGGCACTGGGAACTGGCGTGTGCCGCAAGGCGTCGGCGCCGACGGTCAGCTTGAAGGCACGCTCGCGCTTCGCGCGCGGGCCCGTGTCGGCGCGCAGCGTGTATGGAGTGCGATCAGCTACGGCCACGCGTCGGTGAATGGCGCCAGCCCAACCGCCAACATCTTGGGCTCCGCCATGCCGCCCATACCGTCCACGGCGCCCGGCGGCCTCAATCTTCGCGCCACCGATACCACGGTCTCCCGTCGTGTCGATGTCGGGGCCATCAGTCGCGCGGAGGCCGGCGTGATGACGCATGTGTCAGGCATGGAGTTCTCGTTCGGCTTCTCGGTGGAGCGCGCCACGCGCGCCACGACACAGACGCTTACGATCGATGAACCCGACGCGATCATGATGCCGACCGTCAGTGGATCCACACCGCTCGTGAGCAATCGCACGACGCGCTCGCTTCAGCGGCGTGACATCGCCACCGGTATCGCGTCGCTCGGTTTTCATACCGGCCCGACCACGTGGCTGGTGTCCGTCACGTCGCCGGTCGCGACGTGGATTTCCAACGACGTGCTCTCGCCGAGGGCGGGCATGCTGCCCACGGTGGCCTCGCTGGCTGTCGTGCAGCCGCTCACCGCGTGGCTCTCGCTGGTCGGTGCCGCCGCCACGAACGCCGCGACCGTGGGCGGCACGGCGCTGCGCGATGATCTCGAAAATCAGCGCACGCGCAATTTCGCACCTGTGCTTGCGATCGGGGTGCGCATCGCGCGCCTGCCCTTCCGCCGCACCGACGGCACGCCCGGTGGTATCCTCGGTTTCGAGACGCGCACGCTCGGCGCGGTCGACTCGCTCTCGGTTGAACAAGGCGTGTCGGCTCCCGACGGCGACACGCTCCGTGTGGTCCTGCTGATCGACGCACCGCGTGCGGAGTCGGTAGAGCTGATGGGCGATGCCACCGAGTGGATGGTGACGCAGATGCAGCGGGCCACGAATGGGCGATGGAGAGCAGAGCTCAAACTCGCGCCGGGCATGCACCGGATTAGCGTGCGCGCCGATGGGGGCGCATGGATCGCACCGCCGGGACTACCGATCGGCAACGATGATTACGGAAGCCCGGTGGGGATGATCGTGGTTCGCGGGAAGCGGAGATAGGTGCAAGAGCTGACGGGCACATGCTCGCTTTTACGGATAAGTGCAGCAATTGGTTCTGGATTTTCTGTAGTAACATCCCAACAGTTTGTCATTTGGAACGGCTTCCGCTATCGATGTGCTTTGGGAATGGGCTCGTTTTATCTGGTCTCGACTTGAACGTCGAGGCGCTGCATGTCGGTCGTTTGCGCGGAAGCGCGCGGGACCGTCACGCTGAGAAGCACCGTCACTACAGGAGCTGTGGTTCGGCGCGCCCGGGTCCGCCGACGCGATGCCCATATCGATCAGTTCTGCTGTTCTTCGCGTTTCTTCGCGTGCTCCGCGAGCTTCGCGCGAACCTGCCGACTCTCCGACAGCTCCGAGGCAGCCGCCCGTACCGAGGTATCCGCGAAGGCCCGCGAAGCTGTTCGTGGCACAAAACAAGGCGGACGTTCACGTGATGCTGTGGCCGAGAGGATGGCTCCCGTGCGCCGACGTCTCGGCCGCTGCCAGAAGTACCCGCAGATCATTCAAAACCTGTTCCACGTGAAGCACGTTCAGTACGCCGCATAACGGCGCTACGCGCTCATTAGCGGCCTCGTCAGTGTCTCTCAGCTCTCAGCTCACTTCCCACCTTTCACTCTGATCACCTGCGTCGTGCTATCCGTAATGCCCGCCCCCGAGACCATCAGCGTGAACTGATAATCTCCCGCGGGAACTTGCGGAAAGTTGATGTTCAGGCTGCGTCCGGGCCCGCCATCCGGGCGTCCGTTGTCGTTGTACTTGATCGCCACCGGTGTGACCGACTTGGAGAGACCGATCGAGCTGCTGAGTTTCTGGAAGAAACCGGCGCCCACGCGGGTTGCGCGCAGGCTGACCTGCAGCGGCTGTCCCGGTGAGGCCGGGCGATATATCTCCCAGTAGATCCCGATCGACGTGCCACCTTCGATTTCGTTGCTGCCGTAGGCTTGCAGCGCGTTGCGCTCCAGCATCGGCGTAGCCGAGACGTCGCCGCGCTGCAGCAGCAGGTACTCGGAGAGTCGCGTGCCGACGGGCAGCGGCATGATTTCCGTACGCACCCGCGCGGCGCGCTTGCCGACCGGGGCGAGCACTTCGAGACTGGCCAGCATCGGCGTGGGGATCGGCAACAGCAACGCCCCGTTGGCTTGTGCGCTGTCACGCCTCGCCTGCAGCGGCTCGCGACCGTCGAAGGCGTCGAGCGTGAGCGCAGCCGTGTACGGCGCGCGTCCCATCTCGAGTTCACGCATGAGTCGATAGCCGCCCGCGACGATCGTGGTATCGCCGCGGAGGAAGCGCGCGAACTGGTGCGGCAGTGCGCCGAAGCCGGTCGCGTAGCGCGGCGCGTACCGCATGCGCGCCTTCTTCCGACGCGGTTCCCAGTCGTCCGGCAAGGCGGAAAGCGGCGTGGCGATGGCGGGTGGGATCGGCATGAAATCGTAACTCGGCGTGGGCTCATGACCGATCACCGAAGGCGGTCGAGGGTCGGCCACGCCACCGTTCTGCACCGACCACGCGGTGGGCCACCCGTAGCGCATCTGCGACTCCAGCAGATCGTCGCCCCACTGCAGATCGTACGGAATGCGCGCCAAGGAATGCACCCGTGACATCGCGCGCCGCGCGTACAGTTCGTTCTGAATGTCGTTGGACGGGATCATCCACAGCGGCTGCGCGAGGCGTAGCACGCGCATGTTCTGTGCGCTGCGGCTGGCACACGGCGTGGCCGTGTACGCCGCGTGCATCGTGGGATCGAGCCACCACGTGATGTCGTTCCACGCGCACTGCTGCGCGACCGACATCGACGCCAGCGCGCGCGCGAACGCAGCCGTGGCGTCTTTATGCTGATTCGCGTTGTGCAGAGCGAGCCCTTCGAGCGCCTGGCACCACCACGTCGTGCCCTTGCAGGCGCGCGCCGCACGAATCGCGACGTCGCGCTGCTCCGACTCGATCGCGTAGCGCACGCGCATGCCGTTCACCCAATCGTCCGTGGGATCGACCGCCTGTGCCTGCGCCAGCAGATCCAGCAGCTGTTCGCGTTCGATTTTCGCATCGTTGCGCTCGGCCGGCGGGGGCACGTCGCCGTTATTGTTCCAGTAACAGATGCGCCCGAGCTGCACTTCGCAGAACGCATCCGCGCCGCCGTTGTAGAAGCGCAGCCCCGTGCGATGATTCCGTTCGAAACCGTCTTGCATGGTGCGCGACTGCGAGCCGAGTGAGCTCATCGTGGCCGGGTTCCCACGCAGTGGATCGGCTGGTACGCTCCCGATAGCGCCAAGCGGCGCGGTGCGCGCGGTGTCGGAAGGTGGCGTACCAACCGGCGGGTTCTGCGCCGACAGGACAGGCGACCATGCCGCCGACAGCGAAACGACAGCCGCCAGCGCCAACGAGAGCCGCGCGGCAAGCACAAACCGGCGGCGAGCGATCTGATTGACCAAGGGCCTGCTCCTGAGAAGAATCGAGAGCGCGACCGAATTTACCGGAGCGCGTTTTGCGAAGTTAACGCTTGGAGGAGCGCCCCGGGGTTCAGAAGGTCAACTTCACCCCGGCCGTGAGCGCCCAGTTGTGCGCGAGGTTCCCCTCGGCACGAAAGCCCACGGCATCCTCCGAATTGAATCGGCTCACCCAGTCCTTGGCCTGCACGCGAAGTGCGAAGCGCTCGGCGAGGCCGACATCGAGACCTACCCCACCCGTGTACGCAATGTTCGAAGCCCGCACGTTAAGAAGAGAGTTCTTGATGTCGTTGGTGAGCCCACCGATACCAACCTGTACGAACGGGGCGATCCCGATCTTCTTGGTCGACAGTCCGCCAAGCTCGAGTCCGGCATCGTACAGCCACGTGTTCACGCTTCCGACGTTGACACCACCGAGCAGCGGCAACCCTATGCGAAGGTCTCCCGACGCGTAGGCCAGATTGCCGACGAGTGCGATACCCTTGGTGAGCGGGATGCTGGCCTGTCCGCCAACCATCGGCGCATTCGTGCTCGAGATGCTCGTGCCGATCGGACCGTCGTACCAATTGCCGGCGATCAGATATCCGGCGTAAGGCGTCAGTGTGGCCCCGACGCCGGTCTGCGCCTTCGCGGTACTAGCCAAAAGGACCGTTGCCGTGAACGACGACGCGACGACCACGGCGAGCCGTCGCGTTGCTGCGCGCGTGATTGAGAAAGACGAGAAGCGCGAGAGCGAAGCGTTGCGGACAGCATGAGACATAGTGAATCTCCAAGAGGTGACATCCCGCCCAAGTGCACGTCGTGGACCGACACCGTCGGCTAGCAGCCTCAGCCCGACAATCCGCGCCAACGCATTGAAGCCCAGCGACTTACCCGTCGCTTGCGACACCAATGCGTGAAGCCCTAATGCAACGAGCGTCCCCAGAAGAGGACACCAGTTTGTCTACTTCGACTCGGGGTCCTGTGGCACGCCGCGCAGCTTGACGGCATCGGATTTAGAGCGGGCGCGGATGTTGAGCATTTCCACGAGCACCGAGAAAGACATCGCCATGTAGGTATAACCCTTCGAAATGTGCTGACCCAGGCCCTCGGCGACGAGGTTGGTGCCGATCAGCACGAGGAACGCCAGCGCCAACATCTTCACCGTGGGATGGTCGTCCACGAACGCGCTGATCGGCGACGCGGCGAAAAGCATCACGGCGAGCGCGATCACGTTGGCCGCGATCATGATGACGACGCTGTCGGCCATGCCGACGGCGGTGATGACCGAATCGAGCGAGAAGACGATGTCGAGCACGGCGATTTGGGCCACGGTCGCCAACAGCGAGCGTCCACCCTTGGCCGATGTCTCCGCCTCCTCGGGCCCTTCAAGCTTGCTGTGGATCTCGAGCGTCGCCTTGCCGATCAGGAACAGGCCCCCGACGATCAGGATCAGGTCACGGCCGGACACGGCGCGGCCTATCAGCGTGAAGAGCGGCTCGGTGAGTCGCATGACCCAGGTGATCGACAGCAGGAGCGCCACGCGGGACACGAAGGCGCCCATCAGGCCGAAACGGCGAGCCTTCGGCTGATCAGCTGGGGCCAACTTCCCGGCCAGAATCGAGATGAAGATGATGTTGTCGATGCCGAGGACGATTTCGAGCATTGACAGCGTCAGCAGGGAAATCCACGCCTGCGGATCAGAGAGCAGATCGATCATCCTGGCAAGCTAATCGGCTATCTTACGTAAATGTCTGCCCTCTCGACCATGTCCGCGTCGCCCGACGCAACCTCGATTCCACGTCCCGCTGTCGTCCTCCTGTCGGGCGGCCTCGACTCCACGACGGTCCTTGCCGTGGCGCGTCGCGAGGGGTTTACGCCGTACGCCATGACGTTCCGGTACGGACAGCGTCATTCCGTGGAAATCGACGCGGCGCGGCGTGTGGCCGCGGCACATGGGGTCGCGAAGCACGTGGTGGTCGACATCGACCTACGGCAGTGGGGCGGTTCGGCGCTCACCGCCGACGTGGCGGTGCCCAAGGACCGCGACGTCGAGCATCCGACCGATGAGATCCCGGTGACCTACGTGCCGGCGCGGAATACGATCTTTTTGTCGTTCGCGCTGGCTTGGGCGGAGACGCTGCATGCGCAGGCCATCTTCATCGGCGTGAATGCGCTCGACTACTCGGGCTACCCCGACTGCCGACCGGAATACATCGCGGCGTTCGAGCAGGTGGCGAATCTGGCCACGCGGGCCGGCGTGGAAGGCGCGCAACGCCTCACGATCCACGCGCCACTACAGCATCTCAGCAAAGCGGACATTGTTCGTCTTGGACACGAGCTTGGGGTGGACTACTCGATCACCACGAGCTGCTACGACCCGGCCCCCGACGGCACGGCATGCGGTCACTGCGACGCCTGCCAACTCCGCTTGCGCGGATTCGCCGAAGCGGGGTCGGCCGATCCGATCGCGTACTCCGCCGGAGCCTGAAACATGACCTACACTGTTCGCGAATGTTTCTACACGCTGCAGGGCGAGGGTGTGCAGGCAGGGCGTGCCGCGGTTTTTTGCCGCTTTTCGGGCTGTAATCTGTGGACGGGACGCGAGGCCGACCGCGCCACCGCCGTCTGCAGCTTTTGCGATACGGACTTCGTGGGTGTGGGCCCCGATGGTGGCAAGTTCCCTACTGCCAACGAGTTGGCGGCGTTTGTGAAAAGTCGCTGGCCGGCCGATGCGCCGGCCCACGTGCGCCCCTTCGTGGTCTGTACTGGTGGCGAGCCGCTGCTGCAACTCGACGACGAGGCGGTCGCCGCGCTGCACGCCGAGGGCTTCGAGATCGCGGTGGAGACCAACGGGACCCAGGTGCCGCCCGCAGGGCTGGATTGGATCTGCGTGAGCCCCAAGGCAGAGGCGCCGCTGGCGCTGACCACGGGACACGAACTCAAGCTGGTGTACCCGCAGCCCACCGCCCTCCCGGAGCGCTTTGCAGGCCTCGATTTTCGTCATTTTTTACTGCAACCGATGGACGGACCGCAGGCGGCGGAGAACACGGCAGCCGCCTTGGCCTACTGTCTAGCCCATCCGCAGTGGCGGCTTTCGGTGCAGACCCACAAAGCGCTCGGAATCCGGTAACCGGCAGACGGTTCCTGTGAAACGCTGGCGAACCGAACGTTTCCCGCATTGTGACACCGACCGGTAGCGTGACGGTCATGGTTGGGCTAGGTTCACCGCTCCGGACCGACCTCGACCCTGAGCACCGCGTATCGTGATCTTTTTCTCGCGCCAACTCCTTTCGCTCAGCCTGTGCGCCGCGCTCGTCGCGCTCGCACCGCGTGTCGAAGGACAGTCGGTCGAGAAGCTCGAGTCCCGGAAGCCGTTTGCCGCATGGAGTGCATCGGCCCAAAATGTCCGTGACTCCATTGTCGCCAAGGCGCGTGGACAGATCGGCACCCGCTACAAGCTGGGTGGGACCAAGCCGAACTTTGCGCTCGACTGCAGCGGCCTCGTGAAGTACGTCATGGGCGCCTTCGACGTGATCCTGCCGCGTACCGCGCAGAAACAAGCGACGGTCGGCCACGAAGTGCCGAAGGATCTCGCCGCACTCAAGCCCGGCGACCTGCTGACCTTCGGTCGTGGCAAGCGCATCTCGCACATCGGCATTTATGTCGGCGAAGGCCGCATGGTGCACGCGAGCACATCGCAGCGGCGCGTGATCGAAACCCGCATTTCCGAGCGGTCGCCGCTGATTCGGCAGTGGAAGGGTGTGCGCCGTTTGGTCGACGGAGCTCGCTCGAGCAGGCGCGACTCGCTGCTGGCCTTCGCCGACTCGCTCAAGCCGTAACGCGACGTCCTTGTTGCGCAGCCGCCGATCCGCCCCCAGCATTGGGGGCGTTTTTGTTTTCGAGCCGTCCCTCGGGAGGAATCCATGTCCGTACTGATTGCCCGCTCCACGCGCGCCGTGCTGCTCGCCGCGCCACTCTGTTTCGCCATGCTGCGGCCCACACCGCTGGCGGCGCAGCCATCGTTGCCGAAGAATCGACTGACCATCGCCGATTACTTCAACTGGGAAGATGTGTCCGCACCGAGTATGTCTCCCGACGGCCGACAGATCATCTACACACGCACGTGGATCGATCAGGTGAACGACAAGCGTGAATCGTCGGTGTGGATCATGAATGCCGACGGCACGAAGAACCGCTTCCTGGTGAAGGGCGCCGACGCGAAGTGGGCGCCCGATGGATCGCGTATTTCCTATGTGGCGCCCGGTGAACCTGGTGGCGCGCAGATCTGGGTGCGCTACATGGATGCCGAAGGCGCGGCCACGCAGATCACGCGACTCACGGAAGCGCCAGCCGATGTCGAGTGGTCGCCCGACGGCAAGACGATCGGCTTCGGCATGCTGGTGCGTGGCACCGACGCGTGGCGGATCGCGATGCCCGCACCGCCGCGTGGCGCCAAGTGGGCGGAGCCGCCTCGCGTCGTCACGAAAGTCCGGTACCGCGCCGATCGCCAAGGGTTCCTCGAAGACGGATTGCGTCAGTTGTTCACCGTGCCGGCCGATGGTGGCACGCCGAGCCAAGTCACGCACGGTGACTGGGCGGCCAACGGCACGACGTGGATGCCCGATGGCAAGAGCTTCGTGTTCACGTCGTTGCGTACGGCCGACGCGGAGTACGCGTGGCGGCAGAGCGACATCTACAAAGTGGACATTGCCAGCGGTGCCGTCTCCGCGCTCACCTCGCGCAACGGTCCGGACAACTCGCCCGTGCCGTCGCCCGATGGCCGATTCATCGCGTACACCGGCTACGACAGCACCGATGCCACGTGGAAGGACGCCACGATGTACGTGATGGATGCCGACGGTCGAAACGCGCGCGCGCTCACCGAGCGGCTCGATCGTTCGCCGAGCGGCATGATGTGGGCGCCCGATGCGAGCGGCGTGTACTTCAACGTGGAGAACGAAGGGTCGCGTAACCTCTACTTCGTGTCGCTCAAGGGCGACATCCGGCCGGTCACGAAGGGCGCACACGTGCTGACCGTGAGCGATGTCAACAAGAACTTCATGGCGGTGGGTGTTGCCACGTCGTCCACGAAACCCAATGATATCGTGGCGTTCGATGTCCGCACGCCCGCGATTCGCCAGCTCACCGACGTGAACGGCGACGTGCTGGCCGGTAAGCAGCTCGCGACGACGGAGGAAGTGTGGTACACATCGGTGGACGGCCAACGCATTCAAGGTTGGATCGTGAAGCCGGCCGACTTCGACGCGACGAAGAAGTACCCGCTCATGCTCGAGATTCACGGCGGCCCGCACTCGATGTACAACGTGGGCTTCAGCTTCGCGCGACAGGATCACGCGTCGAACGGGTTCGTCATGCTGTACACGAATCCGCGTGGCTCCACCGGTTACGGGTCGGCGTTCGGTAACGCGATCAAGAACGCGTATCCCGGCAAGGACTACAACGACCTCATGGCCGGCGTGGACACCGTGATCAATCGCGGCTTCGTGGACAGCAACCGGCTGTACGTGTTCGGGTGCTCGGGTGGCGGCGTGCTCACCGCGTGGGCCGTCGGCCACACCGACCGCTTCGCGGCGGCGGCGTCGATGTGCCCGGTGATCAACTGGCTCAGCTTCGTGGGTACCACCGACGGGTCGAGTTGGTACTACAACTTCGCCAAGTTTCCATGGGATGATCCGAGCGAACACCTGAAGCGCTCGCCGTTGATGTACGTGGGCAACGTGAAGACCCCGACGTTGCTGATGACGGGCGTCAACGACCTGCGCACCCCGATCAGCCAGACGGAAGAGTTCTACGAGGCCCTGAAGATCCGGAAGGTGCCCACAGCGATGATTCGCTTCAACAACGAGTGGCACGGCACCAGTTCGACACCGTCGAATTTCCTGCGCACGCAGCTTTATCTGCGCAGCTGGTTCGACAAGTATCAGACTCCGCCAACGAGCCCTCGTGCAACGCAGGATCAGCGGTGAGCGCACCGGCGGCTGCGGGTGAGTGATCTGCTGTTTCGGGGGCGCGGCGCCGATGTCGGCGGTCGTGCCCCGGCGTGGTTGGTGCGCAGCGCCGGCGCGGTCATGGGGCTCGCGATCATGCAGCTCGCCGCAGCCCTCGGGGTATGGACCGCCGTCGGTGTCTCGTCGTTCACCGCGCGCCTCGCGCTCATGGTCGCCGGCGCGCTTCTGGCCATGACATCCCGCGGCGCCTGGTTGTGGCTGCTGGCGGGAGTGCTCAGCACGATGCTGATGGTGGTGTCCTACACACCGCTCGTGACCCCCATGGTCGCGCCATTCATTCGACGCGATGTGGCCGCCATACGCGCCGGGAGCACGGCCGACGCGGTGGTCATTCTCTCGGGCAGTGTGACCTCGGAAGGACGGGTGACCGGCCCCGCGCTGGAGCGCCTGATCAGCGGCTTACAGCAGGCGCGCCTACTCGGCATCCCGGTGGTGGCACTCTCCGTCGTCGGCGACGACGCCGATCCGACCGTCGAGAACTCCGAGCGTGACCAGCGTGACTTGGCGCAGCTGATGGCCCCTGATCGGGAGCTCCGCTTCGTCCGGAACGTGCACAGCACGCGCGACGAGGCCCTCGCCTTTGCGGCGATGGCGCGCACGCATGGCTGGCGGCAGGTCGTGCTGGTCACGTCGCCCCTGCACTCGCGGCGTGCCTGCGCCACCGTCGAACACGCCGGCCTGGCGGTGCGCTGCGTGCCCGCCGCCTCCCGCGAGTACGCGCTCTCCCGGCTCGATCGCCCGGAGAATCGACGACTGGCGTTCGCCGATGTGGTGTACGAATCCGCCGCCACGCTGTTGTACGCCGTGCGCGGGTGGACGTCGTCGCTGTAGCTGGCGTCTACGCGGCCGATTCGGACAATGCGTGACGCAGGACACTTTCCTGCGATGCTCGAGACCGATATTTTTTTACCGCTGTCCTTCCTCTCTCCATGAATTCCATGAGCTCTTGTTTAATCCGTACGCGTGGCGCGTCCGCGCTTGCCGTTGTCCTCGCCTGTGCGTTGAGCGCCTGCACTGACGCCACGGCCCGTGCCCGGAACGATTCCCTGTCGGCGGCGCTGGCCAGCGCGAGTGCCGAACGCGACTCACTGCAGGGGATGATACAGGGCGTGGGCGCCGACAAAGACCGGGCGCTGGCGCAGGTCGTCGAGGCGTCGAAGTTCGCCGACGAAGTGGATGTTGAGCTGCGCAAGGTGCGCGATCTGTCCAGCAAGGTGGGCGTCACGAAGAGCGACGAGTCGGGTAAGACGGAAGCCGCGGCAGCGCAGAAGGACATTCTCGATCGTCTCGCCCAGATGCGGCAGCGGTTAGCGGCACGGCAGCGTCAGGTCGCTGCGCTGCTCGATACGCTGAAGACCATGCGCTCTGATTCGAGTGCGACCGCCACGCTGCTGGCGGATCTCAACGCACGTCTTGCCCTGCGTGACAAGGAAATCGCGGCGTTCCAAGGTGAGATTCGCTCGCTGCGCTCGCAAAACGAGCAGCTCACGGTCGAGAAGGCCGTCCTCACCGACACGGTGAAGGCGATGGACGTACGTGAGAACAAGGTGTTCTATATCGTCGGTTCACGTCGTCAGCTCATCGCCGACAAGCTCGTCACGGAAGAAGGTGGCTCACGTGGCCTCCTGATCGTGAAGCTCGGCAAGACGCTCGTGCCCGCTCGGTCACTGGACGAGTCGCGCTTCACACGGGCCGATCGCCGCGAAGTGCTCACGATCCCGCTGCCGCGCAGCGATCGTCCATATCGCATCGTGTCGCGTCACGACGTGGGCCTGATCGAAGCCGCAAAGAAAGAGAAGGACGGGGCGTTCCGCGGAGAAAGCATCCGAATCACCGACCCGGTGAAGTTCTGGGCGGCGTCCCGCTATCTCATTCTCGTCGAGAAATAACCGCGACTCAGACGTGCGGGAGTTCCCGGTCGCCGACATCCCCACCCTCGCGATGCCAGTCCAGCTCCTCTGGCGTGAGGGGCCGGATGGCCAGATCGACCGCGAGCCACGTGGTCTTGGCAAAGGGATAGCAGAACACGCAGCCTGAGAGCATCAGGAAGGCAGTGACATACGTGATGAGATCCCAGGGCGGCTCAGGCCACGTGACGTACACGAAGCCGCACACACTGACGAAGAGGATCAGTTCGACCGCGATCAGGTTGAACAAGTACGCGCCGACGAAGTAGTCCTTCTCTCCCCGCTCGAGGCGAATGCCGCAGGTGGGGCAACGGTCCTTGAGCTCGAAGAACGACGCAAGAATCTTGCGCCCGCCGCAATGCGGACAACGCAACTGCAGCGCGCGGCGGATAAGCTGGGTGACTGACGGGCGGAACAGAGGAAGCGTCGCGGCGTTCACTGCTGAGGAAGCGCGGCAAGAAATGCGCTGAGGTGAACGCCCCACACCTTGGGCGCCGAGTGCGTGCCGTGTCCGCGTGTGTCCGGCGTAATGGGCAGCAGAATGAACGTGGTGCGCGGCATCATGGCGGCATACCGTTCGGCCATCCCCAGCTCAGGCGGATTGACCGCATCGTCGGCCGAATTGATGAACAGCGCGGGCGCGTGATACGCCCGGATCACGCTGTCGGCCTTGTCGCGCGTGGGCGCCTGCGCGTGCTGCAACAGTGGCGCGCTCGACATGATATACAGCATCATCTGCGCGGCGCGCAGCCCGGGGGGCGCACTCGTGTACTCGCCGCCTTTCCACGCCGGATCGTGGCGAATGGCGTCCATCGCCATCGTGCGGATCATGTGATTCCGGCCGGCGATCTGCGACGGCACGCAGGCAAACGGCGCGAGACCGTCCATGAACTCCGGATACATAGAGCCCCACACCCAGCCCTGCATGCAGCCCATCGACGTGCCCATGATGAGCCGGAGATGGTTCACGTCGAGATGCTCGGTGAGCAACCGATGCTGCGCCACGACCATATCGTCGTAGGTGTACTTCGGAAAGCGCGCGTGCAGTCCATCGCTGGGCTTGGCAGAGCCGCCGTGGCTAATGCCGTCGGACAGTACGATGAAGTACGTGGCGCTGTCGAGTAGCTTGCCGGGACCGAAGAGCTCGCCGGCGTACCCGTTGGAGAGAAAGCCGCGGCCGGCGCGAGCCCAGTTGGTGGGGGACGCGGTGGGCGTCTGGGCGTGGCCGACCGACGCCGTTATGGCTGAGCTCGCAATGGAGAGCGAACTGAGCAGGAGGCGAAGAAGCGATGAACGTGACATGCTGCAAACTAATACATTAAGGGACTTACGGCGCCCGTCGCGGAATCCCGACGGCCCAGAACGCGTTCCGCCGACGAGCGCTCAACCGGATCTCGCCGCGAAATGCTTGCTTAACGGTGTGCTTCCTTTAGGTTCGCCAGTCGTGGACGCGCGCAAGGTGTGCCCCCAGTGCGGGGAAGAGTACGACAGCTCGGTCGCCTTCTGTGCCAAGGACGGCACGGGGCTCGTGTCGCCCGCGGCCCAGGCGGACCTCGTTGGTCATGTGATCGGTGGGCGATATCGCGTGGTCTCGCACCTGGGCGAGGGCGGCATGGGTCAGGTGTACCTGGCCGAGCACGTGCGCATGAAGCGCAAGAGCGCCATCAAGATCATGCGCCCGGCGCTCGTCGGGGATGCGGAAGCGTTGCAGCGCTTCACGCGAGAAGCGGAGAACGCCAGTAAGATTTCGCATCCGAACGTGGCGTCGATTTTCGACTTCGGCGAAACCGACGAAGGCATGGTGTATCTCGCGATGGAGTTCGTGGACGGCGAAGCATTGGCCGCCACACTCAAGCGCGAAGTGGCACTGCATCCCGTGATCGCGGCCGACATCATCGGTCAGGCGGCCGACGCCTTGCAGGCCGCGCATGATCTGGGGATTTTGCACCGCGATTTCAAGCCTGACAATCTGATGCTCACGAAGCGCGCCGACGGCACGTTCGTCGTCAAGCTCGTGGACTTCGGTATCGCGCGCATGATGGAGAAGGGGACGCAACAGGTCACGCGCACCGGCTTCGCGGTCGGCACCCCGGAGTTCATGTCGCCCGAGCAGCTGTCGGGCGATGTGCTCGACAGCCGATCCGATCAGTACTCGTTGGCGCTCGTCGCGTTCATTGCGCTCACCGGGCACGACGCGTTCACGAACTCGTCGTCGAAGGAATCGCTGATCGCGCGATTGACCAGCCGTCCGCGTCGCCTCGATGAAGTGCGCGGCGATCTCGAGTGGCCGAACTCTCTGCAGGACGTTTTCGACAAGGCGCTGGCGCCCGACCCTGTGGACCGATTCGCGCACGTTTCGGATTTCGGCGTGACACTGGGCAACGCCGTGATGGAGATGACCCCTACGCAAACGGCCGAGATCTATCGGCACGCGCTGGGTAATCGGATGTTGAGCGTGTCGTCTCGCACCCCGGGCGATCTCCCCGGCGTACGCAGTGCGACTTCGAGCGACGAGAAGGCCAAGCCGAAGAAAGCGAAGTCGGAGCCGAAGCGCCGCAGTGATCCAGTGGCCGTGCGCCGTCGCCAGTCGGTGGTACCGTACATCGTGCTGCTCGGCGTCGCGACATACGGCACGTGGTGGTACGGCTCGGCGCAGGACAGCGGCCTCGCGCGTCAGGCCGCCGACAAAATCGGGAGCTACGCCAGCGCCGCGCGCGACATGGTGAACGGTTACATCGAGCGTGCACCGGACAGGTCGCCGAAAGTGGTGCTGCCGACGGAGACGACACCACCCACGAGGAAGGCGACCGCGAAGCGGCGCGCGGACACCACGGCTGTACGCAAGCCCGACTCGGCGGCAACGGTGGTGACGCCGGAAACGACGAAGGTGAAGTTGGATAGTCTGTAGCGGCCAAAAGTTCAGGGTGCAGGAGGGAGGCTATTTCCACGGAGAAAGCAGCAACCGCGCGTCGGTCCCCCGCCATCTCCGCCGTGACACCCTCCCCTCTGCACACTGAGCCGTTGGCCGGTTTCCGTTGGCCGTCATCAGTCGCTTGGGACTAGAACCCGAATCGCACCCCGACGCTCACCGGCACGATCTGCAGCGATGCACGGTTGCAGTCCACGGTACCGATGCAATTGAGCTTTGGCGTGCCGTCGAACACGTGGTGGAAGCGCGACTCGACGAAGGCGGACAGGCCGGCCAATCCGAACTCGATGCCGGCTCCTCCGTTCAGGCCGAACTTGGTGGTGCTCTCTTCACTGATGCTCAACAGCGAACCGCAACCGTTGCCGGCGCACTTAGGGCTGTTACGTACGTAGTACCCGCCCACGCCGCCCGTGAGGTACGGACGCACGGGGGAATTGTCGAGCGGAATCCCAAGCACCGCGTTGAGCGTACCGGTCACCATACTGTACTTATTGGAGATGGTCACCTGCGTCGCGCTGCCACCGGTCGTGACGAGATTGCGGTCGCCGAAGCCATGATACATCACGTCGGCACGGATGCCGAATGGCCCGACGCGACGGCCGAAGTCGGCGAAACCACCGACGTGAAAGCCAGCCGGTGCCACGTCGTTGTAATCACCGACGGGGAACGTGGCTCCACCGAGTATGCCGAAGCCTACGGCCGGCGCGGGCGTCGGCGAGCTCGCCTGCGCCTGGACAGTGAAGGGCGTGGCGACGGCCACGAGGCCACAGAACATGCGTGTCAATTTCATGGTGTCTCTCCTGAGATGGGAATGCAGACAGGGGAGAAGGCATGTATTGTGCCGCTGGGTAGTTGTGCGTGTGCCCGAGCGCATGAACGGCAACGCCGTCGTGCCGCCCCCGTGCACCGCAGTGCAGATTCATCACAGCTATCCGGTGCGTGACGCTCCCCTCTCCACTTGCCACCATGCGCTCTCTGCCATTCTTCGTCCGCAGCATTGCCTGTGCGCTCAGCGTCGTCTTTGCCGCGATGCCAGTGCACGCGCAGTTGTCGGGATTCTCCACCGCTCCACCGCTCCCGTGGCCACCGGTCGCGACGTTTTCCATACTTGGCTTCGACTCGGCCACCGGAGAAGTCGGCGGCGCGGTACAGTCGCGCGTGTTTTCCGTGGGCAATGGCGTGCTCTGGGCAGAGGCCGGGGTCGGTGCCGCCGCCACGCAAGCCATCGTCGACGTGAGCTATGGACCGCAGGCGATCGCGTTGCTGCGGCAAGGCGTGAAACCCGCCGACGTGGTCAAGCGGGTATGGCAGGGCGATCCCGATCCGCGCCCCGTGGACTGGACCAAGGAAGGGCGCCAGTTCGCGGTGATCGATGCCCAAGGCAACGTGGCCGCCTACACCGGCCCCAAGGCCACCGAATGGGCCGGCGACAAGCAGGGGAAGTTCTGTACCGCGCAGGGCAACATCCTGGCCAGCGCCGAGGTCGTGAATGCGATGGTGAGCGCGTTCGAGCTTACCGAGGGCCATCTCTCCCTGCGGCTGTTGGCAGCGCTCGAAGCCGGACAGATGGCTGGCGGTGACAAACGCGGCATGCAGTCGGCCGCGATGCTGATCGTGAAGAAAGACGGCGGCGTCTGGCTGCACAACGATGTCGTGCTGCGTCTCCAGGTCGACGACAATCCGGAGCCGATCAAGGAATTGCGTCGTCTGGTGGAAAAGGCGGCGACGATGCGGAGACCGCGCCGATGACACGCGCTCTTGGCAACGCGATATCGATGGCGCTGCTGCTCGGCGGCGCCGTGCTGTCGGCGCAGTCCACGCAAACACCTCCCGCGTCGCTCAAAACCGAGTACGTGATGCTCGTGATTTCTGACGGGGTGCGCTGGCAGGAAGTGTTCAACGGCGCCGATGCGTCGCTGATGGGCAAAGCCGGGAGCGTGGCTGACACCGCCGCACTGCGACGCGATTTCTGGCGCGAGGCGCCGCCCTCCCGACGGGAGGCGCTCTTTCCGTTTCTCTGGGGCACCGTTGCCGCGCAAGGGCAGATTTTCGGAGACAGCGCCAACGGCAGTCAGGCGCGCATCACCAACACGATGAAGTTCTCCTATCCGGGGTACAGCGAGACGTTCACCGGTTTTGCCGACGCGCGCATCGACAGCAACAATCATCCGCCCAATGCGAACACCACCGTGTTCGAGTGGCTCAATCGCGAGGCGGCGTTTCGTGGTCGGGTCGCCGCGTTCGCGACGTGGAACGCGTTCAGTCGCATCATCAACGCCGATCGAAGCGGCGTACCAGTGTACGACGGGTGGACGCGCGGCGTGGCGCCATCGACGTCGCCACGATCCGCATTGCTGCGTGATCTCTATGCCACCACCATCCGCCTCTGGCCCGACGTGGCCTTCGACGCGCTGATGCAGCAGTCGCTGCTGGAGTATCTCGGCGCGCATGATCCACGCGTGTTGTTCGTGGGCTACGGAGAGACCGACGAATGGGCGCACGCCGGCCGATACGACATGTACCTGCGCTCGGCGCGCAACATGGACGGCTATCTCGCGCAACTGTGGGCACGCGTGCAGGGCGATCCGCGAACGCGCGACAAGACCACGCTGATCGTGAGCACTGATCACGGGCGCGGCTGGGGACGCGAGTGGACCGACCACGGCCAGGAGGTGGCCGGCGCCGAATTCATCTGGACGGCGGTGATCGGCCCCGACACGCCGGCTCGCGGCGCGCGCGCGCAGACGCCGGTGCAGCAGGCGCAAGTGGCCGCCACGATCGCGGCGTTACTGGGGCGAAATTGGCAACGGGCGGAGCCGAAAGCGGCCCCGCCGTTGCCCATCTTTCGTTAACGCTCACTCACACGGGGTATCCCGTCAGCGCGGCGGTCTCGAGACCGCCGGCATGCCCGCCGCGACCGCAGCGGCGTTCACCCGCTCGAGCCGACGATTCCGGCCGGAAGGCCTCCGCCCAGCTTCGTCCACGTGTCGCCGCCATCGGTACTTCCCATGAAGAACACGTGTGGCTGCGAGTATTGGCGGCATGAGGCTGGGCCGTTAATTTTATCGTCTGCCCCCATTATGGGGACGACGTGGCAAGACCAGCTACTTCCGAGACAACCAAGGGGCGACCGTGACCGGTCGCCCCTTGTGTTGCGTGGAACTTCCCGGCGGTGCCGGGGCGCTCTTCTCCGGCATCCTTTGCGTCTTTTTCCTCCGGTGTTCCTCATCAAGCCGGTCTGCGGGTTTTCAGCATGAGTTTTGGTGCAGTTGGTGCGTTCCGTCCCACGACGGTCCTGCCGGTGTTCGATGCCGAGGGGATCGCGGCCGTGGTGCGTCAGGTGCGGGAGCCGGTGCACGTGGTGTACGACCCGCGGCTGGCCGTGCCGGCCCTTGGATTGTGCGTGGGTGGCGAGCTGCTTCCGCAGCGCGAGCTGGGCCCTACGGACTACGCGTTGCTGGCCACCTTGCCGGCCACGTATCCTGAGTGGCTGGGCGATCGCAGCTTCAACGACGCGCACGGCGTGCGCTTCCCGTACGTGGCCGGTGAAATGGCGAACGGCATTGCCACTACCGACATGGTCATCGCGATGGCGCATGCGGGAATGCTCAGCTTCTTCGGCGCTGGTGGCCTGGGGTACGAGCGCGTGGAAGCGGGCATTGCCACGATCAGCGCGGCGCTGGGCGACGACACGCGCTGGGGCGTGAATCTGATTCACTCCCCCGCCGAACCGGAGCTCGAGGACCGCGTGGCAGACCTGCTCATCCGGCGTGGCGTGCCCCGCATCTCGGCGTCGGCGTTCATGGCGCTCACCCCGTCGGTGGTGCGCTGCTCGGCGGCCGGCCTGTCGGTAAATGCGTCTGGGCAGATCGTGCGCCGGCATCATGTGTTCGCCAAGATCTCCCGCGCCGAAGTGGCGGCCCAGTTCATGAAGCCCGCGCCGGTGGAGATGCTGCAGCAGTTGGTGGCGGCGGGGAAGATCACCGCGGCAGAGGCGGAGCTGGCGCGTCATGTACCGGTGGCCGAGGACATCACGGTGGAAGGCGACAGCGGTGGCCACACCGACAACCAGACGCTGGTCGCGCTGGTACCGCGCATTCTGGCCCTCCGCGACGAGATCTGCGCAGAGCACGGCTATACGCGTGATGTTCGGGTGGGCGCGGCCGGTGGACTGGGGACGCCCAGCGCCGTAGCGGCAGCGTTCGCCCTCGGCGCAGCGTATGTGGTCACAGGCTCGGTGAACCAGAGTGCCGTCGAGGCCGGGCTGTCGGACGCGGCCAAGGCGATGCTGGCCCAGGCTGGCATTGCCGATGTGGCCATGGCGGCGGCGGCCGATATGTTCGAACTCGGGGTCAAGCTGCAGGTGCTCAAGCGCGGGACGATGTTCGCGGCGCGAGCCAATAGCCTCTACGAGGTGTATCGGAGTTACGAGAGTCTCGAGTCGATGCCGGCCGAGGTCCGCACAAAAGTTGAAACCAAGGTCATGGGCGCCACGCTGGATGCCGTGTGGCGTGAAACCGAAGCCTTCTGGACCATGCGTGACCCGGGTCAAATCGAACGGGCCAAGACCGACCCGAAGCACCGGATGGCGCTCGTGTTCCGGTGGTATCTCGGCAAGTCCAGCCGGTGGGCGATCGAAGGCGATCCGGCGCGCCGCGCCGATTATCAGATCTGGTGCGGGCCCGCGATGGGTGCGTTCAATGCTTGGGTGGCGGGGACATTCCTCACCGAGCCTGGCGAACGTACCGTAGTGCAGATCGCGCTCAACCTGCTCGAGGGGGCCGTCGTGGTCGCTCGCAGTCAGCAGCTCCGTGCGTTCGGCGTACCCGTTCCCGCAACGGCGCTGGGCTTCCGTCCCCGTCGTCTCAGTCTCTGAATCCGACCCAGTTCCTCCAGCATCATCAAGCCCGCATGACCCACTCAGCAGAGACCGACGCGTTGTCCACTAGCCATCGCATGCATCCCATCGCCGTTGTCGGCCTCGGTGCCCTCTTCCCCGGTTCGACCACGGTGGACGGCTACTGGCGCGACATCATCGAGTCCCGTGACCGCCTGACCGAGGTGCCGCGCTCCCATTGGCTGCGCGAAGATTACTTCGATCCCACGCCGGGCACGGCCGACAAGATCTATGCGACGAAAGGTGGATTCATGCCGTCGGTGGAGTTCTCCCCGCTCGAATTCGGTATGCCGCCCAACGCGATGCCGTCCACGGATACCGCGCAGCTGCTGGCGCTGGTCGTGGCCAAGCGGGTGCTCGAAGAAGCGACGCGCGGCAAGTACGAGTCGGTGGATCGCTCGCGCATGAGCGTGGTGCTCGGTGTTGCGTCGGCCACGGAACTGGTGGCACACATGTCGGGGCGCCTGCAGCGTCCGGTGTGGGAATACGCGATGCGTCAGGCCGGACTGGATGACGAGGAAGTGGCGCGTATCAGCAAGGTCATCGACGGCTGTTATGTGCCGTGGCAGGAGAGCACGTTCCCCGGCTTGCTGGGGAATGTGGTGGCCGGGCGCATCACGAACCGGCTGGATTTAGGTGGCACCAACTCCGTGGTGGATGCGGCGTGCGCCGGCTCGCTGGCAGCGATCGCCATGGCCGTGAATGACCTCGCGCTCGGCAACTCCGATCTCGTGATCACCGGCGGTGTGGACGCGCTGAACGATATCTTGATGTACATGTGCTTCGCGCAGACGGGTGCGCTGTCGATCAGCGGCGACTGTCGTCCGTTCAGCGATCAGTCCGACGGCACGATGCTCGGCGAAGGGATCGGCATGCTCGCGCTGCGGCGCCTGGAAGACGCGGAACGCGACGGCGACGCGATCTATGCGGTGATTCGTGGGCTCGGCTCGTCGTCGGACGGCAAGGCGAAGAGTATCTATGCCCCGTCGGCGCGCGGTCAGACGCTGGCGCTGCGTCGGGCCTACGAGCGCGCTGGCTACGGCCCGGAAACGGTGGGCTTGGTGGAGGCGCACGGCACTGGTACAGTGGCCGGCGACATGGCGGAATTCGAAGCACTCAAGCAGGTGTTCGAAGAAGCGCAGACGCCGGTCGGACATTGCGCGCTCGGCTCGGTGAAAGCACAAATCGGTCACACGAAGGCCGCCGCGGGCGCCGCGGGGATGATCAAGGCGGTGCTGGCGCTGCACCAGAAGGTGTTGCCGCCCACGGTCAAGGTGCGCGCGCCCAACCCCAAGCTGGGCATCGAAGACAGCCCGTTCTACCTGAGCACGGAAGCGCGTCCATGGGTGCATGCGGAGACGTATCCGCGTCGCGCTTCGGTGAGTGCGCTGGGGTTCGGCGGCACCAACTTCCATGTGGCGCTCGAGGAGTACACCGGGCCCTCCGAACATCCGTTGCGTGTGCGAGCCCTGCCAGCTGAGCTGTTGCTGCTCTCGGCCGACAACCCGGCGGCGCTGGCGGTGGCTTGTCGTACGTTGGCCACGGCGTGCACGACTGAGGGCGCGCTGGAGCATGTGGCCAAGCGGTCGCAAGCGGCGTTCAACGTGTCGGCGGTGGCGCGCGTGTCGGTGGTGGCGAGTGATGAAGCGGATGCGCGCGAGAAGCTCGCGTTTGCGGCCGAAACGATCGAGAAGACGGCGGCCGGCGGCGGCACGTCGTTCTCGTCGCCTAATGGTGTGTCGTATGGCACGGGTGCGCCGGACGGCAGCGTGGCGTTCCTCTTCCCCGGACAGGGAAGTCAGTATGTGGGCATGGGCGGTGAACTCGCCATGCATTTCGACGTGATGCGTGAAGTCCTTGACGCGTCGACCGCCATTGTGGGAGCCGCGTCGCCGGGTGACACGCTCGCCACGCGGATGTACCCCCAGCCGGTGTTCAGCGACGCCGCGCGTACGGTGCAGGCTACTCGCTTGTCGGCCACCGAGTGGGCGCAGCCGGCGATTGCCGCGACGAGTCTTGGCATGCTGCGGTTGCTGGACGGCTTGGGCATGCAACCGAGCATGGTGGCCGGACACAGCCTGGGTGAAGTGACGGCTGCGGTGGCGGCGGGGATGTTCGACGCACAGACTGGTGTGGCCGTGGCGCGCGAGCGCGGCACGCTGATGGCCAGTGCGAGCGAGACACCGGGGACGATGTCGGCGGCGGCGGCGGACCTCGTGACGGTGGCAGGCGTGGTGGCGGGGATCGACGTGGTGCTCGCCAATCACAACAGCCCAAAGCAGGTGGTGTTGTCAGGCGCAGTGCCGGACGTCGAACGTGCAGAGAAGGCACTGGAAGCGGTGGGGATTGCCGCGCGCCGTTTGCAAGTATCGAACGCGTTCCACTCACCGCTCGTGAGTGCGTCCGTGCAGCCTTTCCAGGAGTACCTGCGCGGGGTTCGCGCGTCGGCGCCACATGTGCCGTTTTTCGCGAATGCGACGGCGGTGGTCTATCCCACCGATGCGGCCGCGGCGTGTAGCCAACTGGCCGGCGCGATCGCGCAGCCGGTGCGGTTCGTGGAGCAGATCGACGCGATGTACGCGGCCGGTGCGCGCACGTTCATCGAGGTGGGCCCCGACTCCGTGCTGTCGCGGCTCACCGAGCGGTGCCTCGCAGGCCGTACGCACCTCACGGTGCCGCTCGATCAGCGTGGCAAGTCGGGCGTGACGGCGTTGTTCACGGCGCTGGGTCGTTTGGCCGCGGCGGGTGTGCCATTTACGACGGACGCGCTGTGGCAGGGGCAGCGCTTGCCGGAAGATCCCGCCACGAAGAAGCCGGCGAAGTTCAGCATTGAGCTCAACGGCGCGAACTATGGCAAGCCATATCCCCCGCGCGAACCCGAAGTGCGTGTGCCGCGGCCGGCGGCTGTGAAGGCGATCGCAGCACCAGCACCAGCACCTGTACCAGCATCGGCATCGGCACCAGCATCCACGCCTGCACCAGCACAAGCGCCGGCACCTACACCGGCACGTTCGGCACCGCAGGCTCCCGTGACCGCGAGCACGCCGACCTCCTCTTTGCATAGCTCATCGATGAACACCACGGATTGGATCGACTCGCTGCAGCGTCTGCAGGCTCCTGCGATTGCTGCCCAGATGGAATTCCAGCGCCTCATGGCAGACAGCCACATGGCGTTCCTCCGTGCGGTGGAAGGGTCATACGGCGCGGTAATGCCGGGCGCAGTCGCGTCCGCTCCGATGGTACCGCCGTCGCTCACGATCGTGCTCGATCCCAAAGCGACGCTGTCGGCCTCGGCTGGTCCTGCGTCACCGCCGGCGCCGGTGGCGGCAGTTACCGCTCCAGTGGCTGTGCCGGTGGCTGTGCCGGTGGCTGTGCCGGTGGCTGTGCCGGTGGCTATGCAGGCAGCAGCACCTGCTCCGGCCGCGCCTACCATGATTGCGCTGCAGCCCCTGCTCCTCGCGATCGTGGCCGACAAGACCGGCTACCCGGCCGAGATGATCGACACCGAGATGGACATGGAAGCCGACCTCGGCATCGATTCCATCAAGCGCGTGGAGATTCTGTCGGCGATGCGTGCGCAGGTGCCTGACCTGCCGCAGGTGGCCACGAGCAAAATGGCCGCCACGCGCACGCTGGCGCAGATCATCGAGCTGTTCGGCGGATCGGTGGCGAGCGGCGGCAACAGCGCGGCGGCACCGGTGGCAGCAGTCGCGGCAGTAGCGAGTGCCACGGCGCCTGTGGTCGCATCGCGTGTGCTTGCGTTGCAGCCCATTCTGCTGGCGATCGTCGCGGAGAAGACAGGCTATCCGGCCGAGATGATCGACACCGAAATGGACATGGAAGCCGATCTCGGCATCGATTCCATCAAGCGCGTAGAAATTCTATCGGCGATGCGTGCGCAGGTGCCTGATCTTCCGCAGGTTGCCACCACGAAGATGGCGGCCACACGGACGCTCGCGCAGATCATCGTGCTGTTTGGTGGGCCCACGGATGGTAGTGCCGCGGTGGTGGTCAGTGCGCCGGCGAGTCTTGCCGTGCCAGCTGCCGCGCGAGCTGTTGCATCGCGGGTAAACGAGCTCCAGCCCATTCTGCTGGCGATCGTGGCTGAGAAGACCGGCTACCCGGCCGAGATGATCGACACCGACATGGACATGGAAGCCGACCTCGGCATCGATTCCATCAAGCGCGTGGAGATTCTGTCGGCCATGCGTACGCGCGTGCCTGATCTGCCGCAGGTGGCCACGACGAAGATGGCCGCCACGCGGACGCTGGCGCAGATCATCGAGCTGTTCGGCGGCGTCACGGACGCTGGTCTGACGTCGGCGCCGAACGCGTTATCGGCCCCGGCTGCGGCCGACTCACCCGACGCGCATCCTCCCGCGGCGCTGCCGCCGGTGGCGCGCATCGCGGTGCGTACCCGTCCGGCCGCCGCCCTTGGCTTTGCTGTGCCGTCGCTCCGTGGAGCCGCGCAGATTGTGGTGACTCCTGATGGTGCCGCCGTGGCACAGTCGGTGGTGCAACTGCTCGCGGCGCGTGGTGTGAACGCGGTAGAAGCGCCGGTGACGGCTATTCCAGCGACCGCGGGCGGCGTGATCTTCCTGGGCGGTCTGCGCAATGTTGCCGGTGATACCGCCGTGGCGGTGAATCGCGAGGCGTTCCACGCCGCGCGCACGGTAGCCGCGCACTTCCGCGAGCACGGTGGACTGTTCGTGACGGTGCAGGATACCGGCGGAGACTTCGGCTTATCCGGACGCGAAGCGGGTCGGGCGTGGCTCGGTGGTGTGGCTGCCCTCACGAAAACCGCGCGCGATGAGTGGCCGATGGCAACGTGCAAGGCGATCGACGTAGAACGGGCGGGCCGCACCGATGCTGCGATCGCCGACGCGATCGTGGCGGAGCTGTTCGGCGGTGGACCGGAAGTGGAAGTGGGTTTGTCGGGTGCGGGCGAGCGGATCACGCTGGCCAGTGTACCCTGCGCCGTGTCGCCGGCCGTCGCGCCGTTGGCGCCGGGCGCGGTGTTCGTGGTTACGGGTGGTGCACGCGGTGTCACAGCGGCATCGCTGGTGGCGCTGGGTCGTGCGGCGCAGCCGCGTCTCGTGATTCTGGGGCGCACGGCGCTGCTGGATGAGCCGGCCGTGTACGGCGCGGCCACCACCGAAGCGGCGCTCAAGCGCACCGCGATGGAAGAAGCGAAGAAGGCCGGTCGTGCCGTGTCGCCGAAGGATATCGGTGCCGAAGTGGAGCGTATGCTTGCGGCGCGCGAGGTGCGCGACACGCTGGCCCAACTCACGGCCACCGGCGCGCAGGTACGGTACGACGCAGTGGATGTGCGCGATCCCGTTGCACTCGGCGCGCTCTTCGCCGACGTGCGCAGCACGTGGGGCCCGATTCAAGGACTCGTGCACGGCGCCGGCGTGTTGGCGGATGCCTTCATCGACAAGAAGACCGATGCACAATTCGATCGTGTGTTCGACACGAAGGTGCTCGGGCTGCAAGCGCTGCTCGAGGCCACGTCGACGGACCCGCTGCGGGTGATCTGCCTGTTCTCGTCGGTGGCAGCGCGCGGCGGAAACGCCGGGCAGTCGGATTATGCGATGGCGAATGAAGTGCTGAACAAGGTGGCCGCCGTGGAAGCCCGTCGTCGTGAAGGACAGTGCCGCGTCGTGGCGATCGGCTGGGGCCCATGGGATGGCGGCATGGTGACGCCGGCGCTGCGAGGTCACTTC
>Ga0105048_10000690_pt1 | contig 52834 bp, 46 predicted proteins | sample MAT05_FD_78382 | JGI IMG/M metagenome (GOLD analysis project Ga0105048, IMG submission 78382) | Freshwater microbial communities from Lake Fryxell liftoff mats and glacier meltwater in Antarctica - MAT-05 | ecosystem: Environmental > Aquatic > Freshwater > Ice > Liftoff microbial mat | place...
AAATGCCCCACCCCAACCTCCCGAGTTCGGGACAGGCTCTCCCCCAAGTTGGAGGGGCAAGTCTGACTTAAATATGAAGATAAAATTAGAAAAGGGAAGAATATTAACTTCTGTTCTAGAAAAATCACTTGCAAATCTTGGATAGTCCCTCCAACTTGGGGGAGGGTTGGGGTGGGGCTGATTTTTGAAGATTTCGGACACCCTTAAGTAAACGACATTGATTTATAAAAGGAGAAAAACGATTAATATGAAAAACTCTCTGATCCTGATTTGCATTATCCTATTTGGAATAACATCCTGTAAATCGCAAGTTCCAGCAAAAGTTGAATTTATTAAAGTTGAAAACGGACATTTCATCAAACGGGGAAAACCTTATTATTACATCGGCACAAACTACTGGTATGGGGCCATTCTCGGCTCAAATGGCAAAGAAGGAAACCGTAAGCGACTTATTGAAGAGCTTGACCTTATGAAAGCAAGTGGGATTAATAATCTTAGAGTGCTCGCAGGTGCCGAAGGCCCTGATGGTGAGCCGCGACGTGTAAGTCCTGCTTTACAGGTTTCTCCTGGCGTTTACAATGAAGATCTGCTAGAAGGTCTAGATTTTCTACTGTCTGAAATGTCAAAAAGAGATATGGTAGCAATACTCTTCCTGAATAATGCATGGGAATGGTCGGGCGGTTTTTCTCAATACCTTGCATGGAGCGGCAAAGGGCCAATTCCTTATCCGGAAACCAATGGACACACATGGAGCGAATTTATGACATTTTCAGGCACATTCCATCAATGTCAGGAGTGTCAGGAAATGTTTCGGAATCATATTAAATTTATGCTGGGGAGAACGAATAAAATCAACGGAATAGCTTATAACCAGGATCCTACCATAATGACCTGGGAATTGGCAAATGAGCCAAGAGCATTTTCCGATTCAAATAAAGATTTAATGCTTAATTGGGTGAATAAAACATCTGCACTCATTAAATCATTAGATCCAAATCATTTGGTTACAACCGGTACCGAAGGAAGCTGGGGTTGCGAGATGGATATGGGTCTGTTTGAAAAGATTCACAGTTCGAAAAACATAGACTATCTTACTATGCATATCTGGCCATTTAATTGGGGATGGGTAAAATCATCAGATATAACGGGCACTATAAAGGTCGCCATTTCTAATACAGGAAAATATATGGACGATCATATGGTAATCGCACGCAAATTAAATAAGCCAATTGTATTTGAAGAATTTGGACTTCCTCGTGATGGTTTTCTCTTTACACCAGGCTCACCAGTAACAATCCGTGACCGGTATTACGATTTTTCTTTTTCACGCGTGCTTCAAAGTGTAGAAAAAATGGATGTAATGGCTGGTGCTAACTTCTGGACATTCAGCGGAACCGGACTACCTAATCCTAACAGGGAAGATAACATGTGGCAGTCTGGTGACGATTATTTGGGTGATCCTCCTCAGGAAGCGCAAGGACTTAATTCAGTTTTTGCAAGCGATTCGACAATGGATATTGTTAAGAAATATAATGACCTGATTATAAATTCTTTAAACAAATAAGCATTTTGCCTATAGAGATCGGATCTCTTTAAGAGATCGGATCCCTATGACACTGAAGTAATAGCCTGCTTGATTTTTTGCTCATTGAGCAAGTCTACCTGATCTCAACTCTCAGGGATTCCTGTTTTACGCCATCTGAAACTTGTAAGATATATAATCCTGATTTTAAATTTCTACCTAAACGGAATTCTTCTTCATTGTTGATCAAGTCTTTAGATACTATTTGCCCTTGAAGATTTACAACCATAACGGTTACATTAGCTCCGAATCCGGAAATCTTTAAAACGGATTCTTCTGTAACAGGATTTGGATATAACTCCAATGTTTTTTCCGTTATCAACCGTGGCTTCGAACTTAAAGGAAATTCGCTTCCTTCAAAAGCTATTGTGGTAATGGATTTAGCGGGAAGTGCCATCACGCCTGGAACATAATCGCCTACCAATACGCAATTTTCGGTAGCTGAAGTTCTATAAACTTTACCGGAAGTAACATTATATAAAAGCGGATCAGAAACAATGTTCTGGCTCAGTCCGTTAGTGTTAATCAATACCTGTGAGACTTTCAGACTGTCAGGGCTAATAAAAGCAGTGCTTTTTACGGATTTGGATTTGGTAATGGTCTCGATGCGTGTCCACCCGGGTTTAATAAATGCAGCAAATTGTTTAAATACATAATACTTTGTCCCCACCTTAAAACCATTGGTGTTTACCCATGTGCCTGCACTCCAGGGATTTTCAAGATCCAGAAAGTCTGCGCCGGGCCAGAAAAGATCCCAGACAAGATACGCAGCAACCCCCTCATAAACCAGAGAATTATGAATAAGCAAGGCAGTTGAATTCCAGTCGCTATCGCTATATTCTGTTTGCATTTTTGGCTTGTCGGGAAAGTCGGTTGCGAGCTGGGTAAGGTTACTGATAAAAGTATTGGGATACAGTTTATCTCCCCTGGTATATAAATGATGTGCTACCGCGTAACACTTCGACATGTCCATAAAATCCGTGTAATCCGAAGGCCGTCCTGACCATTTATTTTCTATTCCAAGAACTTCGGGACCAAGCATCTTAGGAACAATATTCAGATTGGATTTATAGGCATCAATCGTATCATAAACAGCATTGAAGGCAGTTGCGTAGGACGCTACCTTTGTAAGTGCTGTCCAATTTTGCATCATTGACTAATTGTTCCAGTGGCATAAAAACACAGCCTTCATAACCCGGTCCCCAGTTGGGTTCATTCCTCTTTTTTTAGCCTCTTTTACAATATTCGATAAATCTACAATCCCCTGATTATAACCACCTTCAACCATATAAGAATTCCGGATTCTCAGAATACTGATGCCAAGATCTTTGAAAAGAAAGTCATAAACCATCAGCCGTTTTGGATGCGCTATTAGCCAGTTTTCATAATATGCAATTGAACCACCAAATCCTTCCATGGTTTGCCTGAGATCATTTACATTGAATGATACAGTATCCTGAGCCTTTAAACTATCAGACAGAGAGGCAATTGCAAGAATATAAATACAAAAAACAACAAGTAAAGTTTTAGTCATTTACGCATTATATTTATGAAATCTGGATGGTAATCAGTTCCTGTCCAAACCAGATGCAAAACAAGCTTTTCCTTTTATAATGTATAAGGATTTTCATGAAATGTAATAAATACACTTTAAGATTTAATCGAGTTTAACCATTTTCATAGTAGTTGAATTCTGTCCTGAAGTTATTTTGTAGAAATATACACCGGGAAATAAATTTTCACCACTAAAATTAATACTGTAAACGCCAGGTTGTTTAAGGCCTTCATTACTTTCAAATACAAGTCTGTTGGATGCATCGTAAACGCTAAAATACACACCTGATAGCTGAGGAACTGAATATCCGATGCTGGTTGAAAGACAGAATGGGTTTGGGTAATTTTGACTTAGTCCAAACTCAGAAATGTTCAGGTTTTGCGTTTCAATTCCAGTAGTCTGATAAGGAAGTGCATTTGACCACTGACTCCATTTCAGATTATGATCTCTGTATCGGGCTCGGAAATAATATGATTTATTAGCTGCCAGCAGTGATGTGTTAACTTTTAGGTCGTATAGGTCTATTCCCTTGTTTTTGTCTATGGGATTGTAGGATTTATCGACTTCATAAATATCTGTCCAATGAGTGAAAGAGTCTACAATTTTCTTGGAATTTATTGAACTATCAATGACCTGGAACTCAACGGTCATAAGCGAATCATCCCCTGAAAAAGGTGAAACAATAAGCTTTACCGTTTCGCCACTCACCTCAAGGCTTTGTGCAAGGGGCATTTCCGGGCCATTTTGATTGATTTTCCGATACCAGCTGTCCATCGCAACATTATTCCTTGGTTTATTTAGATCGCCCAGACTGTACATGGTGTTTCGGAAGGAATGATCAGCAATATCAACTTCAAGTATCTGATACGAATAATGGTCATAAGCAATTTGAATATCTTCATAATCGCGATTGGTAAATGCGCCCCAGGAATCAAGTGCACCACCGCCTCCACCTCCGCAAACTATTCTAAAATCCCCATCTTTCTTACCTGAAGTAATCGTTCCTCGTTCGAAGCCATGAGTATGACCTGTGTGCAACTCCTGAACTTTTGAATATTTTTTTATAATGGGAAAAAGTACGTTTTTCACGTAATTTGCACCTCCATCGAAAGTGCTTACATCAAACCAAAGTTCCGAGAAAGGGGGATGATGGAAAAACAGAAATACAAAATCAATATTTGGGTTAATTTCAGCTTCGCTTAATTTGGTGTTTAGCCAGACAGACTCTGCAGTTCCATATTGGTCAATGATATTTGTATTCAGTCCCAGGAACAGAGAATTACCAATCTGAAGCTGCCATATTTTTTCGTTTAAAGCCGGAGTTCCGGGAAATGCTGATAAATCGTCAAGCTTCATATATTTGTAAAAAAATGCACTTTCACCTTCATGGTTTCCAGCGACCACCATTGTTGGGACGTTGCCTGATAAGTTTGAGAAGGGATTAAAAAACTGAGTTGTGTACTGATCTGCTGCATTTCCGCTAACAACGGCATCACCTGAATGAAATATTCCGGTAAGTTCATTTTCAATATTCGGTCCATATAATTCAATGATTTTTTCTTTGGCTGCATCCAGTACTTTTTTTGCTCTCGTTGTGTCAGGGCAATGAGTATCGCTGAAAATCAGAAATCTGAGTTTACCTGAATAGCTTTCATTAGGAAGTGTCTTAAAAGCATATATTGATGAAACCGAATCACCACTTGAAACCCGGTATAAATACCTCGTATTCGCCTGCAAATCAGTGAGTTTTACAGTATGCCAGCGATAAGGTAAACTGATGATTTCACTATTTCCTGAACTTAACAGATTTAGTGCAGAATCAATTCCATATTCAACCTGAGTTCCGTTCGCAGAAGAGTCGTGCCAGCTAATAGTCATCGTATTCTGACCGGGGCTTTGCAAAAATGGAATTCTGGTCATTAAGCTAAGACTAAAATCATGCCCAAATCCACCCAATTCCTTTGCCTCACCTGCATTTAACGCTTTATCCCAGATTGACAATTCGGAACAGGTAATAGGTCCATCTTCGCCATCATCGTCGGCAAAGATCCATAGTAAATCGGAGAGGGAAAACCTGCCATCAATGGTTTGTAAAGCACCACTCATTGCCAGTGATCCATCAAGGTAAGCGTTAAAAGAACTTCCATTTTTAACTGAGATTACCAGCCTGTACCATTCCTCCGGTTTGACAGAATAACTGGTATATCCTACTGCACCGACACCAATATTTCCTGAAGGATTAATAAAAAAATCCCCATCGTTCCCATTATCTGAGGAAGTCTGAAAAAAACTGTGCCAAACATCAATTGACTTAACTTTAAAATCGTACTGAAAGGTATATTCGTTTACAAAACTCCCTCCTAAATTGGGAAGAATTGAATGTTGCATCTTATAATAACTTCCGGCTCCAATGAGCACTGCTCCATTTTCGCCAACAGGTCCTGCTGCTGAGGTATGCGAACCAACAAGTGCCAGGTCACTTCCATATCCGGCTTCTGCTTTGGTTAGATTAAGCGGATCATCAAATTTCCACCATCCGGTCCGCTCAGGAACGACTGCCTGAATCTGCGCAAAAGACCAAAAAAATAAAAGGGTGAGAAAGTATTTTCTGATAAGATACATAATTGAAAAGTTAAACATAAAGGGAGAATAAAAATTTATGAGGGTGTTTCAAATGTTGAAACACCCTCATAAGTAAAAATATTAAAGTAATCTACCTAACTACAATCATTTTCCTGATACTAGTCTTTTCGTTACTTGTCATTTGGAAATAATAGATTCCACCTGAAAGTTTTTTAGAATCCATATTCAAGGTGTATTTTCCTGGAGATTTTACTCCAGCGTCAATCAATTCAATCTGTCTTCCAGCCAGATCCAGAATACGGAAACTTACATTTCCAGTTTTACTAACCTGATATGGAAAGGTTGTTGAATAAGTAAATGGGTTTGGATAATTCTGACCCAGATCAGAGTTTTCTCCAATTTTATTATTCAGGATACCCACTCCAGGATTAACAGTTGCATCGCCTAGTTTTGCAATCTGATCAGCTGTTAGGATTACATCCCAGATTCCAGCTTCAGAGCAAACGATTGTACCGTCGTCACCGTCATCATCAGCAAAGAGAAGTAGAACATCTGCAAGTGCAAACCTGCCGTCGACTCCCTGACCTGCTGATTCCATCCAAAGCTCACCATTAACATAAACTTTAAAGAAAGCATCATTTTTAACGGTTACTAACATCCGATACCATGTATCTGCCGACACGATATTCGATGAATAACTGGTAGCAGCCGTTCCTATTGCGTTTGGCGTGGATGCTCCCCCGTTAATAAACAAATCTGCATCGCTATCATTTAAAGGGGATGTTTGGAAAAAGGCATGCCAGATTGAAATTTCAGGAACTGAAAAATCTATTTGGAGTGAATATTCGTTCACCATAGCACCTCCACCGTTGTAAGAAATTCCATGTGCCATGGCAAGATAATTACCTGAACTAAGACTAACAGCATTATTTCCTGAAACAGGACCAGCAGCTGTTTCCAGCGACCCAGTAAGAACTAGTGGTTGACCAATTTCGGCCTTAAGATTATCCGTTGCATTATCAAATTTCCACCAACCTACTCTGTCCGGAATTTTATTCGAAGGATCGTTACCTAAAGCTGTAACTTCTTCCTGTGTAAGGGCTACTTCATAAAGGTTAATTTCGGAGCAAATTATTTCGCCATCTTCACCATCCTCATCAGCAAAGAACAGGAGGGCTTTTTTAAGACCAAATCTCCCATCAACTTCCTGACCTGCACCATCAAGCCAAAGTTCACCATTAATATATATTTTAAAGAAGGATCCGTTTTTTACTGAAACAACCATTCTGTACCAAGTATTGGCTGAAATTGCATCGGTCGAATAACCGGTTGCGGTAGTACCAATAGTGTTATCTGCATTTTTAGTAAACAAATCACCATCTGAAACATTTAAAGGATCTGTCTGAAAGAACGAATGCCATGTTCCAATTGCAGGAACTGAAAAATCCATCTGAATAGAATATTCATTTACCAATGTATCTTCACCGTTAATCGTAATTCCATGAATTGTTTTTAGCTGACTTCCAACACCGATTTTTGTTGCCAGATTGCCTGCTTCCGGTCCCGGAACAGATACCTGAGTTCCAACCAATTCAAGTGGATTTCCAACATCGGACTTTAACATATCTGCAGCGTCATCAAATTTCCAGGATCCCATTTTAGTTCTTGCACGAACGCGGTCTCCATAAGCATCACCAAGCTGTGTAACCTCATAATCTTCAAGAGCAACGTCCCAGATACCAATTTCCGAGCATTTAATAGTTGCATCATCACCGTCGTTGTCGGCAAATAATAATAAAACATTTGCTAATGCAAACCGGCCGTCAATTGTCTGAATAGCCGCAGCATTAAGCCATAGTGCGCCGTTTATATATACTTTGTAAAACTCACCATTTCTAACTGATATTACCATTCTATACCATGTGTCGGCCGCAACTGCTTTGGTTGAATACCCTAGATCACCCACACCAATTGCATTTGTGGCGTTTTTAATAAACAACTCAGCATCCTCTCCATTAGATGGGTCGGTTTGAATAAAAGAATTCCATACATCTATCTGAGGAATAGAAAAATCGATCTGAATGGAATATTCATTTACCATTGTTCCACCCAAATTTGCAGCGATTCCATGAGTCATCGTCAAATAACTTGCGGTTTCGATCTGAGTTGCGAGATTTCCAGCAACAGGACCTGCAACTGAAGTTTGAGAACCTGCGAGTTCAAGAGCAACGCCAATATCAGCCTTTAACATATCAGCTGCATCATCAAATTTCCACCAACCTACACGGGTTGGAATTTGAGCAATCATGGTAAAATTTACAGAAAGAGTAAAAATGACCATTAAAAGTAAAAGTTTTCTTTTCATAATGTTGTGGTATTGGTTTATAATGAAATAGTGTACTCAATTGTTTAAAATCCATTTTTAATCTGGAAACATTTTCATGATGCGAATTAATAACAATTTATATGATGCGTATAACCAATAGGTTAACTTTACATAGTTTAAATATCAAATTATCCAGATATACAAATATATAACAAAAAGTACTAAGTCATAAAATTATGCTCTCTGATATCTGTCTAAATAGCTTGTTTTACAACATATTAGCCTAACCATTTAACGTTTAGTCAAAATGCAATTGGAAAATAATGATGAAAAAAAACCGGAAATAATATTACATAAATCTGTATTGTAAGACTTCCAGCTAATAATACTGCTATCAGATATTATAGATATTCGCTATTCAAAGGAAAAATTCAAATGTTTTAGTCAATTGTCTTTTTGTATATTTGCTTCCTCAAAAAAAAACTATGCTGGATTTTTCAAAACTCATTGCCGGAAAACTGAAACTAGGTGAAAAGGAAGTTTCTAACCTTATCGGATTATTGGATCAGGGCGCTACCATCCCATTTATAAGTCGTTACAGGAAAGAAATGACGGGCAGCATGGATGAGGTTCAGGTTGGAGATGTTAAAGATGAACTCGGACGCTTGAAAGAACTGGAAAAAAGAAGAGAGGCTATCCTTAAGTCGATCGAAGAACAGGACAAGCTAACACCTGAGCTCAAAACTAGAATTGAGGCCTGTCTTAACATGACAGACCTTGAAGATATCTATCTTCCCTATAAACCCAAAAAGAAAACTCGGGCAAGTGTCGCACGTGAGAAGGGACTTGAACCTCTGGCTGCGATCATGATGAAGCAGAAAGAAATGGATATTCTTGGCAAAGCTGCAACTTTTATTAATGATCAGGTGCCTGATGCAGAAGCAGCATTGCAGGGAGCTCGCGATATCATTGCCGAATGGGTTACTGAAAATCAAAAAGCCAGAAATGTTGTCAGATTCCACTTTGATAAATCAGCTCTTATCATTTCTAAGGTGGTTAAAGGAAAAGAAGAGGAAGGTGTTAAGTTTACTGATTATTTTGCGTTTTCAGAACCACTTAAGAAATGTCCATCTCATCGCATTTTGGCAGCACGCAGAGGGGAAGAAGAAGGTTTTCTCAAACTTTCAGTTGAACCTGATGAAGAACCGGTTCTTGAAGGTTTAAACGGGATATTTCTATCAGGATATTTCGATGTATCCCAACAGGTTGAAATGGCTGTTAAAGATTCCTACAAAAGACTCCTTGCTCCTTCTATTGAAAATGAATTCAAGGCCTTGTACAAAGAAAAAGCCGACGAAGAGGCAATCCGTGTTTTTGCTGAAAACATGAGGCAACTGCTTTTATCATCTCCCCTGGGACAAAAATCGGTGATGGGCATCGATCCCGGTTTTCGAAGCGGGTGTAAACTGGTGTGCCTCGATAAACAGGGAAACCTCTTGCATAATGCCACAATCTATCCCCATCCACCTCAGGACGATAAAGGCACAAGCATGAAGAAAATTGATACTCTGGTGGAACAGTACAAAATTGAAGCAATCGCAATCGGAAACGGAACTGCTTCAAGGGAAACCGAGCATTTTATCAAAAAAATTCATTTCAACAGGGATATTCAGGTGTTTATTGTATCAGAGGCCGGAGCATCAGTTTATTCTGCATCAAAAGTAGCACGTGATGAGTTTCCGGATTATGATGTAACTGTCAGGGGAGCAGTTTCCATTGGCCGCAGGTTGATGGATCCACTCGCAGAACTTGTGAAAATCGACCCCAAATCGATTGGTGTTGGTCAGTACCAGCACGACGTCGATCAGGGAAAACTTAAAGATAGCCTCGACCAGATAGTGGAAAGTTGTGTAAACCTTGTTGGAGTTGATGTTAACACTGCCAGTAAGCATCTTCTTACCTATATTTCAGGACTGGGTCCAACACTTGCCCAAAACATCGTTGATTTTCGTAAAGAAAACGGAGCATTCAAGAGCCGTAAATCCCTGCTCAAAGTGCCCCGAATGGGAGAAAAAGCATTTGAACAAGCTGCAGGTTTTCTTCGGATTAGCAAATCGGAAAACCCACTGGATAATTCCGCAGTGCATCCTGAGACTTATCCTATTGTTGAAAAGATGGCTAAAGATGCTGGTTGCAACGTTCCCGACTTAATTGCGAAACCCGAACTGAGGAGCAAAATAGATATCCGTAATTATATCAATGAAAAAGTTGGAATTCCAACGTTAAAGGATATAATGCAAGAACTTTCAAAACCCGGACGTGATCCACGATCCAAAATCGAAGTGTTTGAATTTGCTCCCGATGTATTCTCAATGGCCGATCTTAAACCGGGAATGGTTTTACCTGGAATCGTAACCAACATTACCAATTTCGGGGCTTTTGTAGATGTTGGAGTAAAACAGGATGGACTCGTTCATATCTCTCAGATTGCCAACCGGTTTATCAAAGATCCTAACGAAGTGGTTAAACTTCATCAGCATGTAAAAGTCAAAGTCCTTGAAGTAGATGCTGCACGAAAGAGAATTCAATTGTCAATGAAGGATTAAAATTAAAAAGCAGTCACGCTATGTTTATAACGCTATATTTCAATGCGTTAACAAACTTTAAGCGTTTAGCATTTACGAATTTAATGATTGCATTTTCGAAAAATATCTTACATTTGATGGCCAAAAAGTTGATAAAAAATCGTTGATGGGCTGATTTTTAGACAGTTATACATTGGAGGGTGAACTATTTCATTTTCACATTGTTATTCGATCACTAAATTTAAACCTGATGGGATCCGAAGAGAAAATTACCAGCTTAAACGGAAATCTCTATTTCCAGATATTTGTTTCTGGTGCCAACAAAATACTCGAAAACCAGAAATTACTCAATAAAATCAATGTTTTTCCAGTGCCCGACGCCGACACAGGAACCAATCTTGCATCAACTCTCCGCGCCGTGATTGATAACGCACGACCTTCTGACTCTTACAAGACAACTGCAAACTCCATTGCCATTGCTGCACTGAATGGGGCAAGAGGAAATTCAGGAGTTATCTTCGCACAGTTTTTATATGGATTAAGCATTGAAGCCAATGAGGCCATTCATATCACAATCGACGAATTTGTTGAAAGCATAAAACGCTCAGTCAGTTATATTTACAGCGCAATCGCAAATCCTGTTGAAGGAACTATGCTGACAGTTATTAGGGAGTGGGCCGATTATATTTATTCTCAGAAAGGACAAATTGACGATTTTAAAAAGCTTTTTAAATTCTCTTATGAGATTGCACAGAAATCACTTTCAGAAACAACGTTTAAACTCAAAGCCCTAACGCTTGCAAATGTAGTTGACGCAGGAGCGAAGGGATTTGTACTCTTTCTGGAAGGAATTATCGAAGGCTTCCGAAAAACCGTTCTTCATGAACTTATTATTGCCCGTCACGATGAAATCGATCAATCCTCCCTCGGAAACATAATCCACGAAGAATCAACTTTCCGTTTTTGCACTGAAGCTATGATTCATGGAAAGGGAATTGATCATAATGAAGTAAAATCTCTTATCTCGGAAATGGGTGATTCATTGGTTATTGCAGGTTCCGATACTATGGTTCGCCTGCACATGCATACCGATCAGCCTCATATCTTATTGGAAAAACTGCGGAAATTCGGCAAAATCCATTACCAGAAAGCCGACGATATGAAGAAGCAGCAAGATGCCATGTATTCCCGAAAATGGAAAATTGCTCTGGTTACCGATTCTACTTCCGATCTTTCTGAAGAACTTATGGAAAAGTACCAGATTTATATGGTTCCACTAAATATTCACTTCGGAGAAACTCAATATATCGATAAAATTACACTTCGGCCTGAACAGTTTTATACCTTGGTGCAAACGGAGAAAAATTATCCCTCTACATCCCAGCCTAACGAGTCCAGCTTTCTGAATATGTATTCTCACCTCGCAAGTCATTATGATTCAATAATTTCAGTTCACGTTTCAGAAAAATTCAGCGGAACAATCAGAAACTCCAGAAATGCCGCAGCACGTATCAGCAAAGAACTTGGAAAACCAATATCAGTAATTGATTCACGAAGTGTATCAGGTTCACTAGGACTAGTTACTCTCAGAATCGCTCAAGCAATTGAAAGTGGCATGAACCATGATGATATTGTTGCAGAAGCTGAAAACTGGGTAAAAAACACAAAGGTTTATGTCAGTGTTAAAACCCTGAAATACATGATTCGTGGAGGTAGGGTTAGTCGCACAAAAGGCTTCATCGCCAGCCTTTTCAATATACTTCCCATTATATCCGTAACGGAAGAAGGCAAAACAGAATTATTTGACAAAGCGTTCAGTCAAAGAGCCAATATGCGTAAGGTTATGAACCACACACGGAAATTTCTCGCTGGGCGAAAAATCCACGATTACATCATCATGCACGCAGAGGATGAGGAAAACGCCACCTGGTTCAGAAAAGAAATGCTTGAACTTACCGGTATTGAACCTGCTTCTGTTGTCAGCATTTCTCCGGTAGTTGGAGTAAACGCCGGAAAAGGCACGGTAGCACTGGCTGTTATGGCAGAATAAAACACATTATGACACAGATTTTTTCTATCGCCGCGATTGCCATTTTTGTATTTATGGTAATCATGTATTTTATTGCCCAGTATTTAAAAGACAATTCCATTGTTGATATTGGATGGGGAATGGGTTTCGTGATAACCACCTTAACACTGGTATTTGGCTCAGAAAAAATTTACCCTTCAATGCTTATTTTAAGCCTTATGATACTAGCCTGGGGTATGCGGTTAAGTTTCTACATTTATATGCGAAACCTCGGAAAACCTGAAGATTTTCGATATGCAAACTGGAGAAAGGAATGGGGTACTCGACAACCATTGATAGCTTTTTTCAAGGTTTTTATGCTTCAGGGTGCAATTATGTGGATTATTGCCACTCCGATAATGTTTGTTTTCATTAAGCATAACACCCATCCCGGCTTTCTCTCGTATGCAGGCCTGTTCGTTTTTATTTTTGGTTTGGGTTTCGAGGGAATTGCAGACAGGCAAATGAAACATTTTAAATCATATCCATCTAATAAAGGGAAAATAATCACTTCTGGCCTTTGGAAGTATACCCGCCATCCAAATTATTTCGGTGAAGCATTACTCTGGTGGGGAATTGGACTATACAGCTTTGCTGTTTCCAGCTACTGGCTGTGCTTTGCTGGCCCGTTGGTTATAAGTCTGATGCTACGCTTTGTTTCTGGAGTTCCTATGCTTGAGGAAAAATATAAGAATAGGGAAGATTTCAGAAAATATGCAGAAAACACCCCTATTTTCCTGCCTTTTTTTGGACGAAAATCAATCAAATAACTTTGAAGTAATAATCTGGAAATTTTTATTAATTTTAATCATCTAAACTTCTGGATTATGAAAAAATTAATTTCCCTTCTCTCTCTATTATTTCTAAACGTTTTTTTATACGCACAGGTTCAGCCTAAGTTACCATTCAAAATGGAAGATTTAAATTAAAAGCGACGTTTCTCAATTTGTAGAATTAATTAAGTTCCTCAAACAGAACACTATGATTCAGCAACTTCAGAACGAATTTTATCAAAAGGCACAAAGTCCTGCTAAAATCCGGGGGTAATTTAAACGGCCTTACCAACAAAATTGTATTAAATTTGTTATATTCATTAATCAGATTTTTTCTTACTTCTACCAACAAAATCGGAACTATGAAACTCATGTCTATCAATAAATTAATTATCATGATGGCAGCAGGATCAGGCATTCTGCTTTCTTCCGGATGTAAAAACAAAGTTGAAATTATGGCTCCCAAAGCAAAAAAAGTCCCCCACGAACTCATTACTCACGGTGATACCCGTATTGATAACTATTACTGGCTGAGGGAAAAAGAAAATCCTGAAGTAATTAAATATCTGGATGATGAAAACGCCTACCTCGACGCTCAGATGGCCGACACAAAGAAGTTTCAGGACAGTCTGTATAGCGAAATAGTTGGAAGAATCAAGCAAACTGATATTTCCGTTCCTTATAAATATGAGGGTTATTGGTACTATACTCGTTATGAAGAAGGTAAAGAATATCCAATTTATTCTCGTAAAAAAGATAGCATGGACGGTGCCGAAGAAATCATGCTGAATGTGAATGAAATGGCAACTGGTCATAAATACTACCAAGTTGCAGGCACATCGGTTAGTCCGGATAATAAAATGATCGCTTACGGTGTAGATACTGTTTCACGCCGCATGTATATTCTGTATTTCAAGGATCTCGAAACTGGCGAAATGCTTAATGATGTAATACCTCAATTCTCTGGCGCAATCGCCTGGGGAAATGATAATAAAACCATTTTTTATGCCCGGAAAGATGAAGAAACTCTTCGTCCTTTTCAGATTTTCAGACATGTTCTGGGAACTGACCCCGCAAAAGATAAACTGATCTTCGAAGAAAAGGATGAAACCTTTGCCTGCGGCGTTTACAAAAGCAAATCGAAGGAATTTATTATTATTGGTAGCGGAGCAAAAATGTCAACTGAATACCAGATTCTTGATGCTGATTTACCACTTGATAACTTCAAGGTTTTTCAACCCAGGGAAAAGAATCTCGAATATGATGTTAATCACTACGGAGATAAATTTTATGTTGTTACTAACCTGAATGCGAAAAATTTCAGGCTTATGGAAACATCCCTCGATAAAACAAAAAAAGAAAACTGGAAGGAAGTTATCCCCCATCGTGAAGATGTTTTACTTGAGGGAATTGATATTTTCAAAGATTATATGGTGGTTTCAGAAAGAAAAGACGGACTAACCAAGCTTCGCATCATAAACTGGAACGACAAGACAGATGAGCATTACCTCGATTTTGGAGAAGAAGCTTATCTTGCCTACACATCCGTTAATCCTGAGTTCGATACAGAAATTCTCCGTTACGGTTATACATCCCTGACTACTCCCAATTCTGTATTTGATTACGATATGAAATCCCGTGAGAAAAAATTATTGAAACAGGAAGAGGTTATGGGCAGTTTCAATCCGGATGATTATGAAACCAAGAGATTGTATGCAACTGCAGGTGATGGAACCCAGATTCCTATTTCTGTTGTGTATAAAAAAGGAATGGTAAAGGACGGAAAGAATCCAATGTTTCTCTATGGTTATGGTTCATATGGAATTACAATTGACCCAACATTCAGCTCTGTTAGACTGAGTCTGCTCGACAGAGGCTTCATCTTTGCCATCGCTCATATTCGCGGCGAACAGATTTACGGCCGTCAATGGTATGAGGATGGGAAACTTCTTAAGAAAATGAACACTTTTACCGATTTTAACGATTGTGCAGAATATCTGATTAGTGAAAAATATACCTGTCCGGAACATCTTTATGCAGAAGGTGGAAGTGCCGGCGGGCTATTAATGGGTGCGATTATTAATATGAAACCAGAATTGTATCATGGTGTAATTGCAGCGGTACCATTTGTTGATGTATTAACAACCATGCTTGACGAAAGTATCCCTCTTACAACAGGAGAATACGATGAATGGGGCGATCCAAGAATTAAGGAATACTACGATTATATGAAATCCTATTCTCCTTACGATAATGTTAAGGCTCAGGTGTATCCTAATCTTATGGTTTCAACCGGCTTGCATGATTCGCAAGTTCAGTATTGGGAACCTTCCAAATGGGTAGCTAAGCTCAGGGATATGAAGACCGATAATAATCTTTTGGTGATGTATTGCAATATGGAAACCGGACATTCAGGTGCTTCCGGGAGATTCCAGAGGCATAAAGATACTGCCAGGGAATATGCTTTTATTTTTAAGCTGGAAGGGATTACCGAATAAACGAAAAATTAAAAAAGCCCGTATTTTGAATCGATGCGGGCTTTTCTAAAAGATGCTATCTCTGCGAAACAGACCCAGCGCTCGAGGTATCAATTTTCTTACCGGCAGGATCGCCTTTGTATTGAATAGTGCCTGCACTGCTGGCCTGAGCATCCAACTGTTCGCTTACCCAAACTCTTGTATTGCCTGCACTTGAAGCAGAAACTCTGCAGTATTTTGCTAATAGCTTGTCGGCATCGACGCTTCCTGCACTGCTAACGTCAATGTCAATTTCATCTGCTTCCCCTCGAAGTTCCATGCTACCACTGCTGCTTGCATTAATACTTACTTTTTTTGCTTCTGTCTCCAGCCGTAACTCAGCTGCGCTACTTACCGAAATATCAAGCCGGTCTACTTTTAACACATTCTCACATTTGATATTAGCAGCGCTCAATACTTCAAATTCCTCAATTGAAGGAACCGTAATGCGAATATTTTTCGATGTTGCATTCCTGATATTTCTGTCGGTATAAACTCTTAGAACACCTGAACTTACTTCAGTCCGTATAATCTCATGAAGGTTTTCGTCGGCTTCTACTTCGAGGGAAACCGGTTCTCCGAAGGTGATGAGGACATGTAATCCATTAGACGCTTCAATAGACTTGAAATCAGATATTTGCCGGGATTCAACTTTGACATTTCCATTCCCTGAGATAAAATCTACAAAATTAAAGACACAGAAACTAAGGCTAAAAGAAATTGCCAGAATAATAAATAGTATGCGTTTCATAGCGAATTTTTTTTAGAAAGTTATTAAAATTATAATGCAAATGTCAATAAACCAAACAGAAATTTTAATCAACCTGAAGCACCAATCCCTTTAAATATTCGCCCTCAGGATGGTAAATGCTAATTGGATGATCGGCCGGTTGCGACAATTGGTGCAGTATCCGAACATTTCTTCCTGAAGCAGCAGCAGCAGCAAAAACGCTTTTTCTGAAGTTCTCGCGACTCACGACCTGAGAACAACTAAAAGTAAAAAGTATTCCACCCGGTGAAATTTTCTCAATTGCTTCGCGGTTTATTCTTTTATATCCCTGGAGAGCATTCTCGAGTACTTTTTGGTGCTTTGCAAAGGCAGGAGGATCAAGAATGATTAGATCGTAATCAGTGCCTTTGCGGTTGAAAAATTCGAATGCGTCAACGGCAAATGACTCGTGTCTCTTATCATTCTTAAAATTTGCTTCAATATTTTTATCAGTCAGTTCAATAGCTTTTTTTGATGCATCCACCGAATGTACAAGGTTTGCATCTGCCTTCATGGCATAAACCGAGAAACCACCGGTGTAGCAGAACATATTCAAAACATTACGCCCCTTCGAATACTCTCCAAGCAAACTCCTGTTTTCACGCTGATCAATAAAAAAGCCTGTCTTCTGCCCTTCTTCCCAGTCGATGAAGAAAGTGTTGTCATTTTCAAGTACAGAATTACCGCCAGACGTTCCATACAAATATTCAGATTTAGCTTCAATTCCTGCTTTAAAAGGTAGAGTTCCTTCACTCTTGTCGTAGATGCATTTCAGTTTATTTCCAAGTACTTTTTTAAGTGCTTCAACCAAAACATCGCGGATAAGGTACATTCCAACTGAATGCATCTGTAAAATTGCCGTCCCGTTGTAAAAATCCACAACCAGTCCGGGCATCAGATCGCCTTCTGCATTTATGAGTCTGAACGCATTTGTATGGGGATTTTCAAATAAACCAGCATTTCTCCTGAGTTGCACAGCATCTTCAATTTTCTTAACCCAGAAATCCAGACCGATTTCTTCCTTTTTAAACGTGAGCATCCTAACCGCAATAGAACCCGGCTGACAATGGCCCATCCCCAGAAAATCTCCGTGATTGGATAAAACATCTACCAAATCTCCTTCCTGCACTTCTCCTGAAATACTTTTAATAGCTCCCGAAAAAACCCAGGGATGTTTTCGCATAAGCGAAATTTCTTTTCCTGATTTCAGGACAAACTGAACGTTTTTTGTCATTGGATGTTAGAGTTGCGAAGTATGCGATACACTTCGATGCATACCCATGCATCGGTGGCGGCATACCTCATTTGAGCTTCGGTGAGTGTTTTTGCTTCCCAATCGGAAAGCTGTTGTGACTTAGATATTCTGATGCCCATTACAATTGCGGCAAGCTTTTTAAGGCTGTTATCTTCAATTTTAAAGTAGGATGAGTAATTCTGAAGCTCAAGAAATCCGGCTGATTTGAAGTGTTTTATTCCTTGAAGTTTGCGAACATCATCGCGGATTGCAACTCCGGTGAAAATAATATCTTCATCTTCAAAAAGTTTAATAAGTTCAGGTGGAAGCCCGGTATTAAAAAGCCTGAAAAGAAATACCTCATTTGGAATTGCAAGTTGAAGCAGGGAAACCTTGTTTGAACTGCCTTTTTTAAAACTGGGTTTGCTTTCAGTATCAAAGCCTATAACGGCATGTTTACCAATATATTCAGCCGCTTCGGCAGCATCTTCAGGTGTATTAATAACACGTATTTTTCCTTCAAACTGTTTTACTTTGAGGCGGTTAATCTGCTCAGGAGTGATGCTAGCCAGAAAACGGGTCTTCGTCGGCTCCGTATTCTTGCTGCCTTTTTGAAATAAACCAGTTTCTCGTATCAATTTTAGTTGACTCAGAGTCTTTGCCAATAATTTTTTCATCTGCTTTAATTTCTCCGATATAAATTTTATGAAGAGCTGCTGAAATGCGCAAACTCTTAGATCCCCAGAAACTCATAAAATTATTCTGACATTCCCAAAGGGCATCATTCATAACATCTTCAGGGGCATTTCTATAAATTTCCAAAAAATCGCGTAAGTCCTGATACAAATCAGCCATGTCTTCTGAGACTTTCCGCGTAATCAAGTCTGAACGGTCGAATTCGCTTTCACCGGGAATGTCGAGGAAATCATTATTCCCTTCCATGCATTCGGCTATTTTTCGGTATACTTCAGACCAATTCTGTTCACTGACAAATTTCTCGCTTCCCTCGTCAAAAACAGGTTCAATCTGGGGAATTCTGATCATGGCAGAATAGATAGATGGCAGACTATACAGGCTAAAGCGAATAAATTCACTCTGACTTAAAACCATTTCTGTTTCAAGCAGAGTGCAATATTCTTTCGATAAACGCACGAACTCCAAAACCTCCTCAGAATACAATATTTTGCTTTGATCTTCCATTCTTTTTTCTAAAAAATTTATCGACCAAGATCTTTAAATTCCTTTCATCGATTTTTTCAGCATTTTAGGTTTTTCCCAAATTTGCGTCGCAAAGGTAAAAATTATCTGTCAGACACTATTTAATTAACTTAATATTACTTAGTCCAATAAAATAAATAATTTTCATCACGAAGTATTTTCTCATGATCATTCAGCCAGCGAAATACTTTCATCACTTTATCCTCCGGATAGCTTAATCCGTCTACAATTTCGTCAATGCTCAGGTGTTTATCTGTCAGCCTCTCCTTAAGTTCATCCAGAATAAGGTCGAATTCGTATGCGCTCAGATCAAGTTCGTTTCTCTTGCGGCAAACATCACATTGTCCGCAGCGCATCGCGTTTTTCTCTCCAAAATATGAAATAAGAATCTGACTTCTGCACTTATTACTTCCCGAAGCATACAGCAGCATTTCATTCGCACGTTCAATATACCTCTCTTTCAAAAAGTTATACGCTTCAACAGAGAAATGAAGGTTTTTATCATCGAGTCTCTCTTCAGTAAAATATATTACCGGATTTTTTTTTCGGGGGATATATTGGATGATCCCTGAATTTGAAAGTTTCAGGAGATATTTGTAAATATTGTCGAAATTTACACCTGACCTTTTAGCCATCAGCGTTTCGTCGATTGGGACGAAAGATGAAAACATCCCGCTATACGACCTCAGAAGTAGTTTAATGAATCCATCAAGGTTTTCATTAGCCACCTGGAATTTATAAAGATCGTCTCTCTGAACCGCAAAATGCACTCTGGAGGGATTATTTATTTCCTCTGAAAGCTCGATATATCCTTCCCTCTGAAGTACTTTTAAACTATTGTGAGCAATTAATGCATTGAACTTGAATTTGGAGATAAAATCGGTAAGTATGAAGTCATAATTCTGACCTTTCCCACTACCAACCGGAATCTGGAAAAAATTCCCGAGAGCTTTGTAGACTTCGCGAATAACAGACAATTCAGGAAAACTTATTTGAATCCTCTGATCCACCGACCGCCGGTCTGACTCGTTATAAAGCAAAATAGCTTTTGCCGGTTTTTCATCCCTGCCTGCGCGTCCGGCTTCCTGATAATAGGCTTCGAGGGAATCGGGAAGGTCAGCATGAATCACAAAACGCACATCGGGCTTGTCGATTCCCATTCCAAAAGCATTAGTGGAAATTATGACTTTAATTTTATCCTTTTGCCATTCCTCCTGCTTGCGACTGCGATCAGCATGTGTGAGTCCGGCATGGTAATAATCGGCTTGTACTCCTTCTTTTTGAAGAATTAGCGCCAGTTCCCTTGTTTTTTTTCTGTTGCGTGCATAAATGATTCCGGTTCCGGGATTTTCCTTAATTATTCGGATGATTCTCTGGATTTTATCTTCACATTTCTCAACATCATAAATCAGGTTTTTCCGCTCAAAACTTTTCCTGAATACATTTTTCTCTTTGAACTCAAGCTTTTCCATGATATCCTCAACAACCTGAGGAGTCGCTGTAGCAGTAAGAGCCAAAAAAGGCACATCTGGCAAGAGATCTTTGAGCTCCGCAATTTTCAGATATGAAGGCCTGAAATCGAATCCCCATTGAGAAATACAATGCGCTTCATCGATAGCGATAAGGCAAATTTTCATTTTCTCCAGCCTCACCTTAAATATTTCTGTTTCAAGCCTTTCAGGGGATAAGTAAAGGAATTTAACCTGTCCGAAAATAACATTATCAAGAGCAATATCAATCTCCTCTCTACCCATTCCCGAATGAATAGCAATAGCGTTAATCTCCTTTTTTCGCAGATTCTCAACCTGATCTTTCATAAGTGCGATCAATGGAGTTATAACGATACACGTACCTTCCATTGCCATTGCAGGAACCTGAAATGTGATGGATTTTCCTCCTCCGGTAGGCATAAGTCCAAGGGTATCCTTACCCTCATAAACCGACTGGATAATCTCTTCCTGCAGAGGGCGGAAGTGCGAATATCCCCAGTAACGGGCAAGTATTTGAGTGAATTTATCCAAAACAGGTGTATTAACAGGAATTTCAGAACCTTAATATAAGCTAAAAAACAAATTATTATTCTCTAATTTTTTGTAATTTCGCAGCCAATAAATTTAACCAAAATTAAAGCAATGTCCTTTATCGAAGATAAAATTAAATACGAAGGATTAACTTTCGATGATGTTTTACTCTTACCCGCCTATTCTGAGGTACTTCCAAGAGAAGTTAGTCTTGTAACAAAATTCAGCCGAAACATTTTTCTCAACGCCCCAATTGTTTCAGCGGCTATGGATACTGTTACTGAAGCAGAACTGGCTATTGCCCTTGCGCGCGAAGGGGGAATTGGGGTAATTCACAAGAATATGCCTCTCGAACAACAAGCTAATCAGGTTAGAAGAGTAAAACGTGCTGAAAGTGTCATGATTCACGATCCCATCACAATCCTGAAAAATGGTACAGTGGCCGATGCCTTAAACCTGATGAAAGAATTTAAAATTGGCGGAATCCCGGTTGTGGATGAAAAAGGAAAGTTAATAGGTATTGTTACCAACCGTGATTTACGTTTCGAAAACAATATGAGCAGGCCGATTGCTGAGGTAATGACCAGTAAAGACATTATCACCACAACTCAGAAAACCGATCTGAGCATGGCTGCTGAAATTCTTCAAAAGCATAAGATCGAAAAACTACCGGTTGTTGATTCGAATAATAAGCTGATAGGATTGATAACGTATAAAGATATTACCAAGGCTAAGGATCAGCCAAACTCCTGCAAAGACGACAAAGGTCGTTTGCGTGTGGCTGCAGCTGTAGGGGTAACCCAAGATGCAGTTGAGCGGGTTGCCGCACTTGTAGAAGCTGGAGTTGATGCCGTGGTAATCGATACCGCGCATGGCCATTCCCGGGGCGTTGTTGAAACCTTAAAAAAAGTTAAAAAAGCATTCCCCAATATTGATGTAGTGGTTGGAAATATCGCTACTCCTGAAGCCGCCATGGCACTAGTTAAAGCGGGTGCAGATGCAGTAAAAGTAGGAATAGGCCCGGGATCTATCTGTACAACCCGCATAATCGCAGGTGTTGGCGTACCTCAGCTTTCTGCAATATATGATGTTGCCGCTGCTTTACGAGGTACTGGCATTCCGGTAATTGCGGATGGAGGCATTCGTTATTCGGGTGATATTGTAAAAGCCATTGCCGCCGGCGCGTCCAGCGTTATGATGGGCTCTTTATTTGCTGGAGTAGAAGAATCTCCCGGTGAAACAATCATTTACAACGGACGGAAATACAAATCATATCGTGGAATGGGCTCTATTGAAGCGATGCAGCAAGGATCCAAAGACCGGTATTTCCAGGATGTGGAAGATGATATCAATAAACTTGTGCCTGAAGGAATTGCTGCCCGCGTTCCGTTTAAAGGAAGCCTCGCAGAAGTGATATACCAAATGCTTGGCGGACTTCGTGCAGGAATGGGATATTGCGGATCTCCCAACATCGAAACACTTATGGAAGCGAAATTTGTAAAAATAACATCTGCAGGTATGAATGAAAGTCACCCACATGATGTTACCATTACCCGCGAAGCTCCAAATTACAGTAGATAATAAGCTCCGAATTTTTACGTTTGTACTAAAACCTAAAACCGTTTTTATTATGAGAAGTACTTTTTTATTAATTACAATTGCCTTATTTACAGCTCTTAACTCTTTTGCACAGGCTGATAAAATTTTAATGACTGTCGGAGATCAGCAGGTAAGTTTAGAGGAATTTGAACGTATTTATAATAAAAATAACGTTTCCGGAGTGTATGAAAAGCAATCGGTTGATGAATATCTCGACCTGTTTATAAATTTTAAGCTTAAAGTTCTGGAAGCTGAAAAAATGGGACTAGATACTGCTACCAGCTTCAGAATGGAATTAAAAGGTTACCGCGACCAGCTTGCAAAACCATATCTTAATGATTCCACAACTCAAGAAGAACTTATGAAACTGGAATACGAACGAATGAAAACGGAACTCCATGTTAGTCATATTTTACTTCGTCTCGACCCAAAAGCTCATCCTGATGATACACTTCTTGCATATAGAAAATTAATAACTGCCCGCAAAGAAATCCTGGCAGGTAAAAATTTTGCGGATGTAGCAAAGTCTATCTCAGAAGACCCTTCGGTTGCTAAAAATGAAGGCGACATAGGTTGGTTGACCGCTTTCAGAACAGTTTATGAATTTGAAAACGCAGCATTTAATACTCCTGTTAACCAGGTTTCGTTGCCGATAAGAACTCAGTTCGGATACCATTTAATAAAGGTCTGGGAACAAAGGCCAAGTAAAGGCTCTGTTCATGTTGCTCATATATTTTTAAGAGCACCTGATAATATGAGTCCGGAATTGAAAGCTAAGACAGAGAAAATAATTAACGCTGTTTATGATAGTCTGAAACTTAATGTAAGTTTTAGTGAGCTGGCAAAAAATAATTCCGATGATAAATCAACTTCGCTTAAAGGTGGTGAGTTGCCCTGGTTTGGAACAGGACAGATGATACCGGAATTCGAAAATGCTGCATTTGCACTGAAAAAACCAGGAGACTACTCAAAGCCTGTTAATTCATTTTACGGCTGGCACATTTTGCAACTTATCGAATCCAAAGGGCTTGGAACCTATGATGAGTTAAGGTCAGAGATCATGTCTAAAATTACCGACACTCCTGTTTCTGCGGTTAAAAAAGCAAATTCGATGAATAAGGTCAAAACTGATCTCAACTATTCACTGAATAAGGAAAACTTTAAAAAATTCATCAACCTGATTGATACTTCTATCTACGGCGGGCAGTGGAGTGATTCAAGCTTCCGTAATAATAAAGAAATTCTGTTCACAATTGGAACTGATGCCTATACTTTTGCCGATTTTGCAGAATATCTGAAGAATACTCAGAAGAAAATTGACTATTACAGCATTTCTGTTTTTATAAACGAGAAATTCCAGGTTTACAGCGAGGAAATCCTGCTTGAAAAACAGAAGGAAATGCTCGTAAACAAATACCCGGAGTTTAAATACATTTTGAAAGAATACCACGACGGCATATTGCTTTTCGATCTTACCGACAGAATGGTTTGGTCCAAAGCTGTGGAAGATTCAGTTGGACTTGAGAAGTTCTATGAAACCAATAAATCGAACTACGTTTGGGAAAAACGCGCCAATGTGATGGTTTTCTCCAGCGACAGTTTAGCGCTTGTTGATGCAGCAAAAGCTCTCGCAGTAAAATATGGAAAAAAGAAAAAATTCTCTCCTGATTTCGTTCTTTCCAAACTGTGCAAAAACGATACAGTAAAAAATTGTATTGATATCACAGAAGGGAAATACGAAAAAGGTGATAAACAGGAAGTTGATAATACTAATTGGAATGTTGGAGCGGGACAGAATTATACAACAGACGGGGTAACTTCCTTTGTTTTTGTTCGTGGTGTGCTTGAACCTGAAATCAAAAAACTAAATGAAGCCAGAGGTCTTGTTACAGCTGATTATCAGAACTTCCTTGAAAAAGTCTGGATTGCAGAATTAAGAGCAAAATATCCTGTAAAAGTTGATATGGAATTATTGAAAACAGTAAAATAATCTTATGATTCAAAAGAGTTTTTATATCTGTTTCCTATTGTTCATAGTCCTTGCATCATGCAAAAGCCTTAACAAACAAAAACAGGAAAAACCGGTTGCAAGGGTTTTTGATTTGTACATTTATCCTTCTGATCTCGACAGGCTAATACCTGACGGGGTAGCTCCTGAAGATAGCGGACGCATTGCCCGCAGAATTACTAACGAATGGGTTAGGGAAAAGCTGCTGCTTAACCGTGCAGAACAGTATCTATCCGACGAACAAAAAGATGTGAAAAAGCAAATCGAAGAATACCGGTCGTCCTTACTTACATTTAAATATAAGCAAAAATTACTTTCTCAAAATCTTGACACTTTGGTTAAGGATGATGAACTTCAATCCTATTATGATTTAAACTCATCAAATTATATCCTTGATAATGACGTTGTTAAAGTAAATTACGTGAAGGTGAAAATTGATGCTCCACAGATCAGCGACGTTAAAAGATGGTACAAATCAGAAGAATCTGAGGATTTGGATAAGCTTGAGAAATATTGCATAAGTTTTGCCAGTAATTACATGATCAAGGGTGAAAAATGGCTCCGGGCTCCAAATCTTTTCGATGCCACTCCTCTTAAAGCAAGCAACCTTTCCAATTATCTGAATTACAACAAAAACATCGAAATCAACGACTCCTCATTTTACTACTTTATACATATCATTGAAAGAATACAGGAAGGACAGGTAGCCCCCTTACCTCTTGTTAAAGAAGATATTCAAAGTGTAATCATTAACAAAAGGAAAATCAAATTTATTGAAGATCTGGAAACATCGGTTTATAACGATGGCCGCGCCAAAAATAAGGTGGAAATATATTAATGATCCCATAAAACCTACAAATGAAGAACCCCTTTAAAAAACTGTTTTCTTTTGCCCTTTTGTTCTTATCCACATTTCTGGGCCTTAACGCCCAAAGTTTTATTATCGACAGAGTTGTTGCCGTTGTTGGTGATTATACTATTCTTCAATCAGATATAGAACAGCAATATCTACAGTATAAAGCTCAGGGACAGAGTATTCCCGATATGAAATGTTTAATTTTCAAGCAATTTCTCGAAGAAAAACTCCTCCTGAATCAGGCAAAAATTGACAGTATCGAAATCTCTGAATCCACCGTTGAAGCCCAATTAGATCAGCGTCTTCAGTACTTCATTGGTCAGATAGGTTCACAAGAGGAACTTGAAGCCTATTTTAATAAGTCAATTTTGCAAATTAAAGACGATTTCAGGGAAATGATTAGAAACCAGATGCTTACACAGAGAATGCAGGGCGATATCACAGGGGATGTTAAGATTACTCCATCTGAAATCAAAGAATTCTTTAACAGTATACCAAAAGATAGCATCCCGGCAATAGATGCGCAGGTTGAACTAGAGCAAATTGTTGTCTTTCCAAAACTCAGTGAAGATGCAGTGTTTGAAGTAAGGGAAAAACTTCTTGACCTGCGCAAAAGAATCATGGAAGGTGAAAGCTTTGAAACTCTGGCTATTCTTTACTCATCTGACGGTTCTGCCTCAAATGGCGGCGAAATTGGATATATGGCTAAAGGTGAACTGGATGCCGAATACGCAAAAGCTGCTTTCAGCCTTAAAAAAGGTCAGGTTTCGAAAATTGTTGAGTCTAATTTTGGATACCACCTTATTCAGCTTATTGACCGTAAAGACGACCGGGTAAATACACGACATATTCTTATGAATCCCAGAATTACTCCCGATGCACGTAAAAAAGCAACCGTCCTTCTTGATAGCGTGCTGATCCTTATAAGATCCGATAGCATAAGCTTTGGAAACGCCGCCCGCAGATATTCAGAAGACATTAATACCAGCTTAAATAAAGGTATGCTCGTTAATCCAAGTAATAATTCCTCGTTGTTTGAATTAAAACAGCTCGAATCAAAAGACTATTTGGTGGTTCGCGACATGAAAATAGGTGAAATTTCGAGTCCTTATGAAGCAACTGATGAAAACGGCAAAACACTTTACAAGATCGTAAGACTCAAATCCAAGACTAATCCTCATAAAGCGAATATGAGTCAGGACTATTTCCTTTTGCAGAATATGGCTCTTGAAAATAAAAAACAAGAAGTTATTCAGAACTGGATGAAGGAGAAGCAAGGTGAGACATACATTCATATTGACAATAGTATGCTTGAATGCGATTTTCTGAAGAAAGGCTGGCTCGAAGAGTCCGTTCAATAAACAGCCTGCGACCGGCCAAAAATAATGGGAAGAACTGTCAGCAATCCATTTATAAAAATTACTCTGCTCCTGCTTTTAATTTGGCAGGGTGAAATTGGCTTTGCCCAGAAAGTCAAAACGATTATTATCGAAAATGCCGATATCACAGAGATTGATAACACCGCCGGATCAAAATTTTCCAGATTATTGGGTAATGTCGAATTCAGACACGAAGATGTTTTCATGACCTGCGACAGTGCTCATTTTTTTCCCGACCTTAACATGCTAGACGCCTTTAGTCGTGTACATATCTGGCGTGGTGATACTCTCGATCTTTATGGTGATTTCCTTAAATATAAAGGCGATTTAAAGCTAGCAGAAGTCAGAAAGAATGTAGTTCTTGATGACAAGGAGACTCATCTCACTACCCAGAATATCGATTACGATATGAGGAATGATTTTGGATATTATTTCGGGGGAGGCAGAATTGTAAGTGGCGAAAACACACTCGTAAGTGATCTCGGATATTATTATTCCCGGGATAAGCTGTTCTTCTTTAAAGATTCCGTTATAGTTACAAATCCTGAATACAAAATGTACTCTGATACCCTGAAATACAACACTGTAACCAAAGTTGCATTTTTCCTGGGGCCAACAGACATTATCAGCGATGAGAATTACATTTATTGCGAAAATGGCTGGTACGATACGGATAAAAACATCTCCCAATTTAACAAAAACGCATTCCTCCAGAACAAAGAGAAAATTCTTAAAGGCGATAGCATATATTATGAAAGAGATAATGGTTTAGGTAAGGCATTTATGAATGTGGAACTCATAGACACATTGAAGAATCTAGTGCTTGCAGGAAATTATGTGATCTATGAAGAAAATTCTGACTACGCAATGCTTACTGATAGCGCACTGATGATTCAGATTGAAAATGGCGACAGCTTGTTTATTCATGCTGACACCCTTAAAACGGTTTCTGACACAATCCCCGAGAAAAAACTGATTAAAGCATATTATCATGTGAAGATTTATCGAAGCGATTTACAGGGCAAATGCGATTCACTTGTATATGCTGAAGCCGATTCAACCTTCAGATTCTATGGAGAACCTGTTTTATGGTCAGAAGAAAATCAAATTACTGCTGAATTTATTTCTATTGAAACAACCAAAAAAGGTTTGAATAAAATTAATATGCAGACTGCTGCATTTATAATATCAATGGAAGATACAGCAAAATATAATCAGATTAAGGGAAGAGATATGCAAGGTTGGTTCAAAGACAACCAACTGTCGGTAATTGATGTAAATGGAAATGGTCAGACAATTTACTACGCAAAAGACAAAGGTGAGCTTCAGGGTGTAAATAAAGCTGAAAGCGCCAATCTGAGGATCTATCTGGTTAACAAAAAGATAGAAAGAATCAATTTTATTACTGAACCCGACGCAACCTATTATCCACTGGCTATCTTTCCTCCATCAGCCACTAAACTTGAAAATTTTAAATGGTTTGGAGAATACCGCCCACTCAATAAACTCGATGTTTTCCGCTGGAAATAAAAAAAACGCCCGTAGGCGTTTTTAGATCATATTCTTAATATTCATCTTCATTAAAGAAGAAGTCATCTTTACTGGGATAATCAGGCCAGATATCTTCAATACTTTCATAAATATCGCCTTCATCTTCAATCTCCTGAAGATTCTCGATCACCTCTAATGGTGCGCCAGATCGAATCGCATAATCAATAAGCTCTTCCTTGCTGGCTGGCCAGGGAGCATCCTCAAGTTTCGAAGCTAATTCAAGTGTCCAATACATAATATAGTTCTTTCTAACAGTCTATTCTTAAAATTGCGCAAATATATAAATTTTTTCCATATTTACAACTCTGGTTTCCATGGAATTTCTTTGACCCCTAAATCCTTGGAAATCAGCCTAGAAAGCACAAATAAGAAGTCCGACAACCTGTTAAGATACTTAATAACAAGGGGATCAATAGGAGTAGTTTCCGCTAAAAGGATGATTTTTCTTTCAGCTCTTCTGCAAATAGTTCTTGCAATATGGCAATGGGATACACTTGGATGCCCTCCCGGAAGGATAAAGGAACGAAGCATAGGTAACTGCTCCTCCATTCTGTCAATCTCCTGTTCCAGTCTTTCAATATCTTTTTCAAATATCTTCGGAAGCTCCTTTTCAAATTCTTCGCCGCCGGCAGCCAGATGTGATGCGGCAACCATTAACCGATCCTGTACAGAGATCAGCAATACTTTATAATAATCCTTAGGTAATGTGTCGCGCAACAAGCCACAGTATGCAATAAGCTCATCTACTGTACCGTAGGCTTCAATCCTGTCGTCTGATTTCAATACCCTCTTTCCTCCGATCAGCGAAGTTTTTCCGGTATCTCCGGTTTTTGTGTAAATCTTCATGCGATCTTTTTAGCTCCGAACAAGGGTATCTATTGGATGTTCATTGATAACGTCTGAATCAATAAAACCGTCTTTTAAACGAATAATACGATGTGCATGACGGGCAATGTCCTCTTCATGGGTAACAAGAATCATGGTATTACCACGACGGTGAATATCTCCAAAGAGGTTCATAATATCAATTGAGGTCTTAGAATCAAGGTTTCCGGTTGGCTCATCTGCCAAAATGATAGAAGGATTATTAACCATGGCTCTCGCAACAGCAACTCTCTGTCTCTGCCCGCCAGAAAGCTCATTGGGCTTATGATGCGAACGGTCCGAAAGAGCAACCTCCTCAATAACTTTTGTAGCTCTTTCAAATCTCTGTTGCTTGTTTTGTCCCGCGTAAATCAAAGGCAACATCACATTTTCAAGGGCAGTGTATCTGGGGAGAAGATTAAAAGTCTGAAACACAAAACCAATTTCGCTGTTCCTGATTTCTGCTAGTTCATTATCCTGCATTTTACTTACATCAGTACCATTCAAAATATAGGTTCCTGAAGTAGCTGTATCAAGGCATCCCAGCAGGTTCATCAGAGTTGACTTTCCTGAGCCGGAAGGACCCATGATCGCCACATATTCATTTCTCTTTATTTCGAGGGATATGTTTTGAAGCGCTCTTACGACTATTGTACCTATCATGTAGTTTTTTACAACATTTTCCAGGTGAATTATGGTATCGTTCATTTCTTTTATAACTAAATTTTATATATGCAGAGTAACAAACCAGGTCAATTAATTTATAGTTACGAAATTAGTCATTATAACGAAAATTAAGGACATTAAGTATTAAAAGTTTATCACAAAATCTTGTTTAAAGACTCCCTCTCTGAAAAAAACAATTCCCATGAAAAACAGATCAACGCTGATTTTCACTTCCTGATATTGTCTAATCTCATTCCATGCTTTTTCCATATCAGGCGACCATCGAATATCATCAAAGATAATCACCGTTTCAGAATTTACTGAGGTAATAATTTCCGTGAAATATTCCATAGTACCCTTATAACTGTGGTCTCCATCGATAAAAACTAAAAGCGGCTGAACTGAATCCCTGATTAAACCAGGGAGCACATCCTTAAAACTCCCGTTTCTAAATGAAACATTTTTCAACCCGAGTAGTTCAATTGATTTTATTGCAAAATCCATTTTCCCTCTATCTCCTTCTACACTTATCACATGTGATTCAGGACAAGCTTTGGCCAGATAAGCCGTGCTTATTCCTATTCCTGTGCCTAACTCAATGATTATAGCAGGTTTGAATTCGTTTACCAATGCATATAATATTCGTCCGAATTTATGACTGATACTCGAGTTTCTAACAATCCTGCTTATTTTCCTATCCTTGCCAATATGAACAATTGATCCTGCACCTAAATCGGCTGTTGTAAGTTTATGGTGATTGGCTGATAATTCATTCCGCCAGACTTTAATATCCTTTAGATTTTCATCATCCTCCCTAGTAAAAACCCTGCTTACCAGATGAAAAACAAATGGTGAATGCACTCCAAACCCTTTACGGTGTGGGGCAAACAGTTTATACATCAGGTAACGAAATGCAATTTTTATCATATCAGCTATTAGACATTAAAAGTATGGAAAAAATTCATTTTCTTGAACCTGTCAGGTTTTTTTTCCGATATTTACCCTGCAATTCACGATTATGGCGGATTTTCTGGATCAGGATATACAATTTTTAACTGGAGTAGGACCGAAACGCGCAGAAATCCTTAAAAAGGAACTGGGCATTTCTACATTTCGTGATCTTATCTACCATTTTCCGTATCGCTATATCGATCGCACTCGAATCTACACTATTTCAGAGCTGACCCCTGATCTTCAGCATATCCAGCTTAAAGGAAAAATTACAGGATACGAAAAATCCGGACAGAAAGGTAAAAAGCGTCTGGTTGCAGGATTTACCGATGGCACAGGAAGTATTGAACTGCTTTGGTTCAGGGGAGAAAGATGGATTATCGATACTTATAAACCCGGAGTTGAATATATTTTATTTGGTAAGCCATCCTCCTACAATAATCGCTTAAATATCGTTCATCCTGACATTGACGATGTTTCAAAATCCAAGGAGTTGCTTACTCGAATGCAGCCTATGTACAGCAGCACAGAGAAGCTTAAGGATAATTTTCTCAGTTCCAAATCAATCCATAAACTGGTAAATACTCTTCTGAATTTATCAGCCGGCAAGATCGAAGAAACTCTTCCAGGCTGGTTATTGAAGGAAACAAATCTAATCTCTTTACCTCTGGCACTTCAAAGCATTCATTTCCCCACTGATTCTCAAAGTCTTCAGAAAGCTGAGACTCGATTAAAGTTCGAAGAGCTTTTTTTCCTCCAGCTAAATATTCTTAGAATCCGTGCTGGCAGAATTCTTACTTACAAAGGCTACACTTTCGCAAAAGTTGGCGAATATTTCAACCGTTTTTATTCTGAAAATCTTCCTTTCGAACTTACCAATGCACAAAAGAAAGTATTAAAAGAGATTCGTCGGGATATGGGCACCGGCAAGCAGATGAACCGTTTGCTGCAGGGTGACGTGGGAAGCGGAAAAACTCTCGTTGCACTAATGAGTATGCTAATTGCACTAGATAACGGCTACCAAGCAGCTATGATGGCTCCTACAGAGATTCTGTCTATTCAACATTATCGTACACTCAGCAAATTCCTAAGTGGACTCGGCATCCGAGTAGAGCTTCTCACCGGATCGACAAAAAAAGCGGAGCGAACCCGTATTCATGCAGCACTTGAGGACGGTAGTCTTCATATTCTCGTGGGAACTCACGCCCTGATAGAAGATAAAGTAAAATTTAAAGATCTTGGCCTTGTAGTTATCGACGAGCAACATCGTTTCGGAGTGGCGCAGCGGGCACAACTTTGGAAAAAAAGCGATACAGTGCCACATGTTCTTGTGATGACAGCAACTCCTATCCCCCGAACCCTTGCAATGACTCTTTATGGGGATCTTGATGTATCGGTTATAGATGAGCTACCTCCGGGACGAAAACCGATAAAGACCATTCATATTACAGATTCAAAAAGGCTTCGAATGCATGGCTTTCTGAAAGAACAGATTGAAGCCGGCAGACAGATTTATATTGTATATCCTCTGATTAAGGAATCAGAAAGCATGGATTATAAGGATCTTAGCGATGGATATGAGAGTATTACCAGAGCATTCCCTCCCCCGAAATACCAGGTTAGCGTGGTGCATGGCAAAATGAAATCAGCCGAAAAGGAAATCTCGATGAAGCATTTCAAGGAAGGCCGGACTAATATCATGGTGGCGACCACAGTAATTGAGGTTGGTGTAGATATCCCTAATGCATCCGTGATGGTTATTGAAAGTACTGAGCGATTCGGATTATCTCAGCTTCATCAGTTAAGGGGACGAGTTGGAAGAGGCGCTGATCAATCTTACTGCATCCTTATGTCGGGTTACAAACTATCCGTTGATGCGAGAAAACGAATTGAAACCATGGTGCGCACCAATGATGGATTTGAGATTGCCGAGACCGACCTCCAGTTAAGGGGTCCGGGGGATATTGAAGGCACTCAACAGAGCGGAGAAGCATTTGATTTAAAGATCGCACATATTGGGAAAGATGGTCAAATTCTGCAATTCGCTAGAGATATCGCCTCACGCATCATCGATAACGACCCGGAAATGAAAAAAGAGGCCAATGAACTTTTAAAAAGACAATTGAAAAGATTGTACAGAAATCAAGTAAACTGGGGAGTTATTTCCTGAAAAATCCGAAATATGTTAGAGTATTTTGGAAAAACCTTCGAGACATCTATTCCTGAGAAACATTTCTACCGAACCACCGTCATAGGCGATCTGCGAACCATAGCTTGCAATGGTAGCCCAGGGAAGAATTCCATTATCGACAACGAAATTTGTACCGTGCTGCGCAACGATTTTATAAGGATCCTGTGCAATTTTCCCATTGCTTTTAAACTCAGGGTAATTATCGATATCAACATAATGTTTTGGACCTTCATAGGAATCAGTATTTCTCCTGTAATCTGCATTGGATGAATGATCGACAAGAAAATATTTCCAATCTGCAAACTGTTCCATCTCCCTGTTTAAGGATAGAAAAGTATATGCACTGATTATTTTATGTCCTACACCTCCCCAACTGATAAGAATTAGCGAAAAAACTATTAGTCCTGCTGACAAAAAAGATCTGATTTTCACTTTTGTGAAGTTTATTTTCCGGGTTAACTAAATAATTCAGACAAACTATTTTCCGATTCGTTCAATACGCCGGTCAATACTTCGCTCCATAGCTATTGGAACTTTTTCCTCAATAATACTGGTTGAATCCAGACCCAATGCCTTAACATCATTGATACTCAGAAGGCGGGCAATATAATGCAGGTTCATTACAAACGTTTCCCATGCCGAAAGCTTATAATCCCGTGTCATTATCCTTTCGATATTTATAAAGAGGAAATCGCCATGGAAACCTCGTTTTTTAAGTGAATCAAAGCTGGAAATCAATTTTGCCTCGCCTGATTTCTCCATATCTTCAAGTACTTCCCTGAAATAGAGATTTATCCGCGGTTCCATTTTAAATCCCAGATTAAAATCGATCTTAATCAGAGTGTTAGGTATCAGATGATGCACGGTATAGGTGAATGTGTCAGGCTGATCAACAATATTTACATGGAGTAGCCAATAAGTATCCGCTCTTTTGGGTTGCTTGTTAAATATGGAATACATGATTTTAGACTCAACCTGATCAAACTGGTTAGCCTTCATTATGTATACAAGGTTTGTGCAGATTTTTGGTGCAGATTTATCCTTTTTTAATTCACAAAACAGATGAAAGTAATCGCTGATATTCACAAAACTGATGTACTTATTTTTAATTTTTCTCCCAAAGTACCAGCCATACATAATGAGGAAAAACCCAAGTCCGATCACAATGGTAAAATAACCACCATTCACAAACTTATGTAAGTTAGCGTAAAGGAATGTTCCTTCAATGGTAATAAATATACTGAATATCAGGAATATAAGGATTTTATTCAGATGCTTTTGAATCAGGTAATTTGTGAGTAATAAGGTTGTCATAATCATAGTTAAGGTTATTGACAAACCATATGCAGCTTCCATATTACTCGATTCCTTGAAAAAGATAACACTGAAACTACAAGCAAACCATAAAAACCAGTTTACAAAAGGAATATAAACCTGACCTTTAATATCAGTTGGATGCAAAACCCGGATTTTTGGCCAGAAGTTAAGTGAAACCCCTTCACTAATTAGTGTGTATGAGCCAGATATTAGTGCCTGGCTGGCAATAATGGCTGCGAAAGTTGATATAAATATCCCAGGAATCAGGAACCATGATGGCATAATGGCATAAAAGGGATTCACTATTGCGTCTTCAGGATTATTGTGAATTAAGTAAGCAACCTGTCCAAAATAATTAAGCAATAGCGCCGACTTTACAAATATCCAGGTTATTCTAATGTTTTTTATTCCACAGTGGCCAAGGTCGGAATACAAAGCCTCGGCTCCAGTAGTACAAAGGAACACAGCTCCCAAAAGAATAAAACCTTTCGGATAAGTCGACAAAAACTCGATCGCATAAATTGGATTGATTGCCCGTAATATTTCAGGATAATGAGATATCTGATAAATTCCGAGAAATGATAGCATAGTAAACCAGGCAACCATCATAGGTCCGAAATACTTTCCTACGAAGTTGGTGCCAAATTGCTGAAAAAAGAATAGTGCAGCCAATATCAAAAGGACAATAGGTACAACGGGTATAGAGGGACTGAATAGTTGTAATCCTTCAATAGCGGAAGTTACGGTAATGGCAGGGGTAATGATTCCATCAGCCAGAAGTGTTGCTGCGCCGATCATGGTAATACCGGCTATCCATTTGTTTTTCTTTTTTGTAAGGGCAAAAAGGGAGAAAATTCCACCTTCACCTTTGTTATTCGCACGAATGGTGATTGTAATATATTTAATTGTCGTCTGAAGCGTTAGCGTCCAGATAATACATGACAATGAGCCATAAAGAAGTAATTGGCTATTATCGTTTGCTTCAGCAAGAATGGCTTTGATAACATACAAAGGGCTGGTACCGATATCTCCATAAATAATCCCCAGAGTAACAATAAGTCCAGCAAGTGTAACATTGCTGATAGTTGAGCTTTTACCCGAATGCGGTCTCATTTTAATATGCTTTACAACAGTCCCGAATCAGGACAAAAACGCGCAAAGATACTTAAAGCGGATTCACTAAAGCAAATATTTTGCTCAAATTATTTTAATAGGAATCAGAGTTTCCACAATCAAGAATAAAAGCAAACTATAATTTTTCCTGACTTTTACTTGTTTTCTTATAAGCAAATGCCTTATAAACAAGGTATCCCACTACTGCAAATCCTAATACCAGGAATGCTATTGATAATTCGCTGTAATAAAGCTCAAGCAATTCCTTTTGCGAATACAGGAAGTACCCTAAAGCGGTAAGGATTGCATTCCATATCATGGATCCAAGCATGGTAAACAATATAAAATCGCTTATTTTCATTTTACAAAAGCCAGCAGGAATGGAAATAAGTTGACGGACGGCTGGAACGAGTCGACCGATAAAAGTTGAAATTTTTCCATGTTTACGGAAATACTCTTCTGCCTTTTCAATGGAACCCGGGTTGATTAACATCAGATTTGCCAATCGGGTATCGGCAAGTCTATAAATAATCTTTCTTCCAACAAAAAGTGCGATATAATAGTTAAAAAAAGCTCCAATAAGAGAACCCAGTGTGCTGAAAAGGAAAACTAGATATACATTAAGATCCCCTTGAGCAGCCTTCCATGCAGCCGGTGGAATAACTATTTCAGAAGGAAATGGTATAAAAGAACTTTCAATTGCCATTAATAAAGTAATCGTGCCATAGTTCATGTGAGCCATGTACCAGTTGGCAATTGAAGAAAACAATTCTGAGACCATAGATTGAATTTTATGTGAGCAAATATAATAATAAAACTCTTTATTCTTAAGCTAAGAAGCTTATTGAGGTGGGCTTGGAAGTGAATATAATGATTTGTTCAATTTGAAAACTCTAATCGTATTATATTGGCCGATAGGTTCATTAAAAAAACTTTTGAGATACTCCAGTTTAAGAGTTTCTTCTCCGTTAACGATCAGATATTTCGCCCCATGTTGAACAGAACTTGCAACAGAAGCGCTATCGTAATTACGGTCAAGACATGCGGTCCATCCGCGCTGGTTCATCAGATAAAGCGTAAAATGTGTTGCATCAGGTAAACAAACCACTGTATCAAGAGGTGCAATGCCTATTGACCGTAGGTAAGGTGTTACCTCATGATAATCCTTATATTCCGGGTATTCTGTCCACCAACCATAATAACGGCCTTTCATTCCATCACGGGCATGAAGCATGTTGAAAACCAGAAAACACGTAAATACAAACTTCAAATAGTTATTGCTAAAGACTTTCGGAAAACGGTTTTTAATAAGCCAGAAAAAGTTTATCAGTGCAAAAATCAATAAAATATACAAGTTAATTGTATAATAATCATGGCTTTGAAATGTAGCAAACCATAAAACGATGTAAATACATGTCCCTATAAACAAAAAAAGAGTAATGCTCATAAGTAAGCGGTTTGTTCTCTTGATAAAGATTATTGTAAACAGGAAAGCAAAAGCCAGAAATAATAAGGCGTATACATGAAAATACTGGTCCAGCCAAAGACCCTGAATGGCATCCATTACGCCTTTAATTTGCTCTGCATTCATATCCCATAATGGAATCAGCCATGTTGAAAAATAGGCGGAACCATGAAGTGCATTGAATTTCTTTGCATAAAAAACCCATGCTGCAATAAGGCCAAAAACACCAATAAAGGAAAATATGCTTAGGCCGGGTTTTGCAAATAGTTTATCCTTATCTGTAAATGTCAGAATCCGGAACAATTCCATAAAAAATATCCCAGTTAATGCAGCTAAACTAAGCAGTGCGGAGATTTTGGAAGCCCCAGCCAGAATGAAAAAAACTATTGCTATTAAGAAGTATGCAGTTTTTCTGTCGAAATAGTATTTAAAAAAGAAGTGCCATGCTATCAATGTGAATGCGATTGCTGAGGTATCGGTTAAAAAATTATTCCCGTAATATACAAGCACAGGCGAAGTAAAGAAAAACAAGGCAGTTGCCGAAGACCAGAAGAAATCCTTAATAAGAAGAGTGCAGGTTTTAAATAAATAAAAAATACCGGTCAGGAAAATCAATGTGTTCACTAATCGGAATATGAAATCATGATAACCGAATATTTTATAGAGAATTGCAATGAAATAATATTCAAAAGGAATTTCACTTGGTGCATTGTATCCGTTCGTATTATCTGCGGACGTTAGATTATGAGTTTGCGGTTGAAAAAAATGCATTCCTGTCTGACTGTACATCATTGCCAGAGAAGCGCAATCGGACTGCCTCCAGTGATGAACTGACTGCGGCCTTTTTAATAATACTGAGGGGTAGCTGTAAAACACTGCAAAAAGCAGTAAAATAAAGGCGAAACGCAAGTTTGAATTTACAGAACCAATGTATACACTTGCCTTATTGAATATGTTCATGATCCTCATATTTGTTTATCAGTAAAGGTTAGTTACTTCAATGGCACTGGAAACGGATTATTCCTGTTATAAATAAAATCGTTAACCTTAACAATCATATAATCACCATGTTCTTCAGTTAGAATAATTTTCCCCACTCTCTTTTCAATAGTAGCTAAAGCAAGTTCAGAAACTGGTTTTTGAAGTAGTATAAAATTAAATACCGGCGGGTCATATTTCCCTACCCCTGTTTCAAAATACCAATTTTCATTTCCCACGTGTGAATAAGGGACAAGGTCCTCATTATAAACCGTATAAACTCTAACTCCCTCTTTAGAAAACATTGTTGCAACTTTTCCAAGCCAATATGTACTGACTCCTTGTTTCAATTCAAATTTTTCGTCTAATAAGTCAACAGATTTAGCTACTTCAGGATAGTAATTAAGATATTTCTTGAATCCGATTAATGGTTTGTTATTAGAAATATAAATCCCCAGAAATAAAATTAATCCCAGTATTCCCAGATAAGTAGATCCTGAAACAACATTCTTTATCCATTTTTTCTCATTAAAAAAATATAATAATACACTCCCCATATATAATAAGCCGAAATAAAACACAAAAATATTATAACGTATCGTATCAAAGCCCTGAAAACCACCTGTAAGGATTGGTGCGAATAAGACCGCAACCGTAAAAATTATAAAAAACAAATTCAGAAACTGCTTCAAACCACTTTCTGAGTTAAGAAGTACTCCATTCCAAAGTGAAGAAGCCGATCTGAAAAAAAATAGAATCGCCAATAAGAGGCTTAACGAACTCAAAATAATTATCCAGCCAAAAAACGAAAGTTGCCTTATATAAATATGCAGAGTCCCAAACAAAGCGTTCCAAGAGCTATGCATACCCTCCTTAGTAATATTAAAATATGCTTTTGCTACATGAATAGTGTTATTATGGCTTATTTTGTCAAATAAAACAAACCCAATAAGTACCATAAGCGCAATTGTACAAATAATATATAAAGAATTAATAAAATTCCTGGATTTACGAATAAAAATCAGCAGTGCAGACGCAAATGGCGCGCAGTACATGATTATAAAGAGCCTGTCGGAAATAATAGAAATTATTCCCAGAATAAGTAAAAAAACAAGATATTTAAAGCTGTTGCTTTTGATATAAGTTATTGAAAAAACCAACGCAATTAAGACATTAACAAAGGCGCCAAGATGGTAGGTGTTTGAAACTAAAAGGAAACTAAGGTATATATCGTGACTGATAAAACTAATCAGAAAAAACATACTAATTAGTAAATTCCCTAGAGCAATATTGTAGAGAGTAAAATCAGGGAAAACTTGCTTTAATAGTATCCTAAAAAGTAAAAGAATTGCGAAAAACTGAATGATTCCAAAGAGGTAAATAGTAAGTGGAACACTACCTGTAATAAACATCAATAAAAAATACAGCAACATATCCGGAAAAAAATTCGGCGAGCCTGGAATCGTCCATCCTGATAAGTGGTAATCATCTATAAATAAATCTTTATAGAGCGTTGGAAAATAAAGTATGTCGGAATTAAAGAGAAATCTGTTAACACTGTCTGTTCCATCGGAGAAAAACAAGGTGGCAAGTAGGAACGCAATCAACAAACTTAGAGAGTAAACAATAAGTGGTGTGCTTTTTGGAATTCTCACTATTTTTGAATTATTTGTTCCAATACATCCTGTCGTAAACTGTAGTTTTTTGATTCCATATATCTGGTGAAACAAATTGCCCATCTTTTGTTTTAAGGCTTCTTTCAAAGATAGCAAAAACCGGGTTAAATGTCAAATCAGTAACTCCAATGCTGATTTTTGCTGGTTCGCCAGCGACTTCAGAAGCATCTTCCTTTACTTTAACCTCGAACTTGTTACATTCAAGAAGCTCTTTCAGAAACGAAAGTCTTTCTTTTGAAACTCCTGATTCTACTACTGTGCAGCGCACGCCATCGAATTCTGCAATAATATGTTTAGCGTTGTTGAGTGCCATAATTTGGGAATTTAAACTTATATACCAAAACTCAGGGTGCGGATATACTCAAAAATAATACTTGCAAACCCTACTATTACTATACCGGCAACACAAACGGATAATGCGAATCGCGTTGGAAAATCGTTTTTGAACGATTCAATTGGTGTATCGCTCTTATTGATGAACATTGCCTTAACTACCAAAAGATAATAATAAAGTGAAATAATGGTATTTAAAATGGCAATAAGCACCAGAATGAAGAATCCCTTTTCAGCAGCAGCAGTAAACAGGAAGAATTTTCCAAAAAAGCCTGCTACCGGGGGAATTCCGGCAAGTGAGAATAATGCAATCATCATTACAAGACTGAGGCCGGGATTGGTTTTGTAGAGACCATTGTAATCGTCGATATTCTCTTTTCCACTGGCATTTGAAATAGCAATTACTACACCGAATGCTGCCAGATTAGAGAAAATATATACCAGCATGTAATAAACTAAAGACGACATTCCCAGCTCGTTTCCACCGATAATCCCAAGAAGTATATATCCTGCCTGTGAAATCGAGGAGAAAGCAAGAAACCGCTTCAGATTTTGCTGTCTTATCGCAAACAGGTTACCAATGGTCATGGTAAGAATGGAAAGAACATAAATCATTTTTTGCCAAACTGGAGCTATTGCTGGGAAAACACTAAATAGAACAATGATAAAAATAAACAATGCTGCTCCTTTAGAAATAACTGAAAGATATGAAGTTACATTCACAGGTGAACCTTCGTAAACATCGGCAGTCCATAAGTGAAATGGAACAATGGAAATCTTAAATGCCATCCCAGCGAAGAAAAAGATAAAGCCGAGAAGTCCCAGATTGCTACCAGTAAATAATCGTGCAACTTCAGTGAAATATAGGTTTCCAGTGGTTCCGTAAATCACGGAAATCCCGTACAATAATATTCCGGATGACAATGCCGAAGAAAGTATGAGTTTAATACCGGCTTCTGCAGAATTATTTTTATAACGTTCGAAGGCTGCCAGTGCTGCAAGTGGAATGGTTGCAAGTTCGAGGCCAAGATACAACATCAGGAAGTGTCCTGCGGAGATCATATAATTCATCCCAACCAGCGTAGAAAGTAACAAAATGAAGTACTCCCCTACCTTATCGGAATTCTCTTCTTTACCTAACCAGGTGATGGACTGAATAAGAACGATCAGCACACCAATGTTCAGAACATTTTTCATCAGCAGCCGAATGGGAGTAACCACATACATATCCCCAAAAAGCCCTCCTGAGGTTGCAGGCAAAAACCCAATGATTGTAATTATTCCGAAGAGAATTACGGTAAATACTCTGATGTTCTTTTTTGTGGCGGGATTCCAGAAGATCTCTGCCATCAGAACTATAAGCAGAACTGCAACAAGCAGCAGTTCGTGTCTCATTATGGAAAATATTTGTAAACTCATATCGTTATCCGGTAGATTTATCTTTAATTAAAATGGATTCACAGCTAATATTTTATCAACTATAGGTTGCATACTGGTTCCAATCATTGTTGAAAGCCAATATGGGGCAATACCAACAGCAGCAACTGCAGTTATAAGCGTAATGGTTGAAACTCTTTCAAACCAGGTGCCATCTTCAAGGTGATTAAAATGTTCATTCTTTATCGGGCCAAATAACAAAGCTCCCACTACGCGAAGTATATAAACAGCGGTAATTACAATTGACGAAACTGCAACTATCGTTACTACTCTGTGGAACAAGTCGGGATGCTGGAAAGCTCCGAAAAAGATGGTCATTTCCGCAACAAATCCGCTTAAACCGGGAAGTCCAAGTGAGGCAAGACCTGCAAGTACATACATTACTCCAAGGAAAGGGATAACCTTCATAAGTCCGCCCATTTCATTGATAAGTCGTGTGTGAGTGCGTCCATAAATCATCCCGATAAGTGCAAAGAAAAGGGCTGTCATCAGACCATGTGAAATCATCTGGATAATGGCACCAGTCATTGCTGTTTTGTTCATCATAAGAACCGCAAACAGAACGAGTCCGCAATGGCTCACTGACGAATATGCATTAATATATTTTAAATCTTTCTGAACGATTGCTCCGAATGCTCCATAAACCACACTAACTGATGTAAGAATAATGAATATCCAGGCCATTTCATCTGCTGCTTCAGGCATGAGAAACATTGCAACTCTGAATGCGCCATATCCACCTAGCTTCATAAGCACACCTGCATGAAGCATTGATACAGCAGTTGGTGCAGAAGCATGACCATCGGGCGACCAGGTGTGAAAAGGGAATAAAGCACCAAGTACGCCGAATCCCACGAATGTCAATGGGAAAAATAATCTCTGTGCCTCAATTGGAATAACTATTTTGGATATTTCAAGAATATTAAAAGAGAGTTCGCCACCGTTGGGAGCTGAATTAAAATAGATTCCCAAAATACCAACCAGAAGAAGTGCTGAACCTCCCATGAGCATCAGGGTAAGCTTCATGGCTGAATACTCTTTTGGCCCGCTTCCCCAGATACCAATCAAGAGATACATAGGTATAACGGCAACTTCATAAAAGAGGAACATAGTGAAGAGATCGAGGGAGATGAAAAACCCGAAAACTCCGGTTGCCAGCAAAATGAGTGATATAAAAAATTCTTTCGTAAGGTTTTCAACTTGCCAGGATGCGAAAATTCCTGCAATAACAACTATGGATGTCAGTGCGATCATGGCGACTGAGATTCCATCCACTCCCACGGTATAAAAAATATGAAGGCTCTTGAACCACTCGTAACTGCTTACAAATAGCATTTCATCTGTATTTCCTGCCTTTCGTTCACTTAGGTACATAAATACCAGAACCGCCGCAACAATCAGCTGTGCACCCATTCCAATAGCAGAAACCAAACGGGTTTTTTGCTGATCCTTTAGAAATAGAACCGCTGTAATCGTCAGCAAAGGAATTATAACAAGGAGATTAAGTATATTCATTGTTCAAAAAGTTTATGTCCACATATAAATCATAACCAGTGCAAGAATCAAAACTCCGGAAATAAATACAAACCCGTATTTTTGTAATTGTCCTGACTGAAACCCACGTATTCTAAAAGAAACAGCATTCGCAACCCAAGAAATTCCATTCATCGTTGCATCAACCACATGCCTGTCGAACCATGCAACTGGAGCTGAAATCCTGGCAAAAATTACCTTTTTCGTTACGAACATGTACACTTCATCAACATAGAATTTGTTAAATGCCCATTTGTAGCCAAGTTTAAATGTTGACGCCATTTTATCGGGAAGAGTAGTTTCTTTTTTGTACATCACAAAGGCAACCAGAATGCCCAAAATACCAATTAATACAGAAGGCGCAGCCAATGCCCAGTCGATATGGCCTTCGAAAGGTACACCGTCAGTAGTTACCAACTCTGTAAAGGGAATAAATCCTGAAAAAATAGAAAGGAAAGCCAGGAATATCAGAGGGAAAGTCATGGTAAAAGGTGCTTCGTGAGGAGCATGGTGGTAATGGGTATCTTTTCCCCAGAAAACATTGAAATACAGACGGAACATGTAAAATGCAGTGAGTCCGGCAACAATGTATTCAACTGCAAATATCAGTTTATCGTGGTGGTAAGCGGCTACTAAAATTTCATCCTTGCTGAAGAATGCTGAAAATGGAGGAATTCCGGCAATTGTCAAGCAAGCAATAAGGAAGGTAATGTGTGTTATGGGGAGGTATTTTCTGAGTCCGCCCATATCCGTCATATTGTTACTGTGTACCGCATGAATAATGGCTCCTGCGCCAAGGAAAAGCAAGGCTTTGAACATTGCATGAGTAAACAAATGGAACATGGAAGCCATATAACCAAGACCATTGTGTCCGGCATAACCAGAAACGCCCAAACCAACCATCATCAGACCGATCTGCGACATGGTTGAATATGCAAGAACTCTCTTAATGTCATTTTGTGTACAAGCAATTACTGCCGCAAAAATTGATGAGAATGCTCCAATATATGCAACAACCTGAAGTGCCTGAGGAGCCGAAAAAACATACACTGGAAATAATCTAGCAACCAGATAAACCCCGGCTACTACCATGGTTGCAGCATGTATAAGTGCTGAAACAGGCGTTGGGCCTTCCATTGCGTCGGGTAACCAAACATGTAACGGGAACATAGCCGATTTACCGGCACCTCCCATGAAAATAAATATCAATGACCAGGTCATTACGGATAATCCGAGAAATGAAGCGCCACTTCCGGTGGCAATTGCAGCGCCGTTAGGATCGGTAAGCAGATTAAAATCGAATGTACCGGTATTATAGGAAAGCATTAATATCCCTATAAGAAATCCAAGGTCGGCAAAACGGGTAACGATAAATGCTTTTTTAGATGCAAGAACTGCGGAGGGTTTCTGATAGTAGAATCCGATGAGTAGGAAGGATGAAACTCCCACTAACTCCCAGAAGATATACATCTGAAACAGGTTGTTAGCCAATACCAATCCAAGCATTGAGAAACTGAAGAGTGAAAGGAACGCAAAGAAACGCTCGAATCCAACTTCGCCTTTCATATAGCCAAGACTGTAAATATGCACCATAAGCGAAACTGTGCTGATAACAACAAGCATCATCACTGAAATGGGATCAAGGAGGATTCCCATGTCGATATGCAGCTTATCGCTTATTTGCAGCCACACCATATCAAAGGAGGTAATCTTAGGAAATGCTCCAGCGATTTTCTCAGTTGCAAAGAAATATTTGTAAGCTGTTATATACGATAGCAGCGCTACCACAGCTAAACCCGTTGTTCCAAGGAGTCCCGATAAGGTTTCCTTGAGTTTGTTCCCTGCAAGTCCCAATAAAAGAAACATCAACAAGGGAATCAGGGGAATCAGTATTGTATATCCGAAATCTGTCATAATATAATTTCCAGAGTTTAAAATATCAGTATTTCATTTCATTAACATGTTCAACGTTTACAGTGGCAAACCTTCTGTAAATATTGATAATTATGGCGATTGCCACCGCAGCTTCTGCAGCAGCCACGGCTATTACAAACAAACTAAAAAAGTGACCTTCAAGCCTTTCAGGATAGAGGTACCTGTTGAAAGCAAGAAAATTGATATTCACTGAATTGAGAATCAGTTCAACCGACATAAGAATACCAATTAAATTCCTTCGGGTAAGGAAGCCGTAAACACCTACGAAAAACATGATCGCAGCGAGAACGAGAAAATATTGAATAGGGATACCGGAGTTCATATTTTGAATTTAGAATTTTTTACATTGAGCTTGTCGAAATGAGAATTTTTCACTGCGTTATTCTGACTCTCTGATTCGGGCTTTGGACTACCTTTCTTAGCAATGATAATCGCAGCAATCATGGCAGCAAGAAGCAAAATAGAAATTACTTCAAAAGGAAGCACGTAACCGTCTACACCATACGATAGCAGAGAGTTTCCAATGAAATTCATATCTACTGAAGCCGCAGCCAGATTAGTAGCTTCAAAGGAATATTGAAGAATGGTGGTGATTGTAAGCACCATCCCAAACAGCACTGCTATTGCCGAGAAAACAGATTTCTTAATTTCCAGAGCGTCCATTTTCTGACTGATATGATGTGTAAGCAAAATGGAGAAAATTATCAGAACCACGACCCCACCGGCATACAATGCAAGCTGAACCGCAGCAAGAAACGCAAAATCGAGCATAAAATATAAGCCTCCAGTTGAAACAAGAACAAATAAGAGGGAAACCGCTGCCCGGAGAATCCTACGGCTGGTGACAGTGAGTATGGAGAAAACCACTACTATCGCAGCAAACAGTATAAATATAATTTGATTCAGTTCCATTATTCTACTCCTTTTTCTAGTTGTGAACCGGGTTGATTTAATATTTTGTTGAGTTGTGATCTGTCGAATACAGCGTGTTCAAATTCCTGTGAAAATGCCAACGCATTAGATGGACAGGTTTTAACGCACAAGGCACAGAAAGTGCACATTCCAAGGCGGTAGATATGCTTATCAATGGCCTTTTTCTTTTTACCATCCTCTGTTTCAACCATTTTACTAATAATTTCAATGGTTCCGTTTGGACAGTTTATTTCACAGATGCCGCAGCCTGTGCATTTATGTTCATTTCTATCGTTGTGCGGCATTACCACTTCTCCCTTGAAACGCTCAAGCATCACAAGTGTCTTGCGGTTCTCTGGATATTTCTGAGTAACGATGGTTGAGGGTCGGAAAAAATAAGAGCCTGTAACCCTCATCCCTCCCCAAAGGGATTTTATACCGTAATAGAGATCCGAAAAATATTTTATTATGCTTTTCATCCGTATATAATTTATTTCAGTGGTCGGATGAACCCCGAAGGGCTCACAGAAGGTAAACCCGCATGTTGCTGAATTATTTTCATTGATGTTTGTATTTTTCGAAACATGTGGGTTTCATTAGAATCTGATTAATTTTTTAAATCCCCCGATTAAAAATGCCAATCCAAAAGCACTATTAAGGCCATCAACAGTACGTTTACAAGGTTTATAGGGAGAAGATATTTCCATTCAAGTGTTAACAACTGATCAATTCTCAAACGTGGGAATGTCCATTTAAACCACATCATTATGAAAATGATAAACCCGGTTTTCCCCAGATACCAGAAGAACGGAGGAATAAAGTCCATGATGCGGTTAAAACCTTCCCAGTGTCCGATATGGAAAGGCATCCAGCCTCCAAGAAATAATGTGGCAGCGATGGAGGCTACAATAAACATATTAATGTATTCCGCAAGAAAGAAAAATGCGAATTTTATCCCTGAATATTCTGTATGAAAACCTGCGGTCAATTCTGATTCAGCCTCTGCCAAATCGAAAGGTCCGCGGTTGGTTTCAGCGGTGCTGGCAATGATGAAAATTATAAAAGCGATCAGTGCAGGAACATGTCCGGTAAAAATAAACCAGCCATTTCGCTGAGCTTCTACAATTACTGAAAGCTGCATGCTGCCTGCAAGAATAACTATAGTAATCAGTGACAATCCAACAGAAAGCTCATAACTTACAATCTGTGCACCACTTCTCATAGCGCCGATAAGAGAATACTTATTGTTACTCGACCATCCTGCAAGTAAAATCCCGATTACTCCCATTGAAGAAACTGCGAGCACATAAAGCACCCCGATATTCAGATCTATTGCATGAAGTCCTAATGCAAAAGGAATTGCTGCAATGGCCATGAAAGATGCGATAATGACAATGAATGGTGCAAGGTTAAAGAGGATTTTATCGGCTTTTTTTATGTTCACCATTTCAACAAACAGAAGTTTTGTTAAATCGGCGATAGTCTGGAACAAACCAAGAGGCCCTACGCGGTTAGGTCCGAGTCTGTTCTGCATGAAAGCACATACTTTTCTTTCAGCATAAACCAGAAAAAGACCCACAATAGCGTAAAAGATCAGGAATGCAACCCCAACAATAACCATTTCAGTAAATGTAACCCAGCCGGGCGACATAGCCTGAGTGAGGCTGTTGTGGATCCATTCGTTGAATGAGGTAAGGTCGTAAATATTAAATGACATAGCTTCGTTTCGATTAATGCGTTTTACCTGTCGATATCGGGAATTACAAGGTCAAGCGAACCACTGATGGCCACAAGATCCGCAATTTTCATTCCTTTTGAAATATGATTCATTACCCATAAATTCGAGAAATTGGGCGAGCGGAATTTAATCCTGTATGGATTTTTATTTCCATCTGAAATAATATAAACACCCAGTTCACCTCGGGCTGTTTCTACCCTCTGATAATATTCCCCCTCAGGTAATTTTATAATTGGCTTCATTTTTACAAAATGCGGACCTTCTGGAATATTGTCGATTAGCTGCTCGATGATATTCATTGATTCCCACATTTCATCAATGCGTGCTGTGTAGCGGTGAAAAGTATCCCCTGAGGAATAAAGAATCTCACTGAATTTTACTTTGTCGTATGCACTGTATGGCTCATGTTTTCTTACATCACATGAGAACCCGGATGCTCTGGCAGACGGACCGGTAATTCCAAATGCAATGGCATCTTCACGTGTCAGCACACCAATTCCCTTTGAACGTTCGTGAAAGATAACATTGTCGGTAAGAAGCTGATTGTATTCTGGTAAAATTTTCCTGAAATACTTAATGAATTCTTTTACGCCCTTCTGGAAATTTGGGTGGATATCGTACATCAGGCCACCAGGGCAATTGTAACTAACGATCATTCTGCTTCCGCAGGTTTCTTCAAAAATATCAAGGATTTTCTCCCTGTCGCGCAAGCCATAAAAGAAGCAGGTAAGAGCTCCAAGATCCATTCCGAAAGATGCCCACCAAAGCTGATGTGACTGGATTCGAGTAAGTTCAGACATGATCGTTCTGATATACTTAACATGTTCGGGAACCTCTATATCAAGAGCTTTTTCAACAGCAAGACATACGGCCTCGTTGTTGATATGAGCTGAGAGGTAATCCATTCTGTCGGTAAGGTGTTTTATCTGGGGATAGGTAATACTTTCGCACATTTTTTCTATCCCCCGGTGAATATAACCGATATGAGGCTCAACATTCAATACAGTCTCCCCTTTGAGTGATAAAACCAAACGAAGCACCCCGTGTGTGGACGGATGCTGGGGACCCATATTTATGATATATTCCTGTTGTTCTTCAACGACGGAGCTTAGCACTTTTTCCATATCTTATTTGCTAACGATATTAATAATGTCGGTAAAGTCTTTCCGCAGCGGAAAACCATCAGTTTCCTCGAGGAATAAACGGCGAGGATGAGGATGATTTTCGAATTGTATTCCAAGCAGGTCAAAAACTTCATTTTCAAGAAATTCAGCACAGATCCAAAGATCCGAAACAGTTGCAAGGCTTGGATTTAGTCTGTCGGAACACATCGCTTTCAAAACAACGGTATGCAGATGTTCTGTAGAGCGGAGGTGGTAAACGACGCCAAGGTTTTGTCCAAAATCCACTCCTGTTAAACACACCAGGAAATCAAACCATGTTTCTTTTGAGTCTCTGAGACTTTTCGCCACAGAATGGAGCTTTTCAGCTGGTATACTTGCCTCAGTAAACTGCTTTCCAGCTTTGATCTCAGCTTCAGGGACAAGGTTTCTGACAAAATTTTCTAATTGCAGGTTGTCCATATCTTAAAAATTATCAGCATTACGTTTACGGCGGGTTTTAACTGAATCCAGTTCAATTTTTCTCTGAAGCTGCATAACTCCATAGAGTAAGGCTTCAGGACGAGGAGGACAACCGGGGACATAAACATCCACAGGGATTACATGCTCAACACCTTTAACCACCGAATATGAATTGAGGAAAAATGGCCCACCAGAAATTGCACAGGCACCCATTGCAATAACATATTTGGGTTCCGACATCTGATCATAGAGGCGTTTGAGAACAGGAGCCATCTTATTTACAATTGTTCCGGCAACCACGATTACGTCGGCCTGACGGGGGCTTGCACGATACACTTCCATGCCGAAACGGGCAAAGTCGTGACGAGGGGCACCGGCTGCCATCATTTCAATACCGCAACATGAGGTAGCAAAAGTAAGAGGCCAGAGGGAGTTTTTTCTTCCCCAGTTAATAACATCATCGATTGATGTTACAAATACGTTTGCACCCGATTCTTTGAGGAGTTCAAGACTGTCGTTGCCTTTGAACTCTTCCTTTTTCATTCCCTTTATTCCCATTTTAATGCGTGTTTTTTCCAGGCGTAAAGCAGACCCAATCCCAGAATAAAAAAGAAAATTAATATTTCAATAAACGCTACCATTCCCACTTCTTTCATCACCACTGCCCAGGGAAAAAGGAATACTGTTTCCACGTCAAAAATCAGAAATAGAATAGCGAAAAGGTAATATCCAACATTAAATTGGAGCCATGTCACCCCTGTTGTAGGAATGCCACTTTCGTATGGTTCTTCCTTCTGGGGATTGGTTGAACTAGGTGCAGCGAAATGCGAGAAAATCAGCACTCCGCCTACAAATATTGCCCCTACGAGAAAGAAGAGGACTAACCATTCATTGTTCATATCTGTATATATCTAGAATCATATATTTATCGGGCAAAAGTAAAATCTTTTTTCGGAATTAGATTAATACAAGTTTTATTCTTATTGATTCTACATAAGGGATTTTTTCGTGGGAAAACTACTTGGCTTTTTAGCGCAAATCAAGATTTATATAGCTGAATTACTGAGTTTTACAGTTATATCCAAAATTTTTCTTTTGATAGAGAGATTAATAGGCTACCAGCAGCAATCTTAACGATAGCATGGCATAAATGGCCTTAAAACTGGAACCTTAAAATCATAATGTCTGAAAGCCCTGTGGTAAAGATAACACAATGCCAATTACTTTTCCGGCATTTAGAAAAGGATTAACCGAATTCTTGTTTTTTCGGAAAAAGGGATGTTACCTTTATATAACGTCTCACGTTTTTCAGACCTAGCGATCCATTTTCGGCTTGTAGGTCTGAAAAAATGCGACATATAAAGCAGTTGTAGTGCATTTAAAAACAGACATATGAGACAGATATTTTACTTGATTTTTATTTTTAGTTTTATTGGGATAAATGCTCAAACTGATAAAAACTATATTTTGAGGACTAATTTGGGTTATAATTTTTAGTCATAATGATTTCCTTGATTTAGGCACTGATAATTTTGGACATCAATATGGGGAGAAGCTCAATGGATTGGATTTTACTTTACGTGGAGGGAGAAGTTTAAAGGTAATTTCTATTACGGATTAGGATTATTTAATAACCTTTCAAAACAAAAATTATTGTTGTAAAATAGATTGTAAAAAAATGTGAATTATGTAAACTATTCCCGATTTTGTGTAACACTTAGTATTCCCAAACCATACACCTTTGTGCCGTAACAATTCAGTTACAAATTATATCCAAATTTATGAGAAAGTTTATTTCAACAGCAATTGTCATAGCCATAGCTGGCTCATCTATTTTCATGGCATGCAAAAAAGAGAATAATGAGAATAAAGAACCTGTTTTACCACCCACTGAAAGCATGGTGATGGATTTTTCGAATTTTCAGAGTAGTACAATAAAATCTTTAGCAACTGACGACACCTCAGCCTACAACAACTGGACCTCATCTGCAGTTACAGTTGGTATTTGGAATGTAGTAGCTTATCTAAACTCGGCAGTACCAGTAGCCGCATTCAAAGAATCATTTAACCATCCGAGTGTTTTGGTTGAAAATTCAATTTGGAGAAGATCCTTTTCTATATCATCCTTAGGAGCTACTTATACCTGCAAATTGGACGGTGAAGCAAATGGCAACTCTTCAGATTGGAAAATGTATTTGTCAAAGACCAATGGTTTGGGCGCAAATTTTACCGACTTTCTTTGGTTTACAGGCACTTCATCTAACAATGGTTCAACTGCCACATGGCATATAAACAGGGGTCCGGAATTTAGTGGCCGTAAGTATTTTGATGCTAACTGGGTAAAAAACACCAGCTTGCGCTATACAATTGTTGATACTAATGAAGTTGGTGTAGGAAATTACCTTGAATACAAAAAGATAAACGAGGCCGGATTAGATGCCCAGTTTTTAATTCAAACAGTTGACCACTCTTACGATATTGATATCCAATGGAACACTACCGATAAGAACGGAAGAGTTAAATGCGCAAATTGGTATAACGACCTAAACTGGCATTGCTGGGGGATTAATTACAAAAATTCAATTTGCAATTAGAAATGTAAAGAAGATAGTTGAAATTTACTGCCAAGAAAAGATGTCTCACTCTGAAACTCCTTTCTTGGCAGTTAAACTGGCACTTGTATAGTTACTTAATTTTTATTTTTTTAGGTTTCGGATTTGGCAATTCATTAACTGTGATTTTCACTAATTCTCTCAGCCATTCTCTATCGTCCAAGTTTTCTTCAATTAAAAAACTTGGTTTTGCTCCTGGATATGGTGATGCTTCAACAACATCTTTTATATATTTTCTTCCTGATTGAGTCGGCTTAATAAATAATTTATTATCGCAAACAAGTCCAAATAATTTGTTGTCAAAATACAGTCCATACTCACCAAACATTTTCTTGCTTGCAACCTGCTCTAAAAACCCAATTTGGTCAATGATAAAATCTACAAATTTCTGTTCTGATGCCATCTATAAACTACTTTAATTTGAATTCTGGATTATAAATAAAACCGATTACATTTCCCCAAAGGTCTATAACAGCAGCGGTCATTAAGCCACCACCAACATACCGTTGTATCGGTATGGCCAGCGCCTACATTTTTAAGTTTATTGTTCAGGATTCGACTTTACCGCATATACACTGGCTGTTTTGGAATCCTTTCTTGCGGTAATTATTATAAATACCATTAACCAATACCTTGGTTGAAGGAAGTCGCTCTGTCAATTCAATATAATTATTGGCTTTACGGCCTGTAATCACTTTTATTTTTTTGAAGTAATATATTGAATTTACTTCTTTTTCATAAATTACCTTAAATCCGCAAGGAAAAAACCATTGCGTTGTTTTGGTTTTTTATGAGATTTTTTGAGTCTAAAAGCCAAATGCAGCAAATAAATATTTACAAAGGGAGTGTATTATCTATCGGATTTGGGGATGTTATATGCTCTGAGGAGCGTGGAAGCCTGTTCAAA
>Ga0105048_10000691_pt1 | contig 52834 bp, 46 predicted proteins | sample MAT05_FD_78382 | JGI IMG/M metagenome (GOLD analysis project Ga0105048, IMG submission 78382) | Freshwater microbial communities from Lake Fryxell liftoff mats and glacier meltwater in Antarctica - MAT-05 | ecosystem: Environmental > Aquatic > Freshwater > Ice > Liftoff microbial mat | place...
CCAGTTCTGGAAGGACGTGGTCAATGAGGTGCACGCGCAGTACCCCGACGTCAGGCTCGACCACATGTATGTCGATAACGCCGCCATGCAACTGGTGCGTGCGCCCAAGCACTTCGACGTCGTAGTCACCGGCAACATGTTCGGCGACATCCTGTCGGACGAGGCGGCGATGCTCACGGGCTCGATCGGCATGCTGCCCTCGGCCTCGCTGGATGCGCAGGGCAAGGGCCTGTACGAGCCCAGCCACGGCAGCGCGCCCGACATCGCCGGCAAGGACATCGCCAACCCGCTGGCTACAATCTTGTCCGCTGCCATGATGCTTCGCTACACCCTCGCCCGGACCGACGCCGCCGATCGCATCGAGCGTGCGGTGCAGGCCGTGCTCGCCGCCGGCCTGCGCACGGCCGACATCTGGAGCGAAGGCACGCGCAAGGTGGGCACGCGCGAGATGGGTGATGCGGTGGTGGCCGCCGTCACCGGCAAGTCGATCGCCACCTCGTCCGCTATCTCGACCATCACCAAGCGCTAGCCGCTCCCGGATCGTCTCGCCCCAGCTTCTGGACCCCGGCGACACGAGCCCGGGACCGCCAGGGGTCCGGACACACGGAAAAGGCAGACTGACATGGCACTTCCCGCACAACCGCTCGTCGGCCTGGTCGGCTGGCGCGGCATGGTCGGCTCGGTTCTCCTGCAGCGCATGCAGGCCGAAGGCGACTTCGCGCTCATCGAGCCGATGTTCTTCTCCACCTCCAACGCCGGCGGCCCGGCGCCGGCATTGGCGAAGAACGAGACCCGGCTTTTCGATGCGCATGACCTTGCTGCGCTGCGCCGCTGCGACATCGTCATCACCTGCCAGGGCGGCGAGTACACCAAGGCGGTGCACCCGGCCTTGCGCGCTGCGGGCTGGAAGGGCTGCTGGATCGACGCGGCGAAGACACTGCGCATGAACGACGACGCGGTGATCGTGCTCGACCCGGTCAACCTGCCGGTCATCCACGACGCGCTGGCGCGCGGCGTGCGCGATTTCATCGGCGGCAACTGCACCGTCAGCTGCATGCTGATGGGCCTGGGCGCGCTGTTCAAGGCCGACCTGGTGGAGTGGATGACTTGCACCACCTACCAGGCCGCCAGCGGCGGCGGCGCGCAGCACATGCGCGAGTTGCTGACCCAGTACGGCACGCTCAACGCATCGGTGAAGTCGCTGCTCGATGACCCGGCCAGCGCCATCCTCGACATCGACCGCCAGGTGGTTGCCGCCCAGCGCGGCCTGTCGGCCGAAGAGACGGCCAACTTCGGCGTGCCGCTGGGCGGCAGCCTGATCCCGTGGATCGACATCGACCGCGGCGACGGCACCAGCCTGGAAGAGTGGAAGGGCGGCGTCGAGACGAACAAGATCCTCGGCCGCGGCCCGGGCTTCGGCAGCGCGGCCACGCCGATCGACTCGACCTGCGTGCGTGTGGGCGCGATGCGCTGCCACAGCCAGTCGGTGACGATCCGGCTCAAGCGCGACGTGCCGCTGGCGGACCTCGAGCAGATGATCGCCGCCGACAACGAATGGGTGCGCCTGGTGCCCAACACGCGCGAGGCAACGCTGCGCGAACTGACGCCGGTGGCCGTGAGCGGCACGATGCGGATTCCGGTGGGCCGCATGCGCAAGCTCGCGCTGGGGCCGCAGTTCCTGGGTTCCTTCACCATCGGCGACCAGCTGCTGTGGGGCGCCGCCGAGCCGTTGCGGCGCATGTTGCGCATCCGGCTGCAGAATTGAGACGCATCGCGGCGTGTCATGCGCTGCGTTGTCCGGTGGCAACATCGCGACTGTCGCGGGGAAACATTGCATTTCCACCCCGATCGTCAGCCTTTGCATGAGCTTGCCAGCCTATATGCTTGACAGTGTTGCAGTTTCCGCCGTTCATCGCTGACGTCCCCCGGGCCAGGCACGAGCTGCTCGCCGACTGCAAAGAGGAGACGCCTTGAACTTCCGCTCGAAGTCGAAGACCCGCTTCGCCTGGACCGCGGTGGCATGCGCCGCCGCCTTTGCCGTGGCCGGTGATGCCTGGGCCCTGGGTCTGGGACGGTTGAATGTCCAGTCCGCGCTCGGCGAAACGCTGCGCGCCGAGATCGACGTCACCAGCCTCACGGCCGACGAGGCCGCTTCGCTGCGTGTGCGGATCGCGCCACCCGAGGCCTTCCGTGCCGCCGGGGTCGAATACAACGCGGTACTGCCCAGCGCGCAGGTTCAACTGCAGCGCCGACCCGACGGCCGCAACGTGCTGCGCATCACCAGCGACCGCGCGGTGCTCGAGCCCTTCGTCGACTTGATCGTCGAAGCCAGCTGGGCCTCCGGCCGGCTGATGCGCGAATACACCTTGTTGTTCGATCCGCCGGGCCGCCAGGCGCAGCCGGTGATGGCGGTGGCCCCGCCGGCCACCGCGCCGGCCGCACCTGCCGCACCTGCCGTTCGCAGCGCCAGCCCGCCGGTCGCCGCGCCGATGCCCTCGGCTGCCCCTGCAGCGCCCACCCCGTCTCGACCACCTCTATCGGCAGCCGCTGCACCTGCCCCTGCGACGGCGCCGCGTGAGTCCGCCGCGGCGGCTGCCGGCGACGGCCGCGTTCGAGTGCGGCCGGGCGACTCGCTCAGCCGCATCGCGTTCAGCATGGAGCGCCCGGGCTTGTCGCTCGACCAGATGCTGGTCGGCCTGTACCGCGCGAATCCGCAGGCCTTCATGGGCGACAACATGAACCGGTTGAAGGCCGGTTCGGTGCTTGAGGTGCCCTCGGCCGAAGCCGCGCTCGCGCTGGGCGCCGCCGAGGCGCGAGAAGTCGTGCGTGCGCAGACGGCGGACTTCGCCGCCTATCGCCAACGGCTGGCGTCCGGTGTCAGCGGCAGCGCCGCTGCAGCGCCTGAGCGCAGCGCACGAGGCAGCGTGCAGGCCAGCGTGGACGACCGTCGCCAGGGCGCCGCCCCGCCGCCGGACCAGCTGCGGCTGTCGCAAGGTTCGGTCAAGGCCTCGGCTCCGCAGGCGGGTCCGCGTCCCGGGCAGGAGGTCGCCAGCCGGGTGGCCGAACTCTCCCGCAACGTGGAAGAACTCAAGCGGCTGCAGCAGGGCGCTGGCGCGCCGGCAGCGGCCACGCCGGCACCCGCTGCCGTGCCGGCACCGGCCACGCCGGCACCCGCTGCCGTGCCGGCACCGGCACCCGCTCCGGTAGCGGCAGCGCCGACGGCGCCGCAGGTCGTGCCGCAGGTCGTGGCCCAGGCCCCTGCGCCCGCGCCCGCCGCGCCACCGCCGGCCGTCCAGGCACCGCCGCCCGTGGCCATCGTGCCGCCACCCCCTGCCGCGCTTCCACCCGCACCGCCGCTCGCCGCAGAGCCGGCTCCGGCCGCAGGCCAGGACGAAGGCTTCATCTCGTCGCTGCTGGACAACCCGCTGGTGCTGCCCGGCGCTGGCGTGCTGGTCGTGCTGCTGGCGGGCCTGGGCGCCTACCGGCTGCGCGGGCGCCTGCGCAAGCCAGCTGGCGAGACCTCGTTCCTCGAAAGCCGCCTGCAGCCCGACTCCTTCTTCGGCGCCAGCGGCGGGCAGCGCATCGACACCCGTGAAGCGCCCAGTGCGGCGGGCAGTTCGTCGTCGATGAGTTATTCGCTGAGCCAGCTCGACGCCATCGGCGATGTCGACCCGGTAGCCGAGGCCGATGTCTATCTGGCGTATGGTCGCGACCTGCAGGCCGAGGAAATCCTGAAAGAGGCGATGCGCGCCACGCCCGAGCGGATGGCAGTGCGCACCAAGCTGCTGGAGGTCTACGCCAAGCGGCGCGACGGCAAGGCCTTCGAGTTGCTGGCCACGCAGCTGTTTGCGCTGACGCGCGGCGAAGGCGACGACTGGAAGAAGGCGCAGGAGTTCGGCCGCACGGTCGACCCGGAGAACCCGCTGTACCAGCCTGGTGGCCAACCCGATGCCATGATGATGTCGGGCGGCCGGGTCGTCGAGCCGCTGTCGGCCACGACGATGCCGCAGACCAGCAACCCGGTGTCGACCTCGTCGATCAGCGCACTGCCGCCGACACCGACGCTGGAAAGCCTTGACAGCAAGCTCGACCTTGACCTTGATCTCAGCGCGTCGGACTTCGAGTCCGAGCCGAGTGTCCCGACCACCATCGCGCTGCCCAGACGCCAGTCGCCGTCGGTCGAGGCGACCCAGCCACTGTCCACCGATGTGGCTTTCCGGCCCAACGACCCGCCCAACGACGCGCCCGGCCTCGCATTGCCGCCGATGTCGTATGTGCCCAAGACGATGCCGATGCCGACGCCCGCGGCGGCACGGCCGACGCAGCCGCAGTCGCTGGACTTCGATCTGGACAGCCTGTCGATGGACTTCGACACCCCCCCGTCCAAGCCGCGCGACGCCGGGCCGACCACCCCTGACAGCCTGCTGCCACCGATCTCCGACTTCGGCTCGCTGACGCTCGACGGCGAGCCCGGCGGCCGTGCCGACGGGCAGGAGGCACTGGCGCGCAAGCTCGATCTGGCCGAGGAGTTCCGCCAGATCGGTGACCTGGAAGGCGCGCGCGATTTGCTCGAGGAAGTGCTGACCAAGGCCGATGGTGCGTTGAGGGCCAAGGCCCAGGGCATGCTCGACCGGCTGGCGTGAACGACGCCGGCCGGGCCGGTTCCGGCCCGGGTGCAGGCCGTATCGCCCTGGGCGTCGCCTACCGCGGCGCGGCCTACCACGGCTGGCAGTCTCAGGCCGACGGGCACACGGTGCAGGATCGGCTCGAGGCCGCGCTGTCGGCCTTTGCCGACGTGCCAGTAGGCACTGTCTGCGCCGGCCGCACCGATGCTGGTGTGCACGCGCTCAACCAGGTGGTGCACCTGGACGCCCCGGTGCAACGTGAGCCTGCGTCCTGGGTGCGCGGCAGCAACCGCTTCCTGCCATCCGACATCGCGGTGCAGTGGTGTCGCCCAATGGCGCCGCAGTTCCATGCGCGCAACCACGCACGCGGACGCCGCTATCGTTACGTGCTGCTCGAGTCGCCGATCAGGCCGGCGCTGGAAAGCGGGCTCGTCGGCTGGTGCTTCCGCCCACTGGATGGAGACGCGATGCGCGCCGCGACCGCGCCGCTGCTCGGCACGCACGACTTCAGCGCCTTTCGCGCCGCGAGTTGCCAGGCGACCAGCCCGGTGAAGACGCTGCGTGCGATCGACATCACGCAACGCGGGGCGTACTGGCGTTTCGACTTCGATGCCAGCGCCTTTCTGCATCACATGGTGCGCAACCTGATGGGCTGCCTGCTGATGATCGGCAGCGGCCGGCGCGGGCCCGGGTGGACGGCTGAACTGCTGGCCTCGCGTGACCGCACCGCCGCCGCGCCCACCTTCCCCGCCGCCGGGCTGTACTTCCTGGGCCCGTACTACGATCCTGCGCTGGCCCTGCCCGAGACCACGCCTGCCTTCGACTGGCTGCCCTGACTTGGCGATGACCTTGCGATGACCTTGCGATGACCCTGCAATGAGCCGCACGCGCATCAAGATCTGCGGCCTGACCCGCGAGGCCGATGTGGCCGCCGCCGTCGACGCCGGTGCCGACGCCCTGGGCTTCGTGCTCTACCCCGCCAGCCCGCGGGCCGTGACGCTGCAGCGCGCGCTGGCTTTGGCCAGCGTGCTGCCGCCCTTCGTGACGCCGGTGCTGCTGTTCGTCAACGGCGCGGCCGACGAGGTGCGTGCGGCAGCCGCTGCCTTGCCGCTGGCGCTGCTGCAGTTCCATGGCAGCGAGACGCCGGCCGAGTGTCAGGCCGCCGCAAGGCCCTACCTGCGGGCGGTGCGCATGGCCCCCGGGGTCGATTTGCTAGACTGCGCCGAACGCTTCAAGGGCGCCTCGGCGCTGCTGCTCGACGCTCCCGTCGAGGGCTGGGGCGGTGGTGGAAAGGTCTTCGATTGGTCTCTCGTTCCCGCCGACGTACCCGCTCCGGTCGTTTTGTCTGGTGGGTTGAGTCCTGCAAACGTGATCGATGGAGTGCTCGCTGTCCGGCCCTGGGCCGTTGACGTGAGCTCCGGTGTCGAAGCGGCCAAGGGCATCAAGGATGCCGTGCTGATGCGCCGGTTCTGCCAGGCGGTGCGCGAGGCCGACGAAAGACTCGCTGCACGCTGATCGAGGATTTCCCATGCTGAACTACCAACAGCCCGACGCGCGCGGGCATTTCGGGCCCGTCAACGGCATCACCTATGGCGGCAGCTTCGTCGCCGAGACATTGATCCACGCGCTTGACGAACTGCGCAGCGCCTACGACGCCGCGCGCGCCGATCCGGCATTCATGGCTGAGTTCCACCACGAGTTGGCGCACTTCGTGGGCCGGCCGAGCCCGATCTACCACGCCGCCCGCCTGAGCCGCGAAATCGGTGGTGCGCAGATCCACCTCAAGCGCGAGGACCTCAACCACACTGGCGCGCACAAGATCAACAACACCATCGGCCAGGCGCTGCTGGCACGCCGCATGGGCAAGCCGCGCGTGATCGCCGAGACGGGTGCCGGCCAGCACGGCGTGGCCACCGCCACCATCTGCGCGCGCTACGGCATCGAGTGCGTGGTCTACATGGGCAGCGAGGACATGCTGCGCCAGAGCCCCAACGTCTACCGCATGCACCTGCTGGGTGCCACGGTGGTGCCGGTGGACAGCGGCAGCCGCACGCTCAAGGACGCGCTCAACGAGGCGCTGCGCGACTGGGTGACCCATGTCGAGAACACCTTCTACATCATCGGCACCGTGGCCGGCCCGCATCCCTACCCGAGCATGGTGCGCGATTTCCAGAGCGTGATCGGCGAAGAGTGCCTCGAGCAGATGCCGACGATGATCGGCCGCGAAGGCGCGCAGCCCGATGCCGTGATCGCCTGCGTCGGTGGTGGCAGCAACGCGATGGGCATCTTCCACCCCTATATCCGGCACGAAGGCGTGCGCCTGATCGGCGTCGAGGCGGCGGGGCAGGGTCTCGAGTCGGGCAAGCACGCGGCGTCGCTGTCGGCCGGCAGCCCGGGTGTGCTGCACGGCAACCGCACCTACCTGCTGCAGGACGACAACGGCCAGATCACCGAGACGCACAGCATCTCTGCCGGCCTGGACTACCCCGGCGTCGGCCCCGAGCATGCCTACCTGAAGGACATCGGCCGCGCCGAGTACGTCGGCATCACCGACGACGAGGCGATTGAGGCCTTCCACCGGCTGTGCCGCACCGAGGGCATCATCCCGGCGCTCGAATCGAGCCACGCGGTGGCCTACGCCATGAAGCTCGCTGCCACGATGCGGGCCGACCAGCACCTGCTGGTCAACCTGTCGGGCCGCGGCGACAAGGACATCGGCACCGTGGCCGACTTGTCGGGGGCGCAGTTCTACTGCAGGCCCTCTTGCCGTGGCCAGAGCGTCAAGGGCGGTGCCAACCTGGTGAGCGGGTCGTGAGCAGAATCCAGGCCACGTTCGAGGCACTGCGCGCGCAGGGCCGCAAGGCGCTGATCCCCTACATCACCTGCGGCGACCCGTTCGCCGACGCCACGCCGGAGATCCTGCACGCGCTGGCTGCCGGCGGCGCCGATGTGCTGGAGATCGGCGTGCCCTTCTCCGACCCGATGGCCGACGGTCCGGTGATCCAGAAGGCCGGCGAGCGGGCCCTGGCGCGTGGCATCGGCCTGCCGCAGGTATTTGGCGCGGTGAAGCTGTTTCGCGCCGACGACGTGCACACGCCCGTCGTGCTGATGGGTTATGCCAACCCGATCGAGCGCTACGACCAGAAGCGCCATGCCGGCGCTTTCGTGGCCGATGCCGCCGCTGCGGGCGTCGATGGCCTGCTGGTGGTGGATTACCCGCCCGAGGAGTGCGAGGCCTTTGCCGCCAGCGCCAGCGCCGCCGGGCTGGACCCGATCTTCCTGCTCGCACCGACCTCCACCGACGAACGCATGCGCGCGGTCGGCCGCGTGGCGCGCGGCTATGTCTACTACGTCTCGCTCAAGGGTGTCACCGGCGCCGGGCACCTGGACACCGATGCGGTGGCCGCGATGCTGCCGCGCATCCGTGCCCAGGTGCGCTGCCCGGTGGGCGTGGGCTTCGGCATCCGCGATGCCCAGACGGCGCAGGCCGTCGGGCGGGTGGCCGACGCGGTGGTGATCGGCTCTCGGCTGGTGCAGATCATGGAAACGCAGCCGCGCGATCAGGTGGCCGCGGTGGCCCGGGCCTTCATGGCCGAGATTCGGCAGGCGCTCGACGCGCTGCCCCGCAACGCTGAAGGAACAACACGATGAGCTGGCTCGAAAAACTGCTGCCGCCCAAGATTCAGCCGACCGACCCGAGCGAACGGCGCACGATCCCGGAAGGCCTGTGGATCAAGTGCCCGTCGTGCGAGACGGTGCTCTACAAGGCCGACCTGGAGCAGAACCTCAATGTCTGCCCCAAGTGCGACCACCACCACCGCATCGGCGCGCGGGCGCGGCTGGATGCACTGCTCGACGCCGAAGGCCGCTGGGAGGTCGGGCAGGAAGTGCTGCCGGTGGATCCGCTGAAGTTCAAGGACAGCAAGAAGTACCCCGAGCGGCTCAAGGGCGCGCTCGACTCGACGGGCGAGACCGACGCGCTGGTCGTGATGGGCGGCGCCGTGATGAGCGTGCCGCTGGTCGTCGCCTGCTTCGAGTTCGATTTCATGGGCGGCTCGATGGGCTCGGTGGTGGGCGAGCGCTTCGTGCGCGGCGTCGAGAACGCCGTCGAGCAAAAGCTGCCCTTCGTCAGCTTCACGGCCACCGGCGGCGCACGCATGCAGGAGGGTCTGTTCAGCCTGCTGCAGATGGCCAAGACCAACGCCTCGCTGACCCGCCTTGCCAAGGCCAGGCTGCCCTACATCAGCGTGCTGACCGATCCGACGATGGGCGGTGTCTCGGCCAGCTTCGCCTTCGTCGGCGACGTGGTGATCGCCGAGCCGAAGGCGCTGATCGGCTTTGCCGGGCCACGGGTGATCGAGAACACCGTGCGCGAGAAACTGCCCGAGGGCTTCCAGCGCAGCGAGTTCCTGATCGGCAAGGGTGCGCTGGACATGATCATCGACCGCCGCCAGTTGCGCCAGACCATCGCCCGCCTGCTGGCACTGCTGCAACGGCAGAGTGCCGACACTGTGGCGGGATGAGCCCACCGCACGGCCGTCCGAAGGGGCTCGCGTCCCGCCTGGCGCGACCGCGCTCAGCGCGAGGGTGCCTTTGGTGAGCCCACAGACGCTCGACGAGTGGCTCGCCCACGGCGAGCAGTTGCACCCCGCTGCGGGCGACAAGACGCTGGAGCGGGTGCGTGCGGTCTGGCAGCGCAGCGGCGCGGCCTTCACGGTGCCGGTGATCACCGTCGCCGGCACCAACGGCAAGGGCTCGAGCTGTGCGATGCTCGAATCGATGTTGGTGCACGCCGGCTGGCGCACGGGCCTGTACATCAAGCCGCACCTGGTGCACTTCGAAGAGCGCTGCCGCATTGGCGGCACGCCGGTGGCCGCGCAAGCGCTGCTGCCTCACTTCGAGGCCACCGAGGCCGCGCGCGGCGACACTGCGCTGACCTGGTTCGAGTTCACCACCTTGGCCATCCTGCGGCTGCTGTCGCAGGCGCCGCTGGACGTGGTGATCCTCGAAGTGGGCCTGGGCGGGCGGCTGGACGCGGTCAACGTGGTCGACACCGACTGCGCGCTGATCACCAGCATCGATCTCGACCACATGGAGTACCTGGGCCCTGACCGCGAGAGCATCGGCCGCGAGAAGGCGCACATCATGCGGCCGGGCAAGCCGGCGATCATCAGTGACCCGCTACCGCCGGCCAGCGTGATCGAGCACGGCGAGCGCATCGGTGCCGACCTGTGGCGCGTCGGCCGCGACTTCAGCCACAGTGGCGACCGCCAGCAATGGGGCTGGGCGGGCCGCGGCCGGCGCATCAGCGGCCTGGCCTACCCGGCGCTGCGCGGCGCGAACCAGCTGATCAATGCCAGCGGCGCGCTCGCCGCGCTGGAGGCCTTGCGCCAGCGGCTGCCGGTCAGCACGCAGGCCATGCGCACCGGGCTGGCGCTGGTTGAACTGGCCGGACGCTTCCAGATCGTGCCCGGCCAGCCGACGCTGGTGCTGGACGTGGCGCACAACCCGCAGTCGGCGGCGGTGCTGGCGCTGAACCTGGATGCCATGGGCTTCTTCCCGCGCACCCACGCGGTGTTCGGTGCGATGGCCGACAAGGATCTGTCGGGCGTGATCGGTCCGATGCTGCCGCTGGTCGAACGCTGGATCACCTGCGACCTGGCCACGCCGCGCGCGGCCAAGGCCGATGCGCTGCGCGAGCTGATCAGCGCGCGCGCACCGCAGGCGACGGTGCAGACCGCCGCCGGCCCGGCGCAGGCGCTGGCCGCCGCGCTGGCCGGCGCCGACCCCGTCGATAGAATCGTCGTCTTCGGATCTTTCTACGCGGTGGGCGGGGTGCTGAAGGCGGGTCTGCCGCGGCTCGGCGCGCCGCACCTGGGCTGACCGGCCCGGGCGCCGTCACGGCCTTGCCCCTGCACTCATCCATGCGATGGCCCTCGTTGCTCAAGCGCAAGCCCGCCCCCGTCGCCAAGGCGCCTGCGGCTGAGGACGGCACACCCGTGCAGCAGGCGCGCGTGCATGCGCGCCGGCGGCTGATCGGCGCCGTGGTGCTGCTCGGGCTGGGCGTGGTGGCCTTTCCGCTGGTCTTCGAGACCCAGCCGCGGCCGATCCCGGTGGACATCCCGATCGAGATTCCGCGCCGTGACAGCACGCCGGCGTTGACCCTGCCTGCGCAGCGCAGCGGCGGTCCTGTGCTGCCGCCAGGCGCAGGTGTCGAGCCCCTGCCCGTGCCGGCGGCGGTGGCGGCTGCGCCCGTCGCGGGGGCGAGCGCCGCGCCGATGGCCCGAGCGCAGGTCGCGCCGGTTCCCGCACCAGCCCCCGCACCGGCGCCCGCGGCCACCCCGACAGCCGCCCCGACAGCCACCCAGACAGCCACCCAGACAGCCACCCCGACGGCCGCTCCGACCCCGGCCGCCTCGGCGCCGCCGCCGCGCGGCCGATTCGTGCTGCAGGTCGGCGCCTTCACCGACGCCAACCTGGTCAGCGAGGCCCGTGCCCGGATCGAGCGGCTGGGACTGAAGACCTATGTCCAGGTGATCGACACCGAAGCCGGCAAGCGCACGCGGGTGCGCGTCGGGCCCTACGAGACACGCGAGGCCGCTGCCGCCGCGGGCGAGAAGCTGAAGGCGGCCGGGCTGGGTTTCAATCTGCTGACGCTGTGAACGCCGACCTCTCATTGCCGGCGCTGGGCTGGATCGACTGGACGCTGCTGGCCGTGCTGGCGGTCTCGGTGCTGATCGGCCTGCTGCGAGGTTTCATCTTCGAGGCGCTGTCGCTGGCAGGCTGGGCGGTGGCGTACTTCGCGGCGCAGTGGGCGGTGCCGCTGGCCGGCCCGCACCTCGGCATCGGCAGCCCCGGCTCGGCGCTCAACCACGCGGCCACCTTCGCGCTGTGTTTTCTGGTTGTACTCATCGTCTGGACGCTGCTGGCGCGGCTGCTGCGGCTGCTGATTCACGCCACGCCCTTGTCGATGCCCGACCGCGCGCTGGGTGCGCTGTTCGGTGCGCTGCGCGGCGCGGTGTTGCTGCTGGCGGTGGCCACTGTCGTCGCGCTGACGCCGGCCTCACAATCACCGGCTTGGCAGGCTTCGGCCGGTGCCCGCTGGCTCAGCGGCGCGGTGCAGTGGCTCAAACCGGTGCTGCCGCCGGACCTGGCGCGCCGTCTCGCCGCCTGAATCTCGATCGGACCAACCCAGCATGTGCGGCATCGTCGGCGTCATCTCGCAGGAGCCGGTCAACCAGCTTCTCTACGACGCGCTGCTGCTGCTGCAGCACCGCGGGCAGGACGCCGCCGGCATCGTCACCATGCTCGGCACCAAGTGCTTCATGCACAAGGCGCGCGGCATGGTGCGCGATGTCTTTCGCACGCGCAACATGCGCGCTCTGCCAGGCACTGCCGGCCTGGGCCAGGTGCGCTACCCGACCGCCGGCAGTGCCTACGACGACGAAGAGGCCCAGCCCTTTTACGTGAATGCGCCTTACGGCATCGTGCTGGTGCACAACGGCAACCTGACCAACGCGCCATTGCTGAAGAAAGAACTGTTCGACATCGACCGCCGCCACATCAACACCGAGAGCGACACCGAGGTGCTGATCAACGTGCTCGCGCACGAGCTCGAGCGCTCGGCCAGCGGCGTGGCCTTGTCGCCCGACGCGGTGTTCCGTGCGGTGGCCGCGCTGCACCGGCGCGTGAAGGGCTCTTACGCGGTGATCGCGCTGATCGCCGGCCACGGGCTGCTGGCCTTCCGCGACTCCTTCGGCATCCGCCCGCTGACGCTCGGCCGCACGCGCGAGATCGGCGGCCTGCGCGAGACCATGCTGGCCAGCGAGAGCGTGGCGCTCGAAGGCACCGGCCACCAGGTGCTGCGCGACGTGGCCCCGGGCGAGGCGGTGTTCGTCGATCTGGCCGGGCACGTGCACACCCGCCAGTGCGCCGAGCGCCCGCAATTGCATCCGTGCATCTTCGAGTTCGTCTACCTGGCGCGGCCCGACTCGGTGATGGACGGCATCAGCGTCTACCACGCGCGGCTGAACCTGGGCGAGACGCTGGCGCAGCGCGTCATCTCGACCATGCCGCCGAGCGAGATCGATGTCGTCATCCCGATCCCCGAGAGCAGCCGGCCGAGCGCCATGCAACTGGCGCAGAAGATCGGCAAGCCGTACCGCGAAGGCTTCGTGAAGAACCGCTACGTCGGCCGCACCTTCATCATGCCCGGGCAGGCCGTGAGGAAGCGCAGCGTGCGCCAGAAGCTCAACGCCATCGGCATGGAGTTTCGAGGCCGCAACGTGCTGCTGGTCGATGATTCGATCGTGCGCGGCACCACCAGCAAGGAGATCGTCCAGATGGCCCGCGAAGCCGGCGCACGCCGCGTCTACATGGCCTCGGCCGCTCCGCCGGTGCGCTGGCCCAATGTCTACGGCATCGACATGCCGACGCGCGAAGAGCTGATCGCGCATGGCCGCAGCGTCGAGCAGATTCGCCAGTTCATCGGGGCCGACGCGCTGATCTACCAGGATGTGGATGCGATGAAGCGCGTGATCGGCGCACTCAACCCGGCGCTGCACGGCTTCGAGGCGAGCTGCTTCGATGGCCACTACATCACCGGTGATGTCAGCGCGGCCGACTTCGCCTCGATGGAGGCGCAGCGCAAGCTGGCGCTGGAGGGCGACGAAGAGGCGCAAGAGGCGCAGCCGGTGAACAGTTCGCGGCTGGCCCTGCAGGAGCGGGAGCTGCGCTGATGATTCCGAAGACCCGTTTGCCGGCCGACGCGCGGCTGTCCACGCTGGCCGTGCGCGAAGGCCTGCCGCCATCGGCCTGGGGCGAGAACTCCGAGGCGCTGTACCTGACGAGCTCCTTCGTCCACCCTGACGCCGAGACCGCCGCGCGCCGTTTCGCCAACGAAGAAGAGGCCTTCGTCTACAGCCGCTTCTCCAACCCGACGGTGACGATGATGGAGCGCCGGCTGGCGGCGCTCGAGGGCACCAGCGCCTGCATCGGCACCGCCAGCGGCATGGCGGCGATCCTGATCACCATGATGTCGCTGCTCAAGGGCGGCGACCACGTCGTCTGCTCGCAAAGCGTGTTCGGCTCGACAGTGCGCCTGTTCCAGGACTTCGCCAAGTTCGGCATCGAGACCAGCTTCGTGCCGCAGACCGACGTGGCCGCCTGGCGCGCGGCGATGCGGCCGAGCACGCGGCTGCTGTTCGCAGAAACGCCGAGCAACCCGCTGACCGAGGTGTGCGACATCGCCGCGCTGGCCGAGGTGGCGCATGCCGGCGGCGCCTTGCTCGCAGTGGACAACTGTTTTTGCAGCCCGGCGCTGCAACGGCCGATCGACTTCGGTGCCGACCTGATCATCCACTCGGGCACCAAATATCTCGATGGCCAGGGCCGGGTGATCGCCGGTGCAGTGTGCGGCGACCAGGATCTGCTCGCGCAAAAGTTCATGCCCACGCTGCGCAGCGCCGGCATGAGCCTGTCGCCGTTCAATGCCTGGGTGGTGCTCAAGGGCCTGGAGACGCTGGGCATCCGCATGGCCGCGCAGAGCGCCGGCGCACTGCAACTTGCGCGTTGGCTGGAAGAGCAGCCGCAGGTGCAGCGGGTCTATCACCCTTCGTTGCCGTCGCACCCGCAGCATGTGCTGGCGATGGCGCAGCAGTCGGGGCAGGGCGGCGCGGTGGTCTCGTTCATCGTGCGCGCCGACGCGCCCGAGGACGCGCGGCGACGCGCTTTCGCGGTCATCGACGCGACCCGCGTGTGCTCGATCACCGCCAACCTGGGTGACACCAAGACCACCATCACCCACCCCGCCAGCACCTCGCACGGCCGCCTGACCGAAGCGCAGCGGCTGGCCGCCGGCATCACGCAGGGCATGATCCGCGTGGCGGTCGGACTGGATGACGTGGCCGACCTGAAGGCCGACCTCGCTGTGCTGTCGCAATGACCGAGCCCACCGGGCCCACCGGACGCGCCAGCGTGCGCACCCGCATCGCCCCGTCGCCCACCGGCTTTCTGCACCTGGGCACGGCGCGCACGGCGCTGTACAGCTGGGCCTACGCGCGCCACCACGGCGGGCAGTTCGTGCTGCGCATCGAAGACACCGACGTCGCGCGCTCCACCGCCGAGGCAGTGCAGCAGATCATCGAATCGATGCGCTGGCTGGACCTGGCCTGGGACGAAGGCCCGGTCTTCCAGATGCAGCGCCTGGCGCGCTACCACGAGGTGGCCGAGTTGCTGATCGCGCGAGGCCACGCCTACCGCTGCTGGTGCACGCCGGCTGAACTCGACGCCATGCGCGAAGCGCAGCGCGCAGCCGGCCTGAAGACCCACTACGACGGCCGCTGGCGGCCCGAGCCGGGCAAGACCTTGCCCGCGCCACCGCCCGATGTGGCGCCGGTGATCCGCCTGCGCAACCCGAGCGCCGGCCACGTCGTCTGGAATGATCTGGTCAAGGGCCCGATCACCATCGCCAACGAAGAGTTCGACGACCTGATCCTGGTGCGCCCGGCGCCCGCAGGCGGCGCGGCCGGCGCGCCGGGCGTGCCGACCTACAACTTCGCGGTCGTCGTCGACGACTGGGACATGGGCATCACGCATGTCTTTCGCGGCGACGAGCACATCAACAACACGCCGTGGCAGATCAACCTGTTCCGTGCGCTGGGCGTGCAGCCCCCGCGCTTCGGGCATTGCCCGATCATTCTGGGCGACGACGGCCTGAAGCTCAGCAAGCGCCGGGGTGCGGTCAGCGTCACGGCCTACGAGGAGGCCGGCTACCTGCCCGAGGCGATGCTCAACTATCTGGCGCGCCTGGGCTGGAGCCACGGCGACGACGAACTCTTCACGCGTGAGCAGATGGTCAGCTGGTTCGACGGCTCGCACCTGAGCAAGAGCGCCGCGCAGTGGGATCCGGCCAAGCTGGCCTGGGTGAATGCGCACCACATGAAGCAGGCCGACGACGCGCGGCTGGCGCTGCTGCTGCGGGGGCAGCTTGCGAGCCGCGGCGTCGCAACCGACGACCTGGATCGGCTGGCCCGTGCCAGTGCGCTCTTCAAGGACCGCTGCAGCACGGTGGTCGAGCTCGCCGATTGGGCTGCGATGCTGTTCATCGGCGTCGCGCCGGGTGAGGACGACGTGCGCTTGCATGTCGGGCAGGCGCTGCACCCGGCGCTGCGTGCGCTGCGCGAGCGGCTGGCTGAGCTGCCGCAGTGGACTGCCCCGGCGATCAGCGGCGAGATCAAGCAGGTGCTGGCCGCGCAGGGTCTGAAGATGCCGCAACTCGCGCCGGCGCTGCGTGTACTGGTGTGCGGTCGTGCGCAGACACCGTCGATCGATGCCGTGCTGGCGCTGTTTGCGCGCGACGATGTGCTCAGGCGACTGTCGTCGGTGTGAGCGGCTCGTCTATACTCGCAGACTCGCTTCGAACAGCGCGTCGTACGGCACGTCGGGGGTATAGCTCAGCTGGGAGAGCGCTTGCATGGCATGCAAGAGGTCAGCGGTTCGATCCCGCTTACCTCCACCACCATCGACGCAGTTCGGATCGAAAAGAGTTCAGGGTCCCCTTCGTCTAGAGGCCTAGGACACCACCCTTTCACGGTGGCTACAGGGGTTCGAATCCCCTAGGGGACGCCAGTCTGGAGCGGTAGTTCAGTTGGTTAGAATACCGGCCTGTCACGCCGGGGGTCGCGGGTTCGAGCCCCGTCCGCTCCGCCAACATCAAGTCGTCCAAGGGCACCTGCGGGTGCCCTTTGTCATGGGCGTGCACGTCGATGCCGCGGACCTGAACGCGGCATCTCCCAGGCGCTCAAGCAGCCCACCGGCTGGGCAGCCGCAGCAGCCCCGTCGCCAGCGCGGTGCCCAGCACGATCACCGCCCCGCCCGCCAGCATCTGCGGCGTCACGTCCTCTGCGATGAACATCGCGCCCCACAGCATCGCAAAGGCCGGTACGAGGAAGGTCACGGTGATGGCCCGCGCCGGCCCGACCTGTGCGATCAGACGGAAGTACAGCAGGTAGGCTGCGCCGGTGCAGGCCAGCGCCAACACTGTTGCTGCGGCCCAGGCCAGCGGCGGCGGGTTCTGCGCCGGCCAGGCCCACAGCCCGGGCAGCGCCAGCGCCAGCGCCGCAGCAAGCTGGCTGCCGGCGGCGACAGCCATCGACGGCACACCGCTCAGGTGGCGGCGTGTGTAGTTGGCCGCGAAGCCGTAGAGCACAGTGCCCGCCAGGCAGGCAGCGACGGCCAGCGCGGCGCTCACGCCATGCTCGCCCGGCTTCAGGCTGGCCTTGTCGAGGGCCAGCGCCAGCACACCGGCAAAGCCCAGCGCCAGCCCCAGGCTGCGTGTGCGCGTCGGCCGCTCGCCCAGCCAGGCCCAGGCGATCAGGGCAGCCCACAGCGGTGCGGCCGCATTGAAGATCGCTGCCAGCCCGCCGCTGATGGCCAGCGCGGCGTAGGCGAACGCGGCAAAGGGCAGCGCCGAGTTGATCACACCCACCACCAGCAGCGGCCGCCAATGCTGGCGCAGCGCGCCCACGTGGCCGGCCAGCGCCAGCAGCGGCAGCAGCAACAGGCAGGCACCGAGCACACGCACGAAAGCCAGCGCGGTGGCGCCGAAAGCCGGCGCGGCGATGCGCATGAACAGGAAACTGGCGCCCCACAGCGCGGCCAGCAGCAACAGGTCGAGCCACTGGCGGGCTTTCATGGGGCGGCAGTGTGATGCCGATGTGCGGCTCAGGCCGCCTGAGCCACCGGCGTGCCCCTGCGCACCTGCTCGTGCGCCAGCAGGGCGCGTTTGCGCTCCAGCCCGCCGGCATAGCCGGTCAGCGAGCCGTCGCTGCCCAGCACCCGATGACAGGGCACGATGATGGTCAACGGGTTGCGTCCCACGGCGGCGCCGACGGCACGCACGGCAGCCGGCCGGCCCACCGCCCGCGCCACGGCGGCGTAGCTGCTGATGCCGCCCGGAGCGATCGTCCGCAGCGCACGCCAGACCGCCTGCTGGAAGTCGGTGCCCGCCGGGTCCAGCGCCACCTCGAACATCGCCGCGCCACCGTCGAAGTAGGCGCGCAGTTCATGCATCGCCTGCGCGATATGCGCCAGGGCGGCGTCCCGCTGCGCTGCCTTGGCGGCCGCTGTTTCGAGCGGGCCCGGGTGGTGCGCCTGGCCATCGAACCAGACGCCGGCCAACCCACGCGCGCTGGCGGCCAGCCGCAACGGGCCGAGCGGGGTGTCGAGGTGGCCCAGGGCGTCGAAGCGCCGCACGGTGAGCACAGTGTTCATGTCGGGTCTTCCACGTGGTGCCACAGCCGCATCACGGCATAGGCGCGCCAGGGCCGCCAGGCCTGGCCGAGTTCGTCGATGCGGCGCGCATCGCGCGTGCCCAGGGCGTTCATGAGTCCGATGTCGCGCGTCGGCCAGGCGTCGGCGCAGCCCAGCGCGCGCATCGCGATCACCTGCGCCGTCCAGTCGCCGATGCCGGGCAGCGCCACCAGCGCGGCCAGCGTGGCCTCCTCAGGCGCGCCGCGGTGCAGCGTGAGCTCGCCGGCCGCCACGGCGCCGGCCAGCGCCTGCAGCGCACGCACTCGCTGGCGCACGATGCCCAGCGTGCCGATGTCGGCCGCGTCGGCCGCCGCCAGCGTGGCGGCCGAAGGGAACAGATGCGTCAGCCCGGCGAAGGGCGTCTGCAGCGGTTCGCCAAAGCGCTGCACCAGCCGATGCGCCAGGGTGCGCGCGGCCTTCACGGTGACCTGCTGGCCCAGCACGACACGCACTGCGACCTCGAAACCATCCAGGCTGCCCGGTAACCTTGTGCCGGCGCGAAAAGGCAGCGGCAGCGTGGCCAGCACCGGGTCGATGTGCGTGGGGTCGGCGTCCAGGTCCAATCCGTGGCGCACACGATGCAACAGCTCACCCAGCACCGGGTCCAGGCTCGGCGAAGCATTGACCCAGACCTCGTGGCGCTCGGGCTCGAAACGCGCGACCAGCCAGCCCTGGAGCAACCCGCCGCGGTGTTCGCAGGCCAGCGTGCGCCGGAACTGCAGGCCCTGCACCTCCTCCACACCCGGCAGCTGCCGGCGCGCAAGGAAGCCGATCATCGCCTGGACGTCAAAGGGTGGCCGGTAGGCCAGCCGCAGCGGCGGCTCAACGCCGGTGCTGCCGGGCGCGGTGCCGCGGCCGTCGCGGCGCAGCCGGCCGGGCTGCAGGCGATAGCGCTGCAAGAAGGCGGCGTTGAAGCGGCGCACGCTGGCAAAGCCGCTGGCCAGTGCCACCTGCGTCACCGGCAGGGTGGTGTCGGTCAGCAACTGCTTGGCCAGCAGCAGGCGCTTTGTGCTCAGGTACTCGTGCGGCGAGACGCCGTGCGCGGCCTGGAAGATGCGCCGCAGGTGACGATCGGTGATGCCCAACCGCGCCGCCATGTCGGCGATCGAACGTTCTTCGCCGGCGCGAACGGCCTGTTCGATCCAGCCCGCCGCAGTGTGGGCCAACGCATGCGAGGAGTCCATCATCGACAGCCCCGGCGCGATCTCGGGCCGGCATTTCAGGCAGGGCCGGAAGGCCTGCGCCTCGGCCTGCGCCGGGCTGCTGAAGAAGCGGCAGTTCTCTCGCCGCGGAGTGCGCACGCGGCACACCGGACGGCAGTAGACGCCGGTGGAGGTGACGCCCACGAAGAGCCGCCCGTCAAAGCGCGCATCGCGTGCGGCAAGCACTTTGTAGGCGGCGTCGGCATCCAGAACCATGCGCTCATCATAGGTCGGTCCTGGATCGCGACTGGCCGCTTTCGGACCTGTGGTTCAGGCCGCCGCAGCGTTGGAGGAGGGCAGCGGCCGGCTGCCTAGAATCGGGCGCTTGCGGAGAGCAGCCCGAATGAACATCGATCCCACCGTCTTCAAGGCCTACGACATCCGCGGCGTCGTCGGCCGCAACATCGACGAGACGTTTGCCGAGCACCTGGGCCGCGCCTTCGGCTCGGAGGCTCGCGCCGCCGGGCAGAAGGCGGTGGCGGTGGGTCGAGACGGCCGTGTCTCGGGCCCGGGGCTGAGCGCGGCGCTGATCCGCGGGCTGGTCTCGACCGGGCTCGATGTGGTCGACCTCGGCGCCGTGACGACGCCGATGCTGTACTACGTGGCGGCCACGCGCGGTGCGCACGGCTGCGCGAGCGGCATCCAGGTGACCGGCAGCCACAACCCGAAGGACTACAACGGCTTCAAGATGGTGCTGGCCGGCCGCGCGATCTACGGCGAGGACATCCAGCGCCTGCGCCAGCGCATCGAGGCCGAGGACTACACGCGAGGCCGCGGACGCGCCGCGCGCATGGACATCGGCCCGGAGTACGCCGCGCGCATCGTCGGTGATTGCCGGCTGGTGCGGCCGATGAAGATCGTGGTGGACAGCGGCAACGGCATCCCCGGTGCCAGCGCACCGGGCATCTTGAAGGGGCTGGGCTGCGAGGTGATCGACCTCTACAGCGCGGTCGATGGCGACTTCCCGAATCACCACCCTGACCCCAGCAAGCCCGAAAACCTGGCCGACCTGATCAAGGTGGTGCATGCCACCGGCGCCGAGATCGGTCTCGCCTTCGACGGCGACGGCGACCGCCTGGGCGTGGTCACGCGGCGCGGCAACATCATCTGGCCCGACCGCCAGATCATGCTTTTCGCGCGCGACATCCTGGCGCGCAACCCCGGCCAGACGATCATCTACGACGTCAAGTGCAGCCAGCGCGTGCCGGTGGCCATCCGCGAGGCCGGCGGCGTGCCGCTGCTGTGGAAGACCGGCCACTCGCTGATCAAGGCCAAGCTGAAACAGACCGGTGCGCCCTTTGCCGGCGAGATGAGCGGCCACCTGTTCTTCAAGGAACGCTGGTACGGCTTCGACGATGCCACCTACACCGCCGCGCGCCTGCTCGAGATCCTGAGCCGCCACGCCGACCCCAGCGCCTTCCTCGACGCGCTGCCGACCAGCTTCAACACGCCAGAACTCAATGTGCCCTGCGCCGAGGGCGAGCACCACTCGGTGGTGGCCGAGTTGCTGGCGCGCGTGGCCGACAAACGGCTGGCCTTCCCCGGCGGCGAGGTCGGCACGGTGGACGGGCTGCGGGTGGACTTTGCCGATGGCTTCGGCCTGATCCGCGGCAGCAATACGACACCCGTGCTGGTGCTGCGTTTCGAGGGCCATACGCCGGCGGCGCTCGAGCGCATCCAGACGCAGTTCATGGCCGCGCTGCGCAGCGTCAAGCCCGACGCGCACGTGGGCGCCGCGGCGCATTGAGCGGCCGTGCCGCCGTGCCACCGTGGCACGTGTCGCACGAGCGTCTGGCGCGGGCCGCCTACTCGATGCTGCTGCGGCTGGCGCTGCCGGCGGCATTGGCGCGCCTGTGGTGGCGCGGCAGGCGGGAGCCGGCCTACCGCGAGCACTTGAACGAACGCCTCGGGGTCGGCGCCACGCTCGTCCCCGGTGCGCTGTGGCTGCATGCCGTGTCACTGGGCGAGACCCGCGCCGCCGCCGCGCTGCTGGTTGAACTGCGCCGCCAGCGTCCGGGCGTGCGTCTGCTGCTGACGCACGGCACCGCCACCGGCCGCGAAGCCGGCGCCGCGCTGCTGCAGCCGGGCGATGCGCAGTGCTGGTTGCCGCTGGATACGCCGGGCGCGGTGCGCCGCTTCTTCACGCGCACGCGGCCGGCGCTGGGTGTGCTGATGGAAACCGAGGTCTGGCCCAACCTGCTGCACGCCGCGCAGCGTCAGGGCGTGCCGGTAGTGCTGGCCAACGCCCGGCTCAGCGAACGCAGCGCGGCCAAGGGCCGCAGGCTGGCGGTGCTGATGCATCCGGCCGTGGCCCGGCTGGCCGCAGTGTTCGCGCAGACCGCCGATGACGCGGCGCGGCTGCTGGCGGCCGGCGCGCGCACGGTGCAGGTGCTGGGTAACCTGAAGTACGACATGACGCCCGACCCGCTGCTGCTGGCGCGCGGCCAGCAATGGCGGGCGGCGCTGGCCCGTCCGCTGGTGCTGGCGGCCAGCACGCGCGAGGGCGAAGAAGCGCCGCTGCTGGAAGCCTGGTGCACGCTGGCGCAGCCGCGCCCGCTGCTGCTGATCGTGCCGCGCCACCCGCAGCGCTTCGACGCCGTCGCCAGGCTGGCGGCAGATCGCGGTCTTCGTGTGCAGCGCCGCAGCGCCTGGGCCGAGTCGCCGCCGCCCGAGGCGGCGCTGGCCGATGTGTGGATCGGCGACTCGCTGGGCGAGATGGCGCTGTACTACGCGCTGGCCGAGGTGGCGCTGCTGGGCGGCAGCTTCGCGCGCCTGGGTGGACAGAACCTGATCGAGGCCGCCGCCTGCGGCTGCCCGCTGTTGATGGGGCCGCACACCTTCAACTTTGCCGACGCCGCAGAACGGGCGCTGCAGGCGGGTGCGGCCGAGCGCGCTGACTGCATCGCGGCGGCAGTCGCGCGCGTCGTGCAACGGCTGGCTGAACCCGGGCGCGCGACGCTGGCCCTGCAGGCGCGGTGCGCGCTTCAGTTCGCCGCCAGGCACCGGGGCGCCGCATCGCGCACGGCCGCCGCGCTCATGGCGCTCTTGGCACAGCCGAAGGGCTGATGCCCCGGGCCGGCCGGCCGCGGCATCAGCGCTGGTCGCCGCCGTCGATGTGCAGCGCTTCGAGGAAGCGCGAGACCAGGTTGTAGCCGGCGATGGTGGCCACAAGCTCCACCGTCTGGCGCTCGCCGAGCAGGTCGCGCACGGCGTGCAGCGTGGCCTCGCCGACCTGTACGTCGCGCGTCATGGTGTCGCACAGCGCCAGCGCCGCACGCTGCGTGGCGTCGAACACACCCGAGCCCTGCCAGTCGTTCAGCGCCGCCAGGTGCGCCTGCGTCAGGCCCTCGCGCAGCGCGATCGGCGCATGCTGCTCGGCCTCGTAGGGCGCGCCGTTGAGCACTGCCACGCGCATGATGACCAGTTCACGCAGTGCGCCGGGCAACTCGAGCTGCTGGCGCACTGCCGTGAAGAAACCCAGCCAGCCGGCCGCCAGCGGCGGGCTGTGCAGCAGCATCTGGTACAGGTGCAGCACGCTGCCGCGCTCGGCGACGATGCGGCCGACCAGCGGCTGCAGTTCGGGCTGCGTCAGGTCGGCGTAGGGCAGGTGGGCCATGGTGTCGGTGAGGTGATGCGTGGGTGTGCGTGCGCTGGCGCTTCAACCGCGCAGGATGTCCACCCGCGGCAGCGCGGCGCTGCCGGGCAGCACCTCGCGGTCGAGCGCGGCGCGCGGCACCTGCAGGTGATCGGACAGCACTGTGCGCAGCACGCTGCGCAGGTCGGTGGTGATGCGCAGGTCGCGGCCTTCGAAGCGGTCCTTGGGCGCCAGGCCGGGCCAGTCGGCGATGACGCGGCCGCCGGCCACCGCGCCGCCGAGCACGAATGCCGCACCGCCGCTGCCGTGGTCGCTGCCCTGGGTGCCGTTGACCGCCACCTCGCGGCCGAACTCGGTGGCGGCGACGATCACCGTGCGCGTCCAGGTGGCGCCCAGGTCATCGCGCAGCGCCCCCAGCATGGCGTCCAGCGTGCGCAGGTTGCGCGCCAGCGCGCCTTGCGGCGCCGCCTGGTTGGCGTGGGTGTCCCAGCCGCCGAGCTCGAGCACCGCGACCTGCGGGCCGCCGGGCGTGCGCAGGAACTCGGCGGCCTTGCGCGCCAGCGCCACCGCCTGCCCGGCGGCGCCGCCACCCATCGTCGAGCGGTCGGTGGCCGCCATGTCGCCTTCGGCGCGCAAGGCCGCGGCGCGCTGCAGCGCCGGGCCGAGCAGCGCATCGCCGGCATACATCTGCATCAGCCGCGCGACGAGGTCGGGCGCCGGCTCGGCCAGCAGCGAGGGTGCCCAGGTGTCGACGGCCGGGCCGCCGCGCAGCAGCAGCGGCACGGCGGTGTCGAGCGCTACCGCACGCCGCGGCGCGCTGCTCAGCGCGCGTGCCAGCCAGCCGCTGCCCAGCTCGAAGGGCCGGGTGCCGCCGGATTCCAGCACCTGCTGGGCATCGAAGTGGCTGCGCTCCTTGTAGGACAGTCCGGTGGCGTGCACCACCAGCAGTTCGCCGCGCGAGTACATCGTGGCCAGACGCGGCAGCAGCGGGTGCAGCGCAAAGGGCCCGGCCAGCGGCAGTGGCGCCTCGCTGAAGTGGGCCAGCGCACCGCGCGCCGGGGCGAAGGCCGGGTCGCCGATGGCCGGCACCGCCGCCAGCCCGTCCATGCCGCCGCGCAGCACGATGAAGACGAAGCGCGTGTCGGCCGTCGCGCTGCCGGCGGCCATCGACAGCGTGGCCCATGGGGTGGCGGCAGCGGCGGCCAGCGTGCCCAGGAGGTGTCTGCGGGTGTTCATCGGGGTTCTCCTTGGGACAGGCGTCAGCGACGCTGGAACTCGGGCGACAGCAGCAGCAGCGCGAGGGCCTGCGGGCCGTCGGCGGCACGCTCGAGCTCACGCGCGGTGCCGGCGCTCAGCCGCGGGCCGAGGCTGGCTTCGGCCAGCGTGCGCGCGTCCACATGGCGCCCGGCCACCTGGGCCAGCCGCGTCGCCCACTCGACGCGCTTCCACACCGCGTCAGGGCCCAGCCAGTCTTCGGCGCGGTCGGGCCAGCCGGCCGGCGAGGGCGCGGTCTGCACACGCTGGCCGAGCAGCGTGCTGCCCCCGTCGGGCTGGCGCACGAAGGCCTGCTCGCCCAGACCGAGCAGCCGGGCGCTGCCGATGACGAACTCCTCCGGTGTCTTCAACTTGGCCGGCGCCGGCGCCCAGGCCAGCGGATGCGCGATGAGCGCGCGGTACATGCTCGGCAGGTCGCCGCGCGTCGTCTGAAAGGTCTGCGCCAACTGGTCCACCAGCGCCGGCGGTGGCTCGTCGGCGACAAAATGGCGCGCCAGCTTGGTGGCCACGAAGCGCGCGGTGGACGGGTGCTGCACCAGATCGCGCAGCACGACGTCCAGCGCCTGCGGGCCTTCCGCGTAGCGGCGGCCCAGAAGATTCTTTGGGCCGGGTTCATGCCACGGCGCATCGAAGCGGGTGCCGGCGTCGCCTTCTGCCAAGAGCTGCCGGGGCACCCGCCAGCCGGTCAGCACCGCGGCGAAGGCGGTCACGTCGGCCTGGCCGTAGCCGCCGCCGACGCCCAGCGTGTGCAACTCCAGCACCTCGCGCGCCAGGTTCTCGTTGAGCCCGGCAATTCGCAAACCCGGCTGGCCAGCTACACCCTCGGGCCGCGGCTGTCGGGCCAGCCGGCGCACCAAGGCGGAGTTGGGGCCGGCCGAAAGATCGTTGTCCAGGTAGCGCAACATCGCCGGATGGGTCACCGCGGCCTTCAGCAGCGTCTCGAAGTTGCCCGCGATGTGCGGCCGGATGGCTTCGCGCTCGAAGGGGCCGACCAGCCCGCGTACGCTGGCCTTGGCCATCGAGACGGTGAAGTGGTTGGCCCAGAACAGCGCCAGCCGCTCGGCAAAGGGCCGTCGTGTGGTGGCGGCGGTGCCCAGCCGGGCGCGCAAGTCGGCCACCACCAGCGGGCGGAAGAAGTCGCCGAACTGCTGCTCGCCCGAACGCATGTCTTGCGCCACTGCCGGCGCGGAAGCCATGTCGCGGCGCGTGCGCCGGGTGCGGACGAAGTCGGCGTGCGTGCGCAACGCCTCGGCGCTGCTGACCAGCGCCGCTCCGCGCGCGGCATCGGCGGGGCCGATCTGAGCCAGCAGCCAGCCGCTGGCGTCGGCGCCGACGGCATCGAGCGACGCTTCGCCGAGGCCGAAACGGTGTGCGGCGACTGCGGCAGTGACGGCTTCGGCTCGGTTCATGGCGGTCTCCTGTGGGCTGGGCGGCGCGGCCGGGTGTTCCGGGTGCACGCCAGCCCCGAGTCTGCCGCGCCGACCTGTCGCCGGCGTTCTCCCTGGGTGAAGAAGTGTTTCGGGGACTACGGCGCCAGCAAGCGGTTCAAGGCGCCCACGTCGCCGGGGCTGAGCTGGCCCGAGGCCTGGCGCAGCCGCAGGCTGCCCACCAGCACGTCGTAGCGCGCCTTGGCCAGATCGCGCTGGGTCTGGAACAGCTGGGTCTGCGCATTCAGCACATCCAGGTTGACGCGCACGCCGACGCGGTAGCCGAGCTGCGTGGCCTCCAGCGCCAGCTTGGTGGACGACTCGGCGGCCTCCAGCGCCTTCACCTGGGCTTGCCCGGAGAGCACGCCGAAGTAGGCCACGCGCGTGGCTTGGGCAACGCCGCGGCGTGCGGCTTCGAGATCGTTGCGCGCCTTGTCTTCCAGCGTCAGCGTCTCGCGGATGCGGTTCTGCACCGAGCCGCCGGTGTACAGCGGCCAGGTCAGCTGCACGCCGACGCTGGAGTTGCCGTTGGTGCCTGGCAGCTGCACCCCTGTGCCCCGGGTGTGTGTGCTCGACAGTGACGCCACCGCATCCAGCGTCGGCAACTGGCCGGCGCGCGCCTTTGCGGTTTCGAGCAGCGCCACATCCAGCGCCACCCGGGCGCGGCGGATCGTCGGATGCTGCAGGTCGCCGGTGCCGACCCAGACCTCGGGGTCGGCCGGCAGCACCGGCGGCAGCACGACGGGCACCAGGAGCGGACGCGGCGTGATACCCGCGCGGCCCACCAACTGGTCGAGTGCGATGCGCTTGGCGCGCAGATCGTTCTCGGCCGCAATCTCCTGCGCGGTGGTGAGGTCAAAGCGTGCCTGCGCCTCGCGCGTGTCGGTGATGGTCGCGGTGCCGACCTCGAAGTTGCGCCGCGCCGAGGCCAGCTGCTCGGAGGTTGCCGCCTTGCTCTGCCGGGTGGTGGCCAGGGTGTCCTGCGCGCCCAGCACATCGAAATAGGTCTGGGCGACCCGCACGATCAGTTCCTGCTCGGCGGCTTCGAGCTCGGCCGCGGCGGCCTCGAGCGAACGCCGCGCCTGCTCGATGGTGGCGTCGCTGCCGCGGTTGAACAGCGGCAGCCGCGCGCTCAGGCTGCCCTGCGCCGCATTGCTGTCGCCGCTGCTGCCCAGTGCCGGGTTGACCTGGGCCACCGTGGCGCTGGCACCGAGCTGCGCCGACGGACGCTTGAGCGCCTCGCTCTGCGCCGCGCGGAACTCGGCCGAAGCGGCCAGCGCCCGCGCGGCCAGCACGGTGGCGTCATAGCCGCGGGCGGCCTCGTACAGCTGCTGCAGGTCTTGCGCGAAGGCAGCCGGGGCAAAGGCCAGCGCAAGCGCCAGGGTCAACGAACGCATGGGATTTCCTTGGGCAATGACAACGACGGTTGTAGCGCACGGACGGTGCGGTGGGCGCGCTCGGGCGACCGGACGCACCGGCGGCCGATGAAAGCATGCGCGTCGCCGACGATCGGCATCAGAAGTGAAAGCGCGTCGGCTCGGCAAAGCCGTGCAGGCGCGGAGCGACGGTGTCGAACAGGTCGACATCCGACCAGGCCGATTCACCGGCGCGCGTGAACAGCCGCGCCCGCATGACCGGCAGCTGGCCGACCACGGCCACCAGCCGGCCGCCCACCTTGAGTTGTTCGAGCAGCGCGCGCGGCACCTCGGCTACCGAGCCCGACAGCACGATGGCATCGAAGGGGGCCTCGGCGGGCAGGCCGAGCGCACCCTCGGCGGCGTCGACCTCGAGCACGCGCACATGGCCCAGGCCGTTGCGGCGCAGCGCCTCGCCGGCCATCCGCGCCAGCGCGGGCTGGCATTCCAGCGTGGTCACCTGCTGCGCGCGGTGGCCCAGCAGCGCGGCCATGAAGCCAGAACCGGTGCCGATCTCGAGCACGCGCTCGTGGCGCAGCAACTGCAGCTCTTGCAACAGCCGCGCCTCGACCTTGGGCTCGAGCATGTACTCGCCGCCCGGCAGCGGCACCTGCATGTCGAAAAAGGCCAGGGCGCGTTTGTCCGCCGGAAGGAAGTTTTCGCGGCGCACGCTGCCCAGCAGCGACAGCACGCCCTGGTCGAGCACCTCCCACGGGCGGATCTGCTGCTCGATCATGTTGAAGCGGGCGATCTCGGTGTTCATGGGCGCTGTGTCGGGTGTGTCTGGTGCGGCGGGCTTGGCAGGTCAGGGGGAAAGATTCTAGGCGGCGACCTTGGTCTCGACCTCGACCGCCGGCCGGCCGCCGCCCGCGCGCCGACGCGCCCAGGCCGCCAGATCATCGAGCCAGCAATAGATCACCGGCACCACCACCAGCGTCAGCAGCGAGGAGGTGATGACGCCGCCGATCACCGCCTGCCCCATCGGCGCGCGCTGCTCGGAGCCTTCGCTCAGCGCGAAGGCCAGCGGCACCATGCCGAAAACCATCGCCAGCGTCGTCATCAGGATCGGCCGCAGCCGTACCTCGGCCGCGTGCAGCAGCGCCTGCGTGCGCTCCATGCCGGCTTCGCGGCTGCGGATCGCGAAGTCGACCAGCAGGATGGCGTTCTTCGTCACCAGCCCCATCAGCATGACGATGCCGATGATGCTGAACATGTTCAGCGTGCTGCCAAACATCAGCAGCGTGAGCACGACGCCGATCAGCGTCAGCGGCAGGCTGCTCATCAGCGCCAGCGGCTGCAGGAAGCTTTTGAACTGGCTGGCCAGGATCATGTAGATGAAGATCACCGCCAGCCCCAAAGCGCCGACCGCGTAGTTGAACGACTCGCTCATGTTCTTCGTCGAGCCGCCGAAGCTGTAGCGGTAGCCCGGCGGGAAGGCCACGCTGTCGAGTACGGCGCGGATGTCGGTCGAAACCTCGCCGCTGCTGCGCCCGAGCGCGTTGGCGTCGAAGTTGATCTCGCGGTTCAGGTCGCGCCGGTTGATCTGGTTCGGGCCGGTGGCGGGCAGCACGTCGGCCACCTGCGACAGCCGCACGACGCGCGCGCTGCCGTCGGCCGCCGGCGCCACCACCAGCGGCAGGTGGCGCAGGTCTTCGGGCACGCGCCGCGCGTCGGGCGCCAGGCGCACCTTGATGTCGTAGTTCTCGCCGTCGGGCGCGCGCCAGTTGCCGACCGTCTGCCCGGCCACCAGCGTGCGCAGCGCGCCGGCCAGCGCGTTGACGTTGAGCCCCAGATCAGCGGCGGCGTCGCGCTTGACGGTCACGCCGACGGTGGGCTTGTCGGGCTTGAGCGTGCTGTCCAGATCGACCAACCCGGGGATCGCGCGCAGCCCGGTGGTGATCTGGCGCGACAGCCGCTCGAGCTCGGCCAGGTCGGTGCCCTGGACCGAGAACTGGATGCTCTTGCCGCCGCCGAGGTCGGTGACGCCGATGTTGGTGACGGTGATGCCCGGGATGCGCGCCAGCCGCTCGCGCAGCGGCAGCGCCATCTGCGCCACGCTGCGCTGGCGGTCCTTGCGGTCGACCAGCCGCACGTAGGTGCTGGCGTAGATCTTGCCCTGGGCGAAGCCACTGTTGATGGTGGTCACCGTGTAAAGCACCTCGGGCAGCTCACGCAGCGCCGCGTCGACCTGCCTGGCCCGCGTCTCGGTCAGCTCGAGCGCGCTGCCCACCGGCGTGTAGTAGTTGATCTGCGTCTCGGAGAAGTCGGCCTTGGGCACGAACTCTGCGCCCAGGATCGGGATGATCGCGAAGCTGCCGGCAAAGCTGGCCAGCGCGACCACGATGGTCTTGATCTTGTGCCGCAGCGACCAGCCGAGCAGCGCCTGGTAGCGACCCGACAGCCACTGCGTGAAGCGCTCGAAGGCGCCGGTGACGCGGCCGATGGTGCGCGCGTACAGCGTGCGCCGCGCGCCGGCCTGCGCCGTGTCTTGCCCGAGCGAGTCCGGGTCATGCCACACGCTGGACAGCATCGGGTCGAGCGTGAAGCTGACGAACATCGAGATCAGCACGGCGGCGGCGATGGTGATGCCGAACTCGTGGAAGAACTTGCCGACGATGCCGCCCATGAAGCCGATGGGCAGGAACACGGCGACGATCGACAACGTGGTGGCCAGCACCGCCAGGCCGATCTCCTGCGTGCCTTCGAGCGCGGCGTCATGCGCGCTCTTGCCCATGCGCAGGTGGCGCACGATGTTCTCGCGCACCACGATGGCGTCATCGATGAGCAGCCCCACGCACAGGCTCAGCGCCATCAGCGTGATGGTGTTGATGGTGAACCCGAAGGCGTACATGAAGAGAAAGGTGCCGATCAGCGAGATCGGCAGCGTGAGGCCGGTGATGACCGTCGAACGCCAGGAATTGAGGAACAGGAAGACGATCAGGATCGTCAGCGCCGCGCCTTCCAGCAGCGTGGTGCGCACGTTGGCCACCGAGACGCGGATCGAGCGCGAGCCGTCGCGATTGATCTCGGTCTTGACGCCGGCGGGCGTGACGTCCTTCGCCTGCTCCAGTGCCTTCAGCAGCCCGTCGACCACGGCGATGGTGTTCTCGCCCTGGCTCTTCTGCACCGACAGCAGCACGGTGCGCTGGCCGTTGTACAGCGCCAGGCTCTCGATCTCCTGCGGGCCGTCGACGATGTCGGCCAGTTGCCAGAGCTTGACCGCCACGCCGTTGCGCCGCGCGACGACCACCTCGCGGAAGTCCTCGGGCCGCTTGAGCCGCGCATCGATCTGCACCACGCGCTCTTGCTCGCGTGAGCGGATGGCGCCCAGCGGCAGTTCCTGGTTCTCGCTGCGCAGCGCGGCCACCACCTGGTCGATGCCGATGCCCATCGCCTCCAGCGCCGCCGGCCGCACGTAGACGTTGATCTCGCGCGCCACGCCGCCCACCACCGTCACCGCGCCCACGCCGCGCACGTTCTCCAGCCGCTTTTGCAGCACCTGGCTGGCCCAGGTGGTGAGCTCCTGCGCGCTGCGGCTGCCGTCGGGCGAGAGCACGGCGACATTGAAGACCGGCTGGCTGGCCGGGTCGAAGCGGCTGATGCGCGGCTCCTTCACCTCGTCGCGCAGCAGCGGGCGGATCAGCGCCACCTTCTCGCGCACATCCTCGGCCGCCTTGCGCCCGTCGACATCGAGGTTGAACTCGACGATGACGACCGAGCTGCCCTCGTAGCTGCGCGAGGACAGCGTGCTGATGCCGGCGATCGTGTTGATCGCCTCCTCGACCTTTTTCGTCACCTCGCTCTCGACGATCTCCGGACTGGCGCCGGGGTACTCCATCGCCACGACGACGGTGGGGAAGTCGATGTTCGGGAACTGGTCGACCGCCAGCCGCTGGTAGCTGAACAGACCGAGCACGACGAAGGCCAGCATGACCATGGTGGCCATCACCGGGTTGGCGATCGAGACGCGCGTGAACCACATGGCCGGGTGCCGCGCGCCTCAGCGCGGATTGCTGCCGTTGGCGGGGCCTGAGGCAGCCAGCGTCGGCGCCGCAGGGGCACCGCTCGCCGCCGCGGCCGGCAGGCGCACCGGCGTGCCGTCGCGCAGCCCGCCGACGCCGGCGCGCAGCACCAGGTCACCGGGCTGCAGGCCCTCGGTCACTTCGATCACCGGCTCGGGCGCGCCTTCTACCAGCGCCTGGCCGCGCTCGCCGGTGCTCACCGGGCGCACACGCGCCACGCCGCCGTCAACCACCAGCACATAGGGCCGTGCCTGGTCGCTGCGCACCGCCGACGCCGGCACCACCAGCGCAGTGCGCCGCGACAACTCGACCTGCCCGCGCGCGAACAGCCCCTGGCGCAGGCCGGGCAGCGGTTCCAGCGCCAGGTAGGCCAGCACCGCGCGCGTGCCGCTTTGTGTGCTCGGATTGATGCGCGCGACGCGTGCGTTGAGCGGCTGCGCCAGCCCGTCGATGTTCAGCTGTGCGCTCTGCCCGACGCGCATCGCCAGCACGTCCTCCGGGGCGACCGCGGCTTCCAGTTCGATGCGCGAGAGGTCGATGATCTCGATCAGCCGTGCGTCGATGGGCACTCGCTCGCCGGGCTGCACGAAGCGCTGCGAGACCAGGCCCGACAGCGGGGCGCGAATCTCGCTGTCGCGCACCGCCTTGCGCGTGAGTTCGACCGCGACGCGTGCGGCCTGCAGCATGGCGTCGGCCGAGGCTGCGCTCATCGCCGAGGTATCGAGCGCGTTCTTCGAGATGAAGCCCTGGTCGACCAGCGCGCGGTTGTTGGCCAGCGAACGCTGGGCGATGTCGAGCTGGGCCTTGGCCGAGGCCGCCTGGTCCTCTGCCTGGCGCAGACGCAGGCCGAACTCGGTGTCGTCAAGGCGCCCGATCAGCTGCCCGGCGCGCACCGTATCGCCTTCGCGCACCGTGAGCTCGCGCACCTCGGCTGCCACGCGCGCCTTGACGAGTGCGCTTGACACGGCCTTCAACCCGCCAGAGATCTCCAGCGTACGCGCCAGCGGGCTGAGAGCTGCGCTGACCACATCACCGCGTGTCAGCTCGACGGCGGCGGGCGGCACGGGCGCTGCGCTCGCCGCAGCGGCGGCGGCGGGCGCGGCCGCCTGGCGTTGCATCAGCGTGCGGCCGATGAACACGCCGGCGAGCAACAGCACCAGCAGCGCGACCGCCCAACCCACCATCGAGCGGCGCGTCATCGGGCGCCGGCCTTGCGACGTGGCCTGACCGCAGCCTCCGCAGCCGCCGCAGCCGCCGCAGCCACCGCAGCCACCGCAGTCGCCGGTGCCGCCTCCGCCTGTGTGTCAGCGCGCACCTCCAGCCCGCGCAGCACCAGTTCCATGTGCGTGCTCAGCACCACCACGGGGTCGACCTGGTTGCCATGCATCGGGCAGGCGCCGAAGGAGTGCTGGTGCAGCGAAAGAAAGATCAGCGGCGCGATCAGCGCATGCGACACGGCATGCACCGGCAGCGGGCGAAATTCGCCGCGGTCGATGCCGCGCTGCACGGCGTCCGAGAAGAGTCGGTCCGCCGGGTTGATCACTTCGTCGGCATAGAACTGCGCCAGTTCAGGGAAGTTGCGCACCTCCGCGATCACGATCTTGTGGATGCCCGCCGCGCGGGTACTGCCCACGCGTTGCCACCAGGTGGTCAGCAGCAGCTTGAGCAACTCGGCGCTGGGGCCCTCGAACTGGCTGGCGAGTTCGACGCCTTCGGCGATCAGCGCCGACAGGTTCTGCCGCACCATCGCCTTGAAGAGTTCTTCCTTGCTCGGGTAGTAAAGGTACAGCGTGCCCTTGGACACACCGGCGCGGCGCGCCACCTCGTCAGAGCGGGTGGCGGCAAAGCCTTTCTCGACAAACAGGTCGAGCGCGGCGTCCAGAAGTTCTTGCGGACGTGTCTGCTTGCGCCGCCTGCGGGGCGCAATGGGGCCGGTGACGAGTTCGGTGCTGAGGCTCGGGCTGTTCATTTTTAATGACTAACTGGTCAGTAATATAGACGCCCAGGGCGCTGCGGTCAATTCGACACGCAAGGCTACGATGATCCATGCGCCACGTTCTGCCGCCTCACCCTGAAGCTTCGGCCATGGCTTGCCCGCCTGTCGACCGGCGCCGCGCGGCCCTTGTGCTGGCCCTCATCGCGGCCGCCGCACTGCCTGGCCTGCAGGCTTGCGCCACGCTCGGCGGCCCTCGCGTCATCACGCTGGAACTGAATGATCTGGTGCGTGGGCTCGAGCGCCGCTTTCCGCTCGAGCGCCGCCTGCTCGAGGTGCTGGATGTCACCGTCGCACGGCCCGACCTGCGCCTGCTGCCGGAACGCAACCGGCTGGCGTTGGCGCTGGACGTGGCGGCGCGCGACCGTCTGTTCGGTGGCGCCTGGCGCGGCCGGCTGGCGCTGGACTCGGCGCTGCGCTGGGAGGCCGCCGATCAGTCGGTGCGCCTGCTGCAGGTGCGCGTGGCCGAGTTCACGCTCGACGCCGCGGCGTCGGCGGGCGGCAACCGGGCCTCGCAGGCCGAACGGCTGGCGGCCGTGCTGACCGAGCGTGTGCTGGAAGACCTGAGCCTGTGGCGCGCTTCGCCCGAGCAACTGCAGAGCCTTCAGCGCGTCGGCCTGGCGCCCTCGGCGGTGACGGTCACCGCGCGCGGTGTGGAAGTCACGCTGGCACCGTTGCCGCGCTAGTTCAGCCCGGCGCGGCCGCTTGCGCCACCTATCATCTGCGGCTTTGCCCGCCGGAGGCCTACGCTGGACCCGCTGCTGCTGTTGAAGGCCGCCCTCATGGGGATCGTCGAGGGACTCACAGAGTTCCTGCCGATCTCCTCCACTGGCCACCTGATCCTGGCGGGTTCGCTGCTGGATTTCACCGGCGAGCGCGTCAAGGTGTTCGAGATCGCGATCCAGACCGGCGCCATGTTCGCGGTGGTCTGGGAGTACCGCGAGCGGCTGGGCCGCACCATCAGCGGGCTGGGCCATGACCCGGTGGCGCGGCGCTTTGCGCTGAACGTGCTCATCGCCTTCATCCCGGCGGTAGTGCTGGGCCTGGCCTTCGGCGGCTTCGTCAAGCAGCACCTCTTTCATCCGGTGCCGGTGGCGATGGCCTTCATCGTCGGCGGGCTGGTGATCCTGTGGGTCGAGCGGCGGCACAAGCGCCTGTATGGCGAGCGTGACCTGGAAGGCGGGCGCCGCGCGCGCGTCGAGACGGTGGACGACATGGGGCCGCTGGACGCGCTGAAGGTCGGCCTGCTGCAGTGCCTGGCGCTGGTGCCGGGCACCAGCCGCTCGGGCGCCACGATCATCGGCGGGCTGGTGCTGGGCTTCTCTCGCAAGGCGGCGACCGAATTCAGCTTCTATCTCGGCATCCCCACGCTGATGGGCGCCGGGGCCTATTCGGTGCTGAAGAACCGCGCGCTGCTGCGTCTGGAAGACCTGCCGATGTTTGCCGTCGGCACCGTGTTCGCGTTCGCAAGCGCCCTGCTCTGCATCCGCTGGCTGATCCGTTATGTCTCGACGCACGACTTCACGGTCTTCGCCTGGTACCGCATCGTCTTCGGCGCAATCGTGCTGCTGACCGCGTGGACCGGAATCGTCAGCTGGAGCGCCTGAAGACCAGATCCCAGACGCCGTGGCCGAGCGACAGCCCGCGCTGCTCGAACTTGGTCAGCGGCCGCCATGGCGGGCGCGGCACATAGTCCGTCGCGGTGTTGGCGAGCAGCGGCTCGGCGCGCAGCACCTCCAGCATCTGCTCGGCGTAGGGCTGCCAGTCTGTGGCGCAGTGCAGATAGCCGCCGCTCACCAGGCGCGAGGCGGCCTGCGCCGCGAATGCGGGCTGCAGCAACCGCCGCTTGTGGTGGCGCAGCTTCGGCCACGGGTCGGGGAACCACAGGTGGATGCCGGCCAGGCTGTCCGGGGCGATCAGCCGCTGCAGAACCTCGACCGCGTCGTGGCGAACGATGCGCAGGTTGCCCAGGCCCAGTTCGCCGATGCGCTTGAGCAGTGCGCCCACGCCGGGCTCGTGGACCTCGATGCCGAGGAAGTCGCTCTCGGGCAGGGCTGCGGCCACCGCGGCCGTGGCGCCGCCCATGCCGAAGCCGATCTCCAGCCGCAGCGGCGCCACGCGGCCGAAGACGGCAGCGGCGTCGAATGGTTGTGTCACTTCGGCGTCGAAGGGCAGCACAAAGCGCGGGCCGAGTTCGTCGAGCGCGCGCCTCTGCCCCGGGCCGAGGCGGCCGCCGCGCAGCACATAGCTGCGCACGGGCTGGCGCGGCAGTCCGTCGGCAGTGGGTGGGCCGGGCAGGTCCGGGCTGGTCATGGCGGCCGGCAGTGTAGGCCCGCCGCCGTGGCCGCAGCTCAGCATGACGCGGTACTGCACGGTACGGCAGCGATACACTGCGTTGGGCTTGCGGGCGTCGTTCAATGGCAGGACCTGAGCTTCCCAAGCTCAAGACGTGGGTTCGATTCCCATCGCCCGCTCCAGCCCCTCCTTGAAGGCGCCGATGCGGGGCCTTCAGTGTTTACCGGGTGGGGCAGCGAGCCGGTGCTGGTGGATGATCGGAGCCACGATGATCGATCCGCTGCGCATCCTGGTGGTCGGCGCCATGCCGCCGGACCTTTCGACCTCACCCTGGGGGCCCTTCGTGCTGGCGCACTGCGCCACACTGGCCGAGGCCGCCCGTGCACTGCACGACGAGTCGCCCGACGCATTGCTGCTTCAGTTGGACGAAGCCTCTCAGCTGTCGCGCATCGGGCAGTGGTCGCCGCTGTCGCATGCGGTGCTCGACGCCGCGGTGGTGGTGGTGGCCCCCGAGCCGCCGCCGATGCAGGCGCTGCAGTTGCTTCAGCTTGGGGTGCAGGATGTGCTTTCGCGCTTCGAGTCGCAGCCGGCGGTGCTGGCGCGTGCCTTGCGGCTGGCCGTGGAGCGCAAGCGCATCGATCGCGTCGCGCGCAAAGCCTTCGCCACCGACCTGGCCACCGGGCTGCCCAACCACGCGCAGCTGCTCGAGCATCTGACGCACCTGTTCGCATTGCGCGAGCGTGAACCGGCGCCGATGGCGTTGATCGCCCTGCGCATCGAGGGCCTGGAGTCCACCGCGCAGACCTTGGGCTCCGAGGCCGCCAACGTACTGCGGCGCAAGGTGGCCGTGCGTCTGCGCTCAGGCCTGCGCGCCAGCGATGTGGTGGCTGCTATCGGCGTCGATGCTTTTGCGGTGTTGCTGGCCTGGATCGATGCGCCGACCGACGGCGAGCGCGTCGCGGCAAAGCTGGCTGACTCGTTGCAGCGGCCCTTCGGCATTGCCGGGCAGGAGCAGTCCGTAGCCGTGAGCCTGGGGTTGGCGCTGTACCCAGATCATGGCCGCGAGCCCGATGCGCTGCTGCGGCGCGCGCTGTCACAGGCCACCAGCGCGACCGCGCTGCCCGGGGTCAGCGGTATGCGGTCGCTGCAGCATGGCAAGGCCGCGGCAGCCAACGACGAAGGCGATTGAGCGCGGGCGTGAAGTCGCCGCACTCACTCTTTCATACAGTCAGGCAGTCAGGCAGGCAGTCAGTCAGTCAGTCAGTCAGTCAGCGGTGATCTTGGCCGTGGTGATGATGCGGGCCCAGCGCTCGATCTCGTCCTTGAGGAAGCTGCCGAAGGCCTGCGGGCCGCGCGCGTCGACACGAAAGCCCTGAGTGCGCGCGCGCTCGTCGATGTCGCTGCCGGCCATGATGCGCAGCACCTCTGCCGACAGCCGCTCGACGATGGCGTCGGGCGTGGTGGCCGGCGCCATGATGGCCGTCCAGTTTTCCACCGCCAGTTGAGGCGCGCCGGCTTCGGCAGTGGTCGGCACCTCGGGCAGCAGCGGGTGGCGCGCGCCGCTGGCGATGGCCAGCGCGCGCAGGCGGCCGCTCTTCACATGGGCGATGCTCTCGGGCATGTTGGAGAAGATCAGGTCGAGCTGACCGCCGATCAGGTCGGTCATCGACGGTGCGCCGCCCTTGTAGGGGATGTGCTGGATGTCGGTCTTGTTCAGCTCGTTGAACAGCGCCAGCGTCAGATGCGGCGGCGTGCCGTTGCCGCTGCTGCCGGCGTTGAGCTTGCGGCTCCTGGCCTGCGCCATCAGATCGCGGAAGTCGCGGATCGGGCTGGCGGCGGGCACCACCACCACCATCGGCGAGCCGGCCAGCAGCGCCACCGGGCGCAGGTCCTTCTGGAAGTCATAGGGCGCGCGGCCCTTGAACAGCGTCACGTTGGCGGCATGGGTCAGCGTGATGGCCAGCAGCGTTTGCCCGTCGCCTGCCGCCTTGGCCACCTCGGCGGCGCCGATCTGGCCGCCGTTGCCGGGCTTGTTGTCCACCACCACGCTGACCTTCCAGCGTTCGGCGAGTTGCTGCGCCACCAGGCGCGCCATCACGTCGGTCAGCCCGCCGGGCGGAAAGGGCACCACATAGCGCAGGCTGCTGCCGGCGCGTGGAAAGTCCTGCGCCCGACTCAAGGCCGGCCAGAGCGGCAGGGCGAGCGAGGCGGCGGCTTGAAGCAGGCTGCGGCGGCGGGTCATGGCGGTCTCCGTGAGGGTGAGGCGTAGCGCTCAGGCGCCGGCCCAGGTGGCCAGCAGAGTGTCGGGTAGGTCCAGCCCGTCCGCCTCGGCGCGCGCGCGCAGCGCCTCGCGGCGGGCACCGGGCAGGCGCACGCCCTCGTCCTTCAGCATCTCGGCCAGCAGCACCTCTACGCGGTCGAGGTAGCCGGCGCGTCCGGCCAGGGCATCGGGGTCGATGACGATGAAGGCTTGGCCGATGCCCGGCCGGTTGCCTTCGTCGACGAAGAAGCTCGAGGCTTCGAAGCCGAAGTGCGCACCGATCAGCGCCGTCACCAGCAGTTCGACCACCAGCGCCAGCATCGCGCCTTTGGGTGAACTCAACGCGCCGATCGGCAGCATCGATCCGGCCAGCGCCGCGCGGGCGTCGGTGGTCGGCTGGCCGTGGGCGTCCAGCGCCCAGCCGACAGGGATCGGCCGGCCTTCCTTGGCCGCCACCATCACCTTGCCGCGGGCCACCTCGGACAGGCTGAGGTCGATCATCAGCGGTGTACCGTCGCGGCGCGGGAAGATGGCAGCCACCGGGTTGGTGCCGAAGATGGCGTGCCGGCCACCCGCGGCCGGCATAGCGGCTGGCGAGTTCGCGAAGCCCAACCCGACCATGCCCGCCGCGGCCACCGGGCGCAGATGGTCCACGATGACCCCGGCATGGTGGCTGCGCATCACGCCGGCGAAGGCGACGCCCTGCGCAGCAGCGGCCTTGACGGCCTCGGCCACCGCCAGTTCACAGGCCGGGAAGGCCAGGCCCTCAGCCGCGTCGATCAGCAGCGCGCCGGCCTTCTGTGTCTTCAGCATGGCCACCGCACGGCCGTCGACGCGCCCGTTCTTCAGATGGCTCGCGTACTGCGCCACGCGGCTGAGCCCATGCGAGCCCAGGCCCTGCGCCTCGGCCAGCACCAGCGCGCGCGCAGTGGACTGCGCCATCGCCGGATGCGCGCCGGCCGCCTGCAGCGTCTGCGCGACAAGGGTTCGCAGCTCGTCCAGCGTGCGCTTCACGCAGCGTGCTCCGGCAACGCCAGCACCTGCAGCACACGCTCGGCGATGAGTTCGCTGACCCGCCCATTGGATTCGGTACTGACGCCGGCAATGTGCGGCGTCAGCAGCAGGTTGGGGCAGCCCTCGAAGTGCGGTGAAGCGGGCAGAGGTTCAGTGGCGAAGACATCTATCGCGGCGCCGCCGAGGTGGCCGCTCTTCAGCGCCGCGGCCAGCGCGGGTTCGTCGATGATCTCGCCGCGCGCGGTATTGATGAGCACCGCGCCCCGCTTCATGCGGGCGATCGCAGCCGCATCGAGCAGACCGCGGGTGGACTCGACCAGCGGCACGTGCAGGCTGAGCACGTCGGCGCTGACCAGCACCTCGTCGAGACCCGCGCAGCGCACGCCCGACTCGGCGTAAGCCGGGTGTGCGGCGTCCATCAGCACGTCGAAGGCCATCACCTGCATGCCCAGGCACCGCGCCAGCCGCGCCGTCAACTGTCCGATGCCGCCGAAGCCGAGTAGCCCGAGTGTGCTGCCGGCGGCCTCGCGGCCGTGGGACAGTGCGTTGCGTGGCCAGCCGCCGGCCGCCACCGAAGCGGACGCATGGTAGGCGCCGCGACGCAGCATCAGCGCGGCGGCGATCACGTACTCGGCCACGCTCAGCGCATTGGCACCGGTGGCGGGGATGACCTGCATGCCGCGCGCCTGGCAACCGGGCACATCGATGTTGTCCAGGCCGACGCCAAGGCGGCCGATGACGCGGCAGCGCGCCAGCGCCGCCAGCAGCGCGCCGCGCACCTGTGTGCGGTTGCGCACCACCAGCGCATCGGCCGTGACCGCCTGCAGCATCAGGCGTGCGGCGTCGTCGACCAGCGCCGGCTCATACAGCACCTCGTGCGCGGCGGCCAGGCGCGCGACCGCGCGTTCGTCCATGAACTCGGAGATGACGATGCGGGCCATGGCGTGCAGGCGGAGCCAGCGCGCCTCAGGCCGACTCGAACAGCCGCGTCAGCACGAACTCGCGGTGCCCCAGCGCCTCGGCGGCGGTCAGGCGACCGTTGGCGGTGCGCAGCATGCACTCGAGCAGCTTGTCGCCCGCCTGCTCGAGCGTGATCTCGCGCTGCAAGAGGCCCGAGGTGTCGACGTCGACGTGCTCGCTCATCAGGCGCACGGTGCGCGGGTTGGAGCAGATCTTGATGACCGGCAGGATCGGGTTGCCGATCACGTTGCCCTGGCCGGTGGGGAAGAAATGCACCACGTAGCCCGAGGCCGCGCACAGCGTGACCATCTCGGCGGCGGCCGAGGACGAGTCCATGAACCACAGCCCGGGGTGGGTGGGCATCTCCGCCTTGTCGATGACGCCATCGACGGTGCACTTCTTGCCGATCTTCTGGATGTTGCCGAGCGCCTTCTCCTCGATCGTCGTGAGGCCGCCGGCGATGTTGCCCTTGGTCGGCTGGCTCTCCGACAGATCGGTGGTCTTGTGGCGGTTGATCATGTCCTGGTAGCGGTTGAACATGAACATGAAGCGCTCGGCGACTTCGGGCGTCCTGCAGCGTTCGACGACGATCTTCTCGCCACCGGTGATCTCGCTCGTTTCGCCGAAGCACAGCGTGGTGCCCAGCGGGTGCAGACGGTCGAAGGCGCTGCCCACGGTGGGGTTGGCGCCGCAGCCGCTGGTGGTGTCGCTCTCGCCGCACTTGGTGCTGACCCACAGTTCGTGGATCGGGCAGGCCTCGCGCTGCTTCTCGCTGGCCCACTGCACGTACTCGCGCGCCACCTGGCTGGCTTTCATGATGGTGGCGTGGTCGCCGTGGCCCTCGATGCCGAAGCCGACCACCGGCTTGCCGGTGGCGGCGATGCCGTCGACCACCTTCTTCGTCCAGCCGTCCTCGATGCCGATGACCACCACCGCGGCCACATTGGGGTTGCAGCCGGTGCCGATCAGCGTGCGGAAGTGAAGCTCGAGGTCGGCGCCGAACTGCAGTCGGCCGTAGGGGTGCGGGATCGCCATCGCGCCCTTGATGTTGTGCGCCACCGCCTCCGCCGCGGCGTTGGACAGATCGTCCAGCGGCAGGATCAGCACATGGTTGCGCACGCCTGCTCGGCCGTTCTCGCGCCGGTAGCCCAGGAAGGTGGTGTCGCTGCTGACGATGCTCATCGTGAAGTCTCCGAAAGGTTCAACGGGCCACTGCGGGTTCGGGCGTCGTCACCAGCGCTTTCACCACCGCTTGGTCTTGATGTTGTGCACGTGGGCGTGCTCGCCGGCCTGTACCAGTGCCACCACGCGGCCGATGTCGACCCCGTACTTGACGACGGTGTCGCCCACCGCCATGTCGCGCAACGCCACCTTGTGGCCGATCGGAATGTCCTGGCGGGCGACGACGCTGGTCATGCGGTCGTCGTCCATGATCCAGCCGGTGAGCGCCATGCCGGCGCTCACGCCTTCAACCACCACCACGGCCACCGAGTCGTCGGCGTCATGCAGGACGAAGTGGATCATCGAGGTCTCCTGTGCTGCGGGTGAGGGGCTGCCCGGATGCGCATGCTGATGGCGGTCTTCGCGACTGTCAAACAGGTCATATGTATGACTTGCACGATGTGTGGTTGTCGGCTGCTAGCATCAGCCGGTGAATGCCCCGCGCAAGGCCCTCGCCCGGCCGCTGGCCTTGAACCTGGCGCCGATCGCCCCCGGCGCCGGAGGCTTGCCGCTGTACCGCCGGGCCAAGCGCAGCCTACTGCAGGCCATCGAGGCCGGCGGCTGCACACCCGGCGAGGCGCTGCCCAGCGAGACCATCCTGGCAGCGGCGCTGCGCGTCTCGGTGGGCACGCTGCGCCACGCGGTCGACGAGCTGGTGGCCGAGCACATCCTGGTGCGCCAGCAGGGCCGCGGCACCTTCGTGGCCACGCACGATGCCGACCGCTTCCTGTTCCAGTTCTTCCACGTCGAGCGCAGCGACGGCCTGCGTGAGGCGCCGCTGGTGGAGCTGCTGGCCTTCGGGCGCCAGCGCGCCGAGCCGGATGCCGCGCGCGCGCTGCGCCTGCATGAGGGTGACCCCGTGCTGGCTTTCGAGAACCGTTTGTCGCTGCAGGGCCGGCCGGTGGTGCATGACCGCATCGTGCTGCCCGCGTTGCTGTTCCGCGGCCTGACCGAGAAGCGTCTGCGTGAGCGGCCGGGCACGCTGTACCAGCTCTACCAGTCGGACTTTGCCGTCACCGTGGTGCGCGCCGCTGAGCGTGCACGCGCGGCGGCGGCTGATCGCGCCGCGGCCCGTGTGCTGGGCGTGCGCCAGGGCTCACCGGTGCTCGAAGTGCGGCGCACCGCGCTGGCCTTCGGCGAGCGCCCCGTGGAGTACCGCGTCTCGGTGGTCGACACCGGCCGTCATGACTATGTGCACACCTTGTCGCGGCGCGAGGTGGCGCGTTGATCGCCATTGCCCGGGGCCTTGTCCTGCAGCTACGGACCTTGCTGCCGGGGACGGCGCTGGCCGGCGTGGTGGCGCTGGCCGCGACCTTTGTCTCCACGCTGCACGGCGGGCCGCAGCTTCTGTATGCATTGTTTTTCGGCATGGCTTTCAACTACTTCACCGAAGAGGGCTCGCGGGCGCGCGCCGGCATCGAGTTCTGCGGCCGCACGGTGCTGCGGCTGGGCGTCGGGCTGCTGGGCGCGCGCATCACGGCCGACCAGATCATCGGCCTGGGCCCCGGCAAGGCGCTGGTGGTGGTGCTGGCGGTGGCGACGACGATCGGCTTCGCCATCGCATGCGCGCGGCGGCTCGGGCTGACGGTGCGCCAGGGCGTGCTGTCCGGCGGCTCGGTGGCCATCTGCGGGGCCTCGGCTGCGCTGGCGATTGCGGCGGTACTGCCGCGCGAGAAGAACAGCGACCGTTTCACGCTGCTGGTGGTGGTGACGGTCACCACGCTGTCGACCATCGCGATGGTGCTCTACCCGCTGCTGGCGCGCGCGCTGGGGCTGGACGCGCGGCTGGCCGGGCTGTTTCTGGGCGGCACCATCCACGACGTGGCGCAGGTGGTCGGTGCCGGCTACACGCTGGGCCACGACACCGGCGACGTGGCGACGGTGGTCAAGCTGTTTCGTGTCGCCCTGCTGACGGTGGTGGTGCTGATCGTCTCGGCGGTCTACCGCCGCCAGCGCGCCGAGGCCGCCGCGGCCGCTGCAGAAGGCGGTGCACGGCAGTCGCTGGTGCCGTGGTTCCTGTGGCTCTTCGTGGGGCTGGTGATCATCAACTCGGCCGGGGTGGTGTCGGTGCCGGTGCGCGATGCGCTGGGCAGCATCTCGCGCGCCTGCCTGGTGGTGGCCATTGCTGCGCTGGGCATGAAGACCAGCCTGCGCCAGTTGGCCGACGCCGGCTGGCAGCCGCTCGCGTTGATCGTCGCCGAGACGCTGTGGATCGCGCTGTTCGTGCTGGCCGCGCTGTGGTGGCTGCGCTAGTGCGGTGCGCCGAGCTGTTCAGTGCCTATGCATGCAACGTCTTCAGGTCGCACAGGACCGGGATGCCGAACGCCCGGTCGAGGTCAGCTCATCTCGACCGCTGATTCGCCGTGCCGTGCCGTGCAGCGCTACGACGCACGACTCAGGCTGGCGCTTCTTGCTGCAATGACGCCGTCGCCGGCAGCGGTTCATTCAAGAGCCTGGCGATATCCAGGATGCCCGCTCCGAACGCACCAGGCTGCTGGTTGGGCATTCGCCGCGCCGTCGCCTTCACCACCGCCTTGAACGCTTCCACCCGTTGCCACGCCTGCGGGTAAGCCGCGTCGAGCGCGCCGCCGTGACGTGCCAGCCACAGTGCCGCTGTGCCTGATGTGATGGCGGCGGCGTATGAGGTCCCGTCGCCTCGACCTGCATAAGCCGGTGTCGACGGCGGGCGCATTTCAGCCCGGTGGATGTGCGCAGCCGGCGCAGCCCAATCGACTGCCGAACCGTACCCGCTTTGGCCCCAGGGCACGCTGCCCACCGTACTGCCGGCGGCAGCGATGGTGCGCCGGCCATGTGCCGGTGAAATGACGTGCCGCAGCGGCTGTCCGGCTGCGCACACGAAGATCACCCCCGCCAGATAAGCCTCGTCGATCGCCCGATCCAAAACCCGAATCTGTGTGCGCGGGAGAAATCCCATGCTCAGGTTGATCACCGACACCTTTGCCTCATTGACCAGGTATCGCACAGCCTGTGCCAGTTGACGCTGGGCATGGCTGATCAGAACGACATCGGCGATACGCACCGGCACCAGAGGCACCCGGGGTGCGATGCCGAAGTACGGTCCACCGGGTGCGCTCGGGTCGTGGCCGCAGATCACGCTGCCGACCCGGGTTCCGTGACCGTCCATCAGACCCGTCAAGGGATCGATGCCGTGCCCGGGACCCGGATCGCCCCCATCTTCACCTACCGCGAAGAATGTTCGCGCAGCAGCCTCATCCAGCCACGGCTGACCACCGAAGCCGAACACCGGGTGCGGTGTGTAGCCAGTGTCGATCTGCCCGACTTTGACGGGCCCCCAAACGACTCGATCAGGGCCTCCCCAGTGTTGCTGCCAGGCGGCCTTGACGTTCACCTCGTCCAGATGCCAACCCGGCGTCACGCCCAGGCTCATTCGCGCCGAAAGCGCAGAAACATCGCGCTTGGCCAGGCGAGCCAGCGCCTGGGTGTCGGTCAGGGGCTGACTGCTGACGATGCCGGCGGCGCGGAGCACCGCGGCACGGCCAGCGGCACCGTAGGCACGCTGAAGCGCTGTCAAGGTAGAGCCGGCGAGAAGCGCTTCCCGCGGTCCGAGCGCCATCAGCCCTGGATCGACGCCTGGCAAATAGTCGGCGAGGGTCTGTTGGCTGTGTAACAGACCGCGTTCATCAACAAGCACTCGTTGGTCTTGCGTCATGGCATTTCACTCCTGCGCAGAGTCGAATGTATGAAGTGTTGGCTTCTGGTCCGGGGCCGCCATCCTCACGGCGGGGGATGGACAGGCGGATCAGCATGGACGTGGACGACGGTGTCGGTGCCGGTCGAGCGCATCCTGCCACGGTGCGCGTCGAAGTCAGTTCGCGGCCCTGCCTCGGGTGAGCCCTGGGCCAGCAGTGCCAACAGAATGTTGTATTCTATGCGCATTCATGGCAACATCCAGTCCACTATCTGCCTCTACGGTGTCACCGACCCATGAAGCCGCCCCCGACCACGTCCTTCCGCAAGGCAACCAACGTCACGATCGATGCCGGTCTGCTGGAACACGCCAAGCGCTTGGGGATCAACATTTCGAAGGCGTCCGAGGAAGGGCTGTCCCGAGCGGTTGCCGCCAGGCAAGAAGCCATCTGGCTGCAGTCGAACCAGGCCGCCCTCGAGAGTTCGAATGCTTATGTCGACAGGAACGGGATCCCTTTGGCAAAGCATCGAAACTTCTGATGGCGCGCTTCGATGTCTACGCCAATCGAGGCGGTACAGGGTTCCTGCTGGATGTCCAGGCGGACTTGATCACCCGACTCAACACAAGAGTCGTCGTGCCGCTTCTTCCCCTGAACGCTGCGCCGACGCCAGCGGATCGGCTGAATCCGATCTTTGAGGTTCAAGGCGCCAAGGTGACGATGGCCACGCAGTTCATGGCCGCAGTCCCGCACGCCGAACTGACCCACCTCGTTGCGAGTCTCGACCGCCAAAGCGACACCATCTTTTCGGCGATCGATTTCTTGCATCACGGCTGGTAGCACAGCCCGAAACCGGCACCCTCTTGCGGCCGGCGATCAAGGTGGCGCAGCACCCAGGCGCGCGTCGATACCGGTCAGCAGCGCTCGCAAGGCGTCGGCGTCGTGTGCGGCCAGGGTCTCGTCGCTGAGCGCATCGGTCAGCACGTCGCGAATCTGATCGGCGTCCACGAGTTCCATGTCCCACTGAGGAAACAGGCGCTCGCGTGCCTCCTCGACTTCGCTGAGCATGATGATCTGCTCGTGCCGGTTGTCGGTGCGCAGCAGCGACATCAGGCGCAGGATGCTGGCCCGCGGGCCTTCCAGCCACTGGAAGAAGATGTTGTCGCCGAACACCAGCATGCCGGTGATGCCCCAGCGCGGGTTGTGCAGATGTGACGTGGCAATGATGCGGTCGACCGCGGCAGCGTCGATGCCGGCGTTGGCGCGGCTGCAATAGACCACGTTGTAGAGCATCGGCAGATGTTCGGAGAACCCCGGCTCGTCGCTGCCGGGGGCGGGCTCAGGGCACTCAGGGGGGTCGGCGTCTTCTGGGAGTTCGGGGTGTTCAGGGTGCATGGTCATTGCCAGGGCAGCGTCGAGCCTGGCGCGGCTCTCGGCGGATGGTTCGGAAGACATCGCTGCTGAAGTCGCCGGGCGGGCCATCGGGCGGATAGATTGCCAACGATGCCGGTCGGACCGCGCCACATTGTGCTGCGGCCACGCCTTTCGGCGGCCGCAGAGCGCTCTGATTGTGCAGGCATTGCCCCGGTTTTCAGTGGCCAGGCAGCCACCGCATCAGCCGCGGCGGCCCGATGGCGCGGTGCTGCCGCGCGCCACCAGCGCCCAGGGCAGCGTGGCCGACGCCATGGGTTGGCCACGCCGCAGTGACTCGACCAACAGCCGGGCGGTCTCGCTGCCGATCTCGCGCCGCGGCAGTTGCACGGTGGACAGCGCCGGCTCGAGCTGGCGCGCGATGGCGAAGTCGCCAAAGCCCAGCAACGCCAGTCGCTGCGGAACCGCAATGCGCCGGCGCAGCGCCTCCAGCAGCGCGCCTGCTGCCAAGTGGTCATTGGCGAAGGCGGCTGCGCTGGGCGCTGGCGGGCCAGCGCGCAACAGATCACCGAACACCTGGCGCCCGGCATCGAAGGCATCGCCGGGCGATGCCACCTGCACCCAGACCTGCGCCCCCGCGGCGCGTGCGGCCGCGGCGAAGGCCAGCCCGCGCTCGTGCGCGCGGTAGTCCTCGGCGACGCCGCTGTCCACATAAGCCAGCCGGCGGTGCCCTGCGCGCAGCAGGTGCTCGGCCATTGCGCGCCCGACGTCGTCGTGGTTGAAGCCGATCTGCGCAAAGCCCTGCGCCGCGGTGCGGCCCGGGCTCTCCTGGCGGTCCCAGATCTCGACCACCGGCGTGCCGGCGCGGCGCGCACGGCGCAGCAACTCCAGCGCGGCAGCCGAGTGGCGGCGCCCGGTCATGACCACCGCGGCCGGACGCCAGCCCAGCAGTGTGCGCAACTGCTCCTCTTCGCGTTCGAGCGAATAGCCGGTGGCGGTGATCAGCAACTCGAAGCCAGCGGTCTGCAGCCCGTCGGCCAGGCCCTGCACGGTCTCGGCGAAGATCGAGTTGGCCAAGTTGGGCAGCAGCGCGGCGACGATGTTGCTGACCCCGCTGGCCAGCAGCCCGGCCTGCTTGTTGGGCAGATAGCCGGTCTGCGCCAGCGCGGCGCGCACACGCTCGGCCGTCTGCGGCGCCACCCGGGCCGGCTCGCGCAGGAAGCGCGAGACGGTGATGGCTGTGACGCCCGCCGCCTCGGCGACCACGCGCAGCGTGACACGGCCGTGCCCGCGGCGTGCCTGGCGGGCGGGTGGGCTCATGGCGGCGCTGTCCACCACGCTGTCAGTCGTCGGCTCCGGGTTTCCACCGGATTGATGTTAGCGGTAACAACGCGCAGCATCCCTTGGCGACTTCCCGCATCCCGGCCCCTTCGTCCATGCCCCGTACCTTGGCTGAACTGCGCAGCCGCCGCTGGTTTGCCGACCAGGGCATGCGCGGCTTTGCGCACCGCCAACGCATGCAGCAGATGGGCCTGCGGCGCGAAGACGTGATGGAGCGTCCGGTGATCGCCGTGGTCAACACCTGGAGCGATCTCTCGCCTTGCCACGCCCACTTGCGCGAGCGTGCCGAGGCGGTCAAGCGCGGAGTGCAGACGGCCGGTGGCACGCCACTTGAGCTGCCTGCGCTGAGCCTGGGCGAGGTGATGGTCAAGCCCACCACCATGCTTTACCGCAACCTGCTGGCGATGGAAGTCGAAGAGCTGCTGCGCTCGCACCCGGTGGACGGCGTGGTGCTGATGGGCGGCTGCGACAAGACCACGCCGGGCACGCTGATGGGCGCCATCAGCATGGGCGTGCCGGCCCTCTTCATGCCCGCCGGGCCGATGCTCAACGACCGCCACCAGGGCCGCACGGTGGGCGCCGGCACGCACACGCGAGTCTTCTGGGACGAGATGCAGGCCGGCCGACTGCCGCCCGAAGAGTGGGTGCGGCTCGAGCAGCGCATGACGCGCTCGCCCGGCACCTGCAACACCATGGGCACAGCGAGCACCATGACGGCCATCGCCGAGGCGCTGGGCATGTCCTTGCCGGGCGCGAGCAGCATTCCGGCGATGGACTCGGCGCATCCGCGCATGGCGGCCGACTGCGGCGAGCGCATCGTCGGCATGGTCTGGCAAGACCTGACCCCGCAGCGCATCCTGACGCGCGGGTCCTTCCTCAACGCGGCGGCGGTGCAGATGGCGCTGGGCGGTTCGACCAACGCCTGCGTGCACATCATCGCCATGGCGCGGCGCGCCGGCGTGGCGCTGACGCTGGCCGATCTGGACGCGGTGGCTCGGCGCGTGCCGGTGCTGGCCAACCTGTTCCCCGCAGGCGACAAGCTGATGGAGGACTTCTACTACGCTGGTGGCCTGCCGGCGCTCATGAACGTCATCCGCGAGCACCTGTCGCTGGACGAGCTCACAGTCAGCGGCCGGCCGCTGCGCGATCAGTTGCAGGGCCGCGAGGTGGTTGACGCCGACGTCATCCGGCCGCTCGACCGGCCCGTCAGCCCGCATCCGGCGTTGGCGGTGGTGCGCGGCAACCTGGCGCCCGAGGGCGCGGTGATGAAGCCCAGCGCGGCCAGCGAGCGGCTGTTCAAGCACCGCGGCCGCGCGCTGGTATTCGACCACCCGGCGCAGATGAACGCGGCGATGGCCGACCCGGCGCTCGACTGCGACGAGAACACCGTGCTGGTGCTGCGCAACGCCGGCCCGGTGGGCGCGCCGGGCATGCCCGAGTGGGGCAACCTGCCGATCCCGAAGAAGCTGCTCGAGCGTGGTGTGCGCGACATGCTGCGCCTGTCCGACGCGCGCATGAGCGGCACGCACTACGGCAGCTGCGTGCTGCACATCAGCCCCGAGAGCGCGGTTGGCGGCCCGCTGGCGCTGGTGCACGACGGCGACTGGGTGGCCGTCGATGTGGCCGCGCGCAGCCTGACGCTGGAGGTGGACGAGGCCGAACTCGCGCGTCGCCGCGCCGCCTGGACCGCCCCGGTGCAGCCCTTCCTTCGCGGCTGGACCATGCTGTACCAGCGCCACGTGACGCAGGCGCACGAAGGCGCCGACCTCGACTTCCTGCAGGGCACCGACCCGACGCCCGAACCCGTCATCTACTGAACGCCGCCTGGAGCCGTCCGCCATGAACCCGTTTCGCCAACTGCTCGGCGCGCGCGCCCAGCGCACGCCCATCGGCACCTGGGTCATGTCGGCCAGCGCCATCGTCACCGAAGCGGTGGGTACGGCCGGCTTCGACTGGGGCGTGCTCGACATGGAGCACTCGCCACTGGACATCACGGCGCTGGTGCACCTGCTGCAGGCGGCCGGCAATACGAAGATGGTGCCGGTGGTGCGCGTGCCGTGGAACGACAGCGTGACCGTCAAGCGGGTGCTGGACGCCGGCGCGCAGACGCTGCTGTTCCCGTTCGTGCAAAACGCCGAAGAGGCGGCGCGTGCGGTGGCCGCCACGCGCTACCCGCCCGAGGGCGTGCGCGGCATGGCCGGCATGAGCCGCGCCACACGCTTCGGCACCGCGCCCGATTACGCACGCACGGCCAACCAGGGCATCGGCGTCGTGCTGCAGCTGGAAACCCCTGCCGCGGTCGCGCATCTCGAGGCGATTGCTGCCGTGCCCGGCGTCGACGCGCTGTTCGTCGGCCCGGCCGACCTGTCCGGCGCGATGGGCCATGTCGGCCAGCTCATGCACCCGGAGGTGCTGGCGCTGATGGGCGACGCGGCGCGGCGCGCGCGTGCGCTCGGCATGCCGATCGGCAGCGTCGGCGGCACGCCCGAGGTCGTCACCACCTATCGGACCCTGGGCTACGACTACATCGCCGTCGCCTCTGACCTGGGGCTGCTGATGCGCGGCGCGCAGGCGGCAGTGAAGGCGCTGCGCGCGTCCGATTCCAGCGAGCATGTGCACACGCTGCAGGACGGCACACGCACCGAGAACGGCCAGAGCGGCTATTGAAGCCCCGGGCCCGGCATGTCAGGCGTGGTGCTGCGCGGCGTGCGCAAGAGTTATGACGGCAAGACCACCGTCATTCACGGCATCGACCTCGAGATCCGGCATGGCGAGTTCGTCGTCTTCGTCGGCCCCAGCGGCTGCGGCAAGAGCACGCTGCTGCGCATGGTGGCAGGGCTCGAGACCATCAGCGGCGGCGAGGTGCGCATCGGCGATCGGGTCGTCAACGAGCTGCCGCCGCGCAGCCGCGACATCGCGATGGTCTTTCAGGACTACGCGCTGTACCCGCACAAGACGCTGTTCGAGAACATGGCCTTCGGGCTGCGCCTGCGCAAGACCCCCGAAGCCGAGATCCAGCGCCGGGTGATGGACGTGGCCAGACTGCTGCGCATCGAGCACATGCTCGATCGCCGGCCGGCTGCGCTGTCGGGCGGACAGCGCCAGCGCGTGGCGATCGGCCGCGCCATCGTGCGCGAGCCGCAGGTGTTCTTGTTCGACGAGCCGCTGTCCAACCTCGACGCGCAACTGCGCAACGAGATGCGCAGCGAGATCAAGCGGCTGCACCAGCGCCTGGGCGCGACCATCATCTACGTCACCCACGACCAGGTCGAGGCGATGACGCTGGCCGACCGCATCGCGGTGCTGTCGGCCGGGCACCTGATGCAGTACGACACGCCGGACGCCATCTACAACCGGCCCGCTGCCGTGTTCGTGGCCGGCTTCACCGGCGCGCCGCCGATGAACCTGGTGCCCTGCACGCTGGCCGACGGCCGGGCCGACCTGGGCGGCGCTCTGGCGGCCTTGCCGGCCGATCTGGCGCGCCGCGCGGGCGGCAGCGCAGATCTGAGCTTCGGTGTGCGGCCGGAGAACCTGCGTCTGGCGCGCGAGGCCGGCGACGACGTGGTGCTGGCGGCCGAGGTGCTGCTGCTCGAACCGCTGGGCGCAGAGACGCTGGTCACCTTCCGCATCGGCCAGGCCGAGATGGTGTCCCGCTGCCCGGCCGCCTACCGGCCGGCCGCCGGCACCCGCACCGAGCTGTTCGTCAGCCCGTCGCACCTGCACCTGTTCGACCGCGCCAGCGGCGCAGCGCTGTGAAGGCGGCGCAACGCGCCGACTAGGAGACCCCATGACACGACGCCTTGCCCTGCTTCAAGCCGGCGTTGCGCTGGCCGGTGCGCTGCTCGTCGGCCTGCCAGCGCAGGCACAGACGCAGGCACAGACGCCGGCACGGACGCCGACCAAACTGCGCGTCTTCTCCGGCGGCCAGAACCAGCGCCCCGACCTGATGCGCGTGCTCTTCGAGCGTTACCAGAAGGCCAACCCCGGCGTGCTGATCGAAGTCGAGACCGGCGGCGCCACCAGCGAGTTGCAGCGCCAGTACCTGAGCACGGTGCTGAACGCCAAGGACTCGTCGATCGACCTGTACCTGATCGACATCGTCAACCCGGCGCAGTACTACGGCGCCGGCTGGCTGGAGCCGCTCAACGCCTACCTGGGCGAGCCTGCGGTGGCGCTCAAGCCCTACCTGCCGGTGTACGCCAGCAGCAACGTCATCGACGGCAAGCTGGCCGCGATGCCGGCCTTCGCCGACGCGATGTTCATGTACTACCGGCGCGATCTGCTGGAGAAGCACAAGATCGCCGAGCCGAAGACCTGGGACGAACTCGCTGTGGCCGCGCGCAAGGTGCTGGCCGCCGAGGGCAACCCCAATCTGCAGGGCCTGTCGATCCAGGGCGCCCCGATCGAAGGCGCGGTCTGCACCTTCTTGCTGCCGTACTGGAGCCAGGGCAAGGACTTCAACGATGCCGCCGGCAAGCTGACGCTGGACCGCGACGCCGCCACGCGCGGGCTGCAGCAGTGGCTGTCGCTGGTCGACGCAGGCATCGTGAAGAAGAACGTCGCCGAGGTGAAGACGGCCGATACGGTGAACGAATTCAAGGCCGGACAGGTGCTGTTCGCCATCAACTGGAGCTTCGCCTGGGACCGCTTCAAGGACGACGCCGACTCGCAGGTGAAGGGCCGCGTCGGCGTGATGCCGCTGCCGGCGATGACCGGCGGACGCAGTGCCACCTGCATCGGCGGCTGGCAATGGGCGCTCAGCGCCTTCAGCCGCCACAAGGCCGAGGGCGCCAAGCTGCTGCGCTACCTGGCCAGCCCCGAGGCCAGCCGCTTCCTGGCCAGCGAAGGCGCGTTGCTGCCCACCTCGGCGAGCATCTATACCGAGCCCGAGGTGCTGAAGGCCGTGCCCTGGTTCAAGGACGCGGCACCGGTGGTGCAGTCGGGGCGCAGCCGGCCGCTGTCGCGCGACTACGGGCAGGTCAGCGATGTCATCCGCACCACCACCAGCGCGGTCCTGGCGCGCACGCGCACGCCCGCCGAGGGCGTGCGCGAGATCGAGAGCCGGCTGCGGCGCGTGATGCGCTGAGCCTCGATGGCCGCGCTGCTGCAACGCCTGCGCGACCCGAGCGAACGTACGCTCGGCGTGCTGTTGCTCGCGCCCGCCTTCGTGCTGCTGGCGCTGATCGTCGTCTACCCGATCGGGCGGCTGATATGGAACAGCTTCTTCGACCTGCGCCTGTCGGGCGGCGGCGGTGCCAGGTTCGTCGGGCTGGAGAACTATGCGCTGGTGCTTGCTGACCCCGACTTCTGGAACGCCACGCGCAACACGGTGCTCATCACGCTGATCACCGTGCCTGGTGCGCTGGTGGTGGGTCTGGGTCTGGCGCTGCTGGCGAACCTGCCGTTCCGCCGCCAGTGGCCGGTGCGCCTGGCGCTGCTGCTGCCCTGGGCGCTGCCGCTGTCTTTTGCCGGGCTGATCTTTGCCTGGTTCTTCCACACCGAGTACGGCGTGGTCAATGATGTGATGCGGCGCTTCGGTGCCGACGAGCCGACCATGTGGCTGCTGCGCCCGGGCTGGGCCTTTACCGCCATTTGCCTGACCATCATCTGGAAGACCAGCAGCTTCATGGCGCTGATCCTGCTGGCCGGGCTGCAGATGATCCCGAAGTCGCTCTATGAAGCCGCCGAGGTGGACGGCGCTTCGCGCTGGCAACAGTTCCGCGAGGTCACGCTGCCGATGCTGATGCCCTCGATCATCGTGGCGCTGATCTTTCGCACCATCACCGCGCTGCAGACCTTCGACATCCCCTACACCATGACCAAGGGCGGCCCGGGCAAC